>Ga0265298_10000422_pt1 | contig 63338 bp, 52 predicted proteins | sample AusTroGonzalo_MG_3_FD_193486 | JGI IMG/M metagenome (GOLD analysis project Ga0265298, IMG submission 193486) | Bovine rumen microbial communities from tropical cattle in Woodstock, Queensland, Australia - Gonzalo_01 | ecosystem: Host-associated > Mammals > Digestive system > Stomach > Rumen ... | reverse complement strand
CTCGCCCGTGACCGCCGAGGTGCACACAGCCTCATAGCCAATCCCGGTGTACAATTCCGCCAACTGACGCACCAATTCCCGTTCCTGTTCCGTGTAAATGTCCATCTTGTTGAAAACAAGACAGACCGGTATGCGGAAGCCCTCGGCGGACACCAAGAAGCGGTCGATGAACCCCAACGAGGTGCGCGGTTCCTTCAAGGTTACCAACAGGAAACAAACGTCAATGTTGGCTGCAATCACATGGCTGATTTTGGAGAGATTGGTGGATTTGCGCTCGATGAAATTGCGCCGTTGCTCAATCTGCGTAATCGTCCCTGTGCCGTCCTCCTCCAACTCGAACTCCACCCAGTCGCCCACCACCACGGGGTTGGTGTGCTTGATACCCTTGATACGGAACTGCCCGCGCAGGCGGCATTGCACCACCTGCCCGTCTTCCTGACGGGCCTGGTACCAGCTGCCGGTAGATTTGGTGATGAGGGCTCTCATATTTTCTGTTTTGTATGGGCGAATTATTATTCACCCATACGGATTCGTTGTTTGGTCTGACGGTCGATTTCCAGATATTCCTCCACAGATTGCGGCGTGCAATAATCGGCCTTGGCCAGTGCGTCCTCAATAAGGGAGGGAATGTCCGCATAGCGGATTTTCCCCTCCAGGAACCACTGCACGGCCATCTCGTTGGCGGCGTTCATCACGCAGGGCAGATTACCGCCCCGGCGCGAAGCCTCGTATGCGATGCGCAAGCACGGGAAGTTGTCCAAATCAGGTTTTTCGAAGGTAAGCTGAGGATAGTCGGCGAAGCTGAAACGGGGGAAACCGTTCTCCAACCGCAACGGGTAGGTGACGGCGTACTGAATGGGCAGTTTCATGTCGGGCACGCCGAGCTGCGCCTTGATGGAGCTGTCGCGGAACTGCACCAGCGAGTGCACCACCGACTGCGGGTGCACCACCACTTCAATGTTGTCCAGCGACACATCAAAGAGCCACTTGGCCTCAATCACCTCCAAGCCTTTGTTCATGAGCGTGGAGCTGTCGATAGTCACCTTGGGGCCCATGTTCCAATTAGGATGTTTGAGAGCCCGCTCCAGAGTCACCTCTTGCAATTCCTCTTTTGTCCAACCGCGGAACGGGCCGCCGGAAGCCGTGATGATGAGTTTCTCAATGGGGTTGAACTGCTCGCCAGCCAGACATTGGAAAATAGCAGAATGTTCAGAATCAACGGGATAGATGGGCACTTGACGCTCTTTGGCCTTGCGGGTCATCAGCTCGCCAGCCACCACCAGCGTCTCTTTGTTGGCCAACGCAATGAGCTTGCCGCAGTCGATGGCGTGATAGATGGGACGCAGGCCCGCCACTCCGACAATGCAGGAAAGCACCATATCGACACACTCCATCTCGCACACATCGCACAGCGACTGCTCGCCACAAAAGACTTTGATGTCTTCATCGGCAAGTGCCTCTTTCACTTTACGGTACGCCTCTTCCTGTACCACCACCACGATATTGGGCTTATACGCCAACGCCTGCTGAATCAGCAGGTCGGCGCTGGAATTGGCCGCAATGACCTCCAGCTGCAGCAGATCGGGATACTGCGCAATGACCTGCAACGACTGTACGCCCATGGAGCCAGTGGAGCCCAGCAGGGCTATTCTACGCTTGTGCGCCTGTTCGTTCATTATTGATGGCTTTCTATCGTCTTGCAAATATCAGCGAACACATGCTCAATGTCCTGCATGCCATTCAGTTGAATGAGTTTACCTTGATTCTTGTAGTAGTCAACCAACGGCATGGTCTGCTCGAAAAAGTTGGCCACACGCGCCTTCACCGTTTCCGGCGTGTCATCGGCCCGGTTCTCTAATTGCGCCCGTTTGAGAATACGTTTTTCAACTTCTTCCATCTCCACATAGAGATAGAGTACCATACTGATATTCAAATCCTTGAATAGGCTCTTGTCGTCCAGCATCTCGGCTTGTTTAATGGTACGAGGCACGCCGTCGAAGATGAAACCTTTGCTGTCAGCGTGTTTCTGGATATGGTTGTTAAGCATTCCCAACGTGATATCGTCCGGGCAAAGGTCACCACGGTTGATGATTTCCTGGGCTTTCAAACCCAGCGGGGTCTTGTTTGAAATTTCATAACGGAAGAGATCTCCTGTGGAGACATGGTCAAAGCCGAATTTTTCGGCAATCAGTTTTGCCTGCGTGCCCTTGCCGCTGCCAGGGGCACCAAAAAGTACAATATTCGTCTGCATAATAGATATTAAATATTTGAATTGACAAATGTAAAAAACTTAATCTATCTTCAGCTGATAGATATCGGGAAGGTTGCGCCCATAGCCGTCGTAGTCGAGACCGCGACCCACCACAAACTTGTTGGGGATGGAAAATGCGCAATAGTGGATGGGCAAGTCGAGCATATAGGCCTCCGGTTTGTAGGTCATGGTGGCGATGCGCAGGTCTTTCAAGCCCGTCGGCTCCAGCATTTCCACCAAATGTTTGTATGTTCGCCCGGTGTCGATGATATCCTCTAGAATAATCACGCGCTTGCCGCGCAAGTCTTCCGTGAGTCCGATGAGGTTCTTCACATGATTGGTAGATTGCGTTCCGCTGTACGAAGAGAGCTTGACGCAGGAAATCCGGCATTGGATGGTCAGCCGTTTGAGCAGGTCAACGGCGAAGACAATGGCCCCGTTGAGGGTCACCAACAGCACTGGATCGTCATTTTTGTATTCCTCATTAATCTGGTCGGCCACCTTCTGGATAGCGGCATCTATCTCCTCTCCAGGGATGAACTTGACAAATGTCTTGTCTAAAATAGTTACAGAATCCATCATATACGTTTAGCAAATCGCTGGCAAAAGTACAAAATTGTTATGAAAAAGTACATATTTTTTATTATTTTTGCGCACTCAAAAAATAGGGGATGAAGAGAGCGTTTCTATCTATCTACGAATACCTCCAGACACACAAAACAATCTTATGGGGCAGCCTTCTGCTCCTAGTGGTGTTGTGTGTCTTCAGCACGCTCAGGCTATCCTTCGTGGAAGATATCTCCAGTTTCCTGCCCGGCGGCAAACAGAATGAGCGCATCAACTACGCGTACGAGCATTTAGGGGGTGACAACAAGATCGTTGTCAGCATCAGCATGGCCGACACCACGCAAAGCGCGGACCCCGAATTGCTGTCGGAGGCCGCTGATTTTTTCGCTGAACGCCTGGTCGAAGACGACAAGGATGGTCACATCAAAGGCATTCTGTCCACTGTGGACGAGACGATGATGTCGGAGGTGACGGAGTTTGTCGTGGAGAACATGCCCTACTTCCTCACGGAGGAAGACTATCGCAGGATGGACACGATGCTCACGCCCGAGCACATTAACGGGCAGTTGGCCGCTGACCGACAATTGTTAGCCTCCCCTATCCCCATGATGCGCACGCTGATACAAAGCGATCCGCTATTCTTCTCCGGTCCAGTCCTGCAATCACTCTCTAACTTCAACATGGATGAGGGCTATCAGACGGAAAACGACCATATCTTCAGCAAGTCGGGCAATGAGGCTCTGGTAATTGTCACCAGCCAGTATCCGCTCAGCGAGACCAAGAACAATGGGAAACTGATCAAGAACATTGAACGTGCTGCTCGTGAAGTGGAAAAGGACATGGACGGGAAGGTGCACATCAGCAGTTTCGGGGCTTCGCAGATTTCCATCACCAATTCATCCCAGATAAAAAAAGACAGTTTCACGGCCATCGGATTGTCTCTTCTGCTTATCCTGGCCCTGTTGATTTACTATTACCGCAATTTCCGCAGCATACTGATGATTCTGATTTCCATTACCATCGGTGGGTTGTTCGCCTTGGGAATCATCGCCATCGTTAAGAATCCGGTATCGCTCATCGCCATCGGAGCGGCATCCATCATCATGGGTATTGCCATCAACTATCCCATACATTTCCTGTCGCATTTCAAGCGTACGGATGACAAGGAACAGATCATCAAGGAAATCGTAACCCCGCTGTTAATCGGCAACATCACCACGGTGGGCGCATTCCTCAGTTTGATGTTCATCAGTTCCCCGGCCATGAAAGACTTGGGACTGTTTTCTGCCCTGCTGCTGGTCGGCACTATTCTTTTCGTGTTGATATTCCTGCCACATCTGATGGGCAAGCATTTCCAAGGCAAGGAACGCGGACTGGCATTTCGCCCTGTCGCCGAATTCAAGCCTGAGAACGTCAAAGGACTGTTCTGGGTAATTTTAGCTCTCACTGTAGTATTCTATATCTTCAGTTCGCGCACCTCCTTTGACACCGACATGCACCACATCAACTACATGACAAAGGAGCAGAAAGCGATGATGGACAAAATGCGCGCGAACACCGACACTACTGTGCGCACCCTCTATTTTGTTTCCGAGGGCACCACCTTGAATCAGGCGCTGCTCAACTATGACAACGCATCCGCCGAACTCCAAGCCATAGCCCAAGACAACCCTTCTGTCATCACAAAAGTCAGCGGCATCGGCCGTTTCCTGCCCGCCAAACAGACCCAGCAGGAACGCATTGCGCGCTGGAATGCATTTTGGGAAGAGCACCGAGAAGGTTATCTGGCAGCGTTGGATCATGCAGCCATCTCTAACGGTTTCAAACCTGAGGCCTTCCAGCCCTGCAAGGAGATTGTTGAGCGGACCTACGCTCCACAAGATGCAGAGTACTTCGACCTCATCACTGATAACCTTGCCCACAATTTCATCTCCCAAGAGGGCAACCGCGTGATGGTCTATAATATGATTCAGGCAAAATCCACAAATGCGGCCGACATCGAGAGCCAGCTGAACCAGATAGGTGGCGGCACCTTTGCGTTTACCGACAGTTCCATCGCCAGCAGGCTGGTCGGTGCCCTGTCGCACGACTTCGACTATGTGCTCTACATCTGCGGGGTCATCGTGTTCGCCTTCCTGCTCTTCTCCTTCGGCAGAATCGAAATCAGCATCATGGCCTTCTTGCCGCTCTTCACCGCCTGGATCTGGATTCTGGGCGTCATGGGCATCACAGGCATCCAGTTCAACATCGTCAACATCATCCTTGCCACCTTCATCTTCGGCATGGGTGACGACTATTCGATATTTGTCACGGAGGGGCTCATCTACGAATACGCCTACGGTAGGAAGATGCTGTCGCAGTTCAAGAACTCCATCATCCTATCCTCCTCCATCATGTTCATCGGCATCGGCATGCTGATATTCGCCAAGCATCCGGCCATGCGCTCGTTGGCGGAGGTCACCATGATCGGCATGTTTTCCGTGGTCCTGATGGCCTATGTCATCCCGCCCATCATCTTCAAATGGCTGACGCTACGCAAGGGCAAACCGCGCCGTCAACCTGTCACCATAGGCAGCCTGTTCCGCAGCGTCATCGGGTTCCCCTATTTCTTCTTCGGAATCATGGTGCTCTCTGCCGGTGGTTTTATTTGGCTCAGGCTGGGCAAACGCACTGACGAGAACAAACTGAAATACCATAAACTGCTACGAAAACTGTTGTTCTCCACCGCCCGTGTCATACCTTATTCTTCCTTCTCCATTGAGAATCCTCATGAAGAGACCTTCGAGAAACCGGCCGTCATCATCTGCAACCATCAGTCGCATTTAGATCTCATGTATTTGTTGATGCTGCATCCGAAGATGATTGTCCTCACCAACGATTGGGCCTGGAACACCCTGTTATACAGGCAAGTCGTACGCAATGCCGACTATCTGCCGGCATCGTATGGAATGGACTCCAATTTCCCGAAAATCCAGGCGATGGTGGATAAAGGTTATTCTGTGCTGGTGTTCCCTGAAGGCACACGGTCGTTTGACCACAACATCCTGCGATTCCATCAGGGTGCCTTCCATCTGGCCGACAAGTTGGGATTGGACATCCTGCCCATCGTGACGCACGGCATCGGCGACATGTTCCCGAAGCACGACACCTGCATCCATCGCGGCATCGTCACCATATCCATCCGGGAGCGCATTCACCCGGACAACACAGACTACAGGAGCGGCAAGAGCAACATGGAAACAGCCCGGCTTTTCCGCCAGTACTATATCCGGGAATTTGGCAAGCTGCGCGAGCGTTGCGAGACACCGGAATATTTGAAAGACATTGTGTATCACAACTACATATACAAAGGCAAAGAGGTGATGGCATCATGTCGGAGGAAGTTGAAACAGACCTCGATGTTGGCAGGCAGACTGGAAGAGATTCCTGACAACGCCCGTCTTTTGTACAAACACTGCGGAAATGGAGAGTTGGCATTGATGACCGCCCTGTATCGCAAGCATATCACGGTCACCGCGTACGATGCGGATCCAGACTCCATCGCCCTCGCCGCCCACTGCTTCTCTGTCCCTGACAATCTGCACTACACCAACGAACGACCTGACGACACAGCTTTTGATTACATCCTTGATGAATCCGAACTATTATCCAAACACTCATAATCCGAAAATTTAATGGCCAACACTAAATATGACATAGCGATTCTCGGCACAGGCCTCGGCGGGCTCGTTTGCGGGTACATGCTCAGCAAAAACGGGTTCAACGTGATCTTGTTAGAGAAAAACGCCCAAATTGGAGGATGCCTTCAGACTTTCAAGCGTTTTGGTGTGAAATTCGACACTGGAATGCACTACATCGGCAGCATGTTGGAAGGACAGATCCTGCACAGACTGTTCAACTATCTGAATCTTTTGCCGGATATCAAGCTCAACCGTCTGGATGAGGAAGGGTATGATCGGCTGTCCATTGGAGGAAAGCAATATCGATACGCCTCCGGCTACGATCATTTTGTCGAGACTTTATGTCAGTATTTCCCGAACAGCCGACATGATATCGAGGAGTATGTGAAACAGCTCCGCAACATTGCCAACGCCTCGCCACTGTACAATTTACGGAAAGTGGAGGACTATGTGTTCATCGAGGCCGATTACATCAAGACCAGCATCAACGATTTCATCGCATCCATCACGAAGGACTATACTTTGCAGAACGTGCTGGCCGGCAACCTGCCATTGTACGCCGGTGTGAAGGACAAAACACCGACCTACATCCATGCCTTGATCAACAATTTCTACATCCAAAGTGCATGGCGCATCATCAACGGCAGCGATTCCATTGCCAAATCCCTCGCCAACTCCATCCAGTCCTTCGGCGGCACCATCCGTACCAAAAGCGAAGTGTCTGAAATCGTGTGCAACGATACTCACGCCATCGGCGTCCGGCTGGCCGACGGGGAGTTCATCGAGGCCAAGAGCATCGTCTCCAACATTCATCCGCAAGCCACGCTGCAGATGATCAACTCGCACCTGATCCGCAAAGCCTATCGGGTGCGTATCAACGACTTGGAAAACACCATCTCCAACTTTACTCTTTATATCAAGTTTAAGGAAAAAGCCACGCCCTACCTCAACTACAATTATTATTATTACAAACAGGATGATGTTTGGAAAGCCAACGAGCGCAAAGCCGGCGACCCGTTGCAGAGCTACCTGTTCATGCACCAGTGCGCACGCGAGGACCAGCAATGGGCGGAGAGTGCGGAGATGATCGGTTACATGAAATTCGACGAGGTGCTAAAATGGGAAAATACCACCGTAGGCAAAAGAGGCGATGACTACCTGGCTTTCAAACAGGCCACCGCCGAGCATTATCTGGACGTGCTGGAGCAATCGTTCCCGGGCATCCGTTCCACCATAGAGGCCTATGAGACCTCCACGCCCCTGACCTACCGCGACTACACGGCCACCAAAGATGGGTCCATGTATGGCATCATCCGCGACAAGAACTTCCCGACGCAGACCTTGGTGTCGCAGCGCACCAAGATTCCCAACCTGTTCCTCACGGGGCAGAACATCAACTCGCACGGCATCCTGGGCGTGACCATCGGAGCCGCCCTCACCTGCGCCGAGTTCTTGGGACTAAATAAGATAATTGATGAGATAGAAGGGGGTAGGAGATAAGAATTTAGAGATTAGAAAATTAGAAAATTACAAAACAACAACAATATGAAACTGAAACTGATTTATCCCAGATGGAAGAAACTGCCAGGGCAGACCACCTTCACATTGCCGCCTCACGGTCCTGTGGTATTCGCCGCCACACTACCAGAAGAGGTGGAGGTCTCCTTCACCGATGAGAATGTGGAGGACCTTGACATGGACGAGGAATGCGACGTGGTAGCCATCTCCATGATGTTGACCACTCAGGTGAAGCGAGGCTGGGCCATCGCTGACGCCTACCGCGCCAAGGGCATTCCCGTGATGTTTGGCGGTATCTCTACCATGTTGCACGCCGAAGAGACCCTTTTGCACGCCGATTCCATCTTTTTAGGCGAGTCGGAGGGCCGCTCTGCGCAAGTGATTGAAGACCTCAAAAACGGCAAACTCAAGAAAGTCTATAACTACATGGGCAACCAGCCCGACATCGCGTTAGTGGGCCCCGCGCGCCGCGACCTGTACAAGCGCGAGCTGTACAACCACAAGGGCGTGCAGATGGTGGATCTTTTCCACGCCTCCCGCGGATGCCGCTTCAGCTGCTACCCCTGCGCCGTCTCCTACCTCGGAGGCCGCTGCTTCCGCCCCAGACCCATCGACCAGACCATCGCCGACCTGGAGACCATTGACAACAACCGTCTCTTCATCGTCGATAACTCGCTGGCCCAGAACAAGCAATGGGAAATGGATCTCTTCCGCGAGATGATTCCGCTGAAGAAAAAGTGGATCAGCCACACCATTGAGGATGACCCGCAGGTGCTGGACCTCGCCGCACAAGCCGGTGCTTGGTATGTCTATCAGGCCGTCTATGACACCTCCGACTACATCAAGGAGCGCGTGAAACGCTATCACGACTACGGTATTGGCGTGGAGGGCACCATCCTCTTCGGACTGGACAACCAGACGGAGGACGACATCCTGCGCCTCATCGACTTCCTGCTCAAGATCGACCTCGACCTCGCCGAGTTCACCATCCTCGCCCCGTTCCCGCATACCAAGGCCTACGACGACCTTATGCGCCAGGGCCGTATCTTCGACCACGACTGGGATCATTATAACGCCGGACAAGTGGTGTATCAGCCCAAGCACATGAGTCCTGACCGTTTGCAAGAACTCTATGAATATGCTTGGAAGGCATTCTATCAGGATGAAACGCAAGAGGAGAAGATGTTCAAACTCTTCACCAACGTCGTACTTCGCGAGATGGAAGACGGCACCTACCGCCCGCGCAACCGCAAACTTGCCAACAAGACCTTCGGCAAGGAGGTGGACAGAAGCAAGAGCCATTTCAATGAGTTTTAATTGAGAATTGAGAATTAATTTTTAACCTCATTTACCCCTTTTACCCCATTTACCACATTCACCTCATCAACCCCTTTAACCTAATACAATGAAAGTACCTGAAAAATATTACGACGAAATATTCCCGTTTGCCGGACAGTGGGACATGCCCAGCGCCTGTGGTTTGAAAACCATCCATAAGGACGGCAAAACCTACATTATCACCACCGAACTCTACCAAGAGAACCCCGGCACCTCCATCACGTATGCGGGCGGATCGCTCATCAAGCAGATTTGCGAGCAGAAGAACCACGACATGCGATCCATCATCTACATTGAATGCAATCCTAACACCAACTCCAAACTCTCCTTCTACGATGAGGAGATGTTCGAGGTGTCGTATGAGATTGTGGATAACATGCCCACGAACCTCTCGTACCGCCAGCTCAGCAAGGAGGAGATTCAAAACATTGTATCATAATTATTTATTAATCCATAAAAGAAACATCATCATGAAAAAAATTTTAATTCTATCATTAGTTATCGGTATGTTTACCGCATTGCAAGCCCAGAAAGTATCGGGCGACCTTTCCTGTCTCAAAGGGCAGAAAGAAATCAACATCACGTTCAACTACAAAGGTGTCACCTATGATGGCGACAGCGAGGCCAAGTATCTGAAAGGAGAAGACAAAGCCAAAGATGCAGAATGGAAAGCCGCATGGACATCCTCTTTCCGCACTGACAACTGGGAACCCCGACTCATTGACGACCTGAACAAGGAACTCAAAGGTATGGAATGTGGCGATTTTGCTGATGCCAAATACACTATCATTGTTAAACTGATTGACATTGACCCTGGAACTTTTGCAGGTCCTATGTCCATGCCTGCCAAAATCACGGCCACTGCTTCCATCGTGAAGACGGGTTCCACCTCACCTCTGGCCACCATCGAATTGAAAAAGATCACGTACAAGTACTTCATGTCACCGCAACCCGAGGCTCGTGTGGGTGAGGCATTCAGTTGTGTAGGAGAAGCTATTGGCAAAAAACTCAGCAAGATAAAATAATGAAACAATTTTTCCTACTTCTCTTCAACCTACTATTGGTTTTGGCGGCGGGTGCACAGTCAAAACAGATCAAATTATGGAAAGATGTGCGGAGCATGAAGTCGCAACCCTCGAAGATGTACATCTATCCCGCACCCAAGGACAACAACACCGGTGTTGCCGTCGTTGTGTTCCCCGGCGGCAGCTACAGCCACACAATGGGTATTGCCACGGAGGGATTCGGCGTTGCCGAATGGCTGAACAGCCAAGGCATCAATGCCTTTGTGGTGAAATACCGCACAGGTAACCGCGGGTACCATCATCCGGCCATGATTCAGGATGCCCAATATGCCATCCATTACGTGCGTGAACACGCCAAGGATTACGGCATCAAACCAGACAAGGTGGGCACGATGGGGTTCTCCGCCGGCGGACACCTGGCAACCATGTGCGGTGCATTCTACAAGGAAAACCACATAGAAAAATTAGGCATCAAAGACAACATTTCCTTGAAACCCGATTTTGTGGTACCCATCTATCCGGTGGTCTCCATGCGCGACGGCATCGCGCACGAGCGCTCACGCCGCAACCTGCTAACCAATCACTACACGCCGGAGGACCAAGCCAAGTTCTCCATGGAACTGAGCATCCCTCGCGACATGCCGCCCGTATTCCTCGCGACTGCCAAGGATGACCCTGTGGTGAAATACGAGAACAGCGTGGAATTGGACCGAAGTCTCCGGAAGTCGGATATTCCACACAAGTTCGTGCTCTATGAAACCGGCGGCCACGGCTATGGTTTGGACGAGAAAATCGCCCCCGAAGCCAGCAAATGGAAATACGAATTCATCAAGTGGTTAAAAGAAATCAAAATCTTTTAACCACTTCACCCCATTTACCCCATTTACCCATAAAATATGACATTCAACCCCGAAATCGAATACCAACCCAAAGCGGTCATCAAAGCCTTCCAGGAAGAGAAGATGAGAGAGCAATTGGCCTATTTGCAGGCCCATTCCCCTTATTACCAGCGTCTCTTTTCCGAAAATGGAATCGACATTTCCAAAATCAAGACCCTTGAGGATTTGCAGCAGATCCCATTCACCGACAAGAAGGACCTGCAGTTGCACAACTGGGACTTCCTCTGCGTGCCACAAGAGCAAGTCATCGACTACATCACCACCTCCGGCACATTAGGGGATCCTGTAACTTTCGCCTGCACCGACGCCGACTTGGACCGTCTGGCGTACAACGAGGCCGTCTCGTTCTCCTGTGCAGGACTCACGGAAAAGAGTGTGTTGCAGCTGATGACCACCATTGACAAGCGTTTCATGGCCGGATTAGCCTATTTCTTAGGGTTGCGCAAAATGGGCGCGGGAGTCATCCGCGTGGGTAACGGCATCCCCGAGTTGCAATGGGACACGATCGAGCGCATCAAGCCTGACACGGTGATGTGCATCCCGTCGTTCATCCTCCGCCTCATCGAATACGCCGAGGAACACGGCATTGACTACCGCAACTCCTCCATCAAGCGCATCATCGGCATCGGCGAGGGCCTGCGCGACCAAAACTTCGAGCTCAATTCGTTGGGCAAGAAAATCAAGGAGAAATGGGATGTGGGGCTGTTCGCCACCTACTCATCCACGGAGATGTCGGCCACCTTCTCGGAATGCGAGTACGGCTGCGGCGGTCATCATCACCCGGAACTGCTGATTGTGGAGATTATCGGCGAAGACGACAAGCCTGTGCCGGAAGGCGAAGTGGGCGAGGTGGTCATCACCACCCTCGGCGTACAGGGCATGCCTCTGCTCCGCTTCCGCACCGGCGACATGGCGTGCATACACCCCGAACCGTGCAAATGCGGACGGCAGACCTTCCGCATCAGCCCCATCGTGGGCCGCAAGAACCACATGATCAAATACAAGGGCACCACACTCTACCCGCCCGCCATGACCGAAGTGCTCACCAACGCCTCCTACGTCGAAAACTACTACATCACCATCAGCACCAACGAGACCACCGAGACTGACGACGTAACCATCACCATAGGTCTGCACCAGGAACCGGATTTTGATGTTATCAAAGACCTCAAGGACCGCTTCCGTGCGAAAATCCGCGTAGCGCCGAAGATCGTCATCGCTCCGGTGGAGGAAGTAAGAAAGGTCAATTTCCCCGCCATGAGCCGCAAGCCCGTCACGCTCATTGATAACCGGAAGCATTAATATTGCCTTATGTTCGAAGAAACCCGTCCTTACTACGACCATGAAATTCCCGGAGCCGTCGCCCGCGTGGCTTCCAATCCATTCTTTGAGACCATCGTCAAATATCTGTTTCCTGAAACGGACATCCAGCGGTTCAAGGCCGAATTTTTGAAGATCAACACCATTGACGAGTTTCAGCAGAACGTCATGCTCAAGGCCATCTGGAGCATCGTGCACAAAACCTGCACCAGCTTCACTTGGGAGGGATTTGATGCACTGGACAACGATCACCGTTACATGTTCATCGCCAACCACCGCGACATCCTGTTGGACGCGGCGCTTTTACAAGTCACCCTCAACGCCAACCACCTGCGCACCTCCGAAATCACCTTCGGAAACAATTTAATGCAGGGTGATATCGTGATTGACATCGGCAAGATGAACAAGATGTTCCGCATCGTGCGCGGGGGTACCGTGCACGACTTCTATCGCAACTCCATGGAGGTGTCGTCCTACATGCGGCACGCGTTGCTGGAAAAGGGCGAATCGGTGTGGATTGCGCAGCGCAACGGACGCACCAAAAACGGAGACGACCGGACGGAGAGCGCGGTGCTGAAGATGTTCTCCATCAGCAGCCAAAAACCGTTTGTGGAGAATCTGGGCGAACTGAACATCACACCCGTGGCCATCTCGTATGAATTTGAACCCTGCGACTTCATGAAAACGCAGGAGTTGTACATCTCCCAATACCAGCAATACATCAAGGAGCCCGGCGAGGACTTGCGCAGCATATTGCAAGGCATCACCCAGTTCAAAGGGCATGTGCACCTGGCAGTAGCCCCTACCATCACGCGGGAGGAGTTGGCGGAATGTGACCGGCAGGAGAAGAATCAGAAATTCTCCAGTTTGGCAGCCATCATCGACCAGCGCATCCACAGCCATTATAAAATATGGAATAACAACCTCATAGCGTACGACCTGCTGAACGGCACGCAGCAATACGCTGACCGCTACACCATGGAGGAGAAAGAGTCGTTCATCCAATACATGGAGAACGGGCTGAAGGGTCTCCGCGGAGAATACGACGAACTTCGGAATCTGTTTTTGAGGATATACGCTGGGGCGGTGAAAGAGACTTGTGCGCAGTAAGTCCTTTTGTAAAAAAGCGTATCTTTGCCGCGTAAAAAACAACAATGAGCGAAGAACAATTCATAGATTACGTCAAGATATTCGGGCGGTCGGGCAACGGCGGCGCGGGATCCGCGCATCTGGCACGCACCGCGAAGAACCCAAAGGCAGGCCCTGACGGCGGCGACGGCGGCAAGGGCGGCAGCGTCATCGTCCGGGGCAACCGCAACCTCTGGACCCTCCTGCACCTGCGCTACACCAAACACGTGTTCGCCGAGCACGGCGGCAACGGCCAGAAAAACCAGTGCTTCGGCAAGAACGGCGACAACGCCATCATCGAAGTGCCCCTCGGCACCATCATCAAGCTGATAGACACCGACGAAGTTGTGGGCGAGATTTTGGAAGACGGCCAGCAGATTGTGGCCATGAAGGGCGGCCGGGGCGGTCTCGGCAATGTGCACTTCAAGAGCGCGACCATGCAGACGCCCCGCTTTGCACAACCTGGGGAACCGGGCACCGAAGGCTGGATTTCACTGGAACTGAAAGTCCTGGCCGACGTTGGCCTCGTGGGATTCCCTAACGCGGGCAAATCCACCCTCATCAGCCAGCTCTCCAATGCCCGCCCCAAAATCGCCGACTACCCCTTCACTACCCTAAAGCCGAACCTTGGCATGGTGGCCTACCGCGACTATCAGTCGTTCGTCATCGCCGACATCCCCGGCATCATAGAAGGCGCCTCCGAAGGCAAAGGCATCGGCCTGCGCTTCCTCCGCCACATAGAACGCAACTCCGTACTATTATATATGATACCCGTGGCCGACAACGAAGGCGCCCGTACCGCCGAAGCCATACTCAAGGAGTTCAACATCCTCAAACACGAACTCGAAGCCTTCAACCCCGAGCTGCTGGACAAGAAATATCTGGTTGCCATCACCAAATGCGACATGGCCCCGGAGGATGAGGTTGCCGCAATCATGCAAAAATTGTCCAAAAAGCTGCCTGTTATCAACATTTCATCCTTGACAAACTACCATCTTACCGAAATAAAAGACCGGTTATGGGCCCTTCTAAACCAAGACGAGTAAAATTATAACATATTGAATATTAAATATTTAAAACTATAAACAAACTTTTTTTTCAAAAAAATAGGGTATCTGACGTTTGAAATAAAAAAAAATGTATTTTTGCAGCATCAAAAAGAACGAAAAAAAGTAGAATAAGAAATGGCAAAGAAAGTTAAAGAAGCTCGTCAACAAGTCATCTTGGAATGCACCGAGCAAAAGGCAAGCGGCGTACCGGGAATGTCCAGATATATCACTACGAAGAACAGAAAGAACACTCCTGACAGATTGGAACTGATGAAGTACAATCCGTACCTGAAAAAAATGACATTACACAAAGAAGTTAAATAATTTAATACTATAGAGAGATGGCAAAGAAGGTAGTTGCAACGTTGAAAAGAGAAGGTGGTGTTACCTACACCCGCGTGGTGAAAATGGAACGCTCACCGAAAACTGGAGCCTATACATTCAAAGAAGCTGTTATAGACTCCTCCACTGTAAAAGACTTTTTGGCTAAAAAGTAATATTTTGTTTTCATGGTTGAAGAAAGGTGGACCTCCCGGTCCGCCTTTTTTCGTTTATGCTGCAGCGTGCTTGCTGCAGGAAGATAGAAATTACAAAAGGTAAGTTTGTCCGATGACAGCTTGGGCAAGGGCAGCTATGCCTGCACGTTCCGGACCACCCTGATGCTGACCTCAAAGAGGAGGTAGAGCGGTATGGTGACGAGGATGAGTGTCATAACATCAGGTGGGGTGATGATTGCCGCGGCCAGCATGATGATAATGAATGCATGTTTGCGGTATTTGGAAAGCATCTCACCATTGACGACACCCAACTTGCCGAGGAAAAAAGCAATGACGGGCAGCTGGAACACCACGCCCATGACAAGTGTCAACGAAACAAAGGTGCTGATATAAGAATCCAGTGTGATGTTGCTTACCACATGGGTGGAGACACTATAGGTTCCCAAAAATCGGAAGGATATAGGGAAGAGTACAAAGTAGCTCATCAACACACCCAAAATGAAGAGCAAATAAATAACAACTGCTACCTGAACTGAATATTTCCTTTCATTTTCATATAGTGCTGGTGAAATAAATCGAAACAACTCAATCAAAATATAGGGAGAAGCCCCCAACAGTCCTAAGTAGCAGGCCGTAGTAATATGCTTCATGAATTGGCTTGACAAATCAGTGGCAATCATGTCCACATGAAACTTCTGAAAATGAAAGTCAACACCCATAGCCTGAACGGCCTGTTCTATCCAGCGATAGGTGCAGAAATCCCACTGACTGGGAGCAAGAAGCAATTGCCAAGTATAATCCTTGAAACAAAACACTACCACAGCGATAGCACCAGCTACCGCCAGAACGCGAACGAGCATTTTGCGGAGGACCTCCAAATGGCCGCCGAAGGTCAGTAGTTGACCGTCGTTTTCCGTACTACTGCGCTCTTTCTGTAGAGGGGCCGTCAGCTTCGCCTCCTCCTGACTGTTCGTCTTCTTTTTCTTCGCCATGCTCATCTGCATTTTGATCCGGATTGTCGGGTACCGGTTCACTCATGCCTTTTTTGAAACTTTGTACACCTTGTCCGAGGCCTTTCATCAATTCGGGAAGTTTTTTTCCTCCGAATATCAAAAGTGCTATACCGCCGATGAGCAGCAATTCCGTTGTGCCGATAAATAACAAAGGTATAGCCATAGTTACTCTGTCACTAAATTGATTTCACAAGTGTCGAAGTTGATTTCCCAGTGGCCGTTTTCATCGGCTTCCCACTGATATTTCGCGGACATCCGATCCCACCAGCTCTGAAACTTGATGCCGGTTTCGCCCATGTCTTTCACCAACTTTTGGTAGAGGGTGTCATTGTCGGGCGTTAATATTTTAGCCAGCTCGTTCAGTCCGTTGCGTCTTTCGAACAGCTGTAGAATCTCATTTTTTTCCTCTTCGGTCACTTGACCGACTGTTTTTTTTGTCATAACGTATTTTGTTTAATAATTTTCTTGATGATACTTTATCAATTCCTGTTGCAACAGTTCCTCGTCCCAATGTTCACGCACGTCAAAAGGATCTAAATAATCAATTTCTTTGATTTCGATTTGTGGCATAAAAGAACCGTGCTTGCGGATGTTTTCCAGCAGTTCGCGGGAGGCGTTGCGCTCTAAATGGGCCACCACGCACTGCTCGTGAGAGGGAGTGTTCACCTCCAGCGTGGTTTTACGGTTCAGCCAGATGCAGCGTTTGCACTGGTAGGCATCGCAGTGACGGCAGATGGGGGCGTAATCCAACTTGTAAAGCTGCGGGTTCTTAATGTCCAAACCGTTCTCCAGATTGCCGACGCAGTCTTCTTCATTTTCGTAGTAGAAAGCAGGACAGATGTAGAATTTTCCGTTTGGGGCGAGGGTGATGTTGGAGATTCCTGCTCCACAGTTGTTCATCTTTTCCAGCATCATACGGTCGGTGAGGATGTTGAATTGCGGGGATTTTCCTGCCACGTATGCTTTCTCAATGTGTTCTGAAAGGGTGTGTAGTATCTGTTTGTACTTTTCAAAGTCTTCTTCCGTGAAGGTCTCCACATCGGTGATGACAATGTTCAGGCGCATGACCTTTGCGATGACATCCTTTAAAAATAGGTATCGGTCAAACAGTTCGGATTTGGGCGTACGGAGTACGTAACTTTTCTTTTCCTCAAAATGGGCTAAGGATAATCCTGTCCATTCATGGAAGATCATGACATCTGCTTCCGCTTTCAGGGCTTCGTCTTCACAAAGCGAAGAGACAATCTTGTTGTGGTCGATGCTTTCGATGGCTGCAGCATAATCGTCGGGCAGCTTGTAGTCTGGATAAACGAATTGGATCATCAGGTTCTCCAGCATACCGAAGCGGATACCGGCCTTCAGCGTCTCCAATGGCATCAGTTTGTGTTCTTTGGCGCCGATTTCGTAATGGCAATAAGAGGTGCTGGTGTCGTCCAGTTGTATAATCAAATATTCTAACATGGCTCTAACAGATTGTGGGGTTTGACTCTTTTTTGTTTTTCTCGAACTCTTCCCTTTTGCCTTCCAGTTCCAGCTTGCGGTAGAGTTTATTCCAGTAGTAATTGTTGGCACGCACGCGGGCTTTGTGCATCTTACAGATGGCTGTTGCCCGTTGAAAGACAGTTGGCGTGTCGGCAGCGTCGTAGTTCTCGCCTTGACACCACGCGCAACCACTGGCAATCTCGCAATTGAGACATTCTGAATTGCTTTGGGTTATTCGGTCCAACGTGAGGAAAGGACGCAGTTTGTTTTTGTCAATCCCATCCTTGATATTGCCTATAATCCAAGCATTTTTTTCCCGCAGGGAGTATTGTGCGAAACGGGTACATGGATACAAATTCCCCGCTGCATCCACACTGAGCATGCGTCCTGCACCACACCAGTTGTTGTTATCGTAAACGGGATCAAGCGGCTTGCCTAACTGTTCTGTGAAAAAAGAGCATGCATAGTCTTGGTAGTATCCACCGTCAATAATGGCATCGGCCAATGAGAGAAGTTGTTCTTCAAACTTCTTGTCATCGCCCTCCTGCAAAACATCTTCAAACACCACATTGATATTCACCTCATGGATGCCGAGGCTATAGAGATGCAACACACTTTCGGTGATGTAAGGAATGTCGGCGCTGCTGATGGTTACCTTTGTGCCACCGCCAGGGAATTGTTTTAACCACAAGGGTATATTCCGCACCACATCTTTGTATGAACCTCGTTCTGTGATTTTATACACGCGGTTAAGATCGTGTTTCTTCTCCGTGCCGTCAATTGTGATGCCAATGCTGAGGTGCTCGCGATTTTTCTCAATAAAATTTTGTACCTTGGGTTCGTGATAATTGATACCATTAGTAGAGAATGAAAAACGATAGGAATTGAACCAGTGGTGATTGAGTTCAAACATCCTCTGTTTCAAATAATCGCAGATCATATCAATCAAATCAATTTCCAAGAAAGGTTCTCCACCGATGAAATCCCATATCACGCTTTCTTCTGGAAAATCATCTTCATGTGAAAGCACATAGTCTATGAATGTTTTGGCTGTTTCCCACGACATCCGTTCTTTCACATTTTTGCCGACTAGATAGCAGTATTTGCATGCTAACTGGCAATCTTTAGTGACGATGAATGTAATGTTCTTGGCCATGCCACTTTGCCAAGCTCGTGCATCTTCTCTAATTTGCATTTCTCCCATAAACAATAATTTAAAGAGGAAAATAGAAAGAGTGAATTAAGAATTCTCTCTTAATATTCTCCTCTTACTCCTCTTATCTATAAACAAATTGAATTTTTAATGGCCGTAATTACTATTAGTGCAAAAAGTTTTGCAAGTACCTTTGCAACCCTCGCACGTTCTTAAGCACCCATGTTGGCAAGTCTGATTACAACTATAAAGACAGTAACCGGCACATGCAGAAGTTTTACATCCCATCGGTGACTCTTCAACTGCGCGAAGGATGTTCGGAGCACTGGATAAAGCCACCACCGCTAAAATCGGCAGTGCACCTTTTGCTGCTTTTTTGAAAAACTCGCGCCTTGACTGAAGCTCTTCATTGTTTTTTCTTTCTTTCATAATTATAGAATGTGGACTTCTGAATTTTACATTAAATTTCTCCCTCCTTATAACATCATGCGAAGTCCGCTAACACGATATATATAGTAGAAGAGGGTTGATCTTTAATTCTTTATATCTTCGTAAATTAGTCGGGCAGTTTTCCTGATTGCTGCCATTTCCAGAGAAAATGTGGCTGGGTTTTGCGCGGTCAGGGCTACAGATATCGTATTCTCTAGCTGTTTCAAACTCACCTGTTGACTCCACTGCTGACAAGTCACGATAAATGATGTTGTACCGACTGTATCAAATATTCTTTCGATCTGTATGGTTTGGTTGCTTTTGCTTACATCATATTCAACAATAAACAAGTTGCCGTTGCGCGTATAATGGATGCAGTTTGTTATTTGCTCTCTTGTTTGGGCAATAATAATGTTTGGCAGCATAAACACTAATAAGAGTACTGTTGATGTTATAATTCTTCTATCTCTTTGGAAGTTATATAATCTGAGTTTTGTCATTTAACAGCTAATAAAGATAAATCGAGGAATACGGGGATATTTCTCCAATACTCCTCGATTTTGACATCTAGTCATTTTTGTTGTACCCCTTGCAATGTCCTTTGCAAGTTTCACTGCACCAACCGCTACAGGTTCTTGTGCATCCTGTTCTGCAGGTCCCTGCACAAGTACCAGAGCAGGTACCCGCACATCCCTTGTTACATCCCATCGGTGCCTCAGTAGCGGCATTGATTAGATTCGGCGTGCTTGCTAATGCCACAGCAGCCAAAAACGGCAATGCGCCTTTTGCCGCTCTTTTGAAAAACTCACGTCTTGACTGGAGTTCTTCGATTTTGTTGATTTTTTCCATGATAAATGAATTGGACTTCTATCATTTTTATTCTTAACTCACACAATGCACGAAGTCCTTTTATACATCATGAAAGTTATCGAAAAGGATACAATCTGTTCCAGTGTCTGCAAGGAAGGCATTATTCAATTAATAGCAAGAACCAGAACAAGATCCCTTACAGGTAACAGTACAATAACCCGTACAGCTGCCTTGGCAGGTGCCCCTACAAGTAGTATAACAGTTGTCAGAGCAATTCATAATACAAGAACCATAACTGCATCCCATTGGGTCTTTCTCCGTAGCCCGAAGAATATCCGGAACACTGGCTAAAGTCACTGCTGCAATAATTGGCAGTGCACCTTTTGCCGCTCTTTTGAAAAATTCCCTTCTAGACTGGAGTTCTTCGCTTTTGTTTGTATTTTTCATAATTATAGAAAAAGGACTTCTTGGTTATTATTAATTATTGATTAAAATCGTGCGAAGTCCGTTAACACGATATGTTCAATATTTAATTGTATATATTTCTTGTCAAATTGCAGTAATGATTGGATTGACTACCAAAAGAAAACGGGGAAATATGCCGCGCAAGCATGCAAACATGTTCCTTTGCAGGTAACATTACAATTTGATAAACAAGAGTTCACGCAATCTCCAGCGCAAGTGCAAGTGCAAGTATATTTGCATGATTGAAGGCATGAGTCTTCGCATGAATTACTGCAAGCGTATTCGCAACCCATCGGTGTCTTTTGTGCCTGAACTATTGAGGGTATATTTATTATGGTTACAGCTCCTAATATTGGCAAAACGGTTTTCACACCCTTTTTAAAAAACTCCCGACGGGACTGTAATTCATCATCTATACAATTTAAATCCATAACTACAAATTAACAACGCAGCAAAAATATGATAATTATTTAATACACAGATATTTGTAATAGCACAAATTTATTCCATTTCCGCAACAAACATGTTACAATCCCCCATTTGACGCGGTCAGCCTCCCCGAGTACTCCGCAAAGAAATCCCTGCCCAACAGTCCTGAGATCCAAAACAGCATCTGCGTGTCGATGCTATAGCTATGGAACAGGCGGTAGCAAGCCATGCGGCTGGTTCCCAGCTGCTGCGCGAGCCAAGTCACACTGCGGCCTTGCGACCGCAGTTCCTCCTGAATAATATGTCCAATATGTATTAGTTCTGCCATAATGTCTGCAATGTTTTCGCGGCGGCTGCTCATCGGCATACGGGTCTTCAAAAGGATACAAAAAAAACGTGGACAGTTCTTATCCACGTTTCTGAGGTCCTGAGAAAACCCGCAATTACAGACAAGTCTGCCCACGCATTACGCAGACATTTACGACTTGCTCGAGTAATTGCTGTATTTGAAATTTCTCAGGTTTCAGAAACGTTACCGAACAAATAGCAAACGCTATGATTTATACTATGTTAGATTACTTTTCTTCTTTACAATCTTGCTTTTTCGTTTTTAATTCTTGTTCTAAAATATCATAAACATAGGCAGGGCTTTGGAAATAAAGTCCCGTCTCTAAGTTACCAAGGGCAGTGTAGGTTTTGGACTTATACACAATGTCCATCGCCTCGCGCATTAAAAGCTGGCGGTCTTCCATGAGCCTCGCTATTAGTTCGCGGGTCAAGGTCTCAATCATAAAGGTCTCTTTCGCGTTCATGGCACTTGTAATAATTTGACGGCTTTCTCGGTGGCGAACAGATATTGTATCGTAACCATATGATATTTTATCTCTTCCGTAATGATGCCTTCTTCGACGCGACGAATCTGGTATCCCACGACATCGTCCGCTATTGGACCAACAACGATGTCATAATCGTGAAGTTGTTCCCAAGTGCGATTTTTACGATTCCGAAGTACGAATCGCGCCCACTCAAGCGAGTAACCGCCAAAAGACAACACCTTGAGTGTCGCTAACACACCTTCGTCAACATTGTATTCATATACTCTTGCTTCACCTTTCCCATATTGCACATATTTCCGTTCCGCTTGCCGACTGGCAATCAGTTTGTCAGGAGTCAAATAAAAACCGATGCCGAAATCTTTTCCGACACGGCTTTGGTTGAGGTCTATTATCTTGATTATCGCATTTGTACCGTGATAAAGTTTCATGACAGCGTTCCTCCCATACGTTTACAGTAAGCTGTCAAATCTTCCACCGTATTATCAAAGGAATAAGTATGTTCCACATCATAAAACCGATCCACGAAATCCAGACCTTTGTACCTTTGGAGATACAAATAGGCTTGTTGCGTGGTGATGTGGTGAGCCGTCGCGAACTCGGTTATCAGTGCCACGATGTAATTAATCCTATCTATAACAGACTTGCTCATTAGCCTCTTATCTTTATTTCAATCCGCAAAATTACGAAAAAAAATAACTTATCTGTCTGTCTTTTTTCTGTTCGCTTTTACAATGAAGACCATCCGTTACAACACCGCCGCAATCTTCCGGATTTCTTTCAAGACATTGGCCACGGATTTGTCATTGCGGGTGGTTTGCATGTTAAATTTCGTTTGCAAATACATCAGCGCATCGGCGGGGATGTCAAGAGCAGCCTCAAACATAAGAGCTGTCTTGGCTGTAAGGGAGCGGCGGCCGTTCAATATCTCGTTGACCACAGAATAGGTCAGACCGATGGTGTCGGCAAGTTCTCTCTGGCTAATACCACGTGCTTCCAATTCATCTTTCAGCACTTCTCCCGGATGTGTGGGGAACACCCCATAGCCCAAATTTCCCATGATTTCTCTATTTGTAATGATTCGATAATTCGATAATGTTACAGATGGTGATTTGTTTGTCGCTGCACTTCCCATCGTAATAGAGTTCTTTCAGATAGTCTTTCTCAAACGTTATTTCCATATCATCTGATTCAGGTGCAAAAACAGTAAACATTTCCAAATATTCGCACTTTTCGCGAATTTACTTTTATTAGAAAACGAATGCCAGGAGTGATTCAATGAAGGATGCGCCTTTTTCAATGCGTTTCATTTCCTCTGGCGAACTTTTTATCTCACACTTTCTGGCAGCCTTCCCGAGTACTCTGCAAAGAAATCCCTGCCCAACAGTCCTGAGATCCAAAACAGCATCTGCGTGTCGATGCTATAGCTATGGAAAAGTCGGTAGCAGGCCATGCGGCTGGTACCCAGCTGCTGCGCGAGCCATGTCACACTACGGCCTTGAACGCGCAACTCTTCCTGAATAAGGCGACCGATATGAATGAGTTCCGCCATTTCAATTTCTACTTTATAGTTATTTCAGTGATCTCCACTTTACCTCATACTCAAAAAGCGTAAGCATATCCTTCAAAAAACATGAATCTTTATGGCTACACGCCTCTTTTTTGGATGATTACTGCCGCAAAATTATAATAATTAACAATTACATAATTATTTATTGTGTTACATTTCTGTTATCATTATATAACATTTGTGTTTCAATTACCATTTCACCTTTTATCAGCACACATGTTTCCATAGGGAACAAAAAAAAACGTGGACAACCCTTGTCCACATCTTGAGGTCCTAGGAAACCCGCAATTACAGACAAGCCTGCCCACGCATTACGCAGACATTCACGACGGAGTTCCTCTTCTATTTTTGTAATTGAAAAAGCACGCATTTTTCCGCAAAAAAAAACACTATAAAAAGAAGATCATTTAACGGGCTAATGAAACAATGTGCAAATGTGCTAATTGAAATTGAGATTGAAATAAAACACATATTGATATTTTCACTATCTTTGCAACTGCATTTGTCCGCCCTGCCGGACATCACCTCAAAATTATCGTGTATGGGATTCTTTTCTATATTTTCCAAAGAGAAAAAAAAGGAACTTGACAAAGGACTGGAGAAGTCCAAAGAGAGCTTTTTCGCCAAACTCGCCAAAACTGTCGCCGGAAAATCCAAAGTTGACGACGATGTGCTGGACAACCTCGAGGAAGTGCTGGTCACCTCCGACGTGGGCGTGGAAACCACCCTGCGCATCATCGAGCGCATTGAATCCCGCGTGTCGCGCGACAAATACCTCGGCACCGAGCAGCTCAACGCCATCCTCAAGGAGGAGATTGTAGGACTGCTGCTCGAAAACGACATAGAGAAGGCCAACGACTTCGTCATCCCTAAAATGGACACGCCATACGTGATGTTAGTGGTCGGCGTGAACGGCGTGGGCAAGACCACCACCATCGGCAAGCTGGCATACCAGTTCAAGCAAAAGGGCTACTCGGTAACCTTGGGTGCCGCCGACACGTTCCGCGCCGCCGCCATCGAGCAGCTGGAAGCCTGGGCCAAACGCGCCGACGTGCCCATCATCACCCAGAAGATGGGCTCCGACCCCGCCGCCGTGGCCTACGACACCGTGGCCTCCGCCATCGCCCGAAAAAGCGATATCGTGATCATCGACACCGCCGGGCGACTGCACAACAAGACCAACCTGATGAACGAGCTCATCAAGATCAAGAATGTCATCCGCAAACTCGTGCCCGACGGACCGCATGAAATCCTGCTCGTGCTGGACGGCTCCACGGGACAGAATGCCTTCGAGCAGGCACGCCAGTTCTGCGCCGCCACCGAGGTCAACGCCCTGGCCATCACCAAACTCGACGGCACCGCCAAGGGAGGTGTGGTCATCGGCATCTCCGACCAATTCAAGATTCCTATCAAATACATCGGCGTCGGCGAGAAGATCGACCAATTGCAAGTCTTCAACCGCGCCGAATTCGTGGATTCCCTATTCCCTGACAACTGGTAAAAAAAATATAACAATCTTTCATTTTGCAAGTTACCATAGACAACAATTCGGGTTTCTGTTTCGGTGTGATTCACGCCATAAAAACGGCTGAAGAGTACCTCAAGGACCACGACACCCTTTATTGTCTGGGCGACATTGTGCACAACAACGAGGAGGTGAAGCGACTCACCGCAATGGGGCTGCGCGTCATCAGCTTCGAGCAGTTCAGGCAGTTACACGACACCACCGTGCTCATACGCGCGCACGGGGAACCTCCCCTCACCTACCAGATCGCCAAGGGCAACAACATCACCCTCATCGACGCCACCTGCCCCGTGGTGCTGAAACTGCAACAGCGCATTGCCGACTTTCATCGCAATCCCGAGAACGGAGGCAAGCAGGTGCTCATCTTCGGCAAACAGGGCCACGCCGAAGTGGTGGGGCTCATGGGCCAAACCGACAACCAAGGCATCGTCATCTCATCCTTCGACGAAATTGACAAAATCGACTACAACAGGCCAGCCATGCTCTACTCGCAGACCACACAAGGTCTGGAGCAATACTACGAGCTCATCCGACGCATACAAGAACGCTACGAAGCCGCCGGCAACAGCAACCTTTTCCAATACGCCGACACTATCTGCCGCAAGGTGGCCAACCGTGCCAAAGAGATTGCGGAATTCGCCAAACAGCACGACGCCATCCTGTTCGTTTCCGGAGAGAAGAGTTCCAACGGTCTCCACCTGTTCGACATCTGCCGGAAGAACAACCCCAACAGTTTCATGGTGGCACAACCCGGTCAAATCACAGACCTCAACCTGAAAGAATACCGTTCCATCGGCATCTGCGGAGCCACTTCCACTCCCATGTGGCTGATGGAAGAATGCAAAAATTTGATTATTAACACATAACATCACAATATGAAAAGAGCCATTATCAGCGTAAGCGACAAAACCGGCATTATTCCATTCGCCGCCGGTCTTATAGAAGCAGGTTATGAAATCATCTCCACAGGAGGTACCAAAAAGGCCCTGGACGCCGCAGGACTGAAGACCATCGGCATCAGCGAGGTCACCGGATTCCCCGAGATCATGGACGGGCGCGTGAAGACGCTCCACCCCAAGGTTCACGGCGGGCTGCTGGCCATCCGCGACAACGAAAAACACCAGCAGGAGATGCGCGAGAACGGCATTGAGCCCATCGACATGATTGTGGTGAACCTCTATCCGTTCAAGCAGACCATCGAGAAGCCGGATGTCACGTACGAAGATGCGATAGAGAACATTGACATTGGCGGACCCACGATGCTCCGGAGCGCGGCCAAAAACCACAAGTTCGTCACTGTGGTGGTGGATGCCGCAGACTACGACACGGTTTTGGCTGAAATCAAACAGAACGGCGACACCACTTTCGAGACGCGCCGCCGACTGGCCGCCAAAGTATTCCGCCACACAGCCTCCTACGACACCTATATCTCACGCTACCTGACCGAGCAGGCTGGCGAACAGGAACCCGAGAGCCTGACGATGACCTTCAGCCGCAAGCAGAGCCTGCGCTATGGCGAAAACCCGCACCAGAATGCCACTTTCTATGCCGGCAAGAAACAGGGCTACTCCATCGCCTGGGCCGAGCAACTGCATGGCAAAGAATTATCCTACAACAATATACAAGATGCAGATGCCACCTTGCAGATCCTGAAAGAGTTCCAAGAGCCTGCCATGGTGGCCGTCAAGCACAAAAACCCCTGCGGTGTGGGATTGGGAGCCAATGCTTTGGAGGCTTGGCAGCGAGCCTACGAGGCCGATCCCGTCTCCATCTTCGGCGGCATTGTGGCCTCCAACCGCGAGATTGACCTGGCCACGGCCGAAGCGATGAAACCCGTCTTTCTGGAAATCATCCTCGCCCCGAGCTTCACGAAAGAGGCCTTTGAGCATCTTGCCACCAAAAAGAACATCCGTTTGATGACTTTCGACCCGACAACAGAGAACGGCGACGACAAGATGTTCATCAGCGTGCGCGGCGGCATGCTGGAGCAAACCATCGACAACAAGTCCACCGAAGACTACGAGCTGAATGTGGTGACGGAGAAAAAGCCCACGGATGCGGAGCTTCAGGACTTGTTTCTGGCGATGAAGATATGCAAGCATGTGCGTTCCAACGCCATCACGGTGGCCAAGGACGGCAAGATTGTAGGCATTGGCGCTGGACAGATGAACCGCGTGGGCGCCGCCCATATCGCGTTCGAGGAAGCCAAGGAAAAGGGCGTGACCGCAGGGTTATGTCTCGCCTCCGACGCTTTCTTCCCCTTTGACGACGTGGTGAAGATGGCCGCCCAATACGGCGTATCCGCCATCATCCAACCCGGCGGCTCCGTGCGCGACGAAGACTCCATCAAGGCCTGCAACGAGTTAGGCATCGCCATGGTGTTCACGGGCGTACGTCATTTCAAACACTAAGATCATGGCAAACATCAACCCCACCATCGAAGAATCCTGGAAGCGCGTGCTCTGGGACCAGTTCCAGGCCCCCTACTTCGCCTCTTTAAAAGATTTTCTGACAGAGGAGAAGAAGCATTACCGCGTTTTCCCGCCCGGCAAGTGCATCTTCAATGCCTTTGACAGCACGCCGTTTGACGAGGTGAAGGTGGTCATCATCGGACAGGATCCATATCACGAGTACGGGCAGGCGCACGGATTGTGCTTTTCGGTGCAGGACGGCGTTCCTTTCCCGAAGTCACTGATCAACATCTTCAAAGAGTTGAGCGACGATGTGGGATTTGTCACGCCGCGCAGCGGAAACTTGCAAAAGTGGACGAAGCAGGGTGTGTTGCTATTGAATGCCACGCTCACCGTGCGTGAGCACGCGGCGGGCTCGCACCAGGGCCACGGCTGGGAACAGTTCACCGACTGTGCCATCCAGCGACTGTCGGCGCAAAAAGAGGGACTGGTATTTCTGTTATGGGGCAACTTCGCCATCAACAAGCGCGCGCTGATTGACCCAGGCAAGCACCATGTGCTCACCGCCGCACACCCCTCCCCGCTCTCCGCACACAGAGGGTTCTTCGGCTGCAGGCACTTCTCCAAGACCAACGAGCTACTGAAACAGATGGGAAAAGAGCCTATTGATTGGCAATTGTAAGGGTATTACTGTTGGGGAATATTGGCGATTCGCCACTTGCACCATGTCACGCGCACACCGGTTGCGGACACAGCGTAGCGCAACGTTCGATGATGGCACTGGCCCTTTCAAATCCCGCATCGCAAACTTTCTTTTCTTTGTTGCCATCGTAACCCATCACAAGATGCATGGTGTCGTAGCCAAGATTAACGAAATGCAGCAATTTTCCGTCCCGTTTCTTGGCAGCCTCCTTATATTTGTTTATTGATGGGCGACCCTTTCCGTTACGGATGTTCAGAACCGCGTCAAGCGCGACAAGGCATCCGCTCCACAGGATGTTGCCCGCTGTCTTTACGTACTTGCTATCGGTATAGCTTTTCAATTCCGGGTCATAGTTGGCCTTCTTGATAACCTCTTCTGCGTTGGCCACATACCTGCGGGCCTCTTCAATGGGATCTTGTTTTTCCATAGTTTTGAAGTTGAGAGTTTAGAGTTTAGAGTTTAGAGATTAAAATGGGTGATGCGAGTTGGTGTTATGATATCATGTTGAGGTTGCAAATATACAATGAAAATTATCTTGTTCGATACTTTCCATGAAATATTTTTATTATTGATAATGAGGATATTAAAAATTTTCTTTGATGAAAATTTTACAATTATTTGTTAATTCTGATTTCCAATTTCGCAAAAACACCACTCAATTTACACACCACCATTCCGCCGCCTTTGGCGGCGGAACCTCCGAGTTTAACTCAAATACGCAATACCAGCAGACCTATGGCCTGCCTGTACATCCCGCGCACGAGCCACCACACCCCGAACAGCTATCACAACCACACTGGCCATCCTTGTGGTTCCGACATCGCCGCACCAACAGCCAAATCGCTGTAATGACGGCAGCTGTCACGACTATCGCTACTATTATTTTCTGCACCATAGCTATTTACACTCTCCCGAACATTTCGAATCGGGGGTCTCAAATTCCAACGTGGCATGAGCAATGCCCATCTCGGCAAGACAGTCTTTCAACTCCCCTTTCAAATGCTCCATTTCCGAAAGATTGTCCACCACCACATGGGCAGTCATGGCATTCTCCGTGGTGCTGAGCGCCCAGATGTGCAAGTGATGCACCTCGCGCACGCCCTCCTGCCCCATCATGGTCTCTTTCACATGGTCGAAGTCCAGCTGGGCAGGCACACCGTCCAACGCCAAACGCACGCTGTCGTGCAGCAACTCCCAAGAAGCTACAATGATCACGACTGCTACCACCAACCCAATCAGCGGGTCGATGATGTACCAGCCCGTGAAATAGATGACGATGCCGGAAATCACCACACCTACCGACACCAAAGCGTCCGCCAGCATGTGCAAGTACGCGCCCTTGACGTTCAAATCCTTCTTCTGATCCTTCATGAACAGCCAAGCCGTAAATCCGTTAACAACAACGCCGATAGCCGCCACAATGGAAATCACCTGGCCCTGCACCTCCTGCGGCGTAATTAATTTGCGAACACTTTCTACAATGATAAAAACCACCGCAACGCCCAAAATAAGAGCGTTCAATAACGAAATCAGAATCGTGCTTTTCTTGTAGCCATACGTGAATTTGCGAGTGGCAATGGAATCCGACAGTTTGAAAGCAATGAGTGCCAGCACAAGACTGACCACATCGCTTAGGTTATGCCCCGCATCGGAAAGCAGCCCCAACGAATGATAGCAAAGCCCGAAAATGGCCTCCGCCAGCACGTATGCGATATTCAGAGCAATGCCGATAATGAAGGCACGGTTCAGCGTGGTAATGACATGGCTGTGATCGTGGTGATGATGACCATGATGATGCTCATGATCATGCGTATGATGGTGTTCGTGATGAAGTTCGTGCGACATATTACGAGTTTTTTTTAAATTAGCATTCCAATCTGATATACCAAAAATGCCATAATCCAGGCAACGAGCGTGTTGAACAGCACGGTAAACGTAGCCCATTTGCCGCCAGCTTCTTTATACACAGCGGTAACCGCCGCCACGCAAGGCACATAAAGCAGAATGAAAATCATGAACGCGTAGGCCACCAACGGGGTGAAAACTTTTTGCCCTTTCAGTTCTCCGGAGGTCCACGTCTGCGCCTGAATGCTGGCTTGCAGTGCGGAGGAGTGCTCGTCAGCCTCCGCATCAGCGTGATAGAGCACGCCCATAGAGGAAACCACAATCTCCTTGGCAGCCAAGCCCGTGAGCAGCGAAACACCCATCTTCCAGTCAAAACCAAGCGGTTTGAACACCGGCGCAATGGCACGTCCCACTCTGCCAATGTAGGAATTCTCGGTTTGCACCACCGAGCGGTCAAACTCCAACTGCTCGATTTGGGCAGCCTTTACAGCCTCATCCATCTCCGTGTCAGCAGAAACTTGCTCAATCTGCGCGGTATAACGGTCGATTTGCGGACTGTGCTGCGGGAAGTATTCCAAAGCCCAGATAATGACAGTGGCCACGAGGATCACCGTCCCCATCTTCTTGAGATACTGCACACTCTTGTCCCACATGTGCACCACGGCGTTGCGGAACGTGGGCAACCGGTACGGCGGCAACTCCATCACAAACTGGTCTTTGTTGTCCTTGAACGCGATTTTCTTCATTAGCAGGGAGGTGAGCACCGCCATCACCACGCCAAACAGGTAGATGCTTGTCAGGATAAGGCCCTGATGTTTGGTGAAAATGGCGGAAATCAGCAGCAGATAGACGGGCAACCGCGCTGAGCACGACATGAACGGCACCGTGATGATGGTGAGGATACGGTCCTTTTTGTTCTCCAGCGTACGTGTAGCCATGATGGCCGGCACACTGCAGCCGAAACCGATGATGTAGGGGATAAACGACTTGCCGTGCAGGCCCATGCGGTGCATCAGCTTGTCCATCAGAAACGCGGCACGGGCCATGTAGCCAGTGTCTTCCAAAATGGAGATGAAGAAGAAGAGTATCAAGATGTTGGGCAGGAACGAACACACACCGCCCACACCCGCGATGATGCCATCTACAATCAGGTCCTTGAGCATTCCATCGGCCATGTGGCGGGAAATCACATCTCCTAACCATCCAAAAAACATCTCCAACCACACCTGCGGATAGGCTCCCAAGGTGAATGTCATCTGGAACATAAACCACAGGAAGAAAATCAAAATAGGGAAGCCCAACCATTTGTGGGTCAAAATGTTGTCAATAGTGTAAGCTTTCTGCTTGCTGCGGTCTTTGCCAACCGTATATGTTTCTGCCAACGCGCCCCGCACAAAGCCGTATTTGGCGCCGGAAATCACAGTGGCAGCATCCTCACGGTAGCTCTTCTCCAAAATCTCACGCTGTTCTGCAGCCGATTTCTTCAACTCCCCGATCTTCACATGCCGCTCCACCGACTTCAGCGTCGCCTGGTCATTCTCCAGCAACTTGATGGCAATATAACGCGCCGGATATTCGCTGTCAATAACCGTATCTTGCTTGATGATTTCTTTCAGAATCTCTATACTCTTCTCAATGTCAGCGCCATAGTTGATGTGGATGTGCTTGGTGTTCTGTTCCATGTTTTCATATACATCCACAATATTCTTCATTACATCCTCTATTCCAGCGCCTTTTGATGAAACCGTAGGAACAATGGGGAAGCCCAGCATCCGGCTCAACATTTTCACATCCAACTTGTCGTGGTTATGTTCCAGTTCATCAAACATATTGAGTGCCATCACCATCGGCAGGTTCATGTCGATGAGCTGGGTGGTAAGGAAAAGGTTTCGTTCCAGGTTGGAGGCATCCACGATGTTGAGCACCACATCGGGATGGTGGTCGAACACGTACTCGCGCACGTAGAGTTCCTCGGGTGTGTATTCGGTAAGGGAGTAGGTGCCGGGCAGGTCGGCGATTTGGATGGTGTAATCCTTGTATTTGAAGATTCCAATTTTGGAATCAACAGTCACGCCGCTGTAATTGCCCACCTTCTCGCGCATGCCAGTGGCGTGGTTGAAAAAGGAGGTCTTGCCACAGTTGGGGTTGCCGACCAGCGCCACGGAGATGGTCTTGCCGCGCTCGCCCAAGATGCGAGTCGTCTCCTCGGTGATGGTACCGTTGAAGCTGTAACTTTCAGCTGTCTCATCAGTCAAGGGGACCACCTCAATATGCTGGGCCTCAATGCGCCGCAGGGAGACATGGCTTTGCATGATCTCATACTCAATGGGATCGCGCAAGGGGGCGTTCTTGATGACGCGTACCTTCTCGCCACGTACGAAGCCCAGTTCCATCAACCGGTGACGAAAGCCGCCGTGACCGCTCAACTTCACAATCACACATTGTGAACCTGTCGGCATGTCAACGAGTCTAAGAGTTTGATTATCCATGTTATATCTTTAACTATTCATTCTATATTGCAACTTGCAAAAGAGCATGAATAATCTTAATCCCCTTATCCCCAAAAATGATGATTTATGGCATTTGTTCTACCTAAACAAAACTCTCATTTGAAATACTATTTGCGTCCCTTGTTGCAATCGTCAATAGCTTCCTGCAACATCTCTTCAAACAAGTCGATAGAGTGGTTGATGTCATATTTTTTCGCAGACTCGGAGTATAGCTTCTCCATTTTCGCCTTCTCCTCGGGGTTGTCCAACCAATAGTCGATGGCGCGGGCCAAATCCTTAGGATCCCCGGGGTTGAAGAGGCTGCGCCCGTCAAGGGCGAATTGTCTTGTGGCAGAGAGGTTGCTATTGGCAATGACGGGCACCAGGCCTGTGGCAAATGCCTCTATGCAGGAAATGGCCTCTGACTCCATGTCCGATGCGTGCACGTAAAGGTCACATTGGCCGAGCATGTTTTTCAAATCCTCCTTGGGCAGATAGGTGAAAACGGGCGGATTCTTCAATTTACTACCTAAACGATAGTATTGTTTGTACTTCGGTCCCTTTCCGGCAAAAATCAATTGGATCCGGTCGCCATACTTGGAATACTGCAGAGCATTGATGATGACATCCTGACGTTTCTCTGCGGAAAGCCGCCCCACCATGGCAATCAGGATTTTGCCTTCATATTCAGGCTTTTTAGGCACCTTGTACCAGGTAAAATCCGATTGGATGCCATTGGAGATGGCATGGACCTTAGCCTTGTAACCGCGGCTCTCGATCTCCTCAGCCATGAACTTGGAGGGCGCATGCACATGGCCGAAATGGTCATACACGGCTCTCCTGAGGATACTGAATATCATGTTATTAACCCATTCCGATTTCCCGAGGCCGAACTGGGACGAAATGTTCTGTGGCTGGACATGGAAGGCGGCAGTGGCCGGCTTGCCGAGAAGGTCGGCAATTTTCTTGGCCCTCGTTTCCAAAAAGAAGGGGAAGAAACAGTGGACAACATCTGCCCACTCCACCGCTTCACGAATGACCTTCTTGTCACATTTCGCATATTTGAAACCCTGCTTGTGAATCATCCCGTTGAAGATGAAAAAGTTCAACTCAGGCAATCCGTAAACACCCTCTCTGGGCTCGCTTGCGGTCATAATGCGTACCTCATGCCCGCGCTTGCGCAACTCCTCCGCAAACCGCTGCGCGGAAATGCTGGTGCCGTTGTTCGTGGAAAAATAAACGTCTATAACAAATAAAATTTTCATAATCTCTTTCCATTAAATTTTTCGCCGCAAAATTAACATTTTTTAGTAAATGTAATTTATTGATATTCAACATTGTTTACCTGTTAACAAAAAGGATTTTATCGGATTTTCGGAGATTTTCAGCTATTTTGGATCCACTGGGTTCTGAATATTTCCAATACACAAACAGCAATTTTCCTGTATTTTGACTGTTATAATTTTTACTATATTTGCGGGCTGGATTTATTTGGAATAGTTTCATCTGTAAAATTCCGTCATCAAATTTAAAACTTCAATTTCTTGAAATGATAAAAAAAACGATTTTGAGTTTGCTCTTTTTCTCAGGCATCATCCTCTGCTCGGCACAGGTGACTGTGGAAGTGCAACTAATTAGTTCCGGCACTCAATCCTTTTCCGTCAGCGAAGCTGGCAAGATTTATTTTGACAACGGGTATCTTATGGTGGATGACGGGAACGACGCCCCTTTCTCCTTCCCGCTTTCGGATATCCGGAAAGTACTGTTCTCCGGAACCACATCCGTAGAAACCATTGAAAGCGACCATATCCGTATATACCCTAATCCCGCGACCACCTTTTTGCGCATCAGCAGCGACCGGAACAGTGACAGCCGTTATCAGATTTTCTCCATTGACGGCCGACTGCTCATGTCCGGTGTCTGCAAGCAAGAAGAGACTATCAACATCAGCAGACTGCCCAAAGGACTGTATCTCATCAAAGTGGATGGCAAAACCTTTAAAATCAGCAAATCATGAAAAGAACCGTTTCAGTCATCCTGTTTTTGACGTTAGTCGTATCCCTGCCTGCGCAGGAGATTCTGCATCTATACAATGGCAACAGCGTCATCTTTGAGAAATCCGTTTCCGAGATTGACAGCATTCATTTTCAAGGCAGCCAATCCATTTTCAACTTCGGCAATACCAATCTTACCTTTCCAGTGAGCATAGTGGATAGCATCACCTTCAGCAACGAAAGCCTGCTGGGCGATGACATCTATATCACCTGGAACGGCAACAGCGTCAATGTCATCAACCCTTACTCCAACAACGGTGTGACCATCACAAATGAAGGGGCCAAGGTGACCGTGACGGTAACCTCAACCATTCAGGACATCGTCTATCACCTGTCGGGAAGCTCATCTGACGGTTATCTTTACATCACCCCCAACAAGCGTTTCACCCTCTCCATGGAAGGGCTTTCGCTTACTAACAGCGAAGGTCCGGCCATTGACGTGCTGGTGGACAAGAAAACCAGCGTCATACTGGCTGACGGCTCGCAGAATTTCCTGAATGACGGGACCAACAATGCCAAAAAGGCAGCTCTGCAAAGCAAAAGCGAGCTGATTTTCTACGGCAACGGCACGCTGACCGTGAACGGTTACAAGCGCAACGGCATCCACAGCGACGACTATGTGCAAATCAACAGCGGCAACATCGTGGTGGCCTCTGCGGCAGCCGACGGTATCCACTGCGACTATTTTGTCATGAACGGCGGCACAGCAAACATCACCGCTTCCGGTGACGGCATTGACGGAGACACCGGTTTCATCGAAGTGAATGATGGCATTATCACCATCAACACCCCCGCAGAAGACAAGAAGGGAATGAAGTGCGACAGCACCATCACCATCAACGGCGGCAATATCACCGTCAACAACAGTGGCAACCAAAGCAAGGGACTGAAGAGCGGTTTGAGTACCTACATCAACGGCGGCGAGCTGACCGTCAACGCCACAGGCACATACGTCAGCGAGACCACCTCTTCTGGTGTGGACCTCTCCTATTGCACAGGTATTAAGACAGGGGAAAGCTGTTTCATCACGAACGGCACCGTCACAATCACATGTCCTTCGACCAATGCAGGAAGCAAGGCTATCAGCTCCGACAGCAATATTGTCATCTCAGGCGGCACAATCAACTTGACCTCTTTGGGTTCTTGCGACAAGTATTTGGTCAGTGGTTCCACCTACGACAGTTATGCTTCCGCATGTCTGAAAGCCAACGGCAACATTTCCATCAGCGGCGGCAACATCACGGCGGTCGCGGGTGGTCGCGCCATCAGCTGCGACGGCAACTATACTCAGACAGGCGGTCATGTCAGCACTTCCACTAACGCGATTGGTTTCACCGTCATGGGCACGGGCACTTCCTGCACCGACGGTTTTGCGTCTGCCTGTCTGAAGGCGGACGGCGACATTGCCTTCACCGCGGGCAAATTCAGCGGTGCCAGCACAGGCAAAGGCGGGCGCGGCATTGTGGCCGACGGCACACTGGTGTTTGGTGCTGCCGGAGCAGAAGACAGTCTGCTTGTGGTCTATGTCACCACCAGCGGCGCACCCGTGAACGCATCCTCCGGAGGCGGTGGCGGATGGCCTGGCGGCGGGAGCAGTTCCGACTACTGGAAAGGCCTGCCCAAAGGGCTTAAAATTGAAGGCAACATCACCATCAACAGCGGACACCTGCAGAGTTTCTGTTCGCAGACCTCCGGAAGCACCACTGGCGAAGCTATCGAAAGCAAGGACTCTCTCTTCATCAACGGCGGTCACGTGGAGGCAAACGCATACGATGATGCCATCAACGCCGCATCCTTCATTGGCATCAACGGCGGCCATGTATGGGCCTACTCTCGCGGTAACGACGGCATTGACGGAAACGGTTCCACCCTTCGTTTCAACGGCGGTGTCATCATCGCCCGCGGCAGCGAATGCGCCATTGACGACAACAGCGACCACGGCGGGAAACTATACATCAGCAACGCCACGCTCATCGCCATAGGAGGCAACATGGGAGCCATTGAGGGGACCCCTACCCTTACGGGACAGAAATATTTGACCCTGGGCAGTTCAGGCGGCGGTGGATGGCCTGGCGGTGGGGGCGGTGGCAGCAGCTCCGCGCAGACCCTCGCACAAAACGGCGTCTGCGTCAAAAACAGCAGCGGCATGGAGATTGTCACCTACAAGATGCCCACCGTCAACAACGGCAGCAGCGGATTTGAAGACACCGGTGCCAAAGGAGTGTCGGGACTTTTCATCACCACCCCCTCGATCCAAAGCGGGACATACACCTACTATACATCCCCCACTATCAGCGGAGGCTCAAACTGGCATGGATACTATACCGGTGCCACAGTGACCACTTCAGGCAACGGCACCTCCACTACCGCACATTAAACTGAAAACACCAAACTATGTACAACAGCCAATCTCAACAGAAACAAAAAAACAACGGACAGAACACCAAACTTTCCGGTTGGATAATCCCGTTTTGGATTACATACGTTTCCATTCTGGGCTTCCTGATGCTACTTTTCATTCTCATATCCTTGGGATGGATTGGATACATGCCTTCATTCACCGAACTGGAGAACCCGTCCGCCAATCTGGCAACAGAGGTCATCTCCGAGGACGGCGAACTTTTGGGCACCTACTATTTGGAAAACCGGTCCAACTGCAAATACAGCGACCTCTCACAGCCATTGAAAGACGCCTTGATTGCCACGGAGGATTCCCGTTTCTACAAGCATTCGGGAGTCGATGGACGTGCCCTGTTGCGTGTGGCTGGCGGCGTGCTCACCTTCCACCACAAAGGCGGCGGCAGTACCATCACCCAGCAGTTGGCCAAGAACCTGTTTCCGCGTGGTCAAAAGATGAACAAGGTAAAACTCGTGTTTATCAAATTCAAGGAATGGGTGGTCGCCACCAAGCTGGAACGCAAATATTCCAAGGACGAGATTTTGGCCATGTACTTCAACACGGTGGATTTCGGCAACCAGGCCGTAGGTATCAAGTCTGCGGCACGTACTTATTTCGACAAGAGCCCGTCTGAAATCAACACTGAAGAGGCTGCACTGCTGGTAGGTATGCTCAAGGCGCCTTCCAAATACAGTCCACGACGCCACTACCAGGCAGCCATCGGACGCCGCAACGTGGTATTAGGACAAATGAAAAAATATGGGTATTTGACCGAAGCGCAATTCGATTCCATCAAAGAGCTGCCCATTGACATGACCAACTTCAAGTCGCAGGCGCATTATGCCGGCAAAGCCACCTATTTCAGAGAGTATCTGCGACTGGTGCTCAAAGACTGGTGTGCCAACAACCCCAAGAAAGACGGTTCGCACTATGATTTGTATTGTGACGGCCTCAAGATATACACCACTATCGACTCCCGTATGCAGCAGCATGCTGAAGAGGCAGTCAAGGAGCACGTGTGCGACTATTTGCAGCCCATGTTTTTCCAGCATTTCAAAGGCGTGCGGAACGCTCCGTTCGTCAACCTGTCGGAAGAGCAGACCAACCGTATCTTGTGGAGTGCAGCCAAGCGGTCAGAGCGATACGACCGTGCCAAGGATGCCGGTTTGAGCGACGAGCAAATCAAAGCCGAGTTCAACAAGAAGGTTCCCATGACGGTTTTCTCCTATAAGGGAATGAGAGACACGGTGATGACGCCATTCGACTCAATCCGCTATTACAAGTCGTTCTTACAGTGCGGTTTGATGTGTGTGGAGGCCAAATCGGGGCACGTAAAAGCCTACGTAGGCGGCACCAACTACGAGTATTTCCAATTCGACCATGTGAAGTTGTCAAAGCGTCAGGTTGGGTCCACCTTCAAGCCATACGTATATACGGTAGCCATGCAGAGCGGCGAATTCGACCCGTGCACCATGGTTCCGAATGTACCGGTGACGATAGATGTACCCGGAGGCACGTGGACACCGCGCAATTCAGGCGCACACCGCGAAGGCGAGATGATGCCCTTGCGCGAAGCCCTGGCTTTCTCGCTCAACCAAGTATCCGCGTATTTGATGAAACGCTACGGCCCGGAGGCTGTCATCTCCCTGGTGCGCAACATGGGCATGACCTCCGACATTCCGGCAGTGCCCGCCATCTGCCTCGGCGCGTGCGAGCTGACTCTTTATGAGCAGGTGGGGGCCATCAACTGCTTCCCCAACCAAGGCGTTTACGTGGAGCCCATCTTCATCACCCGCATCTGCGATAAGGACGGAAACGTCATTTACAACAAACTGCCCAAGACCAACGAAGCCATCGACCAGATCACTGCATTCAAGACGGTGCGTCTGATGCAAGGTGTGGTGGATTACGGTACAGGCGGCCGGCTCCGCAGCCAATACAAGCTGGACTTCCCCGTGGCTGGCAAAACAGGCACTACGGACAACCAGTCGGACGGCTGGTTCGTGGGCTACACGCCGTTGCTCACCTGCGGGGTGTGGGTGGGCTGCGAGGACCGCTCCGCGCACTTCCGCAGCACCGCATTGGGGCAGGGCGCGCGCACGGCCATGCCCGTGTTCGGCCTGTTCATGAAGAAAGTGTATAGCGACCCGAAACTGCCTTATTACGCCATTGTCAATTCACCTACCAAAACAGCCCAAACCGGCTACTATTTCACCATACCTTCCGCTTACACCGGCGACGAATCGGGGTGCAACGAAAATACGAGCGCTAAGCCTCACAACAATTTGGATTTTGACTAACGTCTAACCGCGACGGCAAATGTGCTTGAAGTCACAATAGCCACAATGGGACTCATCGTCAGTTTGCCTGAAAGTTTTTTTCTCATCCAGAATTTCCAGCAACAGCGTCTGTAATGAGGATTGGAAGGACATGAGCACATCCTCTGTAATGCCGTCCTCTAAACCATCGTCAGTCACTATCATGGCAGGATGCCAATAATCGGGATATTTACCCTGCTTGTTGGCCTCTTTAATGCACATAATGCCGCATTGCATTCGAGATGCCCGGCCTGCATCTTTCAAATCCTCCTGCCTCGTCCGTTTCAACAACAGAGCATAAAACAGAAGCTGCAACATTTGCTTGAACCGAACATCCTCGACCACTACTTGCATGTTCGCCGCATTCACATTCAGAAATTTGTCATCCACCTTGCCCGTTTTATAATCCACGACTACCGGATAGGTCCCATTATCGTTGCGAATCATCTGAAGACGGTCTATAATGCCGTATAAGCGGACCTCAAGGTCCTTCGCAATCGGCAGATCACAATTCACCTCCGTCTCGGTACCGACAATCTCTACATTGCCACCTTTGAATTCGTCCACTGCTTTTTGCAGATAACTGCACACATCGTTTTTCACCATGCGGGTGGCCAGATATGTCCGTCCATGGGTGAGATCGTACATGGTCAAATGCAAGTCTTCGCAGTTCAGCATCTCCTGAGCGATTCTTTCCTCGGCATGAGCCTGAAAATCGTCAATAATCCGTTTATAATCAGCGGGATTTGCTTTAATATCATTAAATACAGACTCCAGTAAAGCATGAACCACCGTGCCGATGATGTTGCTCTCTATTCTTTCTTGAAAAGTCTGTCGAGGCTCTATGCCACAGAGGTTTCTATAATAAAATTGCAGAGGACAATTGATGTAACGGGTCAGGGCTGTAGCCGAAAACCTCATTTTTTTCAACTTTTCAAGTATCTCCGTACTTTTCACCACCTCAATCGTCTCCGGTACCGACGCCTTGAACTGGAAACTCATCTGAGGATATTCCAATCGGATATTATCCAGATGACGTTCTTTCTTCAGAAACTCCAGCTGCGTGATGAAACGACTCTTCTCCATCAGAGACTTCTCAGAGTCATTGTTATATATTAAGACAACGTCTTCGGCCCGTTGCAGCAGCCGGAAGAAATGATAGGCATACACCTGATCTTTGTACAGATAATTCGGCAATGAGTCGTTGTCATAACGTATCTCAAACGGCAGCAAGGTGTTGTAGCTGATTCCCGCCGGCAGCACTCCCTCGTTCACGGAGAGCATGATAATGTGCTTGAAGTCCAGTGTACGGGTCTCAAGCAATCCCATCACTTGCAGTCCCTTTAGCGGGTCGCCTTTGACCGGCAGAGACAGGATGTCAGTCTGCAAGCCTATGGCAAATTTCACGGTGGACAGGGCAAACGACGGATCCTGATGGATGTTTTCCAAAGCTGCATCCGCCGTTTTCAGAGCCTCCTGCAACATGGACAAAAGTGCATGTCCCTGGCTGTCGCTGGCAATATGGTCCAACATTTGCTCCACATACGCTATCAACGCCGGCAGTAGGGTTTTGGTGTCTGTTGTAAAATCAGGAAGATATTCTGCCGGAAGGTCCGCTCGGAAATAGAGCGCACGCTGATTGTTCTCCAATTCAGCCATTTTCTCCTTATACAAAGCCTCGTCAGGAAACAGGCACTGGCAAACGAGTGGATTCCGCAGCAGGGCCACCACATCCCGATGATGGAAACGCATCTCCCCGCCGAGGCTGTACCGCAACGCAGATTGATAGAGTTCCAGCAACGTGTTCAGCAGAGTGTATGCCGGTGTCGCCCTGAAAGGATATCCCATCGTGACGTTCACGCCTTCCATACCGTATGCCGATAGGAACGGCAACAACAGTTGCTCGTCAGCCAGCACCACCGCAGTATTGTCCAGCGTCCCCTCCTCTTGCTGAATTCTCTTAATCTGATCAAGAGCATAGTAGATTTGGTTCATCTCTTTGGAAATCCCCACAATCTGAATGTGCTTCTGCATCTCCTCATAATGATGGTTAACGTATTGCAGGCTTTCCTTGGGAAGATCCAATCCTGAACAGATTTTGCGCAAGAAATAGGCTGTGGTGAAACGGTCGTCCTGATTGAAATCGCAATAGAACGGATCTATGTCAAAGTAAAAACTTACCTGGAAATGTTCTTTCAGATAGCCTATCACCGCCAACTCCGACGGCGTGAACACATGGAACCCGGCAAAGACAAGATGCTTGAAATGCAGTTTCCGGGCATACACCCCGATATTTTCTGCACAATCCCTATATTTGAGGCCTCCGTAGGCTTTCCCGTCTTGCCGCAACTGTTGACGGAAAAGTGTATATAGTTCAGCAAGTCGCGCATAGAAGCTCATCTTCTCCTGCAAACCGCTTTTGTCCTCGGCATTGGCCATGGCAATGGTAAACTCCTTGTCGAACGCCAGTGTTCTGAAGACATAATCCCCGTCTTGCAGCTGCATGTCTATCTCATCAATATCGGAAAGATAAGCCGGAGCCCAAGTCAGCATTTCATCAAACGACATTTCCATGGGTGGATCCATTTGGCGGATGGTTTCGCGCAGCCTAACCAACAGGTTCAACTTGTCAAGGGTCTGCAACGGGGAGAGCATATCGATAAAATGCTCAATGGAATAGATGACAGGAAGAAATGCGGGCAGTTTCAGGTTATCCGAGATGTGGCTGACCAGCATTCGGCGAGCTCGCTCGTTGGGCAACACGACTACCGTTTCCTGCAAGGGTACGCCGGAAGTGACAATGCTTTTGGAAAGGTTGGATAGGAAGGTCATGGGGTAGATATTAACGCAAAGGACGCGAAGGACGCGAAGGGCGCAAAGATTAATCGAGCTTGAGCACAGCGAGGAAGGCCGACTGGGGCACCTCCACGTTGCCGATCTGGCGCATACGCTTCTTGCCGCGTTTCTGTTTCTCCAGCAGTTTGCGCTTACGGGTGATATCGCCGCCGTAGCACTTGGCGGTCACATCCTTGCGCACGGCCTTCACGGTCTCGCGGGCAATGATCTTGGAGCCAATGGCCGCCTGTATGGCAATTTCGAATTGCTGGCGCGGAATCAGTTCTTTGAGTTTCTCACAGATGCGGCGACCGAAGGCATACGCATTGTCGGAGTGAATCAGCGCCGAGAGGGCATCCACCGAATCGCCATTCAGCAAGATATCCAATTTGACCAAGCTGGCGGGTTTGAAACCAGTGATATGATAATCGAAAGAGGCGTATCCTTTGGAAATGCTCTTAAGTTTGTCGTAGAAATCGAACACAATCTCGCCCAATGGCATGTCGAAGGTGAGCTCAATGCGGTTGGCCGCCACGTACATTTGGTTCACCAACGAGCCACGCTTGTCAATACAGAGTTTCATGATGGCGCCGATGTAATCGTCCTTGGAGATGATCTGGGCACGGATATAAGGTTCCTCCACGTGGTCAATCTCCGTCGGGGCGGGCATTCCGGATGGGTTATAGACATCGAGCCACTGTTTCTTGGTGGTCATCACCTTATAGGAAACGTTGGGCACGGTAGCAATCACATCCTGGTCGAATTCGCGGTCGAGACGCTCCTCGACAATTTCCATGTGGAGCAGTCCGAGGAAGCCGCAACGGAAGCCGAAGCCGAGTGCTGCCGACGACTCGGGTTCAAAGGTGAGGGAAGCGTCATTGAGTTTCAGTTTTTCCAAAGAGGCGCGAAGTTCCTCGTATTGGTCAGCCTCCGTAGGATATATACCGGCAAAGAGCATGGGTTTCACCTCCTGGAATCCCTCAATAGCCGTTTCACAAGGACGAGCCACGTGGGTGATAGTGTCGCCCACTTTCACTTCCGAAGAAGTCTTGATACCGGTAATGAGATATCCCACATCACCGGCAGACAGCGTATCCTTGGGCACGCGGTCCATTTTGAGAATGCCGATTTCGTCCGCATCGTATTCACGCTTGGTGGAGACAAATTTCACCAGCTCATGGGTTTTGATGGTTCCGTTGAAGATGCGGAAATAGGCGATGATGCCGCGGAAGGAGTTGAACACGGAGTCGAAAATGAGGGCTTGCAGCGGGGCCTCGGGATCGCCCTCCGGGGCCGGGATTCGTTCGATGATGGCTTGCAGAATCTCTTCCACCCCTTGGCCGGTCTTGCCGGAAGCCTCGATGATGTCCGACTCGTCGCAGCCGATGAGATCGACAATCTGATCCTTGACCTCCAGAGGCATGGCGGCGGGCATGTCCATCTTGTTGAGCACCGGAATAATCTCCAAATTGCTATCGATGGCCTGATAAAGATTGGATATGGTCTGTGCCTGCACGCCCTGGGTTGCATCCACGAGTAGCAGCGCACCCTCGCAGGCAGCAATGGAGCGGGAAACCTCGTAGGAAAAATCCACGTGGCCCGGTGTGTCAATCAAATTGAGGATATATTTTTCGCCCTGATACTGGTATTCCATCTGGATAGCATGGCTCTTGATGGTGATGCCGCGCTCGCGCTCCAGATCCATATCGTCCAGCACCTGGTTTTGGAACTCGCGCTCGTTGACCGTTTTGGTATATTGCAGCAAGCGGTCAGCCAACGTGCTCTTACCATGGTCTATATGTGCGATAATGCAGAAATTACGTATGTTTTTCATGGCGGCAAAGATACAAAAAATGCAGGACATCCGTTGCCGGGCCTGCATCATCTGGCATGCTGGAACAAAAATTCCGGCACTATTTGTCTAAAAATGAAAAGATGGATTTTTCGAAATTCTCGCGGGCATATTCACGCGTCACTGTGATTTTATTCTTGTCCAGACTCGGGAAATCATACATGGCATCGGTCATGATTTTCTCCACAATGGCACGCAGGCCACGTGCTCCGAGTTTCAGTTCCACAGCCTTCTCCACGATATAATCCAACGCTTCCTCCTCAAACGAGAGCGTGATACCATCCATCTGGAACAATTTCACATACTGTTTCACCAGCGCATTTTTAGGCCGGGTGAGAATCTGCTTCAACGCAACTGCATCCAACGGATTCAGGGATGTGATAACAGGGAAACGGCCACACAACTCCGGTATCAGGCCGAATTGCTTGATATCCTGCGCGGAGACATATTGCAGCATGTTGTCTTTGTCGATATTGCGGTTTTTCTTGTTGTAACCAATGGCGTTGGTATTCATGCGTTCAGCAATAATCTGGTCCAGGTTGTTGAATGCACCGCTGCCAATAAACAGGATATGCTGAGTGTTAATGTGGATAAACTCCTGTTCCGGATGCTTGCGCCCCCCTTGCGGCGGCACATTCACCACAGAGCCTTCCAGCAATTTGAGCAGCGACTGCTGCACGCCTTCGCCTGACACATCGCGCGTGATGGAAGGATTCTCAGATCCTTTGCGGGCAATCTTGTCAATCTCGTCGATGAAAACAATGCCGCGCTCGGCCTTGGCCACATCGTAGTCGGCGGCCTGCAAGAGGCGCGTGAGTATGGACTCCACATCCTCGCCCACATAGCCAGCCTGCGTGAACACCGTAGCATCCGCAATGCAGAACGGAACCTCCAATAATTTGGCAATCGTGCGCGCCAGCAAGGTCTTTCCCGTGCCGGTTTCCCCAATCAGCAGAATATTGGATTTTTCAATTTCCACATCATCCTGCTCGGAATCCTTCTCCTGCATAATGCGCTTGTAGTGGTTGTAAACCGCCACCGACAGCACCTTCTTGGCCTCATCCTGCCCGATGACATAGTCATCCAGCCGGGCCTTGATTTCGTGAGGCTTGAGCAGATTGATTTTAAGGGATTCAACAGCCTTGAGACGCTCGTCTTTCTCTGTATTGTGCAGAATATCGTTGACGGTTCTGGCGCAATCACCGCATATAAGACCAGAAAGACCAGCTATGAGAAACTGGTCTTCCGGAATATGTCTTCCACAGAAACTGCACGTTCTGTCTGAAAATTTTGATTTAGTCATTATTATTTGCGCTCGTTGGAGAGTACTTGGTCGATGAGACCGTATTCTTTGGCTTCGGAGGCTATCATCCAATGGTCGCGGTCGCAGTCCTTCCACACTTGGTCATAGTCCTTGCCTGTATGCTCGGCGATGATTTCATAGAGCTCACGTTTGATCTTCATGATCTCCTGAGCCTCGATCTCGATATCGGAAGCCTGGCCTTGCGCACCGCCCATAGGCTGGTGAATCATCACGCGGGAGTGCGGCAGGGCGAAACGTTTGCCCTTGGCACCGGCACAGAGGAGCACTGCTGCCATTGAGGCGGCCATGCCCGTGCAGATAGTGGACACGTCTGGTTTCAGATACTGCATCGTGTCATATATGCCCAAACCGGCGTACACCTGACCTCCCGGACTGTTCAGATAAATCTGAATGTCACGATCGGGATCCTGAGATTCCAGAAATAGCAACTGAGCTTGGATAATGTTGGCCACGTCATCGTCAATGGGCACACCCAAGAAGATGATACGATCTTTCATCAAGCGGGAAAACACGTCCAACTGCGTGATGTTCATCGGACGCTCCTCGATGATGTAAGGCGTAATATAATTGCGCGTCATGGAAGCATAACGGTCCATGCGCAGGCTGCTGATGCCATGCTGCTTCAGCGCATAATTTCTGAATTCGTCTCTCATCATAATGTGATTTTACTCTTCTTTCTTGGTTTTGGTTGCCTTAGCCGTTTTGGCTTTTGCAGGAGATTTCTTCGGTTTCTCCTCTTTTTCCTCCTTCACCTCTTGCTCCTCTTTCACCTCCTTCTTCGTCGTCTTCTTGGCAGCCGTCTTTTTGGCCGGAGCCTTGCCCTGCTTGCCTTCCATACGGGCGGTCAGCATATCCACGTATGCTTTGACGTCGCCTTTCTTCCGGTCGATGTTCAGCTTTGAGCGCAGCAACTCGGTGAGTTTCTCATCAAACAGCATGTCATATACATTCTTGACATACTCTTTGTTCTCCATTGATTGTTTCACGAGTTCCTCAACACGGTCTTTAACATCTTCCATGTTGAAATTTCCGAAGTAATTCTTGATGAAGTAGTCACGGAAATAGTTCTTCACGTCATCCATCTCCACCTTGATGTCGCTGCCTTCCACAATCTTGCCCTCCAGGATTTGCCATTGGAAAGCGCGTTTGTAGTCGTTGTATTTGGTTTCCAACGTTTCAGCAGTCATGTCCTTTTGGGTGAGCAGGATATAGCGTTTGATGAACTCATCCGGAAGCTCCACCTTCACATTGTCGATTAGCATCTCGATGGCATCATTCATAAACTGACGGTTGAGCTCAGGCTGATACTGGTCGGAAATCACCTTGTCTGCGGCAGCGTTGAGTTCTTTTTCATTCTTGACAGAACCGTCGGGATAAGCTTTCTTGAAGAACTCGTCATTCAATTCTGCGGGTTCAATGCGGCCGATATGCTTGATGGTGACTTTGCATTTGTACTCGTTTTCAGCCTCCAGGTCTTTTTCTTCAACTTTGAGGAAACGAGCCAAAGCCATCTCGGAAGCGAAAGCCTTTCTCCAAGCAACAGTGACGGCATCATCTTTCTTCTTGCCCATGAATTTCTTCTGTCCGGCTTCCGTCAGGTCGCGCATGAAGAAGAATCCTTCCTTCTCCTCGTCCAATTTAACAGACACGCTGTCGCCTGCTTCGATGGTCTCAGGGGTCACATAGTTGCCATGACGTTCGCGGAGTTGCTTGATGAAACCTTCACGGTCCTCGTCGTTGGGCACGATGGTGAAATCCACCACCTTGGGCAATTTGTCATAATCAACCTCAACCTCCGGAGCCAAAGCATACTCATATACGAACTCGAAATGATCCGGTTCGTCAAAGTTCACCTTGGACTTGCCCTCCACGGGAATCGGTTCGAAGATATAGCGAACCTCGTTGTCCTTCATAAACTTGTCCATCTCGCGATTGACAATATTGTCAATCTCCTGAACCATGATGGGTTTCTCATACATTTTCTTAATCATACCCATCGGGGCATTGCCGGGACGGAATCCCGGAACCGTTGCGGTACGTCTCTGTTTCTTCAACGCAGCATCCAACTCAGCTGCATAATCTTCCTTGTTAATCTCAATCGTTACTTCCTGTAACTGTCCCGGAACATTTTCGTGCTTGATATTCATATTCTAACTTTGAAATAATTCATAAACTAAAAGACATACAGCGCCATACGGTGTTGCATGTCCATTAACTCTAAAAAAACGCAGACTACTCTTGGGTCTGTGACTGCGTGCTACCCGTTTCTTGGGTTTGTTCTGTCTGAACCTGGTTGCCTCTCAGGGACTTAACCTCGCTCTTGGACATGAATGCGCATGCGAAGCAGAGCACCATGATGAAAGCTGCGATTCCCCACGTGGTCTTCTCCAGCACATCGGCAGTCTTACGAACACCCATTATCTGATTGGATGAAGCGAAGTTAGATGCCAAGCCACCACCTTTGGAGTTCTGAATCAACACGACAAATGCCAGTACTATACAGGCCAGAATAATTAATACAACGCAAAGTGTGAACATTAGTTTCTGTTTTTTAATTTATTGATTAATATTACGTTAATTTTCCGAATTTAACAAATCCTTTTGCAGATTTTCAATTTGGGCTGCAAAATAACAACTTTTTTCTGGAAAATGCAACTTTAAAATTTCATACATCTGGATGGCCTTCTGAATATATCCTTGTTGGGCATAAATCATTGCCAATGTTTCACTTACAATATTAGGATCCTCTTCCAGGCTCTCCTCTCCATAGTTTGCATCACCATCATGAGTTTCAGGGGAATAGATGATTTTCGGGGCATCTTTAGAGAATTTTTCTATAAGTTGGTCTATCAGAGCCTGCTTGGTATCGTGGTCCTCCGTAGGGTGCTTCACGAACACAGGCTGGAGGGTCTCTTCATCCTCCTGGGGCCGGCGGTTTTCCACTTGCGAAAGCGCAGGCTTCACCTTCGCCGATTGTGCCACGGGCATCAATTCCAGGTTCAGTTCTCCGAGTTTCAACACATTGGGCAGAGTCAGCAACATGCGGGCCCTGTTTTTCGACTGCACACGCGCAGGCAGCAACCGCAGACACAGCACGTTGATGAAGGACGAGGCCGGATAACGCTCCTGCAATGCAACCAACTTCTCCTGGGCTGCAACGGCATCCTCCACCTCAATAAAATCATTCAAGAATAATTTCTCCATTACAATATATATAATATGCGGATTATCAAATTTTACATTACCAGTTCACGAAGGCCTTGTTGAAAATGTCATCAGTCAGTGCGTCGCTAATCTCTGTCACCAACGTGGACTCGACACTGCTGAAGTTCCGCGAGCTTGCGTAATCTGCATAGCGGGAAAAGGTCTGCTCAAAATTCTGCGTGTCGTCGAATTTATTGCTGAAACGCACCTTCACCGTGATAGTCAAGCGGTTCATGGCCGCAGTCTCGTTGCCCTGTATGGCCACAGGCGAGATGTTGTAGTTGACAATCTCCCCTTCTATCTCATAATCGCCCTGGCGGTTCACAATCGTCAAAGGCGTCTGTCCCTGGATTTTGTCTTTCAAAGCCGTGGTAAACGACTGGCTGAGTGTCGGATTCACCAAAGAGGCATTGTTTGGGAAGGTATTGATAGCCACGGTCTTGGCCCGCGGGTCAATTGTGCCCCCCGTCATGGACACCGACATCCGGCAGGCTGACAACATCGTGACAAAGCATATCAGCACCCACAGACGCACAAATATTCTATGGCACATCATCCGTTTCATCTACTTGTCGTTCAGTTTATACTCTTTGATTTTCCGATAGAGCGTGCGCTCGGAAATTTTCAGCTCCTCAGCGGCCAGCTTGCGGTTGTTGTTGTGGCGTTCCAATGCCTTGATGATGGCAGCCTTATTGAGTGTGCCTAACGAGAGGTCACTATCTTCAATAATGATGGGTTCTTCAAAATGCGGTTCAGGCATGTTCTTGTCGGGCACCGTAGCCCGGGTGATCTGGTAATCCAGTTCGTTGTCCTCCAGCGGATATTCTTTCAGAGGAACATTATGCGGCTCGGGCATGGTACCGTTGACCAGATGGTTGACGACATTCTTCAGCTCTGAAATCTCGCGCTGCAGTTCGGCGATGAACTTGAAGAGAATCTCGCGCTGGAAATTCTCATTGCTGTCGGTTTCCGTGCGCACCAAGGCCGGCAGGTTCGTGCTTGTAGGAGAGACAAGATAGGGTTTCAAAGCAGCCGCATCTATGGTTCTGTTCTTCTCCAGAATGGAAATCTGCTCGGTCACATTCTTGAGCTGCCTGATATTGCCGGGCCAGCGGTAGTTTTTGAGTTCCTCTATCGCATCATCGGTCAGAGTGAGCATAGGGCAATGGTACTTGGCGGAAAAGTCGCTCGCAAACTTCACGAACAGCGGATAGATGTCTTCGCGGCGTTCGCGCAGGGCAGGCAAATGGATGATGACGGAGCTGAGACGGTAATAGAGGTCTTCGCGGAACTTGCCCTTCGCGATGCGGTCGGCGATGTTCACGTTGGTGGCCGCCACCACCCGCACGTTGGTCTGCAATACCTTGGAGGAGCCCACGCGGATAAATTCGCCATTTTCGAGGACGCGGAGCAAACGCACCTGTGTAGCCAACGGAAGGTCTGCCACCTCATCCAGGAAAATCGTGCCGCCGTCAGCCACCTCGAAATAGCCCTTGCGGGCCTCCACCGCGCCGGTGAACGCTCCTTTCTCGTGTCCAAACAATTCGGAGTCTATGGTACCTTCGGGAATGGCACCGCAGTTCACGGCAATGTACTTGCCTTGCTTACGGCTACTGTTATCGTGGATGATTTTCGGAAAATTCTCCTTACCCACGCCACTTTCGCCGACCACCAGCACTGCCAAGTCGGTGGCAGCCACCTGCACGGCAATGTCAATGGCCCGTTCCAAAGCAGGGTCAAAGCCTATGATGTTATAACGGCGTTTGATGGCATCAAAATTGGCACTCATAAACAATTCTCATATATGGGGCGCAAAAATACAAAAAAAAAGCATACTTTTGCGCCGCTAATCTATTCAATAATACCGCTATGTATTTGATAATCTTCGTCGTTTTCATGGTGCTGAGCCTTATCGTCAGCAAAGTCCTCAACAACCGTATTGAGCAATACTCCAAGATACCACTCTCCAGCGGACTGACTGGCAAGGAGGTCGCCGAGAAAATGCTGCGCGACAACGGAATCTACGATGTCAACGTCACCTGCGTCCAAGGAAAGCTCACCGACCATTACAACCCGCAAGACAAAACCGTGAACCTCAGCGAGGGTGTGTATGCCAGCAACAGCATTGCCGCTGCGGCCGTCGCCGCGCACGAGTGCGGGCACGCCGTGCAGCACGCCACCGCCTACCGCTGGCTCACCATGCGGTCCAACATGGTGCCCATGGTGCAATTCGGCTCCAAATGGTCACAATGGATCCTGCTGGCCGGTATATTCTTAATCAGCATCAAATCATTATTCAACCTTGGCCAATGGATTCTTTTAGTCGGCATCGCGCTCTTCGCCCTCACGACTTTGTTTTCCCTCATCACGCTTCCTGTGGAATACAACGCCTCTTCACGCGCTGTGGCCTGGCTCGACAACACCGGCATCACCTCCGGGCAGGAAACTGAGAAGGCGAAAGACGCGCTCAAATGGGCCGCCCGCACCTACCTCATCGCAGCCCTCTCTTCCCTCGCCACCCTGCTCTATTACATCTCGATTGTCATGGGCAACAGGAGATAGTATTCTGTGAACAGGGTTCAGGGTACAGTAAACAGTATCACGATTCTTTAAGCACAAACACCTAATTCTCAATTCCCCATTCATTTATGAAAAAATTATCAACAGCCTTTATCATACTAACGCTTTGCATGGGTTTCGCACACGCCCAGCAGAATGTGTATCCACTGCCGTTGGACAGCGGTATCTCCGTCAAAGGGAGCACTTTCCGCTATGCCCTGCCAACCACTGCACTCAAGATGACCGTCACCATCACCAGAATCCAAGAGCACAAAGGCTATTATGCCGACTTTGCGCAAAGCCTTTTGGGACTGACCAACGTCATTCAAGAGAACAAGACCTATTACCGGCTGGAGAATGTCACCATTGAGCCTGTTGACGTGCCCGACTACAGCCACACCTACCTCGTAGAGCTGTCGGCACAGCAGAACAAAGACAACCTGCTGGCTAAGTTGGCCACCGGCAAAGCCTGCGACAAACACCTTGGCCCTCTTACCAGCTACACTACCTACTCTGAACCGGTGCCCGACTTCTTCAAAAACTATTCGGATTTGTCATACACCCAAACCGAGGATGCCTTTGTGGAGACCAAAATCATTGACGGCATCGTGACCCAGGTTCCTGCCAACAGGACAAAGACTGTGTCCAAGACCAGCAGTCAGAAGGCCCAAGAGGCCGCCGATGCCATCAGCAAAAGCCGCAAGGACCAATACAGCCTTATTTCCGGCGAGCAGGAGACACCCTATCCCGCCGAGACCATAGAAACCATGCTGCAAGAGCTCAAAAAATGGGAGAGTAACTACCTCAGCCTCTTCACCGGTCTGACCACCGAAGACGAGATTGAATACACATTCTATGTCATCCCTGACCGCCAGGGCCTGACACCTGCTTTTTCATTTCACACAGATCGGGGATTGTCTGTGGAGAAGTTATCCGACAATGCCAACACATATTCCGTTGACGTTCAGCCGCTCTTCAATCGCAGCATGGATGTCATGGCCACGAAAGAGGCGTTCTCGAAAGACGCAGGCTACCGCTATCGCAAGGCAGTGACCGCACAAGTCGCCCTGATGCACAACCATAACAAGATTCACGATTTTGGAGCCGTCAACCTGCGGCAACTGGGTGAAATCCAGACGTTGCCCTTGCACCAGGACAAATTGATCATCAAACAAATCGGTTTCGTCTTTTAGCATTTATCCCTCATGAAGAAATCCGGCCTTATCCTTATCGCACTGCTCGCAACCATTCTTCTTGCCGGTTGCAAAGACTACGCTGTCAACAAACTGAAACGGCAGATGAAGCCGTTCGCCAAATCCTACCTCAAGACAGAGAAAGTAGTGGACTACGATTCCCTGACCATCGACTGTGTGGACACGCTGACCGAGATGAGCTACGCCAACCTGAACATCCAGCTGTTAGGCGAGATGGAGGCCGCCTATCAGGCGCAATATGAACAAGCCGCCCAAGAGGGCAAGGGGCAGACACTGGAATACATCAGCTTATACCTCAACGAAATCAACAATACACGCGCGGATTTTGAAGACCTGCTGGAAAGTGGCAGCCTGAAATCCGAAGGCATCCTGTTGTTCATGGTTTCGGGGCATTATGTCAAAGATAAAGAGCGTGTGCCTTTCATCTTCCTCGTCACTCCGGACAAGCGCAAGCTGCACACATTGGATCCTTTCGGCGACAATCTGCTTTACCAAGACGAACAATAGCGATGGATGGCTACCCGTGGGGTGATTCCCGTCGTTTTCACTCGCACAGCCGTTTCATGCAGATGCAGTTCGGCGGGCGCATGCAGCGTGTTGCCATCGATGCGGGTTTCACTTGCCCCAACCGGGATGGATCACTAGGCACTGGAGGTTGCACCTACTGTCTGAACGCCGCCTTCAACCCCTCATACTGCACGCCCAAGAAAAGCATAACGCAACAGATTGACGACGGCATCCTTTTCCATCGGAACCGGCGCAGGGAGCCACGCGGATATCTTGCCTACTTCCAAGCCTTCTCCAACACTTACGCTCCTATTACGGATTTAAAGGAAAAATTTGATGAAGCCCTGAGGCATCCCAAAATACAAGGTTTGGTTATCGCCACACGGCCAGACTGTCTCAACGAGGAGATTTTAGACCATCTGGAAAGTCTGCAACAACGCACATACATAGCCATCGAAATCGGCATTGAGAGCTGCCGCGACGCGACCCTCCGGCGCATCCGGCGAGGCCACGACTTCAATTGTGTGAGGCAGGCCTTTGCAGGCTGCCACGCGCACCACCTGCCCGCGGGCGCGCACCTCATCTTCGGATTGCCCGGCGAGACCCCCGCCGACTGGCTTGCAGACGCTGACATCCTCAACTCCCTACCCATCCAGCACATCAAATTCCACCAGCTCCAGATTTTCAAAGGCACCCCCATGGAAAGCGAGTACCACGAGCACACCGCCGACTTCCATATCTTCGCCATAGATGAATATGTATGTTTTATCGCCGACTTCTTGGAGTTGCTGAATCCTGCCATCATCATTGACCGCTTGGCCGGGGAGGTCCCTCCTCGCTACCTGGCCGTATCACACTGGCACAACATACGCTACGATGAAATCGTGAAAAGCGTAGAGGCTGAATTGGAGCGAAGGAACAGCTGGCAAGGGGAAAAATACGACAAAAAAAGCGGCCACTTCTGATAAGAAGCAGCCGCCCAGAAACATATTAACTATTATTGTTACTCTTTGTGTCTGTATGAATCAACCTTGGCTTTCAACTCATCCGGAACAGGAATCAGCAACTTCACCTTCAGCTGTTGCAACATGATGTTGTTCTGACGATCGTCCGGGTTGATCTGATAGGCCTTGTCGCTCCAGTCGTGGGCCTTTTGCAGGACCGGCTTCTGAGCTTCTCTCAAGGGATTCATCTCGCTCCACTGTTTGGCATTCTTGGCAGCCTCGATGCGATCTTCATAATCCACCACTTCCATGAAGTAACGATATGCCATCTGACTGTTCAATTTGAACTCGTTAGGATTCTTGGCCAATGCCTCATTGAGAATTTCTTCTGCTTTTTCGTAAGCCTTGAAGTTGCTCAGGTAGTTGGCACAGTTGATAATGGTGGTCATATCGCCGGGATTGTTCTTCAACATCGTGTCGCAGAGAGCCATCAGTTTGTCTTTCTGACCAGTCATGGAGTAATAGTTCATCTGCGCCTCAATCATATCGCCCTGCTTTTCAACGGGGATGGCGGCAAAGCCCTTTTCGAGAATCTTGCCACAATTGACCGTATCGTTCTCAGCCTGATAGATGTAATACAGTTCAGTATAGCAGGCGGGATAAGCGGCAGGACTGCAAGCGATGGACTTAAGCAACATGTTCTTGTAATTTGCCTGGTCATTCAACTTGCCGTAAGCCAAAGCCAGCTGAAGATATGCGGCAGCGGCATTGTTTTTCACATTAGCCAACTCGTAATTCTTGGCAGACAGGGTGAAAAATTTCACAGCGTTCTGATAGTCACCTTTCTCCTCAGCTTGCACACCCATGTTGTAGAACGGCTCGGCGCACAGTTTCTGTCCGGCGATGGCTCCTAACATACCCGTCTTGGGTTCCACCTTGGGATCCAGTTCCAGAGCCTTGATGAAAGCCTCGTTGGCTGTCAACAATGCATCGGGATAACGCGGTGTATAGGAAGGATCTGAACTGATTTTCTTTTGGTCCATGTTGTACAGGTTCACATACACATTTGCTTTCATAAGCCAGACTTGTGCGTTGTCAGGGTTGGAAGCCATGCAGCTTTCCAGCAGTTTTTTAGCTTTGGGGGCCTGGTTCTGACGAAGGCACATCCAAACGTCATCCAAGCAGGATTGTGAAAACAGCGTCGTGCTGATCATGAATCCGACGATTACAAGCATTAATTTTTTCATTGTTCCAAGTATTAAAGGTTATTAATTCTGATCTAATTTGATTTATATATCCTATTGTTTTATTTATTCATTACCACTGACACGTTTGATGATGGCATCAATTTCATCGTATTTCGGTGATTGCTGGCGGGCATAAATCGCACGAAGTGTGTTGAGCAGATTCAGATCCTCAGGTTCTATCAATCGGGCTTTCTCGAAATATCCGGCCGCATTTTTCAGATGCTCGTCAGACAAATGCTTGTGTTGGACTGCATTTGCGTCATCAGGATTAAACACCGCCAATTTATTATATTGGTTGAAAAGCTGCTCCGACAGACTGTATTCACAGACGCCAAGATTATACAAAACGACAAAATTGCCGGATGACAAGCCATTGGCTTTTTCCAGCAAGCGTATGGCCTCCTCGTATCTCTTCTCCTTGATATAACAATTGGCAAGGTTTACCAGTTCATCAGGATTGGTGATGCTGTAGGAAGGTATGGCGTCAAGCAGGTTTCTTGCCTTGACGCTGTCTTTCATCCAGTAATAGTAATCGACCTCCGCCAGTGCAATACCGGTGTTGGAAGGCAACTTGGCCTTGGCGTTATCCAGAACATTCTTGGCCATCGTAGGATTATCCTCCGCCTTGTACGATTCAATAAGACGGACATAAACGTATGGATTCGTCGAACCATCCTTGACCGCCTTTTCATAATAAGGACGCACGTCATCCTTCATGTTCAGCATTTCCAAAGCGTAGGCATAATAGTAATAAATCTCCCCGTTCATGGGATACTGCGGAGTGCCCATTTCATACGAGGCGATACTTTTTTCCAGCGTGGTCTTGGCGCCGGCATAATCCTTGGCAATCAACAGGTCCACGCCACGCACCAAAAGAAGGGGGTACAACTGCGGAAGAGCCTCTTTGGAAGTCAACATGTCCATGGCTTCCGCATTTGCATTGATTTCCTGGGCTTTGGCAAAGGCATCAAATGCTTCCACCGGAGCATCAGGATAGACTATCTGATACGTGGTATCCTTCTGCTTCGCGCCATACTCCTCGTTGGCCAGGAAATAACAGATATTGCCCTTGTAGAGCCACGTCTGTGCTTTGGTGGAAAGCTTTTCATCCTGGACACACAAGTCTATAGCCTCCTTGGCCTTGACAAAATTCTTGTCGTAGTAGTGGTTATAGGCCTTGTTCAGGGAGGGCTTCTGCGCGGTGGCACCCGCCACACAAACGGCAATCAGAATCAGAAAAAAGGCTCTTTTCATCATTTTAAAATATTAAGCTTCAGTTTCAATCATTTCTGCACCTTCTCCGCCTTCACTCATTTCGCCACTTTCACCCAACACTTCCTCTTCTTCCTCATCCTGACGAGGCACCACACAAACAGCGGCGATGATATCATTCTTTCTCAAATCAATCAATTTCACGCCTTGCGTGTTGCGTCCCAAAATGCGCAGCTCGTCCACATGGAGACGGATGGCGATACCGGAACGGTTGATGATCATGAGGTCATCCTCATCGGTCACGCACTTCATGGCAATCAGCTTGCCGGTCTTCTCCGTGATCTTGATGGTGCTGACACCCTTACCGCCACGGTGTGTGATTCTGTAGTCTTCCAAGAGAGAACGCTTGCCGAAGCCGGCCTCGGACACAATGAGAATATGGCTTTCTGGGTTATCTACGCAAAGCACGCCCACGATCTTGTCGTCGGGGCCTGCCAAGGTAACGCCCTTTACACCGGAAGCTGTACGACCCATGGCGCGCATTTCTTCATTTTCCTTGAAGCGGATGGCGCGTCCGGAATGCAGTGCCAGCATCATGTCGCTGTTGCCATCGGTGAAACGGGCAGCAATCAGGCGATCACCTTCACGCACATTGATGGCGATAATGCCTTTCTTACGCGGGTGAGAATAAGCGTCGATAGAGGTCTTCTTGATGATACCCTTTTCAGTACACAGTATCACGAAATGGTTGTTGATGTAATCCGGATCCGTGATGGATGTGAGGTTGATGATGGAAGCGATCTTGTCGTCCTCTTCAATCTGCAGGATATTCTGGATGGCACGGCCCTTGGAGGTCTTGACGCCCTCCGGAATCTCGAACACACGGAGCCAGAAACACTTGCCCTTTTCAGTGAAGAAGAGCAGGTAGTTGTGGTTGGTGGCCATATAGAGATGTTCGATGAAGTCCTCGTCGCGGGAGCTGCTGCCCTTGGAGCCCTTGCCGCCACGGTTCTGGACTTTGTATTCGGCCAGCGGCGTGCGTTTGATGTAGCCCAAGTGCGAGATAGTGATGACCACCTCCTCGTCGGCGATGGTATCCTCCACGCGGAACTCCGAAGCGTCAAACTCAATCGGCGAGCGGCGATCGTCACCGTAGCGATTCTTGATATCTTGCAGTTCATCCTTGATGATGCCCATGCGGAGGCTTTCATCAGCAAGCACATCCTGCAGATACTGGATCAGTTTGAGAAGCTCATCGTATTCATTCTGGAGCTTTTCTCTCTCCAATCCGGTAAGCTGGCGGAGACGCATCTCCACGATAGCCTTGGCCTGCAAATCGGTGAATCCCCATTTCTCCATCAGTCCATTCTGGGCCTCTTGCACCGTCTGGGAAGCACGAATCAAGGCAATCACCTCATCGATGATGTCCAAAGCCTTGAGGAAACCTTCCAGAATATGAGCACGGGCCTGGGCTTTCTTGAGGTCGAATTGGGCACGGCGGATCACCACCTGGTGACGGTGCTTGACATACTCCGCAATCATATCCTTCAGATTCAGCGTCATCGGGCGGCCGTTCACCAGCGCGACGTTGTTCACGCTGAATGCCGACTGCAGTGCCGTCATCTGATACAGCTTGTTGAGTACCACCTCGGGTACCACATCCTTGCGCAGGTCATAGACGATGCGCGTGCCGTTGCGCTTGTTGGACAGGTTTTCGATATTCGTGATACCCACAATCTTGTCATCCTTCACCAGCTCAACGGTGTGGCGAATCATGTCGGAAGGGTTCACCATGTACGGCAGCGAGGTCACGATGATGCGATTGCGGTTCTTGTCGGTTTCGATATCCGCATGGCCGCGCATCACGATTCTGCCGCGACCGGTGTTGAATGCCTCCTGCACGCCCTGCACGCCGTATATCACACAACCTGACGGGAAGTCAGGGGCTTTGATATACTGCATGAGTTCAGGTATGGTGATTTCATTGTTGTCGATATAGGCGCAGATGCCGTCGCACACCTCACGCAAGTTGTGCGGGGCCATGTTGGTGGCCATACCCACCGCAATACCCGACGCACCGTTCACCAGCAGGTTGGGGATCTTGGAAGGCAGCACTGTCGGCTCCGGGATGGTATCGTCAAAATTGAGGTTCATATCCACGGTGTCCTTCTCAATGTCAGCCACCATGTCTTCTGCGGATTTGCGGAGACGGGCCTCTGTATAACGCATGGCAGCAGGGCTGTCGCCATCCACAGAACCGAAGTTACCCTGACCGTCCACAAACGGATAGCGCAGCGACCACGGCTGGGCCATGCGGACCATGGCATCATACACGGCAGTGTCGCCGTGCGGATGGTACTTACCCAACACCTCACCCACAATTCTGGCAGATTTCTTATAAGGTTGAGAGGAGATGATGTTCATGTCCCACATCGCATAGATGATACGACGCTGCACGGGCTTCAAGCCGTCACGGACATCCGGCAAGGCACGAGACACGATAACGGACATGGAATAGTCAATGTACGCCGTCTTCATCTGATTCTCGATGTTCACTTGCACGATTTTTTCTCCTAAAGTTTCTTCTTCTGTCATTTTGTCTATTTTTAGTTTCCTCTAAATTATTGTTAATCAAATAATTATTTTTTGCACAAATAAGGCACGAAAATACTAAAATTTTTGAATTTCCGCCATTGTCGGGTTCAATTTTTTTACTCCATCATTTTTTTGTACTTTTGCGCCAAAATTTTGAAAAATGGAAATCAAGTATTCTGACGAGATGAAATACGCGCTGGAGGAATCCAGCAAAATCGCGGCATATTATCACTCCCCTAACATCGGCATTGAGCATCTCACCGTGGCCATCCTTCGGTATCCCAACGAGAGCACCACGAAAAACCTGTTCAATATATACCGCATTGATGTAAACGCCCTTCGCACCAAAATCGAAGAGCTGATTGACAGCAACGAAAACAAGGTGGAGATCGATGCTACCCAACTGAAATTCAACACACAGACAGACAACACATTGCGCTTATCCTACCTGATTTCGAAAGAATTCAGGAGCGATGTGGTGGAATCTTATCATTTCATCCTGGCCGTATTGCGCGACGGGCGCAACGACGCTTCCAACGTGGTGAAAATGTACCTGACACGGGCCGGTCTGTCGTACGCTTCCTTCTCCGCAGAGGTAAAGAAGGAGTTGAATATGGGAGCAGGCAGGACCGAATCGTTGATGGCTCCGGAGGACGACATTGACGAAGAGGAAGACCGCCGGTTCTCGGCGCGTGCCGCGAAGGACAGCGCAAAAGGGTCGGCCACGCCCATGCTGGACAGCTTCGGCAAAGACCTCACCAAGTTCGCCGCCGAAGGCAAGCTGGATCCTGTGGTGGGTCGCCAGAAAGAGCTGGAGCGCATTGCCCAGATCCTGAGCCGCCGCAAGAAAAACAATCCCGTGCTCATCGGCGAACCCGGCGTGGGCAAGTCCGCCGTGGCGGAAGGCCTCGCCATGAACATCGTGCAGGGCCACGTGTCCCGCACCCTGATGAACAAGCGCGTGGTGAGCCTAGACATGGCCTCCCTGGTGGCCGGAACCAAATACCGCGGCCAGTTCGAGGAGCGCGTCAAGACCATCCTCACCGAATTGGAAAAAAGCCCCAACGTCATCCTTTTCATTGACGAGCTGCACACGATGGTGGGCGCGGGCAACTCCCCCGGCAGCATGGACGCTTCCAACCTCTTCAAACCCGCCCTGGCGCGCGGCGAACTCCAATGCATCGGCGCCACCACCCTGGACGAGTACAGGGAGTTCATCGAGAAGGACGGCGCACTGGAACGCCGCTTCCAGAAAATCATCCTCGACCCGACCACGCCCGACGAGACCATCGAAATCTTAAACAACATCAAAGACAAATACGAAGACCATCATCTGGTGAGATACAGCGACGACTCGCTCAAAGCCTGCGTCACCCTCTCCAACCGATATATCTCCGACCGCTGCCTGCCCGACAAGGCCATTGATGCCATGGACGAGGCCGGCGCACGCCTCCACATCCAGAACATCCACGTCCCCGACGAACTGCTGGAAGTCGAGAAAGAGATTGCCGACTTCGAGAAACTGAAATCCGAAGCCATCAAAGAGCAACAGTACAACGCCGCCGCCGGATACCGCGACCAAATCAAACAGTTGGAAAACAAACTGAACGACATCAAAAAGGTATGGGAAAACCAGTCCAACCTCCAGCGTCCGACCGTCACGGAGGAAACCGTCGCCGAAGTGATTGCCATGATGACGGGAGTGCCTGTGCAGCGCATCGCCAAGAACGAGGGCGAGCGCCTGATGCGCATGGCCGATGAGCTAAAAGGCACTGTCATCGGACAGGATGACGCCATCATCAAAATCGCCAAGGCCATCCGCCGCAACCGCGCAGGTCTCAAGGACCCCAACAAGCCCATCGGCACGTTCATCTTCCTCGGCCCCACTGGCGTGGGCAAAACATACCTCGCCAAAGTGTTGGCGGAATATCTTTTCGACTCACAGGATGCCATCATCCGTATCGACATGAGCGAATACATGGAGAAGCACACGGTGTCGCGCCTCATCGGTGCGCCTCCCGGATACGTGGGCTACGAAGAGGGCGGCCAGCTCACCGAGAAGGTGCGCCGCAAGCCCTACTCCATCGTCCTGCTCGATGAAATAGAAAAGGCCCATCACGACGTATATAACGTCTTGTTGCAAGTGTTCGACGAAGGCCAGCTCACTGACGGCATGGGCCGCAAGGTCGATTTCAAGAACACCATCCTCATCATGACCTCCAACATCGGCACGCGCGAACTCAAAGACTTCGGCACTGGCGTGGGATTCAACACGGAGGCAACCAAAGCCGCCCAGAACAAGGTCGAGCACGGCATCCTCGAAAAGGCCCTGAAGGCCAACTTCTCGCCCGAATTCCTTAACCGCGTCGATGATGTCATCTACTTCAACAGCCTGGGCAAGGACGAAATCATCAAGATTATCGAAATCGAGCTCAGGAAGGTCATCGGCCGCGTGCAAGACCTGGGCATTGAAATCCATGTCACCGACAAAGCAAAAGAGCACCTCGCCGAGGCCGGCTGGGATGCCAACTACGGTGCCCGCCCGCTCAAGCGCGCCATCCAGAAGCATGTGGAAGACCTGCTTGCAGAAGAAATCCTGAACCAAACCCTGCCACAAGGTTCCGTGGTGGATCTGGATTACGATGATCTGAAAGAGGAGATTGTCATTGTCAACAAACAACCCATCGCACAATAAACCCGCACCATCATGATCGAGTTACAGGAAAAGATACAGAAAATCAACACGTTCATCTTCGATTTTGACGGGGTATTGTCGGACGGCAAGATCTACGTGCAGCGCGACGGCGAACAGGTGCGCGCCACGAATGTCAAAGACGGCTATGCACTGCAATACGCACTCCGGAAAGGGTACAACGTAGCCGTCATATCCGGCGGCTATGCCGAATCCATGCGGCTGCGATACAAGGACTTTCCCGGCATGGAAATGTATCTGAAAGTGCATGACAAGATCCTGATGTTTCACGAATATCTTGCGAAACACAACCTGCAACCCGAGAACGTGCTGATCATGGGGGATGACATTCCCGATTACAAGATGATGTTGCTGGCCGGCATCAAGTGCTGCCCCGCGGATGCGTCTGAAGAGATCTTGGATATTGCCGATTATGTCTCACCGCGCCCCGGCGGCAACGGAGCCGTGCGGGATGTAATCCAGCAAGTGCTTTCCGCACAGGGGAAATGGTTCAACGACGACGCCTTCGTCTGGTAACTCTCAACTCTAAACTCTCAACTCTAAACTTTTTTCATGGGCTGTCTCTTCACCGGCATTTTCAGTTTTATTTTTGCCATTCTCGGATATTTCATCTCTGATTGGCATGGCGCGTTTATCGGATTTCTGATAGGCACCTTGTTGGATTTCATCTTTGGCAGAAATAGAATTCGTGTTAACAAGCATTATTACAAATCACAGGATTTCACCGAGCACGAACTGGTATTGGCCGCCTACGTGGCCAAAGCCGACAACAACCGTCTGCTGCGTTCCGAAATGGAATACGTGCGCCAGTTTCTGGCCAAGACCATGTCGTCGGAGCAGCTCTCCTCGGCCATGCTCCGGTTCAGGGACATCCTCAACTCAGACATTGACATTCAGAGTGTGTGCGCCGACCTCCGGCAGCATGCCACCATCTATGAGAAACTGGTAATCCTGCAATTCCTCTTCGGCTTCTCCAATGCCGACGGTTCCATGCGGCAAGAGGAATTGAACGCCATCCAGTACATCTCCGACCTTTGCGGTATCAGCCGCAGCAACTACGAGGCCGTGAAATCCATGTTCGTGGGTTCCTACTACGGCGGTTACCAGCAAACCTACGGCGATTATACCTACGGGGGCAACTCTTCCTACAGCGGCAGAACCTCCCAAGCCACTTTGGAGAACGATTACAAAATATTGGAAGTCTCCCCGGATGCCACCGACGACGAGGTGAAGAAAGCCTACCGCGCCGCCGCAAAGAAACACCATCCCGACAAAGTCAGCCACCTGGGCGAGGATGTGCGCAAAGCCGCGGAAGTCAAATTCGCCCAAGTGAATGAAGCCTACGAACGCATCAAGAAATCCCGTGGGATGAATTAAAATTAACTTTTATTTAAATATTTTTCCACAGAATATTGCATTATCGGATTTTTATCCTATCTTTGCACCGTTTTTGAAAGCATATCCATGAATGCAGATTTATGTCTGCAACATTTTATTTATTAACCATTTAAAAAACGAAAAAAACTATGAAAAAGCTAGACTTTCTCAGTTGCATTCTGTTTTCATTTGCTGTGACTTTCGGATTTATTCCGTCTGCAGCACAAGCCCAGCGTGTCGTTTACGAAGAAAATTTCGGCACTCCCGCCGCCACCACACTGGTGCAAAACTACACAGGCTGGCAAAACCAATCGGTCATTTACACGGGTGACGGCACCTGTGACATCCGGAGTTCCAGCGCATCGAACAACTACGGCATGGCCTCCGGCGGCGGCAACGTGATGATTAACGACACGGTCAAGTGGCTCATGGTGTCCGGTCTCAACACAGCCGCCGACACAAACCTGTCTCTCTACTGCGGTCTGCGGAAGACAAACGCCGAGAATGGCAACAACCTGGTGGTTGAAGTCTCCGCCGACAGCCTTCAATGGAGAAG
>Ga0265298_10000421_pt1 | contig 63350 bp, 61 predicted proteins | sample AusTroGonzalo_MG_3_FD_193486 | JGI IMG/M metagenome (GOLD analysis project Ga0265298, IMG submission 193486) | Bovine rumen microbial communities from tropical cattle in Woodstock, Queensland, Australia - Gonzalo_01 | ecosystem: Host-associated > Mammals > Digestive system > Stomach > Rumen ... | reverse complement strand
ACACTCTGGCCTGGATGGCCTTCCTTGTGAATCCCAAGGACCAGGTCTCATTCCAGCGTATAATAAACAAGCCGGCACGGGGCATCGGGAAAGCGACTGTGGATAAAATCCTGGCGTCCGAGGGAGAGGATATAGCCACCAGGCTCAAAGCCTATGTGACGCATACCAAAGGGAAAAGCAAGGAAGCCCTTGAGGAGTTCCTTGAAATATATTCCGGGCTCTCCACCCAACTTGCCCAGCCGGGGGAGAATCTTTCCGGCCTTATCAACGAGATACTCCGCAGTTCTGGGCTCCTTGACTACTACAAAGAAGAGGACAAAGAGGAGCGAACTTACAAAGTGGACAACCTGATAGAGCTTTCCAACGCCACCTCTGAATTCCCGGCCGGGGCAGAAGGGATAACCCAGTTCCTGGAGAACATAGAGCTGGATTCCGGTGCCACCCAGACGGACGAGAACGCCCGTGTCACCCTGATAACAATGCACAACACCAAGGGGCTTGAGTTTGACCGGGTCATCATAACAGGTCTTGAGGACGAGCTCTTCCCCGGCCGGGGTGCCGAGGACGAGGAGGAGATTGAGGAGGAGCGGCGCATCTTCTATGTAAGCATAACCAGGGCCAGAAATGAGCTTTATATGACCTCCTGCCGGCAGCGGATGATATGGGGCAAGTCCCAGTTCTGCGGCCCGTCACGTTTCCTGGATGAGATTCCAGCAGGATACCTTGATATCAAGGGCGGCGGTCATACCAAGGGGCGAGCAGGCACTGGATACAAGATAGGCGACTATATCTACCGGGACGATTATGGAGTAGGTGTGGTTGTAAAAAGCTGGGTAGAGGCTGGCGAACCTGTGGTGGTAGTGAGGTTTGAGACCGGCCAATATGCCCGGTTCCTGACTAATTATACTAAGCTTGAGAAAATAAGTCCCTGATTAATACTTATGGTAAGCATAGAGCAGGAATGTAAGGCCTAAGAGCAGGCACATACGACCTGCAAGGCGGATCTGGCGTATATGCTTAGCATGGAACGCATCCCACCATTCAGGATTCTTGGGGTTATGAGGAAAAGCTTTGAACTCCATGAGGAATCCTATCATTGAAACTGTGATAAGCACACAGCCAAGTATCATTTTAAAAATTGGAGTCATAAAACCACTATACCTGTTTAATCTTTTTTCTTCAAGTTCTCGAAGAGTTCATCAATCTGAGCCTTACGCTTTGTAAACCGCTCCAGTTCTGCTTTTGTAAGGTTCCTTTCTGGTGGAGACTTCACCGATGCCGGGTTTATCTTCACATCATTCAGAATCACTTCGTAGTGCAGGTGAGGACCGGTGGACATTCCTGTGGTGCCGATATAACCGATTACCTGTCCCTGCTTTACCCGTATCCCTTTCTTGATTCCTTTTCCATAAGCGTTCATGTGGCCATACAGGGTCTTGTACCCGTTGCTGTGCCGCAGTATTATGCAGTTCCCATAGATATCGAACCAGCCAGCCAGCTCCACGGTGCCGCTTCCCGATGCCAGGATAGGGGTGTTGAGGGGAGCTGCGAAGTCCAGTCCTTTATGGAAGGACTCATAGCCGTAAATCGGGTTTGTCCGCTTGCCGAAGGTGGAAGAGATCCTGGCGTTGGCTACAGGAGTCTTGAGCAGGGTCTTCCGCACGCTCTTACCCTCGGAGTTATAATAATCGTATTCATTGCTGTCGGTTACAAAACCATAAAGGTTCACATCGGTGAAATTGGTCTTGAGGGCCGCGAACACGATGGGACCATGCTTTGCCACAGTACCGTCATTCTTGATAAAATCGTAGTAAAGAACCTTGAACTTGTCGCCTTTGCGTATATCCCGCTGGAAATCTACATCAAAGGAGAATATCCGGAACAGCTCCATTATCTTGGAGCCGGCCACCCCGGCTGCCGCCATGTCGTTGTAGAAACTGCTCTCAATAGACCCTTCAGCCGCTATAGGCACCATCTTGAGGGAAAGTTTCTCGGGGTAGGATTCGTAGGCATATCCATTGTATTTTACAACTATATCCTCGTCGAAATCGGCCGCAAGGCGCAGCTCCATAAGCCGGACATCAGGTTCGTTATTTGTTTTTATAAATATTTTCTGGTTTGGATATATGTGCTTAAGGTTGTAATGGGCTGAGAGGGCTCTGGTGACTTCTGATATCTGCTGGTTTGGGATTTCCTCGTTTTTCAGCAGGGTTGACAGGTTTCCCCCCTTGGGGACTGTAAGCTCTTTTTCTTCGGCCGAGAGCAGGAACACCGGGAACAGCAGGAAAAAAATAATGATGCATTTTGCCAGAATATGCCTCATTCTTATATACTACCATATTCTTATATGCTTGACAATTTACATTTTTTGTGGGTAAACTGTACGAGCCTTTGGAGAGATGTCCGAGCGGTTTAAGGTACAATCTTGGAAAGGTTGCGTATCGAAAGGTACCGGGGGTTCGAATCCCCCTCTCTCCGCTCTTCAGCCAGGCACTGTGCAATTGAGCTCCGCCCAACCCCGTCAGGATCGGAAGGTAGCAGCGGTAAGCGGTAGCCAATGTGATGCAGTCTGCTTGGCTGTTTTTTTTGGAGGTTTTCATGAGGCGCATCTTTTTGACAATTCTTTTATTCTGTCTGTTTCTCCTGCCGGTCATGGCTCAGGGGGTCACTTTTTATCCACAGACAACAACAGCATTTATAGAAAGCCTTGAGGATATCGAAACCCTTGACCTGATGTTTTCTGATGCCACCGGCAAAATTCCCTATGTAAGCCTGCAGGACGGGCTGGATTTTCTCTACGGAGCAGGGGAATATACTACCGAAGTCAAAGACGGAATTATTGTTGTCACCAGATCCAACGGTGCATTCCTTGAGGTGGATGTGGAAGATGAGACAATTTATTTTTCCGATTACGACCTGTTCCTCAAGCAGCCTGATGCAGTCACCCTCCTTGACATTGTTCTTGATGACTCCATCATCAAGCATGAGCCATTAAGCTTTGAGAGCAGGGGGCGTTCTCTGACATTGGAGTATGGAACCTTTAATATCGATATATTCAAGGCTGGTGACCTATGTATCCTTCCTCTCCAGACTTTTTCCGATGTTTTCGGGATAGCTTCCCTTGGAGCTATTTTGTACAACGGAGAGGATCTTTTCTTTGTCTCTTCCAAGAGCTGTCTGAAAAATTATGATGATGAGCTTACAGAACTGGGAGAAAAATATTATTCGGTAGAACCGGCTGAACTTGACGAGGCTTTTGCCGATTTCAACTACAAGGAGCTGGGGCTTAACCTGCAGCTCAACTATGGCCTTGCAGAGAGCCACAACATAACTAAAATCAGGGAATGGTTCGAGATGCTGGGTCTGGACGAGAAGCTTTCTTCCACCGATCCATTCCAGGGCGATTATGCACTGGCAGAAATATGCTACAAGTATTTCGGAGACCTTCACAGCGCTTTCCATGCCCGGTCCCCTTACACAGGAGTGCATAGGGAAGGAATAGATATAGTTCCCAGTCCGTCGGTCAAAAACTATATTCAGAATCTGCATGAAAGGCTTGAGGCCCGGCAGGAATTTTTTTCTGATGGGGTCCCTGGATTCCAGAAGAAAGGAGACACAGCATATATAACCTTTGATGATTTCAGTTTTGACCGGTCCCGGGATTATGCAAAAGAACCCCTTACCCGGAAAGAGAAGCGTGCCATAGAAAAGGATTTTGCCTCCAGCGGAATTGATACCATCGGTCTTATCCACTATGCCAACGAAGAGATTCAGGATAATCCCAGGATAAAGAATGTAGTTATCGACCTTTCCTGCAACACAGGTGGTGCTGTGGATGCCGAGATCTTTGTAGCCAGCTGGCTTTTGGGACAGAGTTCTCTGGCTGTCAGGAGAAACATAACCGACTGTCAGTCTGCTACATCCTATACAGCAGACGTAAACTTTGATGGTAAATTCGGTGCACCGGATGATTATGTAGGCGACCGCCGCATCTTCTGTATTATCTCCGGCACCACCTTCTCCTGCGGAAACCTTCTGGCCTCCATGCTGGCAGAGTCGGGCAAGGTGACTCTTATAGGGAATAAGACCGGCGGCGGCGCATGTGCAGTATATATTACATCCACTGCGGCAGGATCACTGTTCCAGACCTCAAGCCCATGGCTTTTCAGTTCGGTGAGAAACGGCGCCTTCTTTGATATCGAGGGTGGTGTTGTTCCCGACTATAAGCTTACAGGCTATTCTTCGTTCTATGACAGGTCTGAGAAGAAAGGACTGACTGCTTTCATCAAGAAACTGTACTGAATTGGTTACACCACATTGATGAAGAAGGTCAGAACCAGGCTGTTGATAAAGTCTGAGAACATTCCGCCCACAATAGGAACCAGCAGATAGGCTTTTACCGAAGGGAGATATTTGTCGGTGAGCACCTGCATATTGACCATAGCGTTCGGGGTGGCTCCCATGCCGAATCCGCAGGATCCCGCTGTCAGTATTGCTGCATCATAATTGCGTCCCATGGCATTGAAGATGACGAAATAGGCAAACACAAACATAAGAAGGGTCTGGCCCATGAGCATGACAAGCAGAGGTAATGCCAGATCTGCCAACTGCCACAGTTTGAGAGTCATCATAGCAATACCCAGGAACAGAGAGAGGCAGATGCCTCCGAGATCGGCTATCTCGCCCATATGGATGGAGAACTTGCCGGAAAACTCACCCCAGTTCCGCATTATGGCCGCAACTATCATAGCCCCGATATACGCAGGGAATGTCATTCCGCTTTTTGAGAGCAGGTAGGATATGATAGTGCCTATACCCATAGCAGTCATAAGCTGATATGTGGCCGAAGCATACAGGCTTGGGTTCTTGCGGTGTTTTATCTCCTCCTCCACCAGTATGGAGTCATCCTGGACAACTGCAGTCTTGAGCAGGTCGTGCTTTTTGATAAGATGTAATCCTAAAGGACCACCCATAAGAGAGCCCATGATAAGACCAAATGTGGCGGCAGCGGTACACAGGGTAACCGCACTGTCCAGCCCCAGGTCTTCCAGCACCATTCCGAATGCCCCGGCAGTGCCATGACCGCCCACCATAGGGATAGATCCGGTGCAGAGCCCGATGAATGGGCTCACTCCCATCAGCTTTGCCAGGGAAAGAGCCAGCACATTCTGTGCCAGAATAAGGAAAAATATAAGCGCCAGGAATATGACCAATGCTATACCGCCGCTTTTAAGCACCTTGAAGTTGGCTTGAAAACCTACAGAAGTGAAGAAGAGAACCATGCATACGTTCCTCAGCGTCTCGTCAAACACAAATTCTGCGATGCCTGAAGAATAGAGGATGCAGGAGAAAATAGCAAACATCAGACCGCCTGTCACAGGGCTGGGAATACAGAACTTCTCCAGGAAGGGAATCTTTCTGCGCATGAACATTCCCAGATAAAGCACACCTACTGCCATAGCCATCGTAAGGAACATATTTATGTGTATCTCGAATATTCCCGAAGGTTTTTCCTCTTCCAGCACTTTTCCGAAGCTTACATGCTGAAGGGCGAGGTTGTTCTCATTAAGTATCTCGAGCAGGGTCTCTTCGGCTTCGGGTACCAGTTTGTCAGATGCTATAAGTACTGCGGTCACAGCTATGGTAGGTATATCTGTATTCTGCCCGCGGTAGCTGCCGGCAGGGATGGTGCTTTTTGTATAAGCAGGGTTTGCCTCAACAATTCTGCCGCGAATTTCTTCGGGTAACGGAATAATGCGTATGTCAATGTCATTGGAAACATTGGTTACAGTCAGTACAGGGATGCCGGCAGTCACGAAGAAGGCATCTATTTCTCCGGCAGCCAGCGCAGCGGCTGAATCGGTAAAGGAAAGAGGTGTTTCGATAATATCGGACAGATGGATATTGGCAGCATCCAGAATGTCAATGGCGTTCTTCCGCCCACCTGAATCCAGTTTGCCAAGAGAGATCCGCTTGCCCCGAAGGTCTTTGACTTCTGTGATATTGGAGCTGGCAGGAACTACTATGTGGCAGTTTTCGGTATACAGACCTGTAACCACATGGAATCCTTCCTGCTTGGCTTCTGTAAGCAGGTTGTTCTGAGTCATCGCAATATCAAGGAAGCCCCGGCTTATAAGGCGGATATTTGCAGCCCCACCATCAGTGGCCACAGTCTCGATGCCATACTCTGTCTTCTGGCGTATAAGCTTATCCAGAGCCCGGCCGTAACTGTAATAGTTGCCTCCTATGTCACCGGTTCCGAGTTTTAATGTTTTTACTGCATTCTCCTTTCCGGAACAGCTGGTGAAGAGACAGATTGACAGAATGAGACATAAAGCTGCAACTACTGCTTTTATTCTCATATTACCTACTTTTTGTAAGTTTCTAAATCCAGCTCATTTTCACTGGCAGCGATCATGACTGTTGCGGCTATATCGCCGTTTACATTGGAGGCTGTAAGAATTCTGTCAATGACATTGTAAATACCGATGATAAAGCCCAATGCAGCGGCAGAAATTCCTAACGAAGAGAGGATTGTGGCAATAACCACCAGGCCGCAGTTAGGAACACCTGGAGTTCCGATAATCAGCAGGAAAGTAAGAACCGCTATCTTTATACATGTTGATGTGTCAAGGTCGACTCCGCACATTTTAGCGAGAAGGATTACGATGACAATATTATTCATGGCACCAGCGTTCATGTTTATGGTTGCACCCAGAGGAATGGCAAAGGAAGAGATTTTCTTAGATGTACCCAGTTTGCTCTGACAGAAGTCGATAGTCATTGGAATACAGGCACTGCTGCTGGACAGGGTAAATGGTGTCAGCAGATACCCATAGGTTTTTTTTGCATATGGCATTGGCGACACATGTCCACCCCAGGCGATGATGAAGCAATAGAGAAAATAAAGTAAAATAGCACCTATGACAGTTGCCATCAGATAAGTAAGCAATACAAGCAGTGTGGAAGTTTCGCAGGAGAACACCAGAATAGCCATGGAGGCAAAGGCCACCAGAGGCATGAATGTGATGATAAGTTCCATCATCTTGAGGAAAAGAGTGTTGGCTTCATTGAAGAAGCTTCTGATTGCATTGACTTTGTCACCCAGTATGCTCAGAGCAATTCCGGCAAGAACTGCAATAAAGATGATCTGCAGCATATTAGCTTCAAGAACAGGAGAGACAAAATTGCTTGGGATAATGCCAATCAGAATAGATTTTACAGAGACATCGACTGTTTCATTAAGATTCTGTGGCAATGCAGAAAGGGTTTCCGGCATGGCGGGGACTGCTCCTCCGAAGAATATTTTGGCCAGTCCGAATCCAATGAGAATTGCCACAACTGTAGTTGCAAAGTAGGTTCCCACCACCTTGCCGCCGATTCTTCCCGCCTCTTTTCCGCCTGACAGTCCGGAAAGGCTGGTTGAGATGGAGAAGAACACCACCGGAGCCAGCATAAGGGAAAGAGAGTTCAGGAAAAGTGTCTGGATTACAGAGAAAATATTATCAGCAACAAATTCTGATACTGTCTGGGGCAGCCATTTCATTCCCAGTCCGACGAAGAATCCCAGGATCATGCAGACGAAAGTGACAGCTACTTTCCGGCTGTCGGTCCTGTGAGTATGGATGATTATTATATTGTTGCCGTTGCGGCGGCTGAAACTTATGTCTGCCTGGTAGGTGCGGAAAATCAGATCACGGTAGTAATCCTCGCTCCCTATATCCCAGCTTTGTATGGATTCGAAGGGATTATATGCCTCCCCATGGGATGAGATTGTCACTGTCACGTCACCGAACAGCTTCCGGATCTTAACCTTGGCTGTCTGTCCTCCATTCTCATAAATCCGGACAAGGACCTCCTCAAGAAGCAGAATAGTGCTTGATGCTTCCTTTGAGGTTGCTTTCATTCCCAAAAGCTGTTTCCGCAGCTTCTCGCTCTGCTCGCTGATTTTTTCAAGGGGAATTAAAAAAGTATTATTTTCCTGCCGTTCCTTTATGTTCCAGAGGTAATGGTATAGGAATGCTACAAATAATAGTACAGCGACAGTAAGCAGAATTTGAGTATTAAGATGGATAAAAAGCAGACAGCTCATTTTCCTTATTATAGGAAAATAAATTTATTAACACAAGCCAGATTTACAGCCTATGCATTCTCCCATTTTGACCGGGGTTTCAGTACTGTTCCGGGAGTCTTCCAAGATTTTGTTATGTACCGAGAGCCTGTTTTTCTCTATAAGCAGGATTACAGTGGAACCGCCATATTCAAAATAGCCTTTTTCCAGCCCCCTCTCAGCCTTTCCTTCCTGCTCCAGATTCACTATACGGCCTACCAGCATGGCACCCACCTCCATCTGAACCACTTTGCCGAACTCGGGCGAGTCAATGACGGTGTACTCACGGCAGTTCTGGGCAAACACAGGAAAACCTTCCAAGGCAATAGGCTGTACTGTGTGAAGTATTCCTGGGATAAAAGTATTCGGTCCTTTTGTTCCTGAGACCGGGTAGGCATATCTGTGGTAATTGTCCACGCAAAGCCGGAACACCAGGCACCAGCCACCATTGAAGGAGGAAGCCAGCTCCTTATTCTTCAAAAGAGATGTAATTGTGTAAGCCGACTGCTTTATGGGTATGACAGTTCCCTCATCGTTGATGGGGTAGGCGGAGAGAAGCCCGTCGCAAGGGGCACACAGATGTGCCGGATCCATATCGAAAGGGCGTTTTCCTTCTTTGATCCTGCGGCGGAAGAACTGGTTGAAGGTTTTAATTCCATCCAATTCATAGTCGCTTAAGTCAATATTATTCTTTTTTGCAAAGCCTTTTATCAGGCAGGAAGAAAGCTTGGAGTCAAGGAATGCACCACACAGCTTTGAGACAGCTCTGGATGCAAGGATCTTGAGAAAACATCGGCCAACGGCAGTTTTATATAAAAAAGTGAGCCCTTCCATGGCAATAAGTACTTTATCAGCGGTTTTTAAGGAAGATGAATATGAGACCAAGTACGATAGCCTCTGCGGCACCAAAGGCAATCATCACAAGGACATCTTTTGTGGTAGGCTTTTTAACTCTTATATCAGATATGAACAGGATACCCATGACTACCATAAGTAAAGAGTAGAGGAGTGTGAAGTCCATGCTGAACACAATGTGGCACAGAAGGACAGTCGGGAATACAAGAGCGGCACTTGTCACAGGCAGACCATGGAAGAACTTGCCGGAAGAATTATCGGTGGCCTGCCGTTCCTCCTCCAGTACATTGAAGAAAGCAAGGCGGATTAATGCTGCAAGGGTATAGAATGTGGCAGTTATTGTGAAGGCAATTTTAACACCCATAGCCCGTTCTGTAATCTTTAAAAAGAAGATAGTGCTTGGCAGGGTCTCATAATAGATGCTGCTCCGCATCATGGCAATGCCGATACATGCGGGCAGTACGCCGAATGCCACCAGGTCAGAGAGGGAATCGATCTGGATTCCGAATTTCTTCATCCGTTCAGTCCGGTTCTTCTTGGTCCGGGCCACCTTGCCGTCAAAGGCATCGCACAGTCCGCAGAACAGGAGGAAAAGCATACCTATATATGGGTGCCCTATGTTGTTAAGACAGAAGATAATTCCGCATGTGGCGGAAATCATGGAAAGATATGTAAGGATGACTGTGTAATCATAAAAACCAATCATGGCTCAACCTCGCTTTTTCTTCTGTGCTGTATAAAACGGATGAATATATACCCTAATATTACTATAAAAAGTGTTACTATGCTACATATATAGAAAGAAATTCCTCGGCTTGCCACAGCAAGGCCCACAGCCATCTCATCTCCCATGAGCATGGAATAGCCGAAGAACATGATGAATTCAGAGATTCCGACAGCACCTGGTATAGGGATGAAGTTGGACCCTACCACCACATAGCACTGGATGATGAATATCATAAGGCCATTGGAATAGTCGCCGTGGAGTGCAAAATATACAAAGACCGGAACCAGAATCTGGCTCGCCCGCTGCAGAAGGTTGAGTAAGAAAGTCTTACTATAGAGCCCTTTTGCTCCCGAAAGCTCTTTGACGCACAAGTTGTATTTTTCCATTCCCTTGGTGAACCGGGTCTCCAGCTTTTCGGCCAGATGCTTGAAATGGAGCTTGCGGAGCAGATAGAAGATAACGCTTCCAGCTTTAAGTAGTACCACTTTTTTCTTAAGCAGGATAATGAAACAGAGAGTCAGCAGCACCATGGAGAAGATGCCAAACAGGATCATAACCTTGCAGGAAAGAGGGAACTGGAAGAAGACGCTGGGGAAGAAGATTACCGAAAGCAATCCCAGGGTTATTATGGCCAGGGTATACATTGTCAGGTTGAGGATGAGGGCTGCTGTCACCACCTCGGCCGGAAGGCCGTCGATATACATAAAGTAGGCGCTGGCAGGCTGTCCGCCGGTGGCTGATGGTGTTATAGATGAGAAATAGATATCGGCAGAGGCGTAAAGGAACCCTTTTCGATGCTTGACAGGATAGCCCAGAGAACGGGAGATAAGGGTAAGGGAGTGTCCCTCGAACCAGATGAAGAGGAGCATACAGGCAACGGCCGGGATAAGCCACAGCACATTGGCATGCCGTATTATCTCTATAAAATCAGAGAACGAAAGGCTGCTCTTGGCAAAGCAAATATACATGGTGACGATGGAGAGGATCAATGTTACGATGGTCCAGAACAGCTCTTTTTTCATACCGGTTATTTAGTTTATCGGCAGAAATATAGTATATATAACTGTTTTTTAGCGGATTGGCTGGTACCAGCGGTTCTGATAGTCTTGGATTTGTGAGAAAGGTACTGTTTCCCCTATGTATGGGGTGATGATCTTGATGCCGCTTCCATCGGCAGCTTTGACCATCCGCTGGACGCTGTCGTCCCAGGGGTGCCGTGATAGTACAAAGGTTCCCCAGTGGATAGGGACGGCATGCTTTGCCTCTACGGCTTTTACTGCTTCAAAGGATTCTTCCGGCTTCATGTGCACCGACGGCCAGCGGGTGTCGTATTGCCCCGCTTCTATGAAGACCAGGTCAAAGCTGCCGTACTTTGCCCCTATGCGTTGGAAGTGGTCGTCCCAGCCGCTGTCGCCGCTTTCAAAGATTCTGTATTTGCCATCAGACAGTACCCAGGAGGCCCACAGGGTCTCGAAACGGTCGGAAAGGGTCCTGCCTGAAAAGTGGCGGGCTGGGGTGCAGGCTATATCGATGCCTTCCAGTTGAATTTCTTCCCACCAGGCCATGTTGGTGATCTTGTCAGTATCTACACCGAACTTTTTTAGGCGCCTTTCCACGCCCAGGGGGCATACATATTTTTTGACCTTGGAATCCAGCTTTTTTATTGTTTTCTTGTCCAGATGGTCGTAGTGGTCATGGGATATTATGAGGATGTCTATTTCCGGCAGGTCTGCAATGGAGCAGGGGGGCGGAGTGAACCGCTTCGGACCTGCAAACTGTACCGGCGAAGAACGGTTACTGAAGACAGGATCAAAGAGAATATTCTTACCGCCCATCTGGATGAGCAGGCTGGAGTGGCCGAACCAGGTGAAGAAAAGCTCTCCATCAGTTGTGTTACCTGTAAAATCAGGCGTCTTAAGGGGAAGCTTGCTTTCGGGGACGGTCTCTTTGTCAGAGTATACTTCTGGGGGAATATCCTTGTGGATATCCTTCATCTGCAGGATAAAATCGTGTTCGTTGTGGAATATCTTGCCGTCGAAGTTGGAAGCCCGTGCTGCGTAATCTGCAGGATTGCAGATTACGAAAGCAGGCAGGAGTAAAAAGAGTGCTAAAATAAATACCCTGTGCCATTGCTGACACAGGGAACATATCTTTTTAGGAGAACTATTTTTATTATTATTCCATGTTTCCAGGGAATCTTGGAATTGCATCAAAACCTCTCTTAAGATCGGCATCGGTCGGGATGTAGTCGCCCATCTGACCGTCGTTGTACTTCTGGTAAGCAACCAGGTCGAAGTAACCGGTTCCAGTAAGGCCGAATACGATTGTCTTCTCTTCGCCGGTCTCTTTGCACTTGAGAGCTTCGTCGATAGCTACGCGGATAGCATGGCTGGACTCTGGTGCAGGGAGGATACCCTCAACCCTTGCAAACTGCTCTGCTGCCTGGAATACTGATGTCTGCTCAACAGCCCGTGCCTCGATAAGCTTGTCGTCATACAGCTGGGAAAGTACAGAGCTCATGCCGTGGTAGCGGAGTCCGCCTGCGTGATTTGCAGATGGAATGAACTCAGAACCCAGTGTGTACATCTTTGCCAGTGGACATACATGGCCTGTGTCACAGAAGTCATATGCATATACACCCCTTGTGAAGCTTGGGCAGGATGCAGGCTCTACAGCGATGATCTGGTAATCTGCTTCGCCACGCAGCTTTCTTCCCATGAATGGGGAGATAAGGCCGCCAAGGTTGGAACCGCCGCCGGCACAGCCGATGATCATATCTGGCTTAACACCATACTTATCCAGTGCAGTCATTGTCTCAAGTCCGATTACTGACTGATGCAGCAGAACCTGAGAGAGTACGCTTCCAAGAACATAGCGGTAGCCTTCCTGTGTTGTCGCAGCCTCAACAGCCTCTGAGATTGCGCATCCCAAGCTTCCTGTTGTTCCAGGGAACTGTTTCAGGATTGCACGTCCTACATTGGTTGTGTCGGATGGAGAAGGGGTAACCTTTGCTCCGTAGGTCCGCATAACTTCCCGGCGGAATGGCTTCTGTTCGTAGGAAACCTTAACCATATAAACCTGGCAGTCCAGGCCGAAGTATGCACATGCCATGGAGAGAGCTGTTCCCCACTGACCTGCACCGGTTTCGGTGGTCACACCCTTAAGGCCCTGTTTCTTTGCAAAATAAGCCTGGGCAATGGCTGAATTCAGCTTGTGGCTTCCGCTTGTGTTGTTTCCCTCAAATTTATAGTAGATCTTTGCAGGGGTTCCCAGCTGTTTCTCAAGGCAGTATGCCCGGACCAGCGGAGATGGCCTGTACATCTTATAGAAGTTCCGGATATCCTCTGGAATCTCGATATATGGAGTGGTGTCATCAAGCTCCTGCTTTGCCAGTTCCTCACAGAAAATAGGGGTAAGCTCCTCCAGCTTAAGCGGCTGATGTGTGCCCGGGTGGAGCAGCGGTGCCGGTTTGTTCTTCATATCAGCACGGAGATTATACCAGCTCTTTGGCAACTCACTTTCTGACAGATAGATTTTATAAGGGATTTCATTTTTGCTCATAAGACTCTATAACCTCCTTGTTCTTATGGATAGAAACACAATAGCATGTTTTGTTTCTATATGCAAGAACAAAAATGAAAAATTATGAAAGTTTTTTGTAAATCGTTGCAATGCAAAAAGATAAAAACATAAGCCCAGCAATAAGACACCCCCGCTCGATTTAGTACGCTCCTGCCGACAAGCATAAGTCCCCTACATTTGTTTCTTTTAGGTGTAGGGGACATGCTTATACCGGCAGTCCGTAATATCGACGGGGATGCCTTTTGCTGGGTTTTAGCTTGCTCTGTTTTTGCATTGCAATGTGATAAAAAAAAGGCAGAGCCGAAGCTCTGCCTTTGATACATGCTATATCGAAGATAATTAATTCCCGTGGAAGACAATTGTATGTCCAAAATGACTTTCAAAAGTATAAGTTTCTCCAAGAGTCATGCTTTTTTCTGCTCCATCAACGTTCTGAAGTACAGCACCATCCCAGGATTTACTCTCTTTATACTTTATTTTCTTTGGCATTCCGTCGCTTCCACTTACCCATTCAGTTACTTCCCATGTGCCCTCGGACCAAATGGCAGTACCATCCTTTTTGATGGTGAATTCCCCGCCTTTCGGGTTTTTTATCTTTGCAATAAAGGTTAAAGAGGGATCAGCGTCACCGTCCAAAGTAATACTGGATTTTGGATCAGGGTCATCGGAACCTTCTTTAAAACCCATCTCATTATCACTATCGCTTTCGCTTTTGCTTCCGCCGTCATCGCAGCTGGCCATGAAGAATACCAGGCAGATAGCTAAAAGGATAAATAATATTTTTTTGCTCATATCAAAAATTCCTTGTAAAGTTTTTAAAATCTACTTTAAAGATACCCTCCCCCATGCGAAAAAGTCAACCAACAAATTATCCAATAAAAAAGGCAGAGCCGAAGCCCTGCCTGAATCAATTATATCAAAAATATCACTGCTTTTTATAAACCCACTTAGAATGGAAGTTTGGATCAGCATCAATATCGGTCATAGTGTTTCCATCGGCAGAGAGTGTGGTTTTTTCTGTCTTGTCACAAGATTGAGTTTTGCCTGAGTCAAGGTCTTTCTCCTTGGTTGCATGCATTGTTATTGTTTGGCCGCTCTGACTCCATGTGCCGGTGAATTGTGAATTACCTATTTTATAGCCACCCATCCAGCCTTCTTCTGTGGATGTGAACTGTTTATTGTCGTTCAAGAAGATTGTAATAAAAATCTTAATCTGTGTTCCACCTTCTTTAAATTGAATACCTTTTCCAGAAACACGTGAAAAATCTGTGATACCTGTATGTGGATCTATATCGTAAACAACAAACTTTTTACCGGAGCCTTTTTCGATAGTATTAAAAATATCATCGAATTCACTGCTGCTGCTACTCCCACCACTGCTATCGCATCCTGTCATAAACACTAAAAGGCACAGGGTCAGAAGAATCAGAACTGTTTTTTTCATATCAACAACTCCTTTCTATTTTTTTGAGTTATAATAAATATACCCCCTCATCAATATACCGTCAACAAATATATAATAAAAAAACTTGCCAAACAAGAAATCTCATAATATATTATAATTGATATCTATTTATGCATAAGGAGAAATTATGGCAAACAGAATTACACTGAATCAGACATCTTACCATGGAAAAGGGGCAATCAAAGAGATTGTGAACGAGGTGAAGACTCACGGATGGAAAAAGGCACTGGTCTGCACTGACCCTGACCTCCTTAAGTTCGGCGTCACCAAGAAAGTTACAGATATCCTTGACGGAGCAGGTCTTGCTTACGAAGTATATTCCGACATCAAGCCAAACCCACCGGTAGAGAATGTGAAGAGTGGTGTGGAGTTCTGCAAGAAATGCGGAGCAGACTACATAATCGCAATCGGAGGAGGATCCTCCATGGATACAGCCAAGGCTGTGGGTATCATCATGACCAACCCTGAGTTCGCCGATGTGCGGAGCCTTGAGGGTGTGGCACCTACAAAGAAGCCTTGTCTTCCTATCATCGCTGTTCCTACAACATCTGGTACAGCTGCCGAGGTTACAATCAACTATGTCATCACAGATGTCCAGGCAAAGCGCAAGTTTGTGTGTGTGGATGTCCACGACATTCCAGTTATCGCATGTGTAGACCCTGACATGATGATGTCCATGCCTGCAAAGCTGGCCGCTTCCACCGGTATGGATGCCCTGACCCACGCTATCGAGGGATATATCACAAAGGGTGCCTGGGAGATGACAGACATGATGCATCTCAAGGCAATCGAGATCATCGCACGCTCTCTGCGGGCTTCCGTAAAGGGCGATGCAAAGGCACGGGAAGAGATGGCTCTAGGCCAGTATGTTGCTGGAATGGGCTTCTCCAACGTAGGTCTTGGAATCGACCACTCTATGGCTCATACCCTGAGCGCTTTCTACGACACACCTCACGGAGTTGCATGTGCAATCCTGCTGCCTACAGTAATGGAGTACAATGCTCCTGCTTCCGGCGAGAAGTACCGCAACATCGCATGGGCAATGGGAGTAAAGGGCATTTCAACTATGACTCCTGAACAGTACCGCAAGGCTGCAGTGGACGCAGTGCGCCAGCTTTCCATCGATGTAGGAATTCCACAGAGCCTTAAGGGAATTGTGAAGGAAGAGGATCTGGATTACCTGGCAGAATGTGCCATCAAGGATGCGTGTACACCGGGCAACCCACGGGATGCTTCCAAAGAGGATGTTCTTGCTCTCTTCAAGAGCCTGATGAAATAAGAGTTATATTATGCAGACTGCTCGGAAAGGGCTTCCTCTACTCCACGGGCCAGCTGGTCGGCACAGGAGGTCCCTTTCCCGCCGCAGTCATTTCCTTTAAGAATATCAACAACCTGCTGGGCATCGGTTCCTTCCAGGAGCTTTGCTATAGCCTTGGTGTTGCCGGGGCAGCCGCCTGCGAACTTAATGTTGTAAATCTTTCCATCCTCAAGTGAGAACGAGATAGATCGGGGACAGATATTGTGGGTAGGGATAGAGAAGTCTTTCATTTTTTATCTCCTGATTTGTCAAGGTTTTTCTTGATCTCCTCCAAATCTTTCTTGATCTGATTGAGCAGCTTGTAAGCTTTCTTTGTCTCTTCCTCTTTTGCCTCTTCTTGTGCATCCTCCCATAGGCCGGAGGAGATGATACCTGTAGGAACTGCAACTACTGCCATTCCCAGGATTGCCATGAAACCGCCTAGGATTCTGCCAGGTATAGTGATTGGCCAGATGTCTCCAAGCCAGGCAAATGAGTATATAGAGATAGCATACCATAGACCGTCCAAAGCAGTATGGAATATTCCAGGCTGTGCCTCGTTCTCAAAGCGGAACATCAGGACAGAGCAGACCAGCATCATGATAAAAAGGACAAAGAGAGAAGAAAGGAGCTCTGACCGCTTTGCCCTTATTACTTTGTCGATTCTCTGCAGGGAGGTGAGATGCCGGTTTGCCTTGATAAGCCAGAAGACCCTTAGGATACGCAGGTCATCCAGGCGCCAGAAAGGCATATAGTATGGCAGTATTGCCAGTAAATCGACGATAGCCATGAAGGTGAAGAAATATTTGATCCGCGCACGCCATGGCTGGATGTCCTGGTATTGATATGGAGCCACCCAGAGGCGCAGGACATATTCCACAGTGAAGACTGTCACTGAGAAGGTCTCAAAATTGTCCATAAGGCGCTTAAAATATGGGGAGATGTCGAAGGTCTCGATAAATATTGCCAGGATATTGGTGATAATCAATGTCATCATAGAGATATCAAAAATATGGCTTGCAATATCTCCGGGTCTTGCCTTGTCCAGAATCTCGTATACTCTTCTTTTGATTTTTTGGTATAACATCATAAAAATTGTACCTTCCCGGCAGGTGATTTGTCAATTGACTTATGGCCTTAATTAAACTAAACTATAATAGATGTCGTATACAGTAACTGCAACCAGAATGAGACCCGCCATTTTCGACCAGCTGGCAGGGCAGGATTTTGTGGCCACCAGCCTCAAGAAATCGGTGGCTTCCGGCAAGATTGCCCATGCATATCTGTTCTCTGGCCCCCGGGGCGTAGGCAAGACTTCTGCCGCACGTATCCTGGCCAAGGCCATAAACTGCCAGAACCCGTCCCCCGACGGAAACCCATGCTGCCAGTGCTCCAGCTGCAGGGAGATTGCCCAGGGCAACTCCATGGATGTAATCGAGATAGACGGTGCATCCAACACATCTGTAAACGACGTGCGGCAGATAAAGGACGAGGTACTGTTCGCCCCTGCCAATTCCAAGTACAAAGTATACATCATAGATGAGGTGCACATGCTCTCCAACAGTGCCTTCAATGCACTGCTCAAGACTATCGAGGAGCCGCCTCCATACATTGTCTTCATCTTTGCCACCACCGAGGTTTATAAGGTGCCAGCCACCATCCGCTCCCGGTGCCAGCATTTCAATTTCCGCCTTATCCACACCGACGTGATCAAGGATAGACTTCGGAAGATCTGCGAAGACAGCAAAATAAAAGCTGACGATGATGTCCTCTTCTGGATAGCCAAGGAAGCCACCGGGTCCCTCCGGGATTCCTACACTCTGTTCGACAAGATAGCAGCCTTCTCCGGCAGCGAGATTTCCCTTGCCCTGATAAAAGAGAAGATGGGGCTGGTGGGCTTTGACAAGATAAACCAGCTGGCTGAGTGCTTTGCCGACGGGGAATCCACAAAGGCGCTGGAGATACTGGACGATATTCTGGCCAGCGGCGTGGCTGTGGAACAGTTTGTCACCGAGCTTACCGAATACCTGCGGAACATCCTGCTTATAAAGAGCAATGTCACCAAGGAGGCAGTACTGGGCTACTCCAGCGCCGCGTTCTCGCCCAAGGTTATAGCTGAGTTCTCTACATACCAGATAGAGCAGGCCTTAGCGATGGTGCTGCAGCTTTACCGTGACCTGCGCTATTCGCTCAGCCAACGGTTTGAGCTTGAGCTTCTGGTTACCCGCCTCTCTTCTATGAAGAATTTTGTCTCCAGTGCCGAGCTGGTGGAGCGGCTTGAGGCCCTTAAGAAAGGTTTTGTTGCAGCTCCCCGGCAGATTCAGAAACAGGTTCAAAGCACCATAGAACAGCCTGCAGAGATACAGTTGAAGCCTGAGGAAAGTCAGCCTGCCGATAATCAGCCGCCCTTGGAACAGGTTGCTGAGAGTGACAATAGGATAGAACAGCCAGCACCAGAGCTGGATATAAAAGCTGTAAGGAACAACGTTATAGTTGCCTTCAAGAAGAAAAAAGAGCCTTTCCTGTCCTCGGCTTTGCAGCGTACTGGAGAATGGATTCTTAAGGAAGGGAAGGTGACAATACCCTGTTCCGACTCTTTCCAGTCTGTAAAGGTGGAGGAATCTGTCCAGAAGATTGAATCAGTGATTGCTGAGCTGACAGGACAGAATATTGCAGTTGAGGTGTTCAGACCTGAAAATGAGGAAAAATCCGAGCCTGCAGAAGGAAACCCAGCTGTATCGCCATCAGTTGAGATGGTTAAAAAAGTTTTCAAAGGCGAGATTGTCTGAAAAGGAAAATATGATGAATTTCAATCCCATGGATATATTGAAAAACGCTTCTGGCATCCAGGCCAAGATGGAAGAGATGAAGAAATCGATGGAATCCCTTTCTGTCAGCGGCTATGGTGGCGGCGATATGGTGCGGGTGGACATGAACGGCAAGATGGAGATCACTGATGTCAAGATATCTCCAGATGCTATTGATGCTTCCGATCCTTCTATGACAGAGCAGCTGGTGAAGGCTGCCTGTGCTGATGCATATATTAAGATAAAACAGAAGATAAATGAGGAATTCTCGTCCCGGATGGGCGGACTCCCTCCTGGGTTCGCAGGTATCTGATGAAGACCCAAGAGACCATCATTGATGTGCTTATAAAAAATTTTTCCTCTCTGCCGGGTGTTGGACGCAAGAGTGCAGCCCGGATTGTATACCACCTTCTTAAGCAGGATTCTTTATTCACCGACAATCTGGCTGGCAACATAAAAAAACTTAAAGAGACTATCAAGCCTTGTCCCACATGTGGCTGCTATACCGATGCCCACGAATGCGGCATATGCTCTGACACCACCCGGAACAAGAAGCTTCTGTGTGTGGTGGAGAATCCCCAGGACATCGATATCATTGAATCTACCGGTGCCTTTGACGGTTATTACCATGTGCTTATGGGACTGCTGTCCCCGATTGAAGGTATTGGTCCCGAAAAACTGAATGTCTATCCTCTTATAAGCCGTATCGAGAAAGGGGAGGTGGAAGAACTTATCTTCGCCCTGAACCCATCGGTGGAGGGGGAGACCACTGCCCTGTATATCCAGAAGATGCTGGAGAACCGGGGCATCCATATAAAAGTTACCCGCCTTGCTTCTGGCCTTCCTGTTGGGGGCGACCTTGAGTATGTGGACAGGATGACCCTGACCCGTTCCCTCCTGGGGCGTACTTTAATCTGATTATCATGCTGGCAAAAATCAACTCAGAAACAAAAAAATTCGTTATAGTCATGATTATTGTGGGGCTGGGAATGGCTGGAGATGCCATGATCTACTGCCTGTTGCCTGTCACCCCGGAAAGCTTTCATATAACAGTGTTCCAGATTGGAATTCTGCTGTCGGTGAACCGGTTTGTCCGGCTTATTACAAATGAGATATCCACCAATGTTGTGACCCGGCTCAACTCCGACAAACCGCTGGTTATCGCAGTATGCCTTTCCACCTTCATTACATTAGGATATGCCATCCCCTGGGGCTTCTGGTGGCTCCTGTTCCTGCGCATCCTCTGGGGAGGCTGCTTCTCGCTGCTCCGGATTGAGGGCTACATAGCTGCCCTGCGCTATTCGAACAGGGAGTCTTTAAGCCGTTATATGGCATGGCACGAGACTATAAAAGGGCAGATTTACGGCATTATAACTATTATTTCCGGCGTTCTGGCCGACCTTATATCCCCCCGTGTCGTGCCTGTGCTGCTGGCTGTACTGACTGCGGCTTGCCTGCTGTTCTTCAAGGGGGGCAGGGCGAACCTGATGGGTGTGGACGGAGCAGCGGTGGATACCGCACCCCGGGCAGGACGGGGCAAGGTCAGCAACCCAAAGGTGCTGATTATACTTGGACTTGTAATTCTGGTTTCTGCCACCTTTGCAACCATGATGGTGGCCCTGCGGGGTCGGGCTATAGTAGATTACATCCTGCCCGGGGCCGCCATAGCGGTGGGTGCCGCCACCTTCGCCGCCCTGTTCCAGGTAGCAGGGCAGATAGTCTCCCTCAGCGGCCCTGTGATCGGGTTTATATGCGACAAGATAGGGCGCAGGAAAGCCTTCACCATTGTGTTTTTTATCCAGATGACAATTGTCCTGGCACTGGCGCTGTTCAAGCTCTGGTACATTATGCTGGCCATGTTTGTGGTGCAGCTTTTCTCCGGTTCTGCCTCCCAGATCCTGCGCACTTCCATCGCCGGGGAATATGCCAATCCTGCAGAGCAGGCTGTGTTCATGAACCGTATTGCCACATTCCAGGATATGGGAAGCGCCACAGGGCCGTTCCTTGGCTATGCCCTGTACGCTGGAACAGGCAACTTCCAACTCATCGCTATTATAATGATTCCGTGCCTGCTGATGTCGGTCTTTGCCCTTAGAAAAATCGGAAAGGCAACTTGACAACAAATATTGTGATATATATACTTCTCTTATCTTGGGCCCTTAGCTCAGCTGGATAGAGCAACTGCCTTCTAAGCCGTAGGTCAGAAGTTCGAATCTTCTAGGGCCTAATGCCTCCCGACAGGGAGGCTTTTTTTTTGCCTATCGCCCGGCAGCAGAGCCGGGATTACATATCATCTTTACTGCCAGGTCGGCTATTGTAATCCCGAACACAGCGGTCACCGGGGGATAGCTGCCCAGTATATTACGTTCCCGGCCCCTGTGGAGCTGCTCGTCATCCGGATCTATCTCTGGGGCCTTCAGAGCCTCGGGGTCGGGAAGCTCGGTGGAGTAGACGCACAGGATGCCGTCAGCTATCCCCCGGCGGCGCAAGTACTTGCGCAGACTGCGGGCCAGCGGGCATACCGTGGTCTTAAACAGGTCCCCGGTGCGGACAGAAGTAATATCGGTCTTCAACGCAGCCCCCATGGAGGAGATGGCCCGCAGCCCCCGCTGGTGGATGGCCTCAAGCAGTGATGCCTTTGGCCCCAGGGAATCTATGGCATCAATCACTATATCAGGATTTTCGTCCAGAATCGCATCCCGGTTGGTGTAGTCGGCAAACAGCTTAAGGGCTTTCACGTCGGCCTTGGGGTTTATATCCAGAATCCGGTTCCGTACTGCCTCTACCTTGGGTATTCCTATGGTGGATTCGGCGGCGCACACATGCCGGTTTATGTTGGTCTTGGCAATTTTATCAAAATCCACCAGGGTAAAGTGACCTACCCCGCTTCTGGCCAGCATCTCGGCCGACCAGGCTCCCACAGCTCCCAGCCCGAATATAGTTATATGAGCTTTCTGGAGTTTCTGGAAAGAATCGTCCCCTATTACCTGTATGATTCTGGAAAATCGTTCCACATATTTATTTTAACTATTACTAAAGTTATTATCAATATAAAAAATATATATAATATACCAACAAAAATCGGTTGACTTATAGGGAAAAATCGGGGAAAATATATGAACATATATCTAAATGGAGGAAAATATGAAAAAAGCTTTACTTGTTCTTCTTGTTGTCCTTGTATGTGCATCTGTTGCATTTGCCGGCGGAAACAAAGAGAAGGCAGCTGAGGGAAACAAAGTTCTTAGAATGTTGACATGGACAGGATATGCTCCACAGTCCCAGATTGACGAGTTCTTCAGAATTTATGGTATTAAGGTGGAGGCTACTCCATCAAGCAACGAGGAGATGATCTCCAAACTGATTGCTACCGGCGGTAGCGGATTCGACCTGGCACAGCCATCCCAGGACAGAATCGTATCTGTTGTTAAGTCAAACGGCATCTATCAGCCAATCGACTACTCAAAGATCAACGAGGATCAGCTTGACCCAGCTCTCGTAGCTTCTACAAAGAAGTTCACAGCTTATGAAGGCAAGATTTACGCAGTTCCACACGTATTCGGAACATCCGGACTCGTTGTAAACAAGAAGTATGTAAAGAAGAATCCAAAAGACCTGGACTATACAGACCTTCTGGATCCAGCATATGCAGGACACGTTTCCTACAGATGCAAGAGACCTATCCTCTGCGCAATGGGATTTGCAATGGGATACAATGTATGGGATCTTTACAACAATCCGACAGAATACCAGAAGATGCTTGATGCAGTTGGCGCAAAGCTGATTGAAGGCAAGAAAGTTCTTAAGTACTACTGGGAAAACGGAGATCAGCTGCTGCAGGGTATGCAGTCTGGTGAGATCTGGATTGCAAAAGGTTGGGAGCAGGGAGCATGGAAGCTCTACAAAGAGAACCCAGACATCGACTACGTAGCACCAAAGAGCGGATCAATGGCATTCATCGATACATTTGCTATTCCTGCAAAGTCCGAGAATGTTGACGGCGCTTACAAGTGGATCAACTTCGTTCTCGAGCCAAAGAATGCTGCAGAGTTCACAAATGCAGAAGGCTATGGTACAGCATCAAAGGATGCAGTTAAGTACTATGAGCCAGAAGCTAAGGCTAACTTCGAGAGATGCTTCACACCAGAAGTTATGGCTAACATGAACTGGTATCCAACAGTTCCAGACGGTCTTGAGTCAATGGAAGGAAAGACTCTCGACAAGATGAGAGCTGCAAAATAAGTTTAATTCTTAGGCAAAGCTGGCTTTGTGCCGGCTTTGCTTTTTTTATCTTTTAATTAGTGCAGGTATAACATGGAAATTGCTCTTTCAGTAAAAAATGTAGTAAAGAAATATGGAGATTTTACTGCAGTGAATGATGTGTCCTTTGATGTAGAGGATGGAAAATTCTTCTCTATCCTGGGACCTTCCGGATGTGGAAAAACAACGTTGCTCAGAATGATTGCAGGCTTCTTTGAGCCTACCGCAGGTTCTATCGAAATCCGTGGAAAAAATATGGCAAACGTACCGCCTAACAAGCGGCCTGTAAACCTTGTTTTTCAGCATCTTGCACTTTTCCCTATGATGGATGTCAAGGAGAATATAGCCTTTGGACTCCGCCGCCGCGGCGAGAAGACCCCCGAGGTTATGAAAAAAGTGCATAACATTCTTGAGAGAGTAGGTCTTCCTGAATATGCTGACAAGCGCATCGACCAGCTTTCCGGAGGCCAGAAGCAGCGTATCGCGATTGCCCGCTGTCTGGTTCTGGAACCTGCTGTACTGCTTCTGGATGAGCCTCTGGGAGCTCTTGACCTCAAGTTAAGAGAGCACATGAAGGTTGAGCTTAAAAAGCTGCAGGCAGAAATCGGTACAACATTCGTCTACATTACCCACGACCAGTCCGAGGCTATGGTCATGAGCGACCATGTGGCTGTAATGAACAACGGTCATTTCGAGCAGATTGACAGCCCGAGCAACCTGTATAACAACCCTGCTTCTTCCTTTGTAGCTATGTTCGTAGGAAACAACAACAAGGTGACCGGTGTGCTGGCCAAGGACGAGAGCGGCAAGTTCTTCGTGCAGGACAAGAACCAGCTTAAGTACGCCATCACCACCATCAAGGACTGCAAAGAGGGCGATGTGGTAGGAATGTATACCCGTCCGGAGGCTATCATAATCAATCCGGCCGAGGACAAGACATCCTTCAACCGGACAGGAGTTCATGTAAAGGCTGTGCTGTTCGACGGTGGAAACTCAAGGCTTCTGGTAGTTACACCTACCGGCCAGGAAGTGCTTGTTGCCCTGCCTCAGAACCATCAGTTCGACTACATCAAGAAAGGCGACAACATCGTGATCGGCTGGGATCCAGCTTCTTCTGTATGTTTCAAGGAAACAGGAGCGAAGATGTATGATGACGAAATCTAAAAAGCTCAGATGGAGTTTCTTTGTATTCTTTATCCCGGTATTCCTGTGGCTGATGCTCCTTATCGTGCTGCCACATATCGAGCTTCTGAGAATGTCTTTCGCAAGGCCTGCCTACCTTAAGCAGCCTGGATTCACAATCTCCAATTATGTGGAGTTCTTCAAGGAGCCTATCTACTGGAACACCTTCTTCCGCACAGCGATGTATTCCATCACAGTTACAATGATTGTGCTTATCATCGGTCTTCCGGTAGCCTTCTATATCACCAAGGTGGCAAGCTTCAAGACAAGAGGCTTCCTGACTATCCTTATCCTTATCCCCTTCTGGGTAAGCGAACTTATCAGAGTATACGGATGGACAATCATCCTCAGGGAGAGCGGTATCATAAACCACTTCATGACGAAATATGGCATATGGAAACAGCCTATCGAGATGCTGTATAACGACGCCGCCATGATCATGGGTCTGGTCTATACCTCCATCCTCTTTATGGTTGTGCCTATAATAGGAGTAATGGACAGCCTGGACAACTCTCTTATCGAGGCAGCCTACGACCTGGGTGCCAAGAAGACAGTAATATGGCGCCAGATCATCATTCCTCACTGCATGCCTGGTATTATCTCCGGCTGTATCATCGTGTTCATGATGGTTCTCGGAAGCTACCTGACACCAAACCTGATGGGTGGAAAGAACTCCATGTGGTTCACCGAGCAGATTTATAACCAGTTCATCCTTTACCGTAACTGGAACATGGGTTCAGCCTTCGGCTTCCTGCTGCTCTTTATGTCATCAATCATTATCTGGGTAGCTCTCAAGCTCTCCGGACAGAGCCTTAAGGAGGTGGTAAAATGATAAGATCACTTCCTAATTCCAAGCTTTATACAATTACCTTTACTGCATTTATAGTGCTTTATTTCTTTTTCCTTTTTGCACCGCTTCTGATAACCTGTATCCTGGCTTTCAACAACTCCATGATCCCGACTCTTCCATGGAAAGGCTTCACACTGGACTGGTTCTTCGGAACAGGCAAGAAGACAGGTTTTTTCCACGACCCTATAAACCTGCGGGCCTTCGGTGTATCCTTCAGATTGGCAATTGCAGTTTCCCTTATGTCAACAGCTATGGGAACCTGTGCCGCATTCCTCTTCGAGCAGGAGAACTTCCCGCTCAAGAACGCAATGTACCTGCTGATGATTGCACCTATCGTTATTCCCGGTGTAATCTTGGGTATCTCAATCCTGTCCTTCACCACTACGGTAGCCGATTTCTTCAAGAACAACTTCGGTATCCGTCTGGACTTTATCCGGCCAAGCTTCTGGCTGGTAGCTTTCGGACAGTTCTCCTTCATATCCACCTATGTGTGTATGGTAGTTTCTGCCCGGCTCAAGAAATTCGACAGGACACTGGAGGATGCAGCCTACAACCTGGGTGCAAACCGTTTCCAGGTTATCTGGTACATCACCCTTAAGTATCTGCGGCCGTCCATCATTGGAGGACTTGCACTTTCTTTCCTGCTTTCGTTCGAGAACTTCAACACCACAATGTTCCTGGTAGGAGCAGAGTTCCCACTGCCGATTGCACTGTTCAACCGCGTGCGGGATGGTTCCACTCCGGTTATCAACGCAATATCGTTCCTGCTGATCTTTGCTACATCTGTATGTGCAATGGTTAACCTGATTTTCTCGAGGAAGAAGAAAGAAGACTGAAGAGGAAGCAAAAACAAATGAGCTCAACACTTGAAACATACTTTGCAGATGTGGACAAGGCCATAGTCCGCATGAAGAGCTACCCCTCGAAGGAGATAGTTCTGCTGCATCATAACGACACCGACGGTCTTACATCCGGCTCTGTTTTATATAAGGCATTCTGTGACGAAGGTTATAAAGTGCAGCGGTTCTCTCTGGAAAAGCCTTATCCAAAGGTGCTGGAGAAACTGTTTGCCAAAAACTCTGGAAAGCTGATTGTCTTCGCAGACTTTGCAGGCAAGATTGCCCCTCTTATCTGCAAGCTCAACGGCGACAGGAACTTGGTTATCCTTCTGGACCACCACAAGGCAGAAAAATCTGTCTCTGACTCTGTGATCAATTTGGATCCGGACCTCTATGGACTTAAAGGAGACCGGGATATTTCCGCATCGGTAACCTGCTGGTATTTCGCATGCCACCTGAATCCGGCTAATAAAAAGATGGCACACATTGCCGCCCTGGGCGGTATTGCCGACTTCTTCTACCTGGACTGGCATGTTCACGGCGAGAACTGGAAGTGCGTGGAAGAGGCTGTTAAGCAGGGGACAATGCGCATCGAGAAGAAGGATGGAAAAGATGTCTTCTATATCACACTCCCTGACAGAGAGTTTGAGATTATTGAACTCTACACATTGATGGATATCATCGGCGGAGTAGGCTTCTATGGCGGCGGTCCCGAGCTTGGAATCAAGATGCTGCTCCATGGAACAGACGATGCTGACCAGAATACTATCGAGAAGTTCCGCAATATGAAGAAAGAGAAGTTCGACCAGGAGTTTGACCGGATTAAGAAAGGCGAGTTCCAGGAGACTGAACATATTGTCTGGTTCGACGTGAAGGACCGGTTCAAGCCCATGGGTGTAAAGATGATTGGTCTTCTCTGCGAGGCTCTTACCGACAGCGGTCTGGTTCCTGTGGACAAATACCTGGCCGGATATCAGCAGATTCCTGATGAAGTGCCGGGCTTTGGACATGTGGACATGGGAGAGACCAAGGTATCCATGCGGACATCGCTGCCGTTGACCGACAGGGTGCTCAAGGCAGAGCTTCCCGGTCTGAATGAATTCCTGCCGGAAGCAACCTTGAACCTGGGCGGTTTTGCAGATGCCTGCCATAGAGTGGCAGCCGCAACAACAATAAAAATTGGAAAAGAAGCTCAGCTTATGGATGAATGTGAGAACGTTCTGAAGAAGCTGATGAAATAAGAAATTTATTAATTTGGAGGATAGAAATGGGTATTGGATATGCATTCGGTAAAAACATTCTGATCGGTGACCAGTTTGTACTTAACGGCGTACCAGCAATTGTATCAGCTCTTCCTTTCAGGACAGAGACAAAAGTAGAGCGTCTGCCTGAGGGATCAGACCTTATTATCGAGGACCACAGAACCGAGGTTCCCGGATATATTCAGAAAAAAGCAGCAAAATGCCGCCTTTCCTATGAAAGAATGATTGAGAAGATGGGGCTCGATATCAAGAAGAACCCGATGAAGATCACAGTAGGCGGCGACCTTCTGGCAGGAAGCGGCGTAGGAGCCAGCGCAGCAATCAGCGTATCTTTCGGCCGTGCATGTAACGACGAGTTCAAGCTGGGTCTGGACCTGGTGGAGCAGAACTGGGTCGGTTTCCAGGGCGAGTTCCCATATCACGGGGAGCCAAGCGGTGTTGACAACACAGCATCTTCCTTCGGCGGAATCATGATGTATCAGATCCGGGACGGCAAGAAGATGTACGAGCGGATCAAACCACCGAAGCCACTTTATGTAGTACTGGCAAACAGCGGCGTAACCTACGACACAGCACTTATGGATGCCGAGATTGAGGCTCTGATCAAGAAAGATGCAGGCTTCTTCTACAAGAGACTGAACAAGACAGCAGAGCAGGTATATGCCCTCAAGGCAGCCCTGACTGCTGGCGACTACGATGCAGTAGGCGAGATCATGACAGCAAACCATCAGCTTCTTATCGAGCTTAACATGAGCCATCCACGGCTTATCGAGCTCTGCGAGCGCTCCATCAAGATGGGTGCTTACGGTGCAAAGCTCACCGGCGGCGGAAGAGGCGGTTACATGGTTGCTCTGGTCAAGGATCTGGATATGCAGGCTAAGATTGCAGGCACCTTCGAGAAGGAAGGGGTTCCTGTCATCACAGCAGAACTTGGTCTTAACCCAGTTGACGATGTGGACTTTAGAATATTAAAATAAACGCATGAAAATTTTATTATCAGGCTACGGCCAGATGGGAAAGGAAATCGAGAAGATTCTCCTTTCCCGTGGTCATGTTGTGTCTGCCATTGTAGACCCGATGGTAGAAACTGCTCATAAGGAGATATCAGCTGCTGTACTGGCTGATGCAGATGTAGTAATCGACTTCTCATCACCAGCAGCTGTGCTTAAAAACTGCACCGCCTACGCGCAGGGTTCCACACCTGTTGTCCTTGGGACTACCGGCTGGGGTGATAAGTATGACCAGATCAAAGCTTTGATCGAGAAAGCAGGCATAGGCTTTGTATGGGGATCCAACTTCTCCATCGGAGCACACATGCTGTTCAAGCTGGCAAGCTATGCCGCATCATTGGCAAATGCAGTGCCGGATTACGACATCATGGTTCATGAGATGCATCATAAGCTTAAAAAAGATTCACCCTCTGGCACAGCTATCACACTGGCAGAGAAAATTCTTGCCAACTGCGGCCGGAAGACCAAGATCGTGACACAGTGCCTGGACCGGCGGATAGAGCCGGAAGAGCTCCACGTGTCATCCACAAGAGGTGGAAGCATTCCTGGAATCCATACAATGTATATGGATTCACCTGCCGATACCATCGAGATAACCCATAATGCACGGAGCCGGGGAGGCTTTGCACTGGGTGCAGTTATGGCAGCAGAGTGGATCAAGGGCAAGAAAGGCTTCTACAGCGTAGAGGACTTTATAAAAGAAATTTTACCGTAATATAGGAGAAAATAATGAAGTTTGAAGGAATTTATACCGCCCTTATCACACCATTCAATAAGGACGAATCAATTGACTGGGGCGCTCTCAAGGCGCTGGTAGATTTCCAGGTGGAATCCGGAGTTGCCGGAATCGCACCTATGGGTACCACAGGCGAAAGCCCCACAATCATCCATGAGGATCACCTTAAGATTATCGAATTTGTAGCACGTCAGGCTGCTGGCCGCTGCCAGATTATCGCAGGCGCAGGCTCCAACAGCACATCCGAGGCTATCCACATGACCAAGATTGCAGCAAGCTATGGCGTAGATGCCACACTGCAGGTTGCACCATACTACAACAAGCCAAGCATGGAGGGTTTCTACCGCCACTTCATGACAATCGCAGATGCGGCTGATCTGCCGATGGTCGTATACAACATCCCTGGACGGACAGGAAAGAATATCGACAACGCTACTATGCTTAGACTGGCTCAGCACCCAAATATTCAGGCTGTAAAGGAAGCAAGCGGCGACGTCAACCAGATGATGAATCTTATCGCTGCAAAGCCAGACTCATTCACAGTGCTCTCCGGCGACGACAACCTGGGATTCCTCCTTATCGCCATGGGCGGAAAGGGAATTGTCTCTGTAGCATCCAACCTCTATCCAAAGGAGATGAATGCTCTGTGCAACGCAGCACTGGCTGGCAAGCTTGAAGAAGCTAAGAAGCTCCACTACAAGATGCTTCCATTCTTCAGAGCAGAGTTTGCAGACACAAACCCAGTTCCTATCAAGTACGCTATGTACAAGGCCGGCATGATCCAGGAAGCTTATCGGCTCCCACTGTGCGAAACCTCTGCCGCTGTAAAGGCTCAGGTGGACGCTGCAATGGCCAAGCTTGGACTGTAAGGTTATTCAGAATTGATTATTCCAGCCGCCCTGATTATTGCAGGGCGGTTTTTTTTGTTATAAAATAGAATCATGTTTTTCAAGCGCAAAATAGGTTTAGTCTTGGCGGGTGGAGGTGGCAAAGGCTCCTATGAGCTGGGAGTCTGGAAGTACCTGTCGGAGATAGGACTGACCAAGAAGATATCTGTCATCTCAGGCTCCTCGGTGGGGGCGTTGAATGCTATCCTGCTGAATCTCTGCGACTTTGATACTGCTGTAGATATATGGACTACCCAGCTTGAGAGCAATATCCTTGATTTTAAATCGACCACAAAACGGTCCGGAGCCATATTCAGCCGTGAAGGCCTTTATAGAATCATGAACCAGTTGGACTTCAGCAAGCTTCCCAGCCTTAAGAAAAAATTGTATGCAACCTGTCTCAATACCGATATACAAAAGCCTGAGAGTTTCTGTCTGAACAATTATGATGAAGAGACTGTGAAGCAGCTTCTGTGTGCCACCAGCGCTATTCCCCTTGTGTTCCAGGGGGAGAAGATTTTCGGAAACAACTATATTGACGGAGGTTGGGGTGATGAAGTTCCTATAGGGCCGTTGGTGAAAGAGGGGTGCACCGATGCGATTGTGGTGAATCTGAAGCGCAGCTATCATGTTGATTATTCAAACTTAGGAATCAATACAATTGTGATCCATCCTACTGTCAACCTGGGGGACAACTGGTTCGGTATTCTGGATTTCTCGGCCAAAGGAGCCCATAGACGGATGAAGCTGGGGTATGATGATTGCAGGAGAAGGTTTGCCCCGCTTCTTAAGACATTGAGGGGACACTTAAGCTTCAGTCTCAGCGGTATCCGGGCTAAAAAGATCAATTCTATGGATGATGAAGCTATCCTCCAGAGTACGCTGGAAGTGATATCTGCACACCCTGAACACCTTAAAGAAATACAGGGTTATTTCAATATTGATTTTCTGACTGCCGGGGGCGAAGTGTTCTGGAATGAACTGGCTGAGTACCATGGCTGGCGGTTCCAAGAGAACAACATTACCAAGCATATAAGACTGATCGATCCTTCCAATTTCCGCCGGGCATGGGGCAGACGCCGCCAGCTGGTGGATTACTGCCGCTCATTTTTGATCGGACAGTTGGCGAAATAGCCTTTTCGGAGGTATATTTAAATTATGAAAAGTATTACAGAGAAAGTTCCACTCCCCGGCGATGTAATAGTTGCTGACCGGGGATTATACAAACACTATGGCATCTACATTGGCAACGGCCGGGTCATCCACTATTCGGCTGGCATCGGTATAGAGCTGGATGCAGACAATGCTAAGATAATAGAAACCTCCCTTATAGATTTCCTTGATGGCTCAGGGCTCTATGTGGAGGAGTCGGATGAGCCGGGCGCCTTCCCGCCGGACCGTGTGGTGGAGCGGGCCAAATCCATGGTGGGCCGTCTCCATGGCGAGTACAACATTGCGTTTAACAACTGCGAGCACTTCACCCACTGGTGCAAATACGGCACTAAGGAGTCGAGCCAGGTGAACACGGTCCTGAAGGCAGTGGTGGGCGTAGCCGCCATTGCCTTGGGTCTTGCCGCCGGGGGCAAGATCCTGGGCGGGAAGGGTGGTAAAGGCCTGCTTTAAGCCTTTTTCCCCAGTCCTATCACAAAGGTTTCGAAGGAATTACTGCGGGATGCCTGGGGCTTAAGTATCTTCACTGCGTTGAAGTGCTTCTTCATATCTTCAAGAATCTCTTTCTCCTTGCCCCCCTGGAACATCTTGAATACAAAGTTTCCGCCAGGGGTCAGCACCTGCAGGGCAGTATTGTAAATCGATTCTATCAGCTGGATTGAGCGTTCTGTATCTACTATCTTGTTGCCGGTGGTGGAGGGGGCGGCATCGCTGACTACCGCATTGTAAGGCCCTTTCTCCGCCAGCACTCTTATATTCTCAGGATCAAAGGCATCTCCCTGGACAAAGAAGAAGTTGGGGTTCTTTATAGTTATGCTCAAAGGCTTTAAGTCGATGGCTGACAAAAACCCGCTTTCTCCCAGCATCTTCATGATGTACATGGTCCAGCTGCCAGGGGCAGCCCCCACATCCAGCACCTTGAAATCGTGCTTTATGACGCTGAACTTCTGCTGGATTTCCTGCAGCTTGTAGACCGAACGGGCAGGATAGCCCTCCTTCTGTGCCTTCTTGGTATAAAAATCGTCGTCCCAGGTTCCTTTTTTCATCTTGAACTAAATCCCTATTACCCTTACATTATATATGATGAGATTAGCAAAAATCGAGGAATATTTACAGACCATTTTCCCTAAAAAAATGAATATGGTCAAAGACCAGTTCCTGAGCCAGATCAATGCACCGGCTCTTGATCTGATAGCCCGTGGCGGCAAGCGCTGGCGGCCGCTTCTTATGATGCTCTTCTACAACCTGTACCGCCCTGATGACGACATCCTTCCCCTTACACCTCTGGTGGAGCTGCCCCACAACGGTTCACTTATTATCGATGACATTGAAGATTCCTCGGACTGGCGCCGTGGTAAACCTGCGGTTCATCTGCTCTATGGTACCGACCTCTCCATCAATACAGGGAACTTCCTTTATTTTCTCCCTCTTGTCTGCATCGATTCCTGTAATTTCGCCGATGATATAAAGCTTGCGGCCTACCGCTGTTACCGTGACAGCATGCTGAATCTTCATATAGGGCAGGGGCTTGATATCCTGTGGCACCGGGACAAGGATTATATCCCATCTGTGGATGAATATATGACTATGTGCAGCTTCAAGACTGGGGAGCTTGCCCAGCTTGCCGGATATCTGGGTGTACGTGCCGGCGGCGGCTCGGAAGAGACTGCCCTTGCCATGGGAAAGGCCTGTCAGCAGATGGGTGTGGGCTTCCAGATTCTGGATGATGTGACCAACCTGACCACAGGAAACCCAGGCAAAAAGCGGGGCGATGACATAGTGGAAGGAAAGAAGAGCCTTCCTGTAATATTGTGCAGCCAGATGGGCGGCGATATGACCCGCCTTAAAGAAATCTTCGCCTATGCAGGATCACACGGCATAGAAAAGGCCGGAGATGCGGTGGAGGAAGCCATCGCTCTTATCCAGGCCACCGGGGCAGTCGGAAAGGCAAAGGAAAAAGCTCTCGCCATCCTGGAAGAAAGCCGTAAGGCTATCATGGATTCATACCCGGCCAGCCCTGTCCTGGACGAGATAAGCGCTCTCTTCAACTCATTCCTGAAGCCATTCAAAGGAGAAAACAGATGAAAATCCGGGACCTTCTTTCCACCAGATTCAGATATGTCTACAACAACTGGTGCCTATATATAATCATAGCTAATGTGATAGTATTCCTGCTTACCTCTATGAACAGCCGGCTTGCATCATACCTGGCCATGAATCCCATAAATGTGTCTCATCATCACATGTATTGGCAGTTTGTCACCTACATGTTTGTCCATGGAAGCTTAAGCCACCTCTTCTTCAACATGCTTGGTCTCTACTTCTTCGGCATAGCTGTGGAGCAGTCTATAGGCAGCAAGGAATTCCTCCTGTTCTACCTTCTGTGTGGAACCCTTGCCGGTATCTTCTCTTATTTTGTCTATGTGAACACAGGTTATTTCCGTATTTTCCTGCTGGGTGCCTCCGGTGCTCTTTTTGCCGTGCTTCTGGCCTATGCGGTTATATTCCCGGATTCCACTGTGTTCCTTTTCGGCATTGTTCCGATGTCGGCACGGATGCTTATTCTGGGCTATACTGTGCTTGAGATTATCTATCAGATGACTGGATATAACGCTGGGGTTGCCCATCTGACCCACCTGGGTGGCTTTGCTTTTGCCTATCTTTACTTTGTGATCCGGTTCAGAGTTAACCCTGCAGAGCGTCTTTTCGGCCGCAGGCGATAAAGTTCTTTATCTCTTCCAGCTTTTTCTCTGCTACCTGGCGGCCTGCCTCGTAACACCGCTGCAGCTCGTCGGGATTGTGTTCCACCCTTGATATTCCCAGCGGTTTTTCGGGACATATCACTATAGCTTTTCCTTCTTTCTCCTGCTGCAGTGCATAATCGTGCTGCTGGTTGTAATCGATATGGCGGTTCTCCATTTTTGCAAGCAGCTTCGGGTAGCGGCGAAGAGTAAGGCGCATGGGTCTTAAAAGGGAATCGGGTTCTTTTATGAAATCCTTGGGCTGGGTCAGAATAACAATATTTTTTTCGTATCCCATCTCCTGGAATTTTTTAAGGGGGATGGAATCGGTCATACCTCCATCCAAAAGGCGATAGCCATCCACCTTGACTACGCTGGAGACCAATGGCATGCTGGCACTGGCCCGCATCCATTCCAGGTCGGTTCCCCGGCCAGTCTTAAGTTCCTTGTATATGGGTTCCCCAGTCAGGCAGTCAGAGGCCACCACATAAAAACGCATAGGGTCGGAGGCAAAGGTGTCGTAGTCAAAGGGATCCAGCTGGTTCGGTATCTTGTTGTAGCAGAAGTCGGCGCCATACAGGTCACCTGTAAGCAGCAGGGAACGGAGGCTGCAGTATCTCCAGTTGTGGGAAAACCGCTTGTTATATCGGATTACCCGGCCTATCTGATGTGATTTATAGTTGCAGCCGAAAGTGGCGCCGGCCGAGACACCGATTGCGCCGTCGAAGGTTATGCCGTGCTCCATCAGCACATCGCAGACACCTGCGGTGAACATGCCCCGCATGGCTCCGCCTTCCATCACCAGTCCAGTCATAATAATAAGCGGGCGAGGGGAATCGGACCCCCGACATAAGCTTGGGAAGCTTAGGTATTACCACTATACGACGCCCGCAGAGGTAAAATCATTTTATGGGAACATGGCGTAGTTGTCAATCTATATCTTATTTTCGCGTGAAACGTTTGATCAGCATCTTGAGAATATAAAAGGTTCCGGTGACAGCCAGGACCAGCATGCCGGTGGTGAGGGTAAATCCCCCCAGGGCTGATAAATAGCCCGGATCAATAGAGTAGAATATGTTGAAATTTTCTATAGCATAGCTGACGCAGAGCATGAAGAAGCCCACGATAATGAACAGGAGTCCCAGTCTGCTTATTTTGTCATTCATCATATGAATCTCCTCTATTACTATATCGGCTAAAAGCGGTTCTGTAAACCTTTTGGGAAAATGTTTTCCACCCTCGGGAATTTGGGAAAATTTCCCATTTACGGCAGAAAAGGGGTGGCTTTATCATATTAATAATCAAACAAAAAGGAGAAAAGTATGAAAAAAGTATTACTGTTTGCTTTAGTTCTTCTTCTTGCAGCTGGCATGGTATTTGCCGGTGGAAGCAAAGAAAAAGGCGAAGGTGGCGAAAAAGCTGATGGAGGAAAGCAGTTTGTCGTCATCAAATCATCATCAATCGGTGGATCTTGGTATGCCTGCGGTGCAGCATTCGCAAAACTGATCACTGACAATACAAACTTTATTGCTATGAACAGTGCATCCCCTGGACTTACAAACGAAAGCATCAAGGCTATGGCTGAGGGAAAAGCTCAGCTTGCATTGGGCGAGCCTCTTGGCGGATATACAGCTCTCCAGGGAAAAGAGCCATGGGACAAACCACAGAACATCAGAATTCTGTTCGGAATCTGGCCTGGAATCTTCAATATCGTAGTAAATGCAGATTCCAATATCAAGACACTTGCAGACCTCAAGGGCAAGAGTATTGCAACATACGTAGAAGGCGAGCCTGACGGAATCGCATTCTCAGAGCTGCTTGAGTGGGCTGGTGTAAATGACAAGAACTCAAGAATCTACAGAATCATGAAAAACGATGCAACCAGAATGTTCATCGATGGACAGGCAGACTGTCTTATCTATGCATTCGGTCACGGTCATGCAAAGCTGAAAGAGATCACAACTGCAAGAAAGATCAGATTTGTTCCTACAGATGACGCTCTTGCAAAGAGATTCATGGAGAAATATCCATACTACTCATCCACACAGTTCGGATCTGAGTTCAATGTTCCAGATGCACAGCAGTTCCAGAGCACATACTTCATTATGTGTCTCGACACACTGCCAGAAGACCAGGCTTATGCATTCACAAAAGTATGGTGGGAAAACTGGGACTTCCTCCAGGAAGCTATGCCAAGCAACGTTCCATGGATCAACAAGGACGACCCACAGGGTGGACTTCCAATTCCAATGCACCCAGGTGCTCTGAAGTACTTCAAGGAAAAAGGAATCATCAAATAATATAAGAGGTAGTCTGTGGCCGAAGCTAAACAATTCAACAAAGCTGAAATTGAAGAGCTCGAAAAAGAGATGGGAATCAACATCTACGACGATGACGATTTCAAGGGTGTGACTGCTTTTTTCAAGCATGATTGGATAAAGAAGTTCCTGTTTGTCATCGGGGTCATAGTTATCGGTATCCCGGTCTTTGAGATTTTTGCATTCGCTTTCCCGCCTAACATTCAGAGACCGGTGCATATCATGCTTATGTACACAATCGTATTCATGGTATACCCCTCCGGCTTCTTCAAAAATAAAAAAATAGAGACTGTGTTCAACCTGGTGCTTATCGGTCTGATCATAGCAATATGTGTCTGGGCACGGCTGCGCTGGGTTCCTCTCTATATCTATCCAGATCCACAGACATATGAGGTGGTGTTTACCTTCCTGTTCATCTTCCTTACCTTTGAGGCAATCAGAAGATCTATCGGCATGGCTATGTCTATCATTGCCTTTATCTTTCTTCTGTACTGTTTCGTGGGACCATACATGCCACGGTTCTTTGCCCATGTCGGCTTTGAGCCTGCTCAGCTGGTCACCCAATTGGTAATTGGAACCGAAGGTATGCTTGGAGACCTGATGTCCACTGGATGTACACAGATTGTATTCTTCATGCTGTTTGCATCCTTCCTTAAGATCTCCAATGCCACCAACCTGTTTATGGATTTCTCCAAGGCGATTGCCGGTCATCTTACCGGCGGTCCGGCAAAAGTAGCTGTAGTATCCAGCGGTTTTATGGGAATGCTTTCCGGAAGTGCCAGCGGTAACGTTGCCACCACCGGTTCTGTAACCATTCCGCTTATGATATCCATGGGCTTCAAACGGCACGTGGCTGCTGCCATCGAGGCAGTATCCTCCACCGCCGGACAGTTCATGCCTCCTATTATGGGAGCTGCTGCATTTGTTATCGCAGAATATACAGGAAATACCTACTGGGCAGTCTGCATCGCAGCATTCCTGCCGTCGGTGCTCTACTTCACCTGTATGTTCTTTGTAGTTGATGTCCGGGCAAGAAAGCAGGGTATGACAGGCCTTCCAAAGGACCAGCTTCCTGATTTCAAGGAATCTGCCAAGAAGGTTATTCCTCTGCTTATCCCGATCACAGTGCTTGTTATCCTTCTTTCACTCCAGTTCAGCACCCAGTTCGCTGTAATGTACTCTATTGTTGCATTGATACTGAGCTATCTGCCGTTCAAGGAGAAGAGGGTCGGAATTGTAAAGATTCTTAAAGCAATGGCACTGGCATCAAAGATTATGATTCCTATCACCACCTCCTGCGCAGGATGTGGACTTATTGTAGGAATTATGTCTATGACAGGATTCGGCGAACGTCTGGCATACGGTATTCTTTCTGTAGCCAACGGCAACCTGTTCATAGGACTTGCCTTTACTGCGCTTATGTGTGTAATCCTGGGTATGGGACTTCCTACTCTGGCAGCATACATAGTTCTTGCAGCACTGGGCGTTCCTGCGCTGGTACAGCTGGGTGCACCTCTGCTTGCAGCCCATCTGTTTGTGTTCTATTTCGCAATCCTTTCTGCCATTACCCCTCCAGTATGTCTTTCTGCATATGTAGGAGCCGGTATTGCAGGAGCTAAGCCGATGAAGGTCGGAATAACTGCTATGACAATGGCACCGTTCATCTATTTCCTTCCGTTCATGTTTGTAATCTGGCCGGGACTTCTGTTCAACGCCCCATTGCTCATTGTCGGAAAGAACTTCCTTGAATTCATGCTGTTCATGTTCCCGCTTATCATCGTGCCTCAGCGGTTCTGGTTCACCAAGATGAATTTACTGGAGATGTGTCTGTTCACACTCTCCACAACAAGCTTCTTCTTCATGAAGGATTATGCACTCCTGTCCATGCTTATTCTGTTTGGTTCAGGTGCTTTCCTCCATTTTGCACGGTACATCAGAGAGAAGAAAAAGGCGGCAGTTGCATAAGGAGATTATATGGACAAGATAGAGCAGCAGCTTGTGCAATATGTGGATGAACACAAGGATGATTTTATCAAATTTCTTGGGGATCTGGTAAGGATCCCCAGTATTACTGGCTATGAGAAGAAAGCCCAGGAGTTTGTCCGGGACAAGATAGCTGGTATGGGGTTTGAGACTGAGCTGAAAGAGGCTGATGTCAAAAAGATGTTCGAGATGTTCCCGGAGGTGGCCCAGGTTCCTTCCATAGGAGAGGAAGGTCTTGATATGCCGCTGATGACCGAGGACAAATTTACCTACGAACAGCTTATGGCATCTCCTTTTGACAGGCTTAAATCCTACAAGGACAGACCTAATCTGATCGGAAAACTGAAAGGAAAAGGGGGTGGAAAATCCCTTATTCTCAATGGCCATATCGACACTGTTCCAATTGGAGACGAGAGCAAGTGGCACGTTGATCCTTTCGGAGCCGAGATCAAGGATGGGAAGCTCTATGGCCGCGGGGCCGTGGATATGAAAGGTGGTGTTGCCGCCATGGTAGGGGCTGTGGAGACTCTTACTGCCCTTAAGGTTCCTCTGTCCGGTGATCTGATGATTCAGACGGTGGTAAACGAGGAGCATGCCGGCGGCGGTGCCCTGGGTATTGTTGCAGACGGCTATACAGCTGATGCAGCTATTGTCACCGAGCCTGCAGGTCCAGGTGGAAATGTCATCCTGGATGGAAACGGCGGCGGTGTCTACTGGGAAGTACGGATAAAGGGACACGAGACCCATGCCGGTTCCCGGTGGCAGAACAACAAGCCTTTCGGTATAAGCGCCATAGAGAAGGCAGCATTGGTGGTGGACAGCCTTATCAGCCTGGAGAAAGGGCTGAACAAGGAAAAGACAATGATGTCCCTGTGTATAGGTACAATCAAGGGAGGCACATATGCCACTGCAACAGCGGCAGAATGTGTCATCAACGGTGTAGCCTATTTCTCTCCAGGTCTGGGAACAGGAAAGGAGGGAATAATCCGGGTTAAGCAGATGCTTAAGGATGCAGTCCTGAATGTAGATGATGCTTGGCTTAAGAACAATCCCCCGGTGATTAAGTTCCAGCATTACGACGATGCATACATGCTCCCGCCTGACAAGCAGGAGATCAAGACCCTTACCGAGGATGCCATAAGGGATGTCCTTGGAAAAGAGCCTGTGATAACCCAGCTTGGTGGTGGCTGCGATGCCCGTCACTTCGGCAACCAGGGAGGTATCCCTGCCATTGTATATGGTCCTGGAGATATCAAGATGGCCCACAGCACCGATGAATACATAAGCCTTGATGACTATATCAAGGGTATAAAAGTTCTGGCTGTGACCATATACCGCTGGTGCAGGTAAAAATAATTCTCTTTTAAGACATAACCTTGTATTATGGTGTATACTGTAGTACAAGGTTTTTTATTTTGGAGGAAGAGACAGGATGGTTATCAGCATCAAGAATCTTAAGAAGATTGCAGGGCTGCTCTGTATTGAGGTTGTCCTGATCGGCATTGTGGTTTACACCATCACCACCTCATTCTTCAACCAGGAAAGTTTTATAGTCAAGAACTCACAGATTGATGATATGTATGAGAACTGGCTTATCCTCCGTACATCGGTTTTTTCATATATCACCTCTCCTTCCCCCGGGCGGACTGCAGAACAGGAGAAGCTGGTTCGGGATTTTGAGGTGTTTGACTTTTCTATGGTTCAGATTTCCGATGACCATACATTTGATAAAATTGAAAGACAGTATCCCCAGGTCCGGGATTTCAGGCAGGTTCTTGTATACAACTGGCAGAATGTCCAGTATAAGCTTACTGAGCTTCTGCAGGCAGGAGAGTTTTATGGCCAAGAACTCCCAGGTCGACAGCATGTACGAAAATTGGCTTATACTCAGGACATCGGTATTCTCTTATGTGACATCTCCTTCCCCCGGCCGTACGGCAGAGCAGGAGAGACTTATCAGGGATTTTGAGGAATTTGATTTCTCTATGGTCCAGATTTCCGATGACCACACATTTGATAAAATTGAAAGACAGTATCCCCAGGTCCGGGATTTCAGGCAGGTTCTTGTATACAACTGGCAGATAACACAATACAAGCTTACGGAGCTTCTGCAGGCTGGAGAGAATTTGAACGAGTTTGCAACCCTGGTCCTCTGGATTTCCAGAGACACCCAGGAGATGGACCGTTTCTTCGGCCTTCTCCGTCACTTCTGCCAGCAGGTCAACAGATGGCAGCAGAGATCAAGTCTTCTTATATCCTATGCGATTGTCGTGATTCTTATGCTTTTCTCATCTTTTGCAATCTTCAGAAATGCCAGGATAGAAAACAGGCTGAAACAAGAGGCCGAGATGCAGAAGATGGCAAAGACCCTTATCCACTTAAGGGAGAATGAACGCAAGCGTATTGCCATGGATATCCACGACAGTCTGGTGCACCGTCTGCGGGAGCTTAAAGCCTACGCCGACACAGTTATCACCGATGGCCACAAAGAGCATATATCAAGTGAGATTTCTGCAATTATAGACGAGGCCCGGGACATCTCTTTCAACCTGATTCCATTTATATCTTCCGGCGAATCTGGAGAGGATTTTGTAGGTGTGATAAAAAGCTATGCAGCCGAAGTCCTCATGGCCAAGGATATACAGCTGGCAATCTCCAGCACAGGCTTCAACAAGATATCGCTGCCGGAGGATATGCGGATAAGCATGTTCCGGATAATTCAGGAGATTCTGAACAATGTGGTAAAATATGCCGAGGCCTCCAAGGTGACTATGAAGTTCATCTACTCCTATCCTTTTGTCATGTTCTCTGTTGCAGATAATGGGGTAGGGCTTCCTGACAGCAGCATAGGGGTGAGCCTGACCAAGGAGCATATCGGTTTCTACGGCATGCAGGAACGGGTTAAATATTATAATGGTACCTTTACAGTCACTTCGAAACCTCAGCAGGGAACCAAGATAAGCGTGAGAATTCCATTCAAGGGGAAGGAAAATGGCTAAAACTATTTTACTGGTGGATGACCACCCGGCTATACGGGCCAGCATCGGTGCAGAGCTGCTAAAGAAAAATATCGCAGAAAAGATATATGAGGCAGGAAACAGCGAGGAAGGGTATGACCAGGCTATATCGCTTAAACCTGACCTTATTGTGATGGATATCTCCCTCTATGGAGCCTCCGGCATAGAGCTGACCAGAAAAATTCTTCAGCAGAACCCTTCGATCAAGATAGTGATGCTCTCCATGTATTCCAAGGTGATATACATAACCGAGTCCCTCAAGGCAGGGGCCAAAGGCTATATCCTTAAAGAGGCCGATATGGACAGCATCATAGATGGAATAAAGAAGGTCCTCTCCGGCGAGACCTATGTGGACAGCAGGATAAGCAGCAAGGTGATCGCAAGCCTGATTTCTCCAGAAGAGGAACTGGAGCAGCCGGAGGGCAGCACATACGACACCCTCTCTTCCAGGGAACAGGAGATACTGCGGCTTCTGGCAGAGGGGCGGGATATCCGTGATATTGCCAAGGAGTTGTGCATAAGCTCAAAGACAGTTATAAACCACCGTACAAATATTATGCAGAAACTTAACTGCAGCAACATGGTGGAGCTGATAAAATACGCAATCCATATAGGGCTGGTTGATGCATAACAAAATGACTGATACTCCGGTCCCGGGCCTTGTCCTGAGACTGGCAATCCCCAGCATCATAACCATGATGGTGAGCAACCTCTACAACATGGTGGACACTGCCTTTGTAGGCCGGCTTGGAACCAGCGCCAGCGGTGCGGTGGGCATTGTATTCGGTTTCATGGCTATAATCCAGGCCTTCGGCTTCATGTTCGGACAAGGAGGCGGAAGCATCCTCTCCAGGGCACTGGGAGCCGGGGATAAAAAAAGGGCAACCCTCCATGCATCGGCCGGGTTCTTCGGCTCCATGCTCTGCGGCCTCTGCATTGCTGTAATAGGCTTCATCTGGCTTGACAGCATAGTCATGTTCCTGGGCAGTACTCCCACCATAGCCCCTTATGCCAAAACTTATATATCCTTCATCCTTATCTCTGCCCCATTCATGGCCAGCAGTTTTACCCTGAACAATTTCCTCCGCTATGAGGGGAAGGCCAAGCTGGGAATGATGGGTATGATGACTGGAGCTGTGCTCAACATGGCGTTGGACCCAATCCTTATGTTCGGCCTCAAGATGGGGATTGCCGGAGCAGGCCTTTCCACTGCAATAAGCCAGTTCATAAGCTGGTCTATCCTGGTCTCCATGTTCCGGCGGGGCAAGACTGAGACCAGCCTTTCTATACAGCAGGCCATCCATGCCTCTCCTCTGATTTTTGGAAATATTATGGCGACTGGTTTCCCAAGCCTGCTCCGGCAGGGGCTTCACAGCCTGACCACTGTAGTCCTCAACGCCCAGTGCGCCATATACGGGGATGCGGCGGTGGCAGCAATGAGCATAGTGTCCCGTCTCACATTCTTCACCTTCTCCTTTGCCCTTGGAGTGGGGCAGGGCTTCCAGCCGGTGTCGGCCTACAACTACGGGGCAAAGCGATATTCCCGGATCAGGCTGAGCTACCGTTTTACAATTATGGCGGCAGAGAGCATCATTATTCTTGGGGTAATAATCCTTATTGTCTTTGCCCCGGAACTTGTGCGGCTTCTGCGGGACGATCCTGATGTTGTCATAATAGGGAAGAGGGCTCTGCGGCTGCAGGCCTTTGCCTACCTGCTCCTGCCCCCATGCATGGTCACCGAGATGCTTTTCCAGAGCACGGGACACCGGCTTTCCGCATCCTTAGTATCGGCATTCCGGAGCGGCCTTCTCTTTATTCCGACTATTTTTATACTTTCCCACTTCCGGGGTCTTGCAGGTATCCAGGAGTCACAGCCTCTGGCCCTTATCCTTTCGGCGCCGGTGACCCTGCCCTTTGCCCTCTACTTTTTCGGCAGGCTGCCTAAAGAGGATGGCGCCGACCTCCCGGACTGACATCAGCGGGTATAACCCTGTTCCACCTTTATTTTAGGGATATTCTTCTCGTCCAGATTCTTGATGAAGGCTTCCACCTCTTTGACCACATAGGCAGTATCACCCTTGAAACCGGCAGGGAACACCAGATCGAAAAGCACATTTGTATGGGTAGGTCCAATCACCAGCCGCAGGTCGTGGATAGTAAGGCTGCTGTCCAGCTCCTTTACTTTGTCGGCAATGGCAAGGCGCATCTCTGCTACCCGGCTGTCCTCGGTTACAATAGGGTCGAAATGGATGGATGTCTGGACTCCCTCTTCTGTCAGGTCGTTCTCTATGCAGTCTATAAGGTCATGGCTTTCCATCACGTCCATCTCGGCAGGCATCTCCACATGGAGGCTTGCAAAGGTGTGTCCCGGGCCGTAGTCGTGCACCATAAGGTCATGGATTCCCAGCACATTGGGGTAGCTGAGCACCTTCTCCTCTATCCGTTTCACCAGCTCCGGGTCAGGGCTTTCGCCCAGAAGGGGAGAGAGCATATCTTTCACCAGGTTGATGCCGCTGTATATGATGAACAGGGCAACGGCCAGACCTATGATTCCATCCAGACGCAGTATATTTGTGTTGTAAGTGAATATGATTCCCACAAGGACTGCCGAGGTAGCTATCACATCATTCCTGCTGTCTATTGAGACTGCCTTGAGAGTGTCAGAGCCGATCTTTTCCCCTACCTTGCGGCTATAGCAGGACATCCACAGCTTGACTGCTATGGAAACAATAAGGATTACGATAGAGAGCCAGCTGAAGGTGAGCTGCTCAGGGTGTATAAGCTTAAGCACCGCCTCTTTGCAGAGGGAAAGTCCCAAGGCAAGTACGATTACAGCGACAGTAAGCCCTGCAAGATATTCATACCGGGCATGGCCATAGGGATGCTCTGCATCCGGCTTCTTCTCGCCCAGCTTGAACCCCAGGAAGCTTACTGCATTCCCAGAGGCATCTGATAAATTGTTGAGACCATCTGCCACGATAGAGATACTTCCGCTTATATATCCTGCCGCCAGCTTGCCCAGGCAGAGCAGCACATTGCAGCAGATTCCGATAATACTGGCCCGTTTGCCATAATCTGTGTGGTTCATTTCTTTGTCATCATCCGGTGCTCTTCGGTCACCTGGCTGATCAGCTCCTTTACTGTGAAAAACATATTGTCGGGGGTGCCCATGCAGAAGGCCACATCCTGTGGATCCTTCACCACCTTCTTGATAGCCCGCATGATCTCGAACACCTCTTCCCGGCTGAATCCGTTTATAAAAATCAGTTTATCGTCCATGAGGCTATAATACTACAGTTCCTTTTTTTCTGCAAAGCTATAATAGCCCCGTGGAGAAAAAATTATATGGTCCAGCAGCTCTATCCCCAGAATCTTCCCTGCCTGCTTTATCATCTCGGTCACATCCCGGTCCTCCTTGCTGGGCTCGGTGCTGCCGCTGGGGTGGTTGTGGGCGCAGATAATGGCGGCGGCCCGGTCCTTGATAGGGTCTGCAAACACCTCCCGGGGGTGGACCATGGTGCGGTTCACCAGCCCTATGGAGACTACCCGGGTATGGGTAATCTCGTGGGCACCGTTCAGGGAAAGGCAGATGAAGTACTCCTGGGGACGGTCGGCATAGTGGGCCACCGCCGGGAGTATATCCTTGGGGAACCGGATTCGCTGGGTGCTGGGCAGAAGCCGCCGCCGCATGAACTCGAAGGAGGCAGCCAGGGTGGTGGCCTTGGCCAGCCCCAGCCCCTCGGTCCTCAGCAGGTCTTCTATCCCTATGCCCAGTCCCCGCTCATCAATCTCTTTCACGATCTCCTCCGACAGGACAAAGATATCCTTTCCCTTTATACCGCTTCCCAGTATCACGGCCATAAGCTCCACATCGGAAAGGTATGCTGCCCCGCAGGACAATAGTTTTTCTCTGGGCCTCTCTTCCGGAGGCATTGTCTTTATGTTCATACCTTTCTTAACAACAAAAAAGTTAATTTTGCTTTGATTTTTAAGAAAAAAGTTGAAAAAAATTTTAAAAGGACAAAAAAAAGTCCCCTTCCGGGGACTTTTCATCATATTAGCTATATGATCAGCCTTCTACAATTGCATCAGCTGGGCAAGCATCTTTGCAGCAACCGCAAGAAACACACTTGTCAGCGGCAATTACTCTCTTTCCATCCTTTTCGCTGATTGCTTCGTTTGGGCATTCGCCTTCGCAAGCACCGCAGTTCAGACATTCGTCTGCCTTGATAGAATATGCCATGTCATATCTCCTTTAAAATATATTAACCGTCTCTGCCAAACTGACAGAGGAAACAATTACTTCTTGTGTCTGTTCTTTCTCAGCTTTTTCTTTCTCTTATGTGTTGCAATCTTATGTCTTTTCCGTTTTCTTCCGCAAGGCATAGCCAGACTCCTTTTTTAGAGATTTTTATATCACGTTCAATAAGTTTAACCTTTTTTTTTGTTTTAGTACATAGTATAATCAGTAAAAATAGAAAATTTTTTGGAGATGCCATGAGAATTATAGCTGTTTCAGGAAGCCCACGGGTGGAGGGAGTGACAAATTCCATACTTCTGGACATATTGGAGAAAGGGGCAGAGAAGGGCCATTTCGGCAAGGTTGTGGTCCTTAACCGGCTGGAGCTCCACGGATGCCAGGCCTGCGGGTACTGCCGGAAAGAAGGGGATAAGTGCGCTGTTGATGACAAGCTTTCGGCCCTGATTGAGGAGCTTCCTGACTCCGATATGGTTCTGATTGGGTCTCCTGTCTATATGGGAAACGTGACAGCACAGCTCAAGATGTTCATCGACAGGCTTTACTGCCTTAAGGATGCCCAGCGGAAGCCCCGCCTTAATCCTAAGAGGGCTCTTTTAGTGTTTGCCCAGGGAGCAGCTGACAAAGCCTACTATAAAGATATGATGAGCCAGGTGAAGAAGACCCTGGACGGCTATAACCTGCTGGTGGAGGATATTATTGTAGCCACCAGCCCCGATTATAAGAATGATCCGGAGGTAAAAGAAAAGGTGGAACATTTCTGCTCCACCTTCTGAGATTTCTGAAAGCCGGGATCAGTGACAGCAGCCGCAGTCACAGCCGTGGTCATGATCGTGGTCATCGCAGTCACAGTCGCAGTCATCGTCGCAGCAGCAGTCATCATACTCGATGTCGCCGGCCTCGATCTCCTCGGGGGTTGCCTCCCGGACATCTGTTACAGTGATGTTGAAATCAAGAGGCATATCGGCATATGGGTGGTTTCCATCCAAAGTAACCATGCCATCCTCAATCTCTGTAACCTCGAAGATAACATCGTCCCCCTCGTCGTTCGGCATCAGTATTTCCTGGCCTACCTCAGGCTTGTTGTCGCCGAATTCAGAGATAGGGAAAGAGATTACCAGTGTATCGTCATAGGCGCCAAAGCCTTCGTCCACAGTCAGTTTTTTCTGAATGGAATCGCCCGGCTCCAGTCCTTCGAGGGCCTCTTCCAGAGCAGGCAGCAGATTGCCGTAACCGTGCAGGTAGCTTGAGCCCTGTCCTTCGGTATCTTCCAGCACGTTGCCATCTTCATCTTTCAGGATGTAATCAAAAGTAACTACAGTATTTTTTCCTATTTTCATGTTTCCTCCCAAATCTATGTTGTAAATATACTAAAAAAATTCTCAGTAACCAAGTTCTTCCCCAACAAGAAGCACCTTGATCCGGCCGGGGTGTCGTGAATAGCGTGTCACCAGAGTGTGACAGCAGATTGTGCCGCTTCCCTTGCAGTGCTGGCAGTTTCCTGTCTTGGAGCAGGGGGCACCTGTGGTGAGGCGCATCACATTCATAGGAGCGGCCAGGTTCTTGATTCTGTCCATGGCAGCCTCCTCATCCTTCACTACCTTGTTCATACCGGCGATCACATATACATTCTTTGGCCCGTAGATAAGGGCTGCAATCCGGTTGCCGTTGCCGTCGATGTTCACCAGTTTCCCGTCCATGGTAATGGCATTGGCGCTGAGGAAGTAGTAGTCTGCGTTGAATGCCTGATGCATGCATTTATGGGCTTCTTCTGGAGTTTTTGCGCTGTCTCTGTCGATGATCTTGCAAAGACCGCCCCTGAGCAGGTCGATGACACCCGATTCATACAATGTCATGGAGCCGCCCCATGCAGCAGTAGCCTTGGCTGGAACAGCTGCCTTAAGATACTCAAGCATATCTTTTTTCTTCTCGAAATAGATACACTCCATCTGCCTGCTCTTCATAGCTGCGATGATCTTGTCGGCACAGGCCAAGTAATACTCAGATCTTACCTTCTGATTAGTGACCATATACACTTCCTCCTATAAATTCCCTCAGGATAGAGTCCTGGGGTATGAAATCCATTCCCATGTTCAGGAAATTGCTTAAAAGGTATTCGAGCCGCTTTGCCTCGGAATACTCGGCGTGATAAGGCTTTACTGCCTTAAGAAGCGGCATGGCCAGGTTCCTGAGGACACCGAACTCATATTCCAGGGCTGTGTTGAACACAGCGTCCGCATCGTTCTGGAACGGGAAGATATACTTGTTCTCGCCGCTTTTCACAGAAGGCCAGCGGGAAAGTGTGTCCACCGCATTGTAGCCCCTGGTCCTGTAATCCCGCACCATGCGGCGGAGCAGCCGGTTGTCCGATGTGCTTATCTTGTTGTGGTCGTCCAGGTTCATAGGGGTCAGGGCAGAGATGTAAATCTTGAACTTCTGCTCCTTCGGCACCAGGTAGGTCAGGTCGTCGTTGAGCCCGTGGATTCCCTCCATAAGCAGGATAGTGTTCTTCTCAAGCTTTATCTTGTTGTTGTGATACTCCCGCAGTCCTGTCAGGAAGTTGTAGGTAGGAAGGTTCACCTCCTTGCCGTCGAAGAAATCGATCAGGTCCTTGTTCAAAAGTTCCCGGTCTATGGCTTCCGGACACTCGTAGTCGTATTCCCCATTTTCATCTTTCGGAGTGAGCTCCCTGGGCACATAGTAGTCGTCGAAGGAGAGGGGCATGGTCTTGATTCCCAAAAGCTCAAGCTGGATTGAAAGCTTACGTATGAATGTGGTCTTTCCCGATGATGAAGGGCCTGCGATGAGCACCACCTTCACAGAGTCCTTTCTGGTCTGGATCTGCTCGGCAATCTGTGCAATCTTCTTGTTCTGCAGGGTCTCGCACATCAGAATCACATTCTTCTCCTTCCGTGCTGCCACCAGCTGGTTCATCTCTCCCACATTGCTGAAATGGAGAATGCTGCCTCTTGCCCTGTATTCATCGAATATGGAGGCGATGACAGGAATATCGTAGAATTCGCCCATATCGTCCACAGTGCCTTCCCGCGGGAACAGCACCACAAAGCCGCTTCTGTAGCCCTGGATCCTGTAATACTTGAGGATTCCGGTGGAAGGGTAGAGCACATGGTGATCCAGGTCAGTGTACTTCCTGCACTTTGCAATCATCACCTCCGGCTCGTTGGCAGTCATCAGGAGCTGGGATGCTCCTGTCATGTTCTGTTCCTTAAAAAGCTTCTCTGCCTCCTGGTATGAGGTGACAGTCTGCACTATAGGCTCGTCGGCATCGATTATCTCTTTAAGCTTTTTATTCAGCGCCTCAAGCTCGCTCTCCGGAATGTGCTTTATACCGTCAAAGTAGAAGGAGAAGCTGTGACCTATAGTGTTTCCGATGATAAGACGGCGGTCGGGGAATAACTCCTTTGCAGCCATTGCAATGACAAAACAGAATGTGTTGCGGTAAATCTTGGAGCCCTCCCGGGAATCCAGGTAAACAGGCTCCTTGACAGAATTTACTGCAGTAGGTTTGTCAATCTCTATTATCAGATTATTGACCTTGTAACCTACCACAGTACGGTTTGATTTTTTAGTTACTTTTTTTCCCATATAGGGATTATATCACTTTTTCGAATTTAATGCTCTATCAAAAAGATCCAAAACTTCTTTTTCTGGCTCTTTTGAGATTACAGATGCTACAACAGCAAAGATGATACCTGCGATAAAGCCTGGGAAGAGCTCATAAACACCGGTTGATGAAAGGTTGAGCATCCAGTAGATATCCACGATGGAACCGGCCAGGATTCCTGCTACAGCACCGCTGAAGGTAAGCCGCTTCCAGAACAGGGAAAGGAGGATAGCAGGTCCGAAGGATGCGCCGAATACTCCCCATGCGTTGGATACCAGGCTCATGATGGAGCCGGAGTCCGGGTTGGCTGCGATGGATACTGCTGCAAGAGCGATGATGAGAACGATGATACGTCCGCCCCAGAGCATCTCTTTGTCTCCAGCGTTGCCTTTTCTGATCACAGGCTTGTATACGTCACTTGCAAATGCAGATGCGGCGGAAAGCAGCTGGCTGTCGGCTGTGGACATAGCTGCTGCCAGGATTGCAGAAAGGAGGATACCGGAGATAATTCCAGGGAAGATCTTCCGGACCATGGTGATGAATACCAGTGAGTTTTTGTTGATGGTCTCGTCAAATCCAAGATGTGTACGTCCTACAAATCCTACAATTACGGCAAAGATAAGGATAAGGGTTGTCCAGGTGATACCGATCTTTGCAGATTTCTTAAGGGAAGCCTGTGACTCAACAGCCATGAACCGGATGATGATGTGAGGCATTCCGAAGTAGCCTAAGCCCCATGCCAGACCGGAGATGATGTCCTGCCAGCTTGCAACCGGGTTCCAGTATCCTTCTGGAAGAGCTGCTGCCCCTGCCGGAGCCTGGAGCATGAATGTGGCGAACAGCGGTGCGATAAGGAGGGCACCCAGCATCAGCATGCCCTGGAAGAAGTCGGTCCAGCATACAGCTGAGAAGCCGCCCAGGAAGGTGTAGCTGATGATGATGGCTGCTGCGATGTACATAGCAACCTTTGCGTCGATTCCGATTACAGTGTTGAACAGGGTTCCGCAGGCCTTGATGGAGGATGCTGCATAGATTGTGTATGCGAAGATGAAGATGATTGCGCAGATGATCTGCAGTGCCATGGACTTAGAGAGGAACCGGTTGGTCAGGTACTGAGGGATTGTGATGGAGTCGTTGCACTCGATGGAGAAGGTTCTGAGCCGTGGTGCCATATAGATCCAGCTGAGGGCATATCCTACAGCAAGGCCGATTGCGATCCAGACCTGTCCCATTCCCAATGCGTATACAGAAGCAGGAAGTCCCATGAGAACCCATGCGCTCATGTCTGATGCGCCGGCAGAGAGGGCCGATACCCAGGCGCCCATCTTTCTTCCGCCCAGGAAGTAAGTCTTATCTCCTCCTTCCTTGTTCTTAAGGAAGAAATAGACACCGATGGAAATCATGAAAATAAGGTATAAAATAAAGACTGAAACCTCAAAAACATTCATTTTTCAGTACTCCTTAATAGAAAATGTTCTTCTTTATAACATACTTTTGACTGAACGTAAATATAGAATAAGGTTTATACTTTTATTAGACTATTTAGAAATAAAACTACTATAAACTATTATATTAAAAGTAATTAAACAATAGTCGCTTTATAGGATATATGTTTGTACTTTTGATTATTTTTTCCATTATTTCTGCGTTCTGCCCTGAAACCTTCAAGGAACATGGGCATCATCTGGTCGGAATACCGGGCCAGGGCATACTTACCGTTGCACAGGCACCAGTCGTACATCAGAGCCCGCTCGAACATGGCGTAGCTGTCCACAATCTCGTTCACCGAAAGGTCGCTGCGGAGCTCTTTTTTTTCCTGTCCTTCCTTGATTATCTTCCACAGCAGCTTGAAGTAGGTGCGGTTCCGGTCCAGCAGGCTTTTCTCTCCACGGGTGGTGAGCTGGGAAGAGAAGAGGCGGGATAGCAGGTCCAGGGATATGCTGTTGTCTATCATGGTGAAGAGCTCGTGGTTCAAGAAGATGAGTTTTTCCACTGCATCGGAGGCTGGTTCCATGACGTTTTTGAGCTCCTCGTACTTGGCATCGAAGAGCATGGAGAGGGTGCCCAGGAGGTCATCTTTACCTTTGAAGTAGTGGTAGAAGGAGCCTTTGGAGGTGCCGGAGTCGTCCACAATATCCTCTATAGTGGTGTTGTCATAGCCTTTCTCGTAGAACAGCTTCCATGCGGACTCTGCCAGCTTGGCCTTGGTGGTGGCACCTGTCTTGTTGGGCATCGGACCCTCCTTTTTTATTTATTATAACATAGAAGAGGAAGAAAATCTGTTGACTGTTGTAAAAATTTAATGTACTCTTATTCACAATAAAAGGGGTGAAAAATGAAGAAGAACCTGACTTATAAGATTATCGAGAAACACCTTGTGTCCGGCGAGATGAAGGCGGGCAAGGAGATTTCCATAAAGATTGACCAGACCCTGACCCAGGACGCCACAGGAACAATGGTTTACCTGCAGTTCGAGGCTATCGGAATCAAGAGGGTGCAGACCGAGCTTTCTGTATCCTATGTGGATCACAACACTATCCAGACCGACTACAAGAACCCGGATGACCACCTGTTCCTCCAGAGTTTTGCAAAGAAGTATGGCCTTTATTTCTCAAGGCCCGGTAACGGTATCTGCCATCAGGTGCACCTTGAGCGGTTCGGCCTCCCGGGGAAGACACTGCTGGGTTCCGACTCCCACACCCCCACAGGCGGCGGCCTGGGCATGCTGGCTATCGGAGCCGGCGGCCTGGATATAGCCTGCGCCATGGCCGGTGCACCATTTACACTGGCTATGCCCAAGGTGGTGGGAATCCACCTGACCGGCGCCCTGCAGCCGATGTGCAGCGCCAAGGATGTGATCCTTGAGCTTTTAAGAAGGTGCACCGTGAAGAACGGAGTAGGGAAGGTGTTTGAGTATTATGGCGACGGCGTCGCAAGCCTTTCCGTGCCCCAGCGGGCCACAATAACCAACATGGGAGCAGAGCTGGGGGTCACCACCTCCGTCTTCCCCAGCGACCGGGTGACCAAGGAATGGCTTGCACTCCAGAAACGGGAGGGCTGGCAGGAACTGGCAGCCGACGCCGGAGCGGAGTACGACGAAATTATCGAGATAGACCTTGCTAAGATAGAACCTATGATTGCACAGCCCCACATGCCGGACCTGGTAGTGCCGGTGTGTGAGATAGAGGGAAAGAAGATTGTCCAGGCCGCCATCGGCTCCTGCACCAACTCTTCCATCAACGACCTGGGAATAGCCGCCGACATACTGGATGGCAAGACTGTGGCACCTAATGTGTCCCTGGGTGTCTCCCCGGGTTCCAAGCAGGTATATACAAGCGCCATAGAGGCCGGCATCATCAAGAAGCTGGTAAAAAGCGGCGCCCGCATGCTGGAGAGCTCATGCGGCCCATGCATCGGCATGGGCTTCGCTCCTGCCTCAGGTGGGGCCAGCGTCCGCACCTTCAACCGCAACTTCAAAGGCAGGAGCGGCACCGCCACCGCGGAGATCTACCTGGCATCGCCAGAGACTGCCGCTGCCTCAGCCCTTTTCGGGTGCATCACCGACCCCCGCAAAGTGAAAGTCAAGTTCACAGACTATTCTGCAAAGACCGAGATCAACGACAATATGATCGAGCTCCCGGCACCCGAAAAGGACTTCGACTCCATCGAGATAATCCGCGGGCCTAATATCAAGCCTTGTCCAAAGGCTGCGCCTGCGCCGTCTTCCTTTACAGCCGAAGTACTGATTAAGACCGGTGACAACATAACCACAGACCACATTATGCCTGCCGGTACCCGGGTTCTCCCGTACCGGTCCAACATCCCCGAGATTGCAAAATTCGTGTTCGAGGCAGTCTCCCCAGGCTTCTACGACAGGGCCAAGAAAGCAGGTACCGGCGTCATAATCGGCGGCGAGAACTACGGACAGGGCTCATCCCGTGAGCACGCTGCCCTTGCACCTATGTACTTGGGGGTAAAGGCTGTCATCACCAAGAGCTTTGCCCGGATCCACAAGGCCAACCTGATCAACTTCGGCATTGTTCCATTAGTGTTTGAAAATCCGGCTGACTATGATATACTGGAAGAGGGGATGAGCCTCAGCTTCCCAAGCTTTATGGCAGACATCAAGAAAGGCAACAGGGTAAAAGCTGTTGATGCCAAGAGCGGAAAGGAATTCTACTTCCTTCACGACCTGGAGAAGAAGGGTGTGGATCTGATTGAAGCAGGCGGAATGCTGAACTACATCTTCAACACAAGGAAGTGAATTTGACCAAAGGAAACAGCAGCACAGCCACATATCTGGACACCTCTTTCTACCACCCGGTGCGGGATCCAGTATGGGGCAACATCATGCTGTCGGAGGGCTTCAAGAAAATAGTATCCTCTCCGGTGCTGCAGAAGATGAACCGCATACGCCAGTTGGGACCTACCTATCTGGTCTATCCGGGGGCAGTGCATACCCGTTTTATCCACAGCCTCGGCGTATACCACATAGGCTACCGGATGATCCGGCGCCTTATAACCTTCGATTCCTGCCCCGCAGTCTCAGTGCAGGATGTGAACGCATTCCTCTGTGCCTGTCTGTTACACGACCTGGGACACTTCCCGTACACCCACTCCCTGAAGGAGCTTCCTCTTAAAAAGCACGAAGCCCTTACCGGAGAATACATCCTTGCAGAACCTCTGGCCTCCATTATCAGGAGCGCATTGGAGATAGACCCGGTCATCCCTGCCGCAATTGTGGACACAGCGCTGCCTACCTCTGATGCCACAGTTAAGTTCTTCCGCAACATCCTGTCCGGGGTGCTGGATCCTGACAAGCTGGACTACCTGACCAGGGATGCCTTTTTCTGCGGCGTTCCCTACGGCACCCAGGATATCGAGTTTGTCCTTTCTTCGATTTATCCTCATCCGGAGCGGGGCATAAGCATTCTTCCTTCCGGCATTCCGGCAGTGGAGAACATCCTTTTCTCAAAGTACCTGATGTACAAGACTGTCTACTGGCACAAGACTGTGCGGTGTGCCACCGGCATGATCAAGAAAGCTATTATGGCAGCCCTGAACGACGGGGTCCTCACTCCCGATGACCTCTACGGTCTTGATGATGAGTCCCTGTTCCAGGCAGGCCGCGGGGACGGTGCTTCCCGCCTCTTCGACATGGTGCATGGAAGAGAGCTTTTCAAGATGACCCACGAAGTGGTATTTGACGACAACAATCCATATCATATGTCTCTCCTTGATCTTAAGAAGAGGGGAGAGGAGGAGGCCAAGCTGGCTGAAAAGCTCGCATGCGATTCCACATCTGTCATCATAGATGTACCGGAGAACATCACCTTCGAGACCACACTTCCTGTATATGAGAACGGCAGCTTCCGCAGCTTCTCGGGCCGGGCCGGCCTTGAGACCTTCTCTGATCCGCTACGAAAAATCCGCATCTTTGTAGATCCATCTGTTGCCCAGAAGGCACGGGGAATCCAGTGGAATTGAAAGATATTGAAGATATGCAGCCCTGGCTTATGCGCATAGTCAAGGAGACTGGCCGGGGGATAAACCGCTTTAAGATGATAGAGGACGGGGACAGGGTGCTCCTGGCTATCTCCGGCGGTAAAGACTCTCTGGCCCTGGCTTTCACTCTGGCTGTCCGGCGGCGGTGGCTTCCAATCCATTATGACCTTCACGCCATGCGGATAGACTGGAACCAGTATCCAATGCCCGAAACCGATGCCAAGAAAATGGAGGAATTCTTCGACATGCTGGAGATTCCCTACGAGGTGATGAAGGCAGATATGTTCCCGCCTTCTTTCAAGGGCGACTTCAACTGTTATCTCTGTGCCCGGAACCGGAAGCGTATGCTCTTCGACAAGGCTGCGGAGCTGGGCTACAAGAAAATAGCAACCGGACACCACATGGACGATATCATCACCACCACACTCATAAACCTGTGCTACCGTGGCAACTTTTCTACCATGATGCCGGTCCAGCAGTTCTTCGGCGGAAAGCTTACCCTGATCCGCCCCATGTGCATGGTGTACGAGTCCAAGCTGAGGCTTATGGCGGAACGGCTTGATTTCCCGGTCTACAACACAGGCTGTCCTTTCAAGAGCACCAATATGCGCCTTAAGATGAAGCCTATTGTGGCAGAGCTTTCCAGGGATAACCGGAGGCTCCGGGAGCATATATTCGAGGCCCCCTGGAACATCAATCCAGAGTACCTCCCCACCGATTTAGGAGAGGATGAATGAAAAGAAAACTGCTGACAGACGGCTTTGTCCTTTCTGCTCTGCACATGGTGAATGACGGCTATGTTGCCTGCCTTCCCCTGTTCCTTCCTTTCATCACCCAGGACATTTCCATCACCCTTTCTCAGGCCGGCTTCCTGGGGGGCATACTCCATTTCTCCGGTGTAGTGCTGGCATTCCCTGCCGCATTCTTAGGGACATATCTGGGGAGCTTCCATACATTGGGCTATGCGGCGATCTTCATCTTCATCTCATACATCCTCATGTTCCTGGCCAAAAGCTATGTGTGGGTTCTTATTGCATTCCTTGTGGGAAGCCTGGGCTTCGGAGTGTTCCACCCTGTGGCATTTGCGGCAGTGGCCAAGACCAGCAGTACCAAGCTGGGAACCCAGATGGGGAACTTCACTGCCAACGGCGATATCGGGCGCATTGCCCTTTCGGCTCTTCTTACCTTTATGATAGCCAAGCTCTCCTGGGGAACCACAGCCTTAATATATGCATTCCTCCCATTAGCAGCAGGTCTTTTAATCCTCCTTCCCAAGCGGTACCGCAACGAGGTCATGCCTGCAGACTCACTTGAGAAGAAGGCTCATCACTCTATCTTTGTACGGCCTACCAAGCGCCTTGTGGTGCTGTTCACCGCTATCTTCACCGATGCTTTCTCGGTGGCATCTCTGTTCCTTTTCCTGCCGTTTCTGTTCCAGGCCAAAGGCTTTGACACCGCTATCATCGGCTCCCTCACCGGAGTCTTCTTCATCGGAAACTATCTGGGAAAAATGGTGTGCGGCCGCATAGTGGAGTGCAAGGGGGTAAAGAAAGTGTTCCTGGTGGCAGAGCTCTGTCTGGCCCTTACCGTGTTCAGCCTGGCCTTCACCGGCAACATCTACCTGCTCATAGCCCTTCTGATATTTATGGGAATCCTCTCCAAAGGAACTGTCCCTGTGCTCAGCACTTTCCTGGCCGACACAGCCAAGGAGATTGACGTGAACATAGACGGCATATACTCCCTCTATTCGGTGCTATACAACGGGGCCGAGACTGTATCGCCCCTTATACTTGGCATTGCGGCTGCGGCCTGGGGCATCGAGAAGATGTTCATAATCTGTGCCGCCATCTCGTTTCTGACATTCATACTGGGATTCTTCCTGCAGGAGCCGAAGAGGTGTAAGGAATGATTACTACTTTACTAATAGTATGTCCGCTTCTGTTTCTCGCCGGGTTTGTTGACTCCATTGCCGGGGGAGGGGGACTCATTTCCCTTCCTGCCTACCTTCTGGCGGGGCTTCCTATACACAGCGCCATAGCCACAAACAAGTTCTCATCTTCCTTCGGTACAGTGATCGCAGTTGCCCGCTTCATAAAAAGCGGCATGGTCAGCCTGCGTCTTGCCCTCCCGGCCGTGATATGCGGCATAGTCGGCTCTGCAGCAGGGGCCAAGCTCTCTATGGTTATCTCAGAGAAGGTTCTTATGACTATGCTCCTTGTGGTTCTGCCCTTTGCTGCCTTCTGCGTCCTTAATAAAAGACTGTTCAGAGACCATGGTAACGGTTCGGTGTCCATCACCACACATAATATTGTGGTAGCCTCAATATGCGCTTTATTGATCGGGATTTATGATGGAATGTATGGCCCTGGGACCGGGACATTCCTGATCATAGCATTCACTGTGGGAGCCAGGCTCAGCATAGCCCAGGCCAACGCAAATGCAAAGGTTATAAACCTGTCAACAAATGTGGCGGCACTGACTGTGTTCCTGCTTCATGGGCAGGTGCTTATAACAGTCGGAATTGCCGCCGCTCTGTCGAATATGCTTGGAAATTATCTTGGCGCAGGGCTTGTGCTCACCAGAGGGGTCAAGGTTGTAAGACCCATCATCATAGTTGTGCTGGCCCTGCTTCTTGCCAAGATTATAATAGGCTTCTGATCAGGCAGACTTCTTATCCTTTCCTGCAAGCCGCTTTGTAACAATAACTGCACAGGATGCATCACCTGTGATGTTTACAGCTGTTCTTCCCATATCAAAGATACGGTCAACGCCTGCAACAAGTGCAATACCGTCGATAGGAAGTCCTACAGAGGAGAGAACCATTGCCAGCATGACCATACCGGCACCGGGCACTCCTGCTGTTCCGATAGATGCCAATGTTGCGGTAAGGACTATAGTCACCATCTGAGCAAATGTCAGGTCAATGCCGTAGCAGGCTGCGATGAAGATTGTGCAGACACCCTGATAGATTGCTGTTCCGTCCATGTTGATTGTGGCACCAAGTGGAAGAACGAAGGAAGAAACTTCGTTGGAAGCTCCGGCATTCTGTGAGCATTTCATGTTAAGAGGCAGGGTGCCGACAGAGGATGCACTTGAGAATGCAAAGACGATTGCAGGGAGCATCTCCTTGAAGAATTTCTTAGGAGAACATTTGTTCACAGCCAGGGCAGCCGAATAGACTATAAGCATGTGGAGCACATAGCAGATATATGCCACCAGAAGAATCTTAGCCAGAGATCCGATTATCATAGTTCCGTTGATAGCGATTACAGGAGTGAGCAGACAGAAAACACCGATAGGAGAAAGGGCCAGGATCATCTCCATAACCTTCATGAAAATATCGTTCCACCGGTTGATGGTCTCGGCAGCAGCTCTCACCTTTTCTCCCAGAAGGATGATGGCAAAGCCTACCAGGATAGCCATCACTATAATCTGAAGCATGTTTGCGGAGGAAATTGGGTTTACAAAGTTGGAAGGGAAGATATTCACTACTACATCAAGAGCAGCTTTTCCCTTGGGTGCCTCGTAGGAAAGGCTTGTTGTAGCCAGAACCGGGAAGAAACCTTTTGACAGGTTTGCGGCGATAAGACCGACGGTTACTGCAATGGCTGTGGTGCAGAGATAGTAGACAACAGTCATTCCGCCGATAGCTCCAACCTTCTTGATATCTTTCATTGAGACAATACCGGCCATGATGGAGAAAAGCACAATAGGACCTACAATGAATTTTACCAGGTTAAGGAAGATAGTTCCGAATGGTTTGATGTACTCTGACGCAATGTCAGGCACCTTCTGCATACACAATCCCACTATGACAGCCAGGATAAGTGCAATAAAAATCTGAGAAGCTAATGATAACTTGCTTTTTTTCATTTCTTTTCCCCTGTAATAAATATAGTTTATAATAAAGTAAGAATTTCTAGTTTGTCAAAGGAAAAATTCAGTCAATTTGAAGAAAAATTAAAAAAATGTAAAAAAAATTTTACTGTGTCATTATATGATACACCTGCCGCTTTATATTGGGATTGTAAAACGGAGGTTTTTATGAATAAGACACAGATTATTATTGAGGCCGGAAAGAACTATTATGGCTTCTCCATGAGCATGACAGGACAGCTGGACTACCAGGGCAGGCAGGAGTATACCAAGCAGCCCGATCTCTCAGATTATGAGCGGATTGTATCAAGTCCATATTTCACTCCAAGCTACTACGATTATCTTGATGATAAGCTCAACCACAAGTGCGCTGTATACTTTAAGAATGTAGATATCTCAAATCCAGATGTAATCTCGTTCCTTACCCATGTTGGACCGCTTCTTGACGCAGTTGAGGCTGGCGACACCCTCCTGGCGGGAGAGCTTTATCTCAGACGGCGGGATGTGTTCAACCGGCACAGCCAGCTTACAAAGTATATCCTTGGCAAGGCTGCCGCGGGGATCCTTTTCTCCATCTGCTACGGCAGGATTAACAATATTGCTCCTGAGGCAGTTCCCCTTGTCTATGAGGCCACAAAGGAGCAGCTTTCCTTTGATCCTGCAAAGGAGACCTTGGAGCAGGCCCTTGTAAGATACCTTGCAGACCGGAAAGAGAACATCACGCTGCAGATTGTCGGGATTGCACACCATGACTGGAATCCATGTCCTCCATATCTTGAGAACTTGGCAAACAACATCAAGGCCGAGAACCTTGCAGGCCAGATGGAGGCAATCCGCAAGGCGGTCCACGATTTCTATGCCGGTCTTGAGTGTTCTGTTCAGGCAGAGCCATATAATGGTGCCGACAAGAATGCAGTTGCAGTGTTCCTTGAGGATACTTATTCGAAATTCACTGGAAACTGCGGCATGAAAAAGGCCGGCTATATCAGGGCTACAGGTGCCAAGCTTCTTAGGGATGCACAGCCTAAGCGGATGAGCTGGGGTGGCCACCTTATGCGGATTTCTGACAACAATTATGTTGTTATGATTTAAAATTTCGGGTATGGTAGGTGTATGATTATAGAACTTATCGGTTATTTTGGATCTCTCCTTGTTGTTGTATCCATGCTCATGACCTCGGTGGTCAGGCTCAGGATCATCAACACCGTAGGAAGCTTTATCTTCACCTGCTACGCCCTTATTATCCGTTCTTATCCAACCGCATTGATGAACTTCTCACTGGTGCTTATCAATGTGTACAATCTGTACCGGCTCCTGAAAGTGCAGAAGGACTATTCAGTAGTGCCTCTCACTGCTGACGAGGCTTTCTACCAATACTTCATGAACCATTTTGAGAAGAATATCCGCAAGTTCTTCCCCAACTTCGATAAGAATGCCCAGTATTCCAGGATGTATATGATCTGCTGTAAGACCGATGCTGCCGGAATTCTTCTTGGCAATGACGGCGAGGAAGGGGAGGTCAATGTGGCGGTGGACTACGCAACACCTGCCTACCGGGACTGCTCTGCGGGAAAGCACCTGTACCGCTATCTGGAGGAACGGGGCATAACCAAGCTGACTGTATCCGACTGCTCTTTCTGGCACCGATCCTACCTGCGCCACATGGGCTTCAAGCGGGACGGCAAGACCTGGACCCGGGGCTGAAAATATTGAAAAGTTGGTGTTTTCTTCTGAAAAGTACTACAAAATATTGATAGATGGACATTTTTACATATACAAAATGTTGATTGACGGACATTTTGTATACAACAAAATGTTGACAGATGGACATTTTGTATGATATTCTTGTAGTATGTTAACAAGGAAAATTGAAAAAAAGCTTGTCGAGTGGAAACAGACAAAAGAGAGGAAATGCCTTATTGTCCAGGGTGCCCGGCAGGTCGGAAAGACTTTCTCCATAAGAAAATTCGCTAAAGATAAATATACAGAGCTGCTTGAGATAAATTTCAAGGAAACTCCATCTGCTTCTGAGATTTTTGCTAAAGCCTTGGATGCAGACTCCTTGGTGACAGCTATGAAACTCCGCTTCCCGCAGCTGAAGATACAGCCTGGCAAGACACTCATTTTTCTCGATGAGATCCAGGAATGCCCGGAAGCCATAACCTCATTGAAGTTCTGGACAGAAAATAAAAAGTACGATGTCATTGCATCCGGTTCCCTGCTTGGAATCGATTATAAACGTGCTTCTTCTTATCCTGTCGGATACGTCAGTTATTTGAAGATGTATGCCCTTGATTTTGAGGAGTTCCTGTGGAGCTTGGGTATTTCAGAAGCCTCAATCTCAAATCTCAGGAGTTACTTCGATAACCAGACCGAGGTACCTCTTGGAATCCATTCTGCAATGATGAGTTATTTCAGGTTGTACATGGCTATTGGCGGCATGCCGGCGGTGGTATGGAATTATGTGAACACAAAAGATTTCAATGCTGTGGATCAGATACAGCGGGAGCTGCTGCAGGATTACCAGTATGATATAGCCCATTATGCCTCAGCCGAAGAGAAGGTTAAGGCCGAGAAGTGCTTCATGTCACTCTCAAAGCAGCTTCTGGATAAAGAGAACCATAAGTTCCAGTACAAAGATGTGGAGAAAGGGGGCAGAGGGCAGAAGTACTTCTCCAGTGTGGAATGGCTTCTGAAAGGTGAAATCATCCACTGCTGCAATAAAGTGTCTGATATCCAGTATGACCTGGCCGATTATGCAGATGAAAGCTTTTTCAGAGCATATACAGCTGACCTTTCTCTCCTGATTGGAATGAAGGATTTTGCCATCAAACAGCAGATACTGGACAACAAGCTTTCCGGCAATACAAAAGGCGGTTTATACGAATGTGCGATTGCCGATATCCTGTATAAAAAGGGATTTGTCCTCTATTTCTACAAAAACGAGACTACCCGGAAAGAAGTGGATTTCATCATACAGAAGGATGGCAATGTTATCCCGATAGAGGTTAAGAGCGGTAACACAAGGGCAACATCATTGAACAAAGTATTTAAGAAGTGGCCTGAGATCGAGACTGCATATAAGTTCATAGACGGCAACATGGGCCAAGAGAATAACATAATAACTGCTCCGCTTTATATGGTGATGTTTATGTGAGAGGAGAGGGAATAATGGCAAAATGAGACCAGGTCAATTGTTGCGACATTGCCGCCACTATTTGATTCTCTGGAAACTCACGATAGAATTTTATCATTCTGAATAATGAAGTCTTTTCAAATCCCCTTCCATAATTCTGTGTCAGTTTCTGTGCCAGTTCTTCTACGACTTTCTGACCATATTCTGCCTTGCTGTTATCAAGAACAATGCATACAAGATATTTGCCGATTGTCAAGTACAGCATAACCATTGCATTATTCACCGCCCGCTGAACGGGATGTTTGCACTGGTCGATGAAATGTCGGTGTAGTATTTGTCTAAATTTTGTAGTTTGTGTGTCATTTTCCAATACCTTTCTTTTATAATGGGATATTTGAAAAATATTTATTTCGAAGCCTTGTTAGAACTTCGGGATTTTCATCGAGGAAAAGAAATATCTTGTCTTTATAATCCTTTTCGATAACAACAGGAACAATACCAACAAGTCCTTTGTAATTATATTTACGGACACCTAATTCATAATCCTTATGAGCAATAATATCAACTAATTCAGCTTTTCGTTTTTGGATTATTTTATCAACCATATTTGAAGAATCATTTAATAATTTTTGGAAACTATTTTTTAATGCTTCTTGAGATTCTATTTTATCAAGTAAATTAGCCTTTAAATATTCATTTATTGTTTGCGTTGCATACTCAACAGCTTGAGCATCAATGTCCTGACTGATTCGTTCAAATAGTTTATTTTTTGCTTCGTTTAATTTTTTCTCCGTTGCATAAAAATGTTTATAGCATGAATTTAGCAAATCTTCATCACAAAGAATGTTTTCAACTTCTTGCGCATCTACACAATATATATGGTCCTTTTTCCATGCTTCTTTTTGTTCTGTCGTATGAAAATCACCATCAATTATACCGATTGCTTTGTTCCCATGCACCACAATTGATTTATTAAAGGCTCGTGTATAACTGATTACTTGAATATGACCTTTTGATGGAATGACCGTATATTCAGGAAATAAACGAGTATATAATTTATAATCAAGGCTTGCCTTTGTTCCTTCGCAAAATAATATAGGCTTACGGCTTCCCAACAATTCCATATACAAAATTTCTGGTAAGTCATCATCTTGAGGCAATTTCTCTATAGTCCATTGTGCAGGCGGAGTAAAATCTTTCATCCATAACTTTTCTGCATTAACTCGTGATGCGGCAAAATCAAGATTATGCGTAAGATATATAAAATGACAGTCTTTGCGTTCCTTCTCTAATCTATCCCAGAGTTTTGTTACCAATGCCAGATGCAAATGATTTTCAGGTTCATCAATTATTATAAAACTGTTCTCTTTTGCCAGTAAAACATGGGCGATATAATAAAATACAGCTTTTTCACCATCGCTTAATTGCATGAAATTATAGTCGTTTATATTAAGAGCGGAAACTTTCAGTTCACCTGAATTGTATTTCAATTTACGATGGAGTAGTATTTCATGCCAAACCACAAGACTATGTTCCAATGTGGTTGCCTTTCGTTTTACATTTTCTCCGGTTTTATTTGCTTCAAAATATTCATTGGCACAAGCATTTTGTTCTTCAACAAGGGATTCAAAAAGCCTTTGTAAATCATTTGTTATATTGCCTGTAAAATTTGTATCTCTATATAGTTTATCATTGCTTTGATAGTTCCAAACTTCTTCTCTCGATGATTGCCCCAAAGAGATTGAAGTAACTTTTCTTAATGAGAAGATTTTTTGAGCAGCAATAATTGCAACATTCTTACTGAGGACTTTTCTGGAATTCCGTGCAAAAGAACTTTTGCCAGAGCCGTTTG
>Ga0265298_10000420_pt1 | contig 63353 bp, 51 predicted proteins | sample AusTroGonzalo_MG_3_FD_193486 | JGI IMG/M metagenome (GOLD analysis project Ga0265298, IMG submission 193486) | Bovine rumen microbial communities from tropical cattle in Woodstock, Queensland, Australia - Gonzalo_01 | ecosystem: Host-associated > Mammals > Digestive system > Stomach > Rumen ... | reverse complement strand
TGAAATCAGGTTCATACCTGCTTTCAAGGGCCGCTTTCGCTACCGACTTCTTTAATTCAGTAGCGAAAGCGGCCGCACATTTTGCCCGTTCTGTCAACCTTTTTCTGCGATTTTCTTAACAAAAAAAGAGACCGGAACCTATTTCAGTTCCAGTTCTCTTTCCATCATCCTTATCTGAATGACATTGCCGGAATGACAGCTCTTTTTTCTATGTCTTTCAGTAGCAAAATCAGATTTCCGAGTAAAGAATATCTCTGTCTCGAGCGTAGTTTTCAGCGTAAGAGTCGGGATAAACAAAGAGCATCAGGTGACGGCAATTAATAAAAGCATCCGGTTCGATATCGTTAACACTTTCGGGAATCTGGAGCGTGAGCAGATTTTCGCAACTGTCAAAGGCTTCACTTTTAATTTCCTCCAGCCCTTCAGGAAGTTTTACATGGTTGAGACTTTCACAACGGGCAAACGCCTGGGGCGGAATGACACGGATTTTTCCGGAAAGGATTACAGAATCCAGCATGGTACAGGAACCGAAAACGTGCGCTCCAAGTGTTTCAAAATTATCCGGAAGGGTAATGCTCTCCAGAGATCTGCAGCCTTCAAAAGCGGATTCTCCGATATCGATCAGCCCGTCAGGGAAGATGATGGAGTTAAGTGAACTGCAGCCGCTGAAAGCACAGGGAGAGATAATTCGGATATTATCCGGAAGCTGAATGAATTCCAGACTGCTGCATGCGTAGAAAACAGAGTATTCGATTGCAATCAGGCTTTCCGAGAGAGTTACTTCCCTGAGGGATGAACAGCTGTGGAAAGCGCTGCTTCCGACACGCTTTACTGTAGAAGGAATTACAATGGACTTGAGCCCTCTGCAGCCATAAAAGGCTTTAGGTTCGATCTGAGTAACTGATTCAGGGATGATGATTTCTTCGAGATGATTACGGTTCGCGAAGGCTTCCTCAGCAATAAACTGAACACCGTCCGGAATATCATAACGCTTTTCTTTTTTACTGAAAGGGTAATATACCAGCTTTTTTTCTTTTTTGTTGAAAAGGACGCCATCCTTTGAACAGAAAACAGGGTGATCATCAGGAATGATAAAGGCAGAAAGAGCAGTGCAGCCGGAAAAGACATCACTGCCAAGCTCTGACAGCAGAGGAGGGAAATTGATCTCCGTGAGTGCGTCACAGGAGGCAAAGGCATTATCGCCAATAGATGCAAGGGATTCAGACAGTTTTACTTTGACCAGACTTCTGCATTCAGAAAAGGCTTCCGGCCCAATCGCTTTGACCGAGTCGGGTAATTCGATTGAGATCAGGGAAGAGCAGGACTGAAAAGTGGAATAATTGATTTTCTTCAATCCCTCCGGTAAATGGATGGATTTGAGGGAAGAACAGCCGATAAAAGCCCACTCGCCGATCAATTTGACTGTTTCCGGAATATCAACACTGACCAGAGACTCACACCAGGAAAAAGCGGCTTCACCGATCTGGGTCACTGAATCCGGGATGACTACTTTCCTGACAAAGGACCAGGAAAAGGCATTGTCTGCAATGGAAGTGACAGGCTTGTTATCAAAGGAAGAAGGGATGACAACCGTATTATCGGAACCTTCGTAGGACTCGAGGCGATATGTTCCGTCACGCCGGCGGCTGAATGAGAAATCGGACATTGCTGAGGTTTTCCTTTCAAATCAAAGAGCTTATTATATTTTACTGTCAGGAAGTCAGGACAGCATAGCAGCACCGATAATACCGGCTTCGGATCCGAGAACAGCCAGCTTGATTTCCGGAAGAGGCTGATCATCAAAGAGGACATACCGGGGGAATTCCCGGATCAGGGGGCGCAGCAGGAAGGTGCCAGCTTTGCTGACCCCGCCGCCGAGGACAATCACTTCCGGATCAATCAGGTTTACCACACTGGCGACTGCCTGGGCAAGATAACCGATAAAGCGGTGATATACTTCCACGCCGACCGGATCTTCCTGACGAGCAGCATCGAAGACAATTTTGGCAGTGATATTGGAAGGGTTGTTTTCCGCCAGTTTCATCATAAGGGTATCAGGATGCTGTTTGGCAGCTTCACGTCCCATACGAATGATGGCCGTGGCGGAGCAATAACGTTCGAGACATCCATGATTGCCGCAGGAGCATGGAACGCCATCCAAATCAAAGATTACATGGCCCAATTCTCCACCGATACCGTGAGCGCCTTTCCAGATCCTTCCATCAATAATGATCCCGCTGCCGATGCCTGTGCCGATGGTAATAAAAACGCTGGAGGAAGTTCCGGCACTAACACCAGCAACACTTTCGGCAAGCGCTGCAACATTGGCATCGTTATCCACAAAGACGGGTTTATTATATATGCGTCTGAAAACCTCGGCAAAAGGCACATGATGCCACCCCATATTGGTGCATTTAATAATCTCGCCCGAAGCGGAAGCAATTCCGGGAATGCCAACACCGACGGATTCGATTTCATCCGGACTGAGACCGGCGGAAGGGATCACGGACAAAACGCAGGAAGCAATTTCCCTGACCTGATCTTCGAAAGGGATATCCGTTCTTGTCGGAATAGAAGCCTCTGAAATAATCTGCAGATCTTTATTGACAAGCCCTACCTGGATACCAGTACCACCGACATCAATACCGATTCTCATACCAAGACCTCCTCTGAAACATACATTAGACATTTGAATCATCCTGAAGAAGCGCGGTCAGTTCGCGGGCTGCGTTGTAGCCCGCACGCTTCAGGCTGAAATTACGCGCGGCAACTTCCACAATGATAGCAAGATTTCTGCCGGGCTTAATAGGCATCGTCTGATGGGGAACGCGAACCCCCATGATTTCGATTTCGTCATCCTGAAGGCCGATCCGGTCATAAGCCTTATTCTCATCCCAGGTTTCGAGCTCGATAATCAGATCAATTGATTTTGAAAAGGCGACAGCACCGATTCCGTACATTGCTTTGATATCGATAACGCCGATACCGCGGATTTCCATAAGATAGCGCACTTTCTCGGGACAGGTGCCGATCAGACGGTCGTCCGAGATTCGACAAATATCAACCACATCATCGGCAACCAACTGGTGACCGCGCTTAACAAGTTCCAGAGCTGCTTCGCTTTTGCCGACTCCGCTTTTGCCGGATAGGAACACGCCAACACCGTACACATCCAGCAACACACCGTGGCGGGTCATATGCGGGGCAAGGGAACGATTCAAGTAGTGAATTGCCAACGCAACAAACTTGCTGGTTACAAGCGGAGAGGAATAAACGGGCACATGGTGGAATTCAGCAACGGTGAGCACGTCAGGAGGCGGGATTAACCCCCTGCATATAATGAGGCAAGGGATAGGATGACTGAAGTAGCGCTCGAGGATTTCTTTTCTGGAGGATTCGGTCTGTTCTTCCAGATATGCCATTTCGGCTTTTCCAATAACCTGAGGGCGCTCAAAGGGGAAAAACTCATAAAAACCGCAGAACTGCATTCCGGGCCGATTGAGGTCCGGCGTCCTGATATCCCATTCCGCTTTGGAGGGCGGTACCAGTGTGGTCAGTTTAAGCTCAGTTTCAAAATCCCTAACAGAAATCAAAGAAACACCTCAATCCTTGAATTCGGAAGCAGCGGCCTTTTGGGCCGGCAGGCAGGAAACAAAACGCTCCATATAACGGTCAAAGCCTTTTTCATCTTCCGGATCAGGAGAAACCGTGATCTGCTTCATGCCGTTGAAAACGTGGTTCTGCAGATAATCTTCCAGAGTTTCACCTTCAGCATGGTATACCAAGTAATCTGCCAGGAGTGCAATGCCCCAGGCACCGCCTTCACCTGCAGTTTCCATGACAGTAACCGGCGCGTGAATTGCGGCAGCCAGATCATTCTGGGCGACCCCTTCAGTTTTGAACAGGCCGCCATGACCGTATACGCAGTCGATTGCCACATGTTCGCGGTTCATGATTTCCATACCGTATTTGAGCGTCTCCATGCTGGCGTAGATCTGCGCCCTCATAAAATTGGCGAGGTTCATCCTGGCATCCGGCAGACGGATAAACATGGGACGGCCTTCGGAAAGTCCGGTGACAGGTTCGCCGGCAAGGTAGTTGAAGCTGACCAGACCGCCGCAATCTTTTTCTGCTTCCCTGGACTTGAGGAACAGCTTGGTGAAGACATCGCCGGCTTCAGTGGTGCAGCCCATCAAATCTGCGAATTCCCGGAACAAGGTGACCCAGGCGTTAATATCACTGGTGCAACTGTTACAATGTACCATCCCGACCTGCTTGCCGGCAGGGGTTGTAACGATATCAATCTCAGGATAAACCTTGCTCATAGGTTTCTCCAGGACAATCATGCTAAAGATGGAAGTTCCGGCACTAACGTTTCCGGTCCGCTCCCGAACGCTGTTGGTGGCTGCCATGCCGGTCCCGGCATCGCCTTCAGGCGGACAAAGAGGGCAACCGGGTTCGAGATCGCCGTCCGGATCAAGCAGTTTCGCGCCTTCAGCCGTCAACGTACCGGCATTCTGGCCAGCACAGAGCACCTGCGGTAAAATGGCTTTCAGTGTCCACGGATATTTTCCGGCGATCAGCTTGTCAAAGGCGGCAACCATGCCGGCATCATAATCGCAGGTATCAGAGTCAATGGGCATCATGCCGGAAGCATCTCCGACGCCAAGGACCTTTTTTCCAGTCAGTAGGAAATGAATCCAGCCGGCGAGCGTGGTCAGGAAGGAGATATCCTTAACATGTGCTTCATTATTCAGGATAGCCTGGTACAGATGGCTCAGACTCCATCGCTGAGGCATGTTGAAGGAGAACAGGTCAGTCAGCTTTTCAGCAGCCTCACCGGTAATGGTATTCCGCCAGGTGCGGAAGGGAACGAGGAGATTCATTTCCTGATCGAAAGGAAGATAACCATGCATCATAGCGCTGATACCCAAACCAGCCAACTTTTTCAGCGGGACCTGATAGCGGTCAAAAACATTCTTTTTCAGGTCGGCGTAGCTGGACTTCAGACCGTTCATAATAGCTTCTTCGCTGTAAGTCCAAATCCCGTCGACATAATCGTTTTCCCACTCATGACTTCCGGAGGCAATCACATTATGATCCTTATCGATCAGAATGCTTTTAATCCGTGTGGACCCGAATTCAATACCGAGAATAGTGCTTCCGCTGATAATCTGATCTTTACTCATGACATGTGATCCTCCCGTATATAGTATGAAGAATTTCTTAAATCATCGTACCACATGGGCTTTTTTCTGTAAAGATTAAGATTCTTTTGACAGCGTTATAATATGCTGCTTTGCCGATTGATAATCGATGGAAAAATTTTCATATGAAGAGAAATATGATAAAATACAGAAGGCCGCATGAAACCATGAACGGCAAATATCTTTTTCCAAAAAATTTTAATCTGATTCTCATGAAGTCTTTGCCTGTTTTTCAGAACAAACGTATTAGGATATGCTAAGATGCACGTGTCGGGTGAACCGGCAGGAAAGGAGAAACGGAGTAATGGCAAGCTACACGATCGAAGATATCGAAATGCTGCGGAAGAAAAGCGGCATTACTTATCAGGAAGCAGTTGCCCTTCTGGATTATCACGACGGTAATCTGGCCCGTGCATTGATCGATCTGGAGAAAAACGGAAGGCTGAAGGAGGAACCCAGAATGGAAAACACAAGCAGAGTATATACCGGACATGATACAGACAAGCGGAACGAGACCAAACAGAAAGCCCTGAACATTCTACAAAAACTGTATCTGAGCAGGGTCAAGGTTTCCAAGGGAAAGACACCGGTGTTAAATTTCTCAGTGCTGTTCGGAGCATTGTGCCTGATCCTGGCGCCGCATATGACAATCTTCGGTTTTATTCTCTCCCTGGTTCTGGGATATCAATTCTCCTTCACCAAGCAGGATGAGGATTTTGCCTCGGAGAGCCTGGAAAAAATGGTCAGAAATGCTGCCCAGAATGCAAAGAATTCAGTATCGAGCGCTGTGCAGACATTTACGGATGATAAGAGAGGGAATGTTGTGACCGAAACCTTTGGCAAAGCAAAGGAAACCGTGAAATCCGCTATGACGGATACCAAGGCAAAGACGATGGAAAAGTCCGCTGAGAAATCCGAAGAAGATCCTGCTGCCGCCCTGAGAAAACAAACGAAAGAAATGGAGGACACCATGGATTCGTTTTTTGAATCCAACCCGGCTGCAACAACTTTTCACAGCGCCTACTCGGCAGCAGCTTCCGAGGTACCGACAATCCAGATTCCCGTTCAGGCTGAAACCAACGAAGGGAAAATTGAGATTACCGATGATCAAAATGGGTTTTCTTCCGTAACGGTTGGATGATCAGAAGCGGGAGATGCATCCGCATCTCCTGCCTTTGCGTATTTATTCAGGACAAAAAAGGAGCTTTCATTATGGCCACAATACTGATCGTTGAGGATGAAAAGAAAATCGCACGTTTTCTGGAACTGGAATTGAAGCATGAAGGGTACGACGTGCTGACGGCCTTTGACGGACGGAGCGGGCTGGATACGGCCATGAATGAAGATCCGGACTTGCTGATTCTTGACCTAATGTTACCGGAGCTAAGCGGGATAGAAGTATGCCGCCGGCTTCGCCATACCAGCGATGTACCGATCATTATGCTGACAGCAAAGGATGATGTCAGCGACAAGGTGATGGGTCTGGACATGGGTGCGGACGATTATGTGACCAAGCCATTTGCCATTGAAGAACTGCTGGCAAGAATCCGGGTTGCGTTGAAAAAGAGCCGTGCGCGGGACCAGTCTCCCGCTCCCTCGAATGAACAGTGCCTGCAGGCAGGATGCATCACGGTCGATACGGCGTCCTGGCAGGTCCACGTTAAAGGAGAAGCGGTAGCCCTGACCCGGAAGGAATTCGATACGCTGAAGTATCTGATGGAACATCAGGGAAAGGCGGTTACGCGTGACCAGCTAATGAATGAAGTATGGGGCTATGATTATATCGGCGATTCCAATATTGTAGATGTATATATCCGCTATTTAAGGCACAAGATCGACGACCAGTACCACATTAAGACAATCCATACGATCAGATCAGTCGGATATCTGTTTAATTATGAAGAAAACGAAGAATAAAGAACATCAGAAGCAGGCAAAACCTGATACCCGGGACCTTGTAATCGCGAACCGAATGAGCGGCAGCATTCACGGCGGACTGAGCCGGATAAGACTTTCGCTGACATTCCGGATTGCGCTGCATTACTGCATTCAACTGCTGCGAAGCTTTTTGCCGATTTGTCTGGTCCTGACGATTGTATTTTGTTTTGCAGCAGCAGTTCCTATTTCCAGAACATTAGAAGAGCTGCAAAAAGAAACCTGGGCAGAGGGAGAAACAGAGAAGGCAAGCGGTTACCTGACAGCAGAGAGGACTGAAACTGTTCCGGAAACAAAGTGGTTTCCGCGTATTGGACAGCAACTGTCGATTATGTTTCAGAAAATAATCCCTGAAAAACTGTTTCGGTTTTATTATTCGACCAAGAACGGGGAAGAATGGTTGATTACACTGCGACTGAAGGAGATTCTGGTATTCTGGAGCTATCTGATTCTCGGTGCCCTGCTGTGTGATGTGATCCGGATGATCTATTTCTTCCGGCATGAAAAAAGACTCAATAAGCGCGTGCTTGCACCGATCAGGGATATTACAAGCATGGCCGAAACACTTTCCGAAAGCAATCTATCCAACAGGATCAACATTGCCGGAACCAAGAATGAACTGAAAGATCTGGCTGTGGTGATCAACCGAATGCTGGATCGGATCGAAAGAAGCTATAACAGCCAAAAACAGTTTGTTTCCGACGCAAGTCATGAGCTTCGGACACCAATTGCGGTGATCCGCGGATATACTGACATGCTCAAGCGTTGGGGTAAAGATGATCCCGAAGTCCTTGACGAGGGAATCATGGCCATATCACAGGAAACTGATGGAATGAAGGACCTGGTTGAAAGCCTGCTCTTCCTGGCCAGACATGACAAGAAGACTTTGATGATGGAAGTTTCCGAATTTGACGTGCCGGAACTGGTTCAGGAGGTTCTGAAAGAAGAAATCATGGTACATGAAGAACACAGGTTTCATCTGGAAGAAGCAGACGACCTGAAACTAAAAGCCGACAGAAATATGATAAAACAAGTGCTCAGAATTCTATGCGACAATGCAGTCAAGTATTCAAAAGCAGACACGAATATTTTCCTGAGCTGCAGGAGAGAAGAAAACGGGACATGCAGCCTGAATGTTCGGGATGAGGGACAGGGAATCTCAGCAGAAGATCTTCCGAAGATCTTTGATCGGTTTTATCGCAGTGACAAAGCGAGAAAATCCGAAACGGGCGGTCACGGACTGGGCCTGAGTATTGCCAGGATTATTGTCATTGCCCATAACGGGAAAATCCGCGTCAGGTCAAAACCCGGCGCAGGGACTGTGTTCTCTGTTATTCTTCCGGTGGAATGATATTTATTTTACATACCGGTTGACTGGTTTAGGGGCGTGCAGTTTATGCGCTCTCCTTTTTCTGTTGGCCCGCCTGACAAGAAAGATAATGATACCGAGGATCAAAACGGGGCCCAAAAGAACCATGGCGAATTCGAGATTAAAGGGCGGAAAAGGATTGGGATCAGCGTAGGTTTCTGCGATGATTTCATCGAGCGTCTTAGGTACATTAACGCGTTGCTCAACACTTCGGGCAGCGGTAAGAGCATAAACTACCGGATCGCCTTTTTCCGGGAAATAGGTCATGGTACCGATCTGTTCACCAGCTTCAATCGGCGCCTGGAAATCCCTGTCATACTGGATGAAGACCAGGTCGGTCAAATTATCGGCCATACGCTTGATATCAGCTTTGGTCGAAACAATTGTGGCAGATCCTTCAAGCAGCTTGCAGAGCAGCTTTACCCTGCCGCGGTTGGTGTCTGAGGTGGAGTAATTGCTTGTTTCGATAGTAATAGGATTCATGTTATACAAATCCGCCACAGTGACGCTTTGATACTGACTGAATCCGTAGTTCATGAGTTTCATCGTATCATTCCAGCGGTTGCGTTTTCCGGTAAACATGACAACGGAGATCAGATCCACTCCATCTTTGGAAGCAGCGCCGCAGAAACACCACCCGGATTGCGAGTGGGAACCTGTTTTGATGCCCGTGGCGTATTCATAATAGTATTTATTTGGCTCTTCCTCAGAACCTGGGAGCATGTAATCGGACTTGGTTGTGATGGTTCTGGCACGCTGCATATTGGTGCGCGGTATCTGGTAGGTGATGGTTCGGGCAATCTCTCTGAAAGTTTCATTTTTCATGGCTTCCCGCGCAATGATTGCCATATCCCTAGCCGTGGAATAATGATTGTCGTCATGATATCCGTGAGGATTCATGAAATGGGTATTCATGCAGCCCAGGCTCAGGGCTGTCGAGTTCATCAGATCCACAAAACGGGGAATGTCACCGGAAACCACTTCGGCAATTACGTTCGCTCCGTCATTGGCGGAAACAAGCATGGTACCATAGAGTACATCGATGAAACGGATTTCTTCCCCGGGTTTCAAATGCATGGTGGAAGAATCTTCGGGAACGGCAACGGCTGCTTCTGACACTGTAATCGTTTCAAAGGGATCATCCACAAACATGATTCCGAGCCAGACCGTCATAATCTTGGTCATAGAAGCCGGATAACGAATGGAATCCGGATCCTTTTCGAAGATGACTTCACCTTTGTCCTGGGTCATCAGGACAGCGGAAGCAGCCCATAACTGATCCGGTTCAAGTTCGTCCGGATGCTCCGGATCATAAGGCGCGGCATCGGGATTCGCGGTCGGTTCCGGAATCGGTTCGGCTGTAACAACCGGTTCGGCGTTTTTCTTTGCCGCAAAGGCCGGAAAAACGGAGGCCAAAAACAGAAACAAAGCAAGAACAAAAGTCGCTTTTTTCACTTTTTAACCTCCCTTCAATACCAGTTTTTCCGACTATCAGCCAAAAGAAATCTCAGCAGGGATCGAAAATGGCGGAACGTTCAGAAGACCGAAATACTGGAGTGCCAGGAAAGCGACACCAAGAACAGCAAGATAAAGGGCGAACCAGCAAAGCGGAACCTTTGAGATGATCCTGAGCATGAAGCGGATAGCCAGATAACCGACAATGGCAGCGGCTATGACGCCGACCAGGGTCGGAACCAATTCAATGGAACTGATATATCCTTCATCGACGGCATCTTTGCCTTCCATGAGGAGAGAACCAAGAATTGCGGGCGCGCTCATCATAAAGGAGAATTTGGCGGCAAGAGGCTTGGAAAGACCTGTGACGGTTCCGCCGAAGATGGTCGAACCACTGCGGGATACACCGGGAATCATCCCAACACCCTGAAAAAGCCCCATAACAATTGCCTGCGGGAATCCGACTTTTTTCGTCTTTCCTTTGCTGCGAGCGCCGAACCAGTCACAGAGCAGGAGGAACAGTGCGGTGATCAGGAAGGAAACACCCAGGAACCAACCGCTGTCAAAGATCGCAAAACCTTCAAAACCGTTTATAACAATGAACTTTTTCGCAAGCAGATAAACGCCCAGCGTCGGCAGGGAAGCTGCAATCAGCAAAACCAGCGTTTTGTTCCGAATTGGATGGAGAATCATATCGCCCCATTCTTTCCGGAAGACGATCAGAACAGGCAGCAATGTGCCGACATGGAGCAGAATATCCAGCATTTTCATGGCCGGAGAGTCAGTCTGAATGCCAAAGAGAATCCTGGCCAGCAGCAGATGACCACTGGATGAAATCGGCAAAAATTCTCCGAGACCTTGTATTATACCGAGAATCAGGCTCTGAACAATGGACACACGCATCCCTCCCAAACAATATCAACATATTATTTTACCATAATAGGATAAGTTTGGAAAGCAAAGGCTGAAACAGAAAGATATAAGGCAGGAGGAACTACTTTACAAAGAAAAAAGACAGTTGCTCCATTCCCGAAAGCTTGACTGATTAAGACGAGGCCGATATAATTTCAAACTGTATGCGAATACTGGAATCTGAAGGAATGGAAGGGAGTACGGCTGACTATGAAACTCGGGGTTGTCGGTCTTCCAAATGTCGGGAAAAGTACTTTATTCAACGCAATCACCAACGCAGGGGCACAGGCGGAAAACTATCCTTTTTGCACAATTGAACCGAACACCGGAATTGTTCCTGTACCGGATCACCGGCTGGACGTTCTGGCCGAAATGTATCATCCGAAAAAAGTGACTCCCGCAATCATTGAATTTGTGGATATTGCCGGTCTTGTGAGAGGCGCGAGCAGAGGCGAAGGGCTGGGAAACAAATTCCTGTCTCACATTCGCGAAGTGGATGCAATTGTGCATGTTGTTCGCTGTTTTGAGGATGACAATATTATCCATGTGGATGGTTCCGTTGATCCGATGCGCGACATTGAGACTATTAATCTGGAACTGATCTTCGCGGATATGGAAACCGTACAGAAACGTAAAGATAAAGCCGAAAAAAGCTACCGGGGCGGGGATAAAAAAGCAGCTGAGGAAGCTCAACTGGCTGAACGTTTATACGCCCATCTTGAAAGCGGGAAACCGGCCAGGACGCTGGAAGTGACGGATGATGAAAAACAAATTCTGAACAGTTGGTTCCTGCTGACGACGAAACCTGTGATCTACGCCGCTAATATCTCAGAGGATGATCTTGGCAAGAATGAGAATGAGATTCCCTTTGTACAGAAGGTCCGGGAAGCGGCAAAAAAGGAGAACGCAGAAGTCATCGTCATATCCGCCGCGATTGAACAGGATATCGCTTCCATGAGTCCTGAAGAGAAAAAAGAGTTTCTGGAAGAATTGGGAATCGGACAAAGCGGACTGGATAGGCTGATCACGGCCAGTTACCGTCTGCTCGGACTGATCTCATTTCTGACTTCAGGAGAGGATGAATGCCGGGCTTGGACGATTGTAAAAGGAACGAAAGCGCCGCAGGCTGCCGGTAAGATCCATACAGACTTCGAAAAAGGATTTATCCGGGCTGAAGTAGTACCGTTTGAACAGCTGCAGGAGAACGGCAGCATGGCAGTCTGTAAAGAAAAAGGTCTGGTCCGCAGCGAAGGTAAGGATTATGTTATGAAAGACGGGGACATTACACTGTTCAGGTTTAATGTCTGACGCCTTTACGGATTTCCGGTTGTCTCCCGAACCCTTTTTCGGTAAATGTATTTTAAGGAAAGAAGGACAGCACCGATGTCACGGATCGAATACTTTCGCAAAAGAGTTGTCAAGATGGACTATAAAGCACTGTGGAAGACTACCGGAATCCTGAAAAAAAGAAGCGGCAAAAGCCGGGTATGGCTGGCAAAGGATATGCTGAAATGCGGCGTGAAGTACAATGCAGGGTATATGGATTATAAAATTGCCCAAATGTACAAGCTGAACGATGAACAGCGCCAGACTGTTATAACGCGGGGAATATCCAACGATATTGTCCGCCGTATGAACCCGAAAGAATATTGGCACACATTTGACGACAAAGCGGAGTTCAACGAGTTTTTCAAGGAATGGATTCCTCGGAAGTGGATGAGGATCAATGCTGAAACGACAGGGGAGGAATTGGAAGCCTTTTGTAAACATCAGACGCAACTGATCTGGAAACCGATTGAGGGATCCAGCGGCGTAGGCATCCAGAAATATACTAAGGATGAATGGAAAAACGGAAGCGAGAATTTCCTGAAGAGGCTCAGGGAGCATGGCGACGGCATTCTGGAAGAACTTGTGATCCAGCATCCGAAGATGGCTTCGCTCTGTCCCACATCAGTTAACACATGCCGGATCGCAACCCTGCTGGGCGACAAACAACAAGGAATCGTATACGCTTTCCTTCGTATCGGAAACGGGAAGGTGATGGATAACGTGGATTGTGGCGGCATGGCGGCAAGGATCAACCTGGAAACCGGCAAACTGCTGACTGTTGGCGCGGATAAGCAAGGCAATACCTTCATAAAACATCCGATCACCAACACGAGCATTATCGGATTCCAGATTCCTTTTTGGGAAGAAGCCAAGCAGATGTGCCTGGACGCCGCGCAAAAAATTCCACAGATGCGGTTTATAGCATGGGACGTTGCAATTACCGAAAAAGGCCCTACATTCATTGAAGGAAACAGTTTTCCGTCTCATGCGGTTCCGCAGTTTGCAGCGCATTATCCGGACGGAATCGGGATTCTGCCGGAATTTGAGAAATTTATTGACCTGTAATTTTTTCCTTGCATCAATTCGGTAAAGATGATATACTATCAAATGTTATGCGGACGGTCCGCTGTCCGGAGCAGATGATTCATTCGTTCGGATGAACCGCCGGGTCATGAACGTCTATGAGGGAAGGAGGCACAAACAATGAATGAACTGATTCGTTCCATCGAAGCAAAGCAGCTGCGCAGTGATGCTCCCCAGTTTAATGTGGGTGATACTGTTCGCGTGTGGGTCAAGGTTGTTGAAGGTAACCGTGAACGTCTGCAGGCTTTTGAAGGTACCGTTATTGCCAAGCGTAACGGCGGTATTCGTGAAACCTTTACGGTTCGCCGGGTATCCTATGGCATTGGTGTCGAACGTACTTTCCCGATCCATTCTCCCCGCGTTGACCATGTGGATTTGATCCGTCGTGGTAAGGTTCGCAGGGCGAAGCTGTATTACCTGCGCGAGCGTCAGGGCAAGGCGGCGAAGATCAAGGAAGTCAAACGCGTCTGATTTGTGCTGAGAAAGAAGCTGTCAACAAGGCAGCTTCTTTTCATTTTTGCCGAAAAAGAGATGTTTTTGTACGGACAGATAAAGGGAAAAAGGGAGAAAGTGTATAATTATATTAATAAGGTTATGTATGTATAAATTGGGGGTCGAAACTATGAGAAACAGAGAAGAAGCCAGAGCAAAAGCGAAGGAACTGGTCAGCAAAATGACGTTGGAGGAAAAAGCTTCCCAGCTGAAATATGATGCTCCCGCGATCGAACGTCTCGGCATTCCTGCATACAACTGGTGGAATGAAGTGCTTCACGGGGTTGCCCGGGCAGGAACGGCCACTGTTTTTCCTCAGGCGATTGGTTTGGCTGCGATGTTTGACGAGGAACTGCAGGAAGAAATTGCTTGTGTGATTGCCCGAGAAGCGCGGGCGAAATACAACGGGCAGAGCAGCCACGGAGACCGGGATATCTACAAGGGGTTGACGGTATGGAGTCCCAATATTAACATTTTCCGCGATCCTCGCTGGGGAAGGGGGCATGAGACCTACGGAGAGGATCCATATCTGACCTCCAGGCTAGGTGTCCGCTTTATCAAAGGGCTTCAGGGAAACGGCAAATACCTGAAAGTTGCCGCTTGCAGCAAACACTTCGCAGTGCATTCCGGTCCCGAGGCACTACGCCATCATTTTGACGCCAAAGCAAACGCCAAGGACATGAACGAGACCTATCTGCCCGCGTTTGAGGCGACGGTGAAAGAGGCAGAAGTTGAATCGGTCATGGGTGCCTACAACAGGGTAAACGGAGAGCCGGCATGCGGAAGTGAAAAGCTGCTGAAAAGGACCCTGCGCGAGAAATGGGGCTTCCAAGGCCATGTGGTCAGTGATTGCTGGGCCATTCGCGACTTTCATGAGAACCACAAAGTTACAGCGACCGCGCCGGAGAGCGCAGCCCTGGCCATGAAAAACGGTTGTGACCTGAACTGTGGGAACACCTATCTGCACATGCTTGAGGCGGTACAAGAAGGACTGGTTACAGAGGAACAGATTACGACAGCCTGCGAACGTCTGTTTACGACCCGCTTCCTGCTGGGACTGTTTGCGGATGACTGTGAATATGATCAAATTCCGGTGACGGATACAGATACAGACGAACATGCGGCTTTGGCTCTGAAAGCGGCGGAAAAGAGCATGGTTCTGCTTGAAAATGACGGGACGTTGCCGCTGGATCCTCAGAAGATCCGAACGGTTGCAATCATCGGGCCAAACGCGGACAGCGTGATGGCTCTGGAAGGAAACTACAACGGTACAAGCAGCCGCTATGTTACCTTCCTTGAAGGGTTGCGCGCCTATGCTGAAAAGCATGGAATTCGCGTACTTTACAGCCTTGGATGTCATCTGTATAAGGACCGGACTTCCAACCTCGCCCAAGCGGATGACCGCCTGGCTGAAGCAGCCATGTACGCGGAAGCGGCAGATGTCACAATCGCGTGTGTCGGCCTGGACGCCGGGCTGGAAGGTGAGGAAGGTGACACGGGCAACGAATACTTCAGCGGAGATAAGAATGACCTGCTGATTCCCGAAAGCCAGCAAAAGCTCCTGAAAATCCTTGAAAAGAACGCAAAGAAACTGGTCACAGTTATTGCGGCCGGATCAAGTCTGAATGTGGCAGAAGGAGATGCGAAAGTCTTCACCTGGTATCCCGGGCAGGCCGGCGGAACGGCATTGGCAGAGCTGCTCTTTGGTGAAAAAAACTTCAGTGGACATCTGCCACTGACTTTCTACCGGGATGTCAGAGATCTTCCTGACTTTGAAGATTACAGTATGGCAAATCGGACTTACCGGTATTTCACCGGTGAACCGCTGTATCCTTTCGGTTACGGACTCAGCTACACCGATTTTGCAATAAACGGCGCAGCAGAGAAAGATAACACGGTAAAGATTGAGATCAGTAATACAGGAAACCGGAATGGAGAGACCGTCCTGCAGGTATATGTGGCATGCAACAGCCCGTTTGCTCCGATTCATCCAAGACTGTGCGGCTTCAAACGAATTTCCTTGAATTCCAAGGAAACAAAAACATGTGAAGTTACGCTGGATCCGTATACTGATACAGTGATCAATGATGCGGGAGAACGTTGCAAAGCTGAGCATTATACGCTATATGCGGGTATTAGCCAACCGGATGAACTGAGCGTGAAACTAGCCGGGGTTCGTCCTGTAGAAATCAAAAAATAAACCGGAGTTGGTTTTTCGGAGGCGCTATGTTTTCCGGATTTACAGATGAAACGATCCGTTTTTTCCTGGATCTGAAATTCCATAATAATACAGAGTATTTTCATGCAAACCATGACAGATATATTGAAATGGTTCAGAAGCCTTTTTACGAATTAATTGAAGAATTGGGCCCGACAATGCAAAAAATCGATCCGCAGATGGAAATCCGACCGCACAAATGTCTTTCACGGATTCACAGGGATACCCGTTTTTCTCGGGATAAAAGCCCGTACCGTGATCACCACTGGTTATTATTTCGACGACAAGCCGAACCCAGGGAGAAATCGTTGATGTACTGGTTTGAGTTTGGGCCGGACCGTTTGAGCTGGGGCGTGGGAATATGGGGAGAGAACAGGGAGCTTTTCGATCTTATGCGCAAGCGTATGCAAGCAAATCCTGACGGGATACAAGCATTAATTGACGACATCAATCTGGGGAGAAGAAAGCTTGCTATCGGAGGTGTTTTTTACAAAAAACTGGAGGTGCCGGCGATGATTCCGACACGACTGCGGCAGATGTATTGCGCTAAAGAGCTGTACATCAGCAAGATAAATCCGGTATATGAAAATGCATTTTCAGAAAAGATCATAAATGAAGTACGTAAGGATTTTACCGCGCTTGCACCTGTTTATCGGCTCCTGAGAGGTTACACGGATGAAATATTGCAAACAGGAAAGGAATGATGAGAATGGATTGGCTGACGTTAAAAAGCGGATCTGATGTACGCGGAACAGCAATCGGAGACGGAACGGTCCTGACAGAAGAGGTAGCAAAAGCGCTCGGTGCGGCCTTTGTTAAGAAGCTCTGTGCAGAAAAAAGGAAAAGAGCAGACGAGATAACCGTTTCTCTTGGCCGAGACAGCCGGATTTCCGGACCTTCACTGCTGAAAGCAGCTGCAGAAGGCATTGCTTCGGCCGGTGCTACAGCGATTGATTTTGGTATGTGCACCACACCAGCCATGTTCATGAGTACAATTACAGAAGGTTTTCTGACGGACGGCGCGATTATGATCACGGCAAGCCATCATCCATGGAACAAGAACGGGTTGAAGTTTTTTACGAATAATGGCGGACTTGAAGGCAAGGAGGTTGCAGGCCTGCTAACGGAAGCCCAGAGAATCGTCCCGGGAGACATGAAAGAAAACGGCACTATCCGGGCAACCCCATTCCTGCCTGTTTATATGAATCAACTGGCGGAAAGGATTCGAAAAGGATTAAAAACAAAGGATGAAAAACCACTGGAAGGGCTGCAGGTCGCGGTAGATGCCGGAAACGGTGCCGGCGGCTTCTATGCCAAGTTGATGGAGCAACTTGGCGCTTCTACAAAAGGAAGCCAATTCCTGGATCCCGATGGCCGTTTTCCAAACCATATTCCGAATCCGGAAAACCCTGAAGCGATGAAATCCATACAGAAAGCAGTACTCGAATCCGGTGCTGACGTGGGAGTAATCTTTGACGCGGACTGTGACAGAGCTGCGATTGTGGACGGAGACGGAAAAGCGATCAACAGGAATTGTCTGATTGCGCTGATCAGTGCAATTTTGCTGGAAGAGGAACCAGGCCAGACAATTGTGACGGACAGCGTAACATCCTCCGGGTTGGCAGACTTTATCCGAGAATGCGGCGGAAAGCATTATCGTTTTAAAAGGGGATACAGGAATGTGATTGATGAAGCCATACGATTGAATGGTGAAGGCGAACGCTGTCCGCTTGCCATTGAGACAAGCGGTCATGCTGCCCTGCGGGAAAATCATTTCCTTGATGACGGGATGTATCTTGTAACGGTGCTGATCATTCGAGCTATGCAGATGAAAAAACAGGATAAACGTCTCGGCAGCATCATCGCAAACCTGAAAGAACCGGTTGAAAGCGCTGAAATTCGATTGAATATTACAGATGCTGATTTCAGGACAGTCGGAGAAAAAATGATTTCAACGGTAACCGAATATGCTGCTGCAAATCCCAAATGGCATATTGCGCCCGACAACCGTGAAGGTATCCGGATTAGCTTTGATCTAAGCGAACAGAAAGATGCCGGTTGGTTTCTTTTGCGCCTGAGCGTACACGATCCCGTGATGCCGCTTAATGTGGAAAGCGATATTCAAGGCGGTGTTCAGAAAATTCTGAAGAAACTGGCTGAAGTGGTCAAAGACAGCGAGGGGATTGATCTGTCTCCATTGAAACAAGCCGCAGGGATTGTGTGACGGGAGTGAGAAATTATGAGGGAGCCGAACGAAGAAAACCGACATAATCGTCCGGCACACATGTCCATTATCGCGAAAGTATTTATGGTAATCGGCATCTTAACCGTCGTATATCTGTTCATAACGGAAGTACTGATGCGTGTACTTGCAATGCTGACGGTATAAAGGGGTAGAGGATGAAAAAAACCGGCAAATGGTTTGCTTCAATAGCCTCAAAGACGATTATTGTAATCCTGGTAATCCTTTTTCTGCCTTTTGTCGGACAGGTGTTTCGGCTGATCCTGCCGGGAATTACGGGAGAAATCAGTTCCCAGAGCCGGATTCTCGAACAGAAACTGGAATCAAGTCAGAGGCTTGAAGTTACAAAGATCGAAGAAGAAGGGATCCTGGAAGCTAAAACCAATGTGATTATTCTCGGGACTGTCGGAAAAACCACCATCAGGTACAAGTATACGGCAAGTCTCGGCATTGATTTGCGCGATGTAGTTTTGAGCCCGGAAAGTGATCGGATCGTGTTTTATCTGCCTGAGCCCATTATTCTTAACGACGGGATAAAAGCAATTGAGGTTAAAAAACAAGACTTTTTCAGCCATGCTATCGATAAGAGCACAGAGACTCTGCTTGACGAACAAAAGCAGAAATGTCAGGAAAAATATCTGAAAGAACAGAAACATAGAGAAAAAATCTGGGCTGATACGCAAAAAGCATTTGAGGAAACGCTTTGCAAATGGCTTGACGCTTATGGGGAACGTCATTATCAATTTGAATTCCAAAAAATCGAAGATAACAAGGAATGACAAATAAGATCTACGAACAACAGAAAATTGAAAACGATCCGGTTATGCTTACGAAAAAATGATGTTTTGTTCGCCTTGACTGATTTTTGTTTTTTACATATATTAATGAAGGAATTTTGAGTAAATGAAGGAATTGATATGAGCGAAAGTCCGAGGAAGATTAACTGGTATCCGGGTCATATGGCAAAAACCCGGCGTCAATTACAGGAACAGATCAGAAGGATTGACCTGATTATTGAGATTTGCGATGCCAGAATTCCATATTCGAGCCGAAATCCTGAACTGGATGATCTGGCCGCCGGAAAACGGCATATGCTTTTTATGAATAAAAGCGATCTAGCTGATCCGGTGGCATCAGATAAATGGATTCACAATTTTCAAGCAGAAGGAACTGAAACGTATTTGGTAAATGCGTCAAGACTGAAAAACAAAGAAGTTATCAGCCTGATTGACCAGGCAACCAGAGAGATTGTCGAAAAAGCGCTGAACAAAGGAGTCAGGAAAACAGTTAAAGCCATGATTGTCGGGATACCTAATGTCGGAAAGAGTACCCTGATCAATCACTTGTACGGAAGAAACATTTCTCAGATTGGTGACCGACCAGGTGTAACACGAAGCAATCAATGGGTCAAGGTTTCTCCATACCTTGAATTGCTTGACACTCCAGGACTTCTGTGGCCGAGACTGGAGGATCAGAACGCGGCGAAAAAACTGTGCTACATCGGATCTATCAAGGACGATGTAATCGACCTGTATGATTTGACAATCAGCTTGTTGGAGGACCTTTGCAGGATCACTCCGGAAAAAGTAATGGAGCGTTTTCATGTTCAGGATACTGAACTGAAAGGAATGGAAATGCTTGATGCTGTGTGCAGGGGACGCGGTTGGTTGCTGAAAGGGAATCAGTACGATTATGACCGGTGCTGTTCGGTGGTATTGGATGAATTCCGCGGAGGAAAGCTCGGAAGAATTACTTTGGAATGGCCGGAGGGTCAAAATGGTTGACAGAACAGAACGCGTCAGAACACTAATAGAATTTGACAGAGGATATCGGACAGGTGCCTGTGTGATCGCCGGGATGGATGAAGTCGGCAGAGGGCCTTTAGCCGGGAATGTTGTTACGGCATGTGTCGTTATGCCTGAAGATCCTGTAATCCTGTGGATTGATGACAGCAAGAAACTGAGCGAAAGCAGAAGAGAAAAAGTGTTCGACGAGATCATGACGCATGCGATTTATGTCGGGATTGGAGAAGTGACACCGGAAGAAATTGATCGGATCAATATTCTGGAAGCAACACGTAAAGCGATGCAGGAAGCGGCATCACAGATACCTGCTGATATTTTCCTGATTGACGCTGTAACAAAGCTGGGACTGAATGGCCGAGAAATTCCGATAATCAAGGGTGATGCAACATCATACAATATTGCGGCGGCAAGTATCATCGCCAAAGTCACAAGAGACCGCCAGATGATCGAGATGGACCGGCTATATCCTGAGTATGGATTTAAACGAAACAAAGGATATGGGACCAGGGAACATATTGAAGCGCTTATAAAATTTGGACCTTGTCCGATACACAGAAGAAGTTTTATTGGTCATTTTGTATGAAACAGACATATGATACGGGACTGAGCGGAGAACAGCAGGCTGCTGAATGGCTTAAGAACGAATATGGTATGCAGATGCTGACTCAAAGATGCCGCACCAAGGCCGGAGAGATAGACCTTATCATGGCGGACGGAGAAACAATTGTTTTTGTGGAAGTCAAAACCAGGCTTCATGCCAGTGCCGGAAATGGTGTCCTGGCTGTTGACCGTCGAAAGCAACAAAGGATTACAAAAGCGTCAATCCTGTTCCTGATGAAAATGGGATGGAAAAATCGGGCTGTACGATATGATATTGTTGAAGTCAGGCCAGATGGGATATTGTATATTCCGAACGCGTTCCAACCCGGAGGTATGTTTTACAGATAGAAAGGAAGAGCTTTTCAGGTGACACGGTTAAAAGTACTGCGATGTTTTTTGACAATGATCATTTCGATCTTAATACCAATTTCTTTCTGCTTTGCCGAAAATCTTTTGATAAACGCGGATTTTTCAGAACTGGATGAGGAAGGATATCCGGAATTCTGGTATACGGATGCTTATATCCTTGATCCCGGATACACGGTTTTCAGCGTCGGAAAGGACAAAAGCAACGCCAGAACAATCGAAATCAGAAATATCGGAGGGAATGATGCACGGTTTGCTCAGATAGTTGAAGTTGAGCCTGATACGATGTACAGACTGAGCGGCGATATACTGGCAGACGGAATTGAAAATGGGCACGGTGCCAATCTGAGTGTAGAAGGAATCTATGCATTCAGTGAAAAGCTTTTTGATACCAATGGAGAATGGAAACATATTGATTACTACGGCGAAACCGGACCTGATCAGGACCTGATTACTGTGTTTGCCAGGCTGGGCGGTTACAGCGGAGAAAGTACAGGAAGAGCGTGCTTTAGAAATTTAAGCCTTGAAAAAGTGGACAATATTCCCGGAGACCTGGTCGCAGATTTATGGTTCAGGGAAGACAGCTATGACAACGATGATGAAGAGATTGAAGAAGAAGGGGACGAAAATGGACCATTTTGGCCGTGGCTGATTATCATTTCTACGATATATGCAATTGCAGCTGCAGCAGCGATATACTGGCTGCACCGTAACGACCGGCAAGACGAGCTTATGCAGGAAACCAAAGCAACTCGATGTGTTGCCCCTCTGATTCTAATTGCCAGTATGGTACTTCGGATCCTTTTAAGTGCTAATGTTACAGGATATATGGTCGACGTGAACTGTTTTCTGAGCTGGGGACACACGTTTGCGGTAGCAGGACCGGCTGGTTTTTATGAAGCAACAAATTTTTGCGACTATCCTCCGCTTTATACCTATGTGCTTGGATTGAATTCCGTCGTATCCAAAGCATTGGGATCCGACGAGACTGTTACAAGAATTGTTTTCCGACTAATTCCATCATTATGCGATCTCGGTGCCGGTTGGCTGCTGTACAGGATTCTGCTGAACAGAAAATCATATCGAAAGAATGATGCGCTGATCGTGCTGGCACTGATTGTTTTTAATCCGGCAAATATATTGAACAGCGCCGCGTGGGGACAAATGGATAGCGTTCTTTGCTTGCTGTTAATGTGCGTAGCATTACTTGCGATCGACGGCAAGTGGAGTTCGGCACTTCCTTTGTATGTTGTGAGTGTGCTGATTAAACCTCAGGCGCTGATGCTCGGACCGCTTGGGCTGACTTATATCATCAAAGCGCTGATCAATGACAAAAAGAGCAGAAAACCGATGCTGGTAGGAACTGGCATTGCCATTGTCGTACTTGCTGCTGGGGTAATTCCTTTCAGTATTCATCAGAGATGGGATTGGTTGATCCAACTGTATGCAAAAACACTGGGCTCTTATCCTTATGCTACTGTTAACACGGCCAATTTCTATTATCTTCTGGGTGGGAACTGGGTAAAGGTTGAAACTGCTGCACACATTGCTGCTCCGATTATACTCGGTGTATTTTGCCTCGCTTATGGCGGATGGTGGTGGTATCATGCAAAAACGCTTCAACACAGACTGATTGAATGTATCATTTCCGCAGTGTTTTCAGTTTCGTTTCTGTTTTTTGCGATATACGGCGCAAGCTGGGCATTGACAGGCGGAATGGCAATGAGCTTCACATTCGTTATTGTGTTGAGCCAGGCTATTCGCGGCAGGAACATTGAATTGCTGAGCTATCTTGGCGCGTTGCTGTATATTCTTCTGTATGTTTTTGGCGTAAAGATGCACGAGCGGTACCTGTTCCCGGCACTTTTACTGCTTGCCGCAGGATGGATGCTGCTGAAGGACAAAAGGATCCTATATTTATTCGTGATATTTACTGTGACCCTGTTTTTGAATGAAGGAATCGTTCTGGATAACAGTATTCGCCTTGGCTCTTCCATGGGTCATCTGAATCGGGATACAGTATGGCTTGCGGATGTTATCAGTGTGATTAACGTTCTCGGTTCAGTATATGCCGTATGGCTGAGCATAGAACTGCTGCTTGAAAAACCACCAAAGACATCAGGAATCCTCAGATCACTGATTCCGGTGAAAAAAATCAATTCGGAAACCATAAATCAATACAGGACGTTCGATAAAAAATTGTATTGGAACCGAAAGGACACTATTATCCTTTCAACAATAACAGTTGTTTTTAGCGTGATAAGTCTTTTGACGCTAGGAAGCACAAAAGCACCGCAAACAGCTTGGACTGCAAGTAATGATGAAGAAAAAATCATTTTTGACCTAGGCGAATATCGTGATGAGTTCTATATTCTTTATTTCGGGCAGGTGAACAGGAATGATTTTTCCTTTGCTGTAAGCGATGACGGAGAAAACTGGTCTGAAGAATACTGGGCTCAAATGGATCAGGGCCAATGCTGGAAGTGGAAATATGTTACGGAGTCTATTGAATCAGGACCGGGGAGAATTTACTACAACGCAGATCTCAATCACATTGTTCGCCTGAACGGGCGATATGTATGCCTGAACCCGAAGAACCTAGGGCTTACGCTGAATGAGATTTTATTCAGGGACGGGGACGGAAATACACTACCAGTGACAATTGTCGGAAGAACAGGAGCAATTGAGGAGTCAGAATTGTTTTCCAATCCTGAACACCTGATCGATGAACAGGATACAATGGAAAAAGTGCCTGAACTTTTCGGGGATAAAGAAAGCGAAAAAGAAAAAGCACAACCGGGATGGTGGAACAGCACATACTTTGATGAAATATATCATGCAAGAACAGCCTTTGAATTTCTGAAAGGCAGTGTGCCCTATGAAACCAGCCATCCTCCACTTGGGAAAGTGTTAATGAGCGCGTGTGTGGCAGTATTCGGAATGACACCCTTTGGCTGGCGCCTTGCCGGCGCTCTTGCCGGAATTTTGATGCTTCCGGGAATGTATCTGCTAGGCAAGCAATTAACTAAAAAGACGGGGATTGCTACATTTTCTTGCCTTTTTATGGCGCTAGACTGCATGCATCTGACCCAGACTCAAATTGCTACGATTGACAGTTTCCCAGTAGTTTTCATTATTTTTGCCTATTTCTTTATGCTACGGTTTTTGCAGACAGATATTCAAAGAGAACGAATGAAAAAAATCCTTCCGGATCTGGCTGCGTCCGGAATCTTTATGGGGTTATCAATTGCAAGCAAATGGATCGGAATCTATGCGGGGGGCGGCCTTGCAATCCTGTTCTTCTGGCATTGTTTCAGAACCGCTTTGAATGATAAAGACAATACAATAAAACGGGTTTTTATCCTTTGCGGATGGTGTGTACTGTTTTTCGCGGTGATTCCGGTTGCTATATATTTACTGAGCTATATACCGTATATGGCATATAACAGCCGTCGGATTAAAACGATCAGTGACTATATAAACGAAGTGTGGAAATCACAGATTGGCATGCTTAATTACCATAGCACGAAAAATCTGGGCATGGATCATCCTTTCTATTCACCGTGGTGGGAATGGCCGACTATCGGCAAACCGATGTATTATGCAACAGAACAGTATCTTCCCAAAGATACAATGATGCATTACAGTATTTTTTGCTTTGGAAATCCTGTAATCTGGTATGGCGGACTTGCCGCACTCGTTTGCTGTGCAGTGCGTGCCTTGATTAACAGAAGATACATACTTGAGAAGGAAAACACCAGAGTCTGGCATTTGAAAACGACAAGCAGGGATCCCAGATACATGTTCATTTTTACGGGAATACTGGCACAGTATTTGCCCTGGGTACTGGTTCCACGCGGTACATATATTTACCATTATTTTGCAAGCCTTCCATTCCTGATGCTTGCACTGAGCCTGTGTTTTGACGGCTGGGAAGGAGAAAACAGGCGAAAAGCATATATAATTGGGGGTGTGATTACCAGCTTTGCCGTGGTAGCCTTTATTATTTTGCTTCCCTATGCATGCGGGATCCGTGTGCCAGTTGGCTGGCTTGACATCGGAAAACGTATGCTCAAAATATGGTATTAAAATCACTTTAAGAAGACAAGTAATTATATAGACTGAGTTGAACAAAAAAGAGGGGAAGAATATCGATGAACGAAATCATGGCGAGAACATTGAGTTTCGGTGTCTCTGGTGTGAATGGATATCCGGTTCATGTTGAGGTTTTCGGCATCAATGGGATTCCTGGAATGGAAATCATCGGACTGCCTGATGCTTCTGTACGTGAAAGCCGTGACCGTGTCAACGCTGCTATCATCAACAGCGGTAAGGAAATGCAGCCCAAAAGAATTACCATAAATCTTGCGCCCGCAGATACGAAGAAGGAAGGACCTTCTTTTGATCTTCCAATTGCGATCGGTGTTATGATTGCAACAAAAGAGATTATACCTGATCCTGACTTGCAAACTGATCAGATTGCATTGTTTGGAGAGTTGAGCCTTGACGGACATATACAGCCAATTGCCGGTGCTCTTCCGATGGTCATCAGTGCGAAAGAAAATGGGATTCGGGATGTGATTCTTCCGGATAAAAATGCGAAGGAAGTTGCTTGTATTGAAGAAATGAATATCATGCCGGTTTCGCACTTGCGTGAGGTAATCAACTATTTTGAAGGAAAGGATACGATTAAAAAGCAGAAACAAATATCCTATGAAAGCCTGAAGAATGAAATCATTGTCGGAACAGATATGTCTCAGATTAAAGGACAGAAAGCAGCAAGAAGAGCTCTTGAAGTAGCTGCGGCCGGCGGACATAACATGCTTATGATTGGTGTTCCCGGCAGTGGTAAAACCATGCTGGCAAGATGTCTGCCTGGTATCCTGCCTCCCATGAGTTTCGAGGAAGCGCTTGAAACAACAAGGATTCATTCAATATGCGGAAAACTTCCTCCCAACAGCGGGTTAATGGTCATCAGGCCTTTTGTGGCACCTCATCACAATGCTTCAGTCTCTTCACTCATTGGAGGAGGACAGGAAGCTAAACCAGGTGAAGTGTCTGTTGCGCACAATGGTGTATTGTTTTTGGATGAACTGCCTGAATTTTCTCGGAGCGCACTTGAAGCACTGAGGCAACCGCTTGAAGATGGAATCGTTACAGTATCCAGGGTGCGCAAACAGGCCATTTATCAGTCTTCTTTTATGCTAATAGCTGCTATGAATCCATGCCCCTGCGGGTTTTACGGCAGTACGAAGAGAATCTGCAGATGTACTCCGCAGGAAACAAGGCGATATCTTGAACGGATATCCGGCCCTTTGCTTGACAGAATAGACCTGCAGATCGAAGTGGACTCTGTGCCGGTTCAGGAAATCAATACAGATTCACCTGCAGAGTCTTCCGCTATGGTTGCCGCACGTGTTTACGCGGCCAGAATGATTCAACTGGAAAGGTATCGTGGGACGGGGAAGCATTGTAACGCACAGCTCAGCAATGCTGAGGTGAAAAAATACTGCACCACGAACAGTGAGGCATCATTCCTTCTGGATACTGCGGTGGAAAGCATGCATCTGAGTATGAGAGCTTATTATCGAATCCTGAAAGTGGCCAGGACGATCGCTGATCTTGATTGCTCAGAAATAATCAACTCTGCCCATATTGCTGAAGCAATCCAGTATCGTGAACTTGATCAGAAATACTGGAGGTAATTGCGATGAAAACGGATGCTGCCGGGTATGTCTATCATGCATGGCTTGCCTCTGCAACTCTTCAACCCCAAATCATCAGTAATCTACTCAAAGAATACAGGATACCGGAAAATATCTGGCGCGCTGTGGTATCCGGAAATGTACTAAAAAATTTGATTACTCCTGCGGGATTTAATACACTGAAACGAAATGCTTCAGATGAATGGATTGAAAAAATGAAGCAATTGTTGGTTCATCATGATATTAGAGCATTTACAATGATGGATGAGATATATCCTTCATCACTTCAGCAGATGCAGGCTCCTCCAGCAATTCTGTTTTACCAGGGAGACCTTCAATGCCTGGAAAGAAAAAATCTAGCGATGGTCGGCAGCAGAGCAGCTTCGTATGACGGACAGAAAGCGTCCGGAAGAATCGCACGTGATCTGAGTCGGAAAGGAATAGGTATCATCAGCGGGATGGCAGGTGGGATTGATTCAGCTTCTCATAGCGGATGCATTGAGGGCGGGAGCCCGACAATCGCTGTTACAGGATGCGGATTGGATATTGTTTACCCGTCTATAAACATCAGGCTTCGTGATAATATACTTGAACATGGCGGACTGCTGATAAGCGAATACGCTCCAGGTGAAAAACCGGTTGGATGGCATTTCCCTTTTCGAAACAGAATTATCACAGGACTCGCCAAGGCATTAATTGTTATCGAAGCTAAGATCCGAAGCGGTACGATGACTTCCGTGCAACATGCGTTGGATCAAGGAAAAGATATTTTTGTTTATCCTGGAGATCCGGCATCACCATTTTTTGAAGGAAATCATCTGTTGCTTCGCGAAGGAGCACAATATTTTACAACAGCAATGGATATACTGGAAGATCTCGGCTGGCTTGACAATCCCGAGATCATAGGGCAAAATAGCGTTTGTTCAGGCAGAGCAATAAAACCGTCAACGCCTGAGGAAGAGACTGTATTGTCTGCCTTGAGTCCCGGAAAGCTCAGTTTTGAGCAAATTGCCGAAAGATGCGATCTTGCGCCCGCAACGTTATTGAGCACACTTACGATGCTTCAAATCAAAGGCGCAATCGAGGCATTGCCTGGAAAACTATACCAAATAAATGATTCTAAAAGCTAGCATTATTCCTATCCGGAGGGATTCTCAGAATGGGTACTGCAAAACAGAAATTGATTATCGTCGAATCACCGGCAAAGGCAAAAACGATCGGGAAGTATCTTGGAAAGGGTTATAAAGTTGAGGCTTCGCAGGGACATGTATGTGATCTGCCAAAGAGTCAACTTGGAGTGGACGTTGAGAATGATTTTGATCTGAAATATATTACGATCCGAGGGAGAGGCGAAATTCTCAGCCGAATCCGTAAGGAAGCAAAAAATGCCTCCCAGATCTATTTTGCAACAGACCCTGATCGGGAAGGAGAGGCGATTAGCTGGCATTTGTTCCATGTGCTGGGTGTTGATGAAAATGAACCATGCAGGATCGAGTTTAACGAGGTTACCAAAAAGGCTGTTCAAAACGCAATTAAACATCCAAGAAAGCTGGATATGGGGAGGATTGATGCCCAACAGGCAAGACGGGCTCTTGATCGACTGGTGGGTTATAAGATCAGTCCGCTTCTTTGGGTTAAAGTTAAAAAAGGCTTATCAGCAGGACGGGTACAGAGTGTGGCGACCAGGATGGTAGTTGATCGTGAAAAAGAGATCGACAGCTTTATTCCCGAAGAATACTGGGATGTGAATGCGGACTGTTATGTTAAAAATGGAGGGAAACCTATTTGCTTTAATGCCCGACTGTCTGTTGTTGACGGAAAAAAGGCTCAAATTAAAACCAGCGAAGAAGCAGAAAAAATCTGTAAAAGGATTGAAAAAAGCGACTTCAGGATTGCAGAAATTCGCAAAAAGGAAAAAAGACGGCAACCTGCACCGCCGTTTACGACATCAAGTCTTCAACAGGAAGCCAGCCGTAAACTAGGATTCACAACAGCACGAACCATGCAGGTTGTTCAACAGTTGTATGAAGGCATTGATATCGCAGGCGAAGGAACTCAGGGTCTGGTGACTTATATTCGTACAGACAGCGTCAGAATCAGTGATGATGCTTTGAATGCACTGAGAAGATTTATTCCGGAACACTATGGACCAGAATTTCTTCCGGCTGAAAAGAACGAATTTAAAGGACGAAAAAATGCGCAGGATGCTCATGAAGCAATCCGACCGACAGATGTGAACCGGTTACCGGAATCAATCAAGCCATCGCTTAGCCGTGAACAGTATATGCTGTACAGGCTTATCTACAATAGATTTGTAGCCAGCCAGATGGAAAGCGCAATCTATGAAACGTTGGCGGCTGATCTCTGCGGATCTGGTATTACACTGCGTTTTTACGGTGAGCATAAAGTTTTTTCCGGATTTACAGTGCTGTATGAGGAAAGCACGGATGAAACTGCCGATGATGTTGAAATGAATCTCCCTGTATTGAAAGAAGGAGAAAAAGTCAGCATTCGGAAAGTCAATTCTGATCAGCATTTTACACAGCCACCGAGCCGATATACTGAAGCGAGTCTTGTTCGAACTTTAGAAGAAAACGGGATTGGCCGGCCGTCAACATATGCACCAACAATTACTACTATTATTTCCCGAGGATATGTTTCCCGTGAAAAGAAGAGACTTTATCCTACGGAACTGGGAATAATGATTACAAGTATGATGGAACAGTATTTTTCCCAGATCGTCGATACAGAGTTTACAGCCATCATGGAAGAAAAACTTGATGCCGTGGAAGAAGGACAGCAGAACTGGAAACAGATACTGCGCGAATTCTATCCAGAGTTTGAAGCAACGCTTGAAGTGGCGGAAAAAGAAATTGAAAAGGTTGAAGTTAAAGACGAAGTCAGCGACGTCCCCTGTGAAAAATGCGGTGCGATGATGGTTTTTAAGATGGGAAGATACGGAAAATTTTTGGCTTGTCCGAATTTCCCGGATTGTCGTAACACAAAACCGATCCTTCAATACATTGAAGCTCCATGTCCCAAATGTGGGAAACGACTCCTGGTTAAAGCCAGCAAAAAGAACCGGAGATTTTACGGCTGTGAAGGCTATCCGGATTGTGATTTTATCAGTTGGGATAAACCTGCAGCGGAAAAATGTCCGAAATGTGGTCAATACATGATTGAAAAGCAGAACAACAAAGGTGAAAAAGTATACTTGTGTACAAATGAAAACTGCCGTTTTAAATCGATTGCGCAGCAACAAGAGGAAGAGACGGAATGACAGATCTAACAGCAACAGTTATTGGCGGCGGTCTTGCAGGATGTGAAGCTGCTTGGCAGCTTGCTGAATATGGAATTTTTGTCCGGATGATCGAAATGAAACCGGTCAGAATGTCGCCTGCGCATCATTCAGAATACCTGGCTGAGCTTGTCTGCTCCAATAGTTTCAGGAGTGATCGTCTATCCAATGCAGTGGGCCTTTTGAAAGAAGAAATGCGAGTCCTTGGATCACTGATTATAAGGTGTGCCGATGCCACACGCGTTCCTGCTGGCGGTGCGCTGGCAGTAGACAGAGAACGATTCGCATATCTTGTGACAGAATCTATACGAAATCATCCGAATATTCAGTTGGTTCATGAGGAAGCAGTTTCAGTTCCGGAAGGCCCGACAATCATCGCTACAGGTCCGCTTACCAGTGATGCTTTATCAGAGACAATTTCACAGTTGCCCGGACTCTCAACCCTGAATTTTTTTGATGCAGCAGCTCCGATCGTGATTAAGGAATCGTTAGATGAAAAAAAACTTTTCAGACTCAGCCGATATAACCGTGGAAATGATTACCTGAATGCACCGATGAATGAAGATGAATATGGGAATTTTATACGAGAATTAACATGTGCGGAAACGGCACCTATTCATGGATTTGAAGAGAATATGGTTTTTGAAGGATGTATGCCGATTGAAAGCATGGCCAGGCGTGGATTCATGGTTCCGGCTTTCGGCCCGATGAAACCTGTCGGACTTGTTGATCCACGGACAGGTAAGGAGCCATTCGCGGTAGTACAACTTCGCCAGGATAACACAGCAGACACGTTATATAATCTTGTCGGCTTCCAGACTCGGCTGAAGTTCGGAGAACAGAAAAGAGTTTTCAGCTTGATTCCCGGTCTCGAAAAAGCCGAATTCGCAAGATACGGTGTGATGCATAGAAATACGTTCTTGAAAAGTCCTGGTTTTCTGAACAACAAATTTGGTATGATCGGAAGGGAAGGACTTTACTTTGCCGGCCAGATTACGGGTGTGGAAGGATATGTAGAAAGTGCCGGAAGCGGTATGATAGCCGGGATTTCACTTGCGGGAGAGTTGACCCGAAGAGAAGTTATCGAGTTTCCTCCATATACTGCATTAGGCTCACTGGGGAAATACGTTTCGACACCGAATCACGATTTTCAACCGATGAACTGCACATTCGGCTTAATAGATCCGCTACCATATTCTCCTGGACAGAAACGAATCAAGAAAAAACAGGAAAGATACGAAGCAATTGCGGCCAGATCGCTAGAATACATTCGTAAAATCAGCAAAGAAAAAGGGGGTATATAAAATGTCAGGAAACCTTAAAGGGACAACGATATGCGCTGTACGCAGAAACGGACAGATTGCAATTGCCGGAGATGGTCAGGTTACGATGGGAGAGCATACAATATTTAAAACTACTGCCAAAAAAGTCAGAAGATTGTATAATGGCGAAGTGGTTGTTGGATTTGCCGGAAGTGTTGCAGACGCATTTACACTTTGCGAGAAATTTGAAGAGAAACTGCAACAATGTAGCGGAAATCTTGAAAAAGCGGCAGTGGCTCTTGCACAGAACTGGCGTGGTGATCAGATGATGAGACAACTTGAATCCATGATGATCACAGCAGATAAAGAACACCTGCTGATTCTAAGCGGAACAGGAGAAGTTATTGATCCGGATGAAGGAATCGCGGCAATCGGATCCGGCGGAAACTATGCATTGGCCGCAGCCAGGGCTTTGGTCCAGAATACAGATCTCAGTGCGGCTGAAATCGCGGAAAAAGCATTAAAAATAGCTGCGAGTATCTGTGTATATACAAATGATCACATTACGGTTGAATCTATTTGAAAGGAAAGCGAGTGCAGTATATGAATGAACAGCAATTAACTCCCAGGCAAATTGTTCATGAACTTGACAGGTTTATTGTCGGACAGGATGAAGCAAAAAAAGCTGTTGCAATCGCACTTCGAAACAGATATCGTCGGAGCCGTGTTGATGATGCACTTCGTGATGAAATAATTCCCAAAAACATTTTGATGATCGGCCCAACAGGTGTCGGTAAAACAGAAATAGCGAGAAGACTGGCTAAGCTTGTAAATGCGCCGTTCATCAAAGTTGAAGCCACAAAATTCACCGAAGTCGGATATGTAGGGCGAGATGTGGAAAGCATCATCCGCGATCTAACTGAAAATGCTGTCCGGATGGTTCGGAAAGAACACGAAGAACGTGTATTGCCAAGAGCAAGAGTGCTGGCAGAAGAAAGGTTGAGTGAGCTTCTTGCACATCCGCAAAAGAAGAATTCCGTAACAAATCCGCTTGATTTTTTGCTCGGGAAACAAAAAGAAACTCAGCCAAATAACGACGAAGTCACAGCATTAGCACGAAAAAAGGACGAAATCCGCCAGCAATTGATGCGTGGCGAAATCGAAGATGCAGAACTTGAACTGGAAGTAGAAGAAGAGGCACCGACTCTTGAACTGGGCGGAAGTAGCATTAGTCTAGGTGATATGATGGGGAATATGATGCCCAAAAGGACACGTATGCGTCACGTTAAAGTACATGAAGCCAGGAAAATTCTGACAGATCAGGAAGCTGCTAAACTAATCGACAATGATGCAGTACAGGAAGAAGCATTGACCCGAACAGAGCAAAACGGTATTGTTTTTATCGATGAGATTGACAAGATTGCAAGCGCATCCGGGGCACATGGACCGGATGTTAGCAGAGAAGGTGTCCAGAGAGACATACTGCCAATTGTGGAAGGATGCACTGTTAGTACCAAGTATGGCGCTGTGCGGACTGACTATATGCTGTTTATTGCTGCCGGAGCATTCCATGTTAGCAAAGTGACGGATCTCATTCCGGAACTGCAAGGGCGTTTCCCGGTTCACGTAAAGCTTAAAAGCTTGACCTGTGATGATTTTAAACAGATTATGACAGTTCCGGAGAATGCGCTGACTAAACAATACCAGGCATTGCTTGCGGTAGACAAGGTAATGATACAATTTGATGACAGCGCAGTTAATGCGATTGCGGAAGCTGCCTGCAATGCAAACGAAAATGCTGAAGATATTGGTGCCAGAAGGCTTCATGCTATATTTGAACAACTGCTTGAGGATGTTCTTTTCAATGCTGGTGACGAGAACATGCCACCCTTTGATCTGAAAATTGATGATGCTTATGTAAATGAGCACCTTAAAGGTGAAAACAAACCAACTGATATCCGAAAATTCATTCTTTGAACGTTATATCCGATGCAACTGCTTTGCAGCCATCTGGTTACGTGTTATAATCACTCCAAGATATGTGACGGGGAGGATAATCGGATGATTCGGACAATCGGTATGATCGGAACTGGTAATATGGGCTCAGCTATTTTGCGTGGCATTGTAGAAGCAGATTATATTAAAGCAGGGCAGATTATTGCGTATGATACCAGTACACGTAGAATACGTGAACTTGAAGAGGATATCCCAGGAATCATCTGTGCAAGGGACTGTGTAGAGGTTGCCGAACAGGCTGACCTGATCATTCTTGCTATAAAACCGATCTATGTACAGGACGTTCTGGATGAGATTCATTCCGCGCTTGACGGTAAAGCTGTACTAAGCATTGCTGCAGGATGGACTGTGAAGATGCTACAGTCGGCATTAAAGGGAACGACAGCGACGTATCTTCGTGTAATGCCGAATACCCCGGCGCTTGTCGGAGAGGGAATGACAGCGATCTGTGATGATACGACGTTCTTAAAAGAGGACTTTGATTATGCAAAGGGGATTTTCGATTCCATTGGAAAAACCCGTATTCTTCCCGAAAGACTTTTTGACGGTGTAGTCGCAGTCAGCGGAAGCAGTCCGGCATATGTGTATATGATGATTGAAGCAATGGCTGATGCTGCCGTGAAAGAAGGCCTTCCCAGAGTATATGCCTATGAAATGGCATCTCAGAGTGTTCTGGGAAGTGCATTGATGGTTCTTTCTTCTGGAACGCATCCTGCTGCATTGAAAGATGCTGTCTGTTCACCTGGAGGAACGACTATTGAGGCAGTCGAAGAACTTGAAAGAAAAGGTTTCCGGGCGGCAATCATGGATGCTATGGGAGCTTGTGCGCGTAAAAGCCGAGAAATGGCAAAAGAATAAGGAACGAATTTAAAATGGACGAAAGCAGAAAAAGTGTCAACATCTATACAGATGGGGCGTGCAGCGGGAATCCAGGACCTGGCGGTTGGGCAGCGATTTTAGAGTTTGGCCCTCATAAAAAAGAACTGAGCGGTTATATGGCCGGGACAACAAACAATCGTATGGAATTATTTGCTGCAATCAGCGGACTTGGTGCGTTAAAGGAACCTTGTAATGTAAAACTATATTCCGACAGCAACTATTTGGTTCAGGCCTTTAATGACCATTGGATCGAGAATTGGATAAAAAACGGATGGAAGACCAGCGGGGGAGGCAAAGTAGAAAATCAGGACCTATGGTTCATTATTTCAGCTCAAACAAAGAAACATCATGTTGAATTTATAAAGGTCAAGGGACACGCAGATCATCCTGAGAACAACCGTTGTGATGAGCTTGCAAGGGCTGCAATCGAAGAATATCGAAAACTTAATTCAGACAATTCAGAAATGATGAAACCGAATTCCTGACGAAAAAAGGTTGACATTATGGGAAGGGAATGATAATTTATTTAAAATTCAACTATTCGCTAAACCATAGTTTTACGAATAGTTGCATGTTTTTCGAAGATTATATAGAGAATATATATTCAATAATGGAGAAAAACAATGGCAGAAACAAATAAATACAGAGAAGAACTGGACGCAAAAAGAATCCTTCAGATCCGAGAATTAACAAAGGACCTTCCTCAGGCTTGTTCTGACTTTCTTAGAGCGATAGCTATATCGACTGGCACATTCACAAGATTAGCTTATGCAATCGATCTAAGAACGTTTTTTCGCTTTCTACATGAAGAACGGATCAGCTTTTCTGATAAACCTGTTAATTTATATGATGATTGTGATCTTGAAAAGCTATCACAAAGTGATATGATTGCCTACACCGAGTACCTGACATACTACTTGAAAAACGAGGCGGATTCTTCGGTACCGAATAAAGCATTTATAAACCATGAACTATCAATTAAACGGAAACTATGTGCAATTCGATCTTTTTATGACTATTTATTTAAAAACCAACGGATTGGTTCTAATGTTACAGAACTTGTTCCCCTTCCAAAGGTTCATGAAAAGCCAATTATCAGGCTAAATAAGGATGAAATGATCCGTATGCTGGAACAGGCTCAAACAGGAGATCAACTGACAAAATCTCAGCAGAAATACCAAAGAATCACGGCAAAACGCGATTTTGCAATTCTTTCTCTGTTTTTGGGTACCGGAATTCGGGTGAGTGAATGCGTCGGCATCAATATCAATGATGTGGATTTCGAAAACAATGCCTTTATTGTAACAAGGAAAGGTGGAAACCAGGTAGTACTCTACTTTCCGCCTGAAGTTGCAGAAGCACTTGCGGACTATTTGGAAGAACGAAGGGAGACAGAAGCGCTGCCAGGTCATGAGGACGCCATGTTTCTAAGTCTTCAACGCCGCAGGATTACCCAAAGAGCTGTGCAGAACCTTGTAAAAAAGTATGCTTCTGTTGCAGCTCCGCTGAAAAGCAGAATCAGTCCCCACAAGCTTCGAAGTACCTATGCCACAAATCTGTATAATGAGACTGGCGACATTTATCTGGTTGCGGATGTGCTTGGACATTCTTCCGTGGACACAACCCGTAAACATTACGCAGATATGACAGACGCACGCAGAAGACTGGCGGCTGAGCACGTGCACTTGCCTGGTGATCCGGAGTTTAATCCTGATCGCTGATTAATGCTCGGATTTTTTTCGTCAGATCTCTTAGCTCGTTGTTTGAATGATTTGAAAGACGATCGATATAGCTTGTCAGGTCCAGCAGGGCATTCTTAAGCTCAAGGTAGTCAGTATTAGAGTACTTTCTTGCAGTGGGTACGTTTTCAGCGTTTACAGTTTTCTTCTTTCTCACGACGGGATCAGTCAAACGTATCCACTCTCCTGAAAGAAGGTCAAACTCCGATCCGGAATAAGGGGCCATTGATGGAATATGAAATTGTTCCGCTACGGCTTTTGAGAACGCTGTACAGGAATCATCATCTCCATGATTTACAAAAACGTAAGAAGGCCTCTTATTGTAGCCTGAGAGCCATCGCAGCAGTCCTTCCCTATCTGCATGCCCGGAAACACCATCCAGGAGAGCGATCTCTGCATTGACATCAATTTGTTCTCCAAAGATTTTTACAGAGTTTGCTCCGTCATAGATTAATCTGCCTAGTGTACCGACGGCCTGATAACCGACAAATAGGATTGTATTGCGTTCATCCCATAGGTGATGCTTTAAGTGATGACGGATGCGGCCACCTTCACACATTCCACCCGAAGCGATAATCACCTTTGGAGACGGATCGGTGTTCAAAGCTTTTGATTCTTCAGAGGAAACAGTAGTGTTTAAACCTTCAAACCAGATGGGATTCTTTCCCTCTGACATAATCGCAAGTGTTTCTTTATCAAGACAAATTGGATCACACTGGAGAAATACGGCAGTTGCTTCATTCGCGAGCGGACTGTCTACATAGACTTGAAAACCTTCCATGCTTGCCGGAAGAAGATGGCTTTGTTTGATTTCCCGAAAAAAATACAGTAGTTCCTGAGTCCTTCCGACAGCAAAAGAAGGAATGATAACTGACCCTTTTCTATTGAAAGTCCGTATAAGAACATCTGTGAGGATGGGGATTGGTTCTTTCACAGTATCGTGAAGGCGAGTACCGTAGGTTGATTCGATTAGTAAATAATCAGCATCCAGAATGGTAGACGGATCATTTATGATTGGCTGGTTAATATTACCGACATCTCCTGAACAGACAAGTTTCACACTCTTTCCTTGGTCTTCCAGAAAGAATTCTATAAATGAGGAACCGAGCAGATGACCGGCATCACTAAAACGAATGGAAAGGCCTTCATCGACCATATAGAATTCATTATATTCGCAGGGATTAAAGAAATTCATAGTGGTTGCTGCATCTTCTGCAGTATAAAGCGGAACGACTTCAGGCCCACCAGTTCGAAGGTTTTTCTTTGTTTCTGAAGCAGCATCAGTTTCTTGAATATGCGCACTGTCGGCAAGCATTATAGAACAGAGAGCCGTTGTTTCAGCTGTTGCATAGATTGTGCCACGAAACCCTTGCTTATATAAAAGAGGAAGAAGACCTGAATGGTCGATATGGGCATGAGTAAGAAAGACATATTCGATTTGTGAGGCGCTGACGGGCATTTCAGCCATTTCAAAATCGTTTTCTCCCTGCTCCATGCCATAATCGACTAAAAAATAGCGGTTATCACGCCATTCAATAAGCGTATGGCTTCCGGTAACCTGATGTGCTGCACCGAGGAAAGTGATCTTCATGGCAGTTATATCCTTTCTGAATCAGATTTGCAAATAAGCGGGAGTCAATTTATAATAAAAAGGGTTAAGGGTTATATATGTTTTCATTCTCGAGTATGACCCGGTCAATTCTGACCCCGCGGAATTCAGCATCATTGTTAATGCATTTCATACAGTTATCGCAGATTTTTTCCGGGTCAAGATCGCATCGGTCGCATTCACCACAACCGATACAATCTCTGTCATAAAGTATGCAAGGATGATTAATATCCATATTCTGATGCCTCCCTGTAAATTGATTATACAACTTGGAAGAAAGGACGGTCAAGCTTGAACATTCTGGAGTTGAGAACTTTCGAAGAGGAAGAATATCATGATTTTTTCAAGGATTATGTTCCCGATCCGATGATGGATTCCTCCCCTTTTTTATATAACCGTGAACAGATCAGTCGGTCTTATCTTTACAACCACGGTAATTTCAGGTCTGATTATGTACATTATGGCGTGTTTTTGAATCAAAAACCAGTCGGTTCTCTTCAGCTGAAAAGAATGGATCGGCAAAAGCGTTCCTGTGAATTCGGAATCATTCTTCAGAACGACAAAGTAAAAAACATAGGGATCGGTACATGTGCTATCAGGAAACTGATGGAGATTGCGCGTGATCAATATGGAATGGAATTAATAATCGGTGATACAAGGGCGAGAAACAAACGAATGATTCGTGTGTTTGAAAAGCTTGGATTTGAGCTTATCGAAACCGTACCAAACGCCTTTGAACAATCAAACGGCGAAAAGGATGATCGGCTGGTTTATCATAAACTCTTAAGGAGGAGCCAAAGCGATGACTAAGGTAATCCTAAAGCCAGGAAAAGAAAAACGAGTCCACACAAATCATCCATGGGTTTTCAGAAGTGATATTGACCGAGTTGAAGGGGCCTTTTTGCCTGGTGATATCGTTGATATTACTAGTGCAAAAGGTCATTTCTTAGCAAGAGGGTTTTATAACCCTGCCAGCCAAATAGCACTGAGAATCATGACTTACAGGGAAGAAGCCGTTGATCGTGAGTTTATCTTCAAACGTGTGCATGAAGCGATCGAATATCGAAGAGCCTTTGCAGATCTTAAAAGCTGCAGGCTAATATTTGCCGAAAGCGACAGACTTCCGGCAATGATTGTAGATGCGTTTGATGATATTCTGGTTTTGCAGTGTCTTGCATTAGGAATGGAACGGTTCAAACACGATGTTACAGATGCGCTGATAGCTGAAATGAAACCGCGCGGTATATGGGAAAGAAACGATGTACCGGTCAGACAGCTTGAGGGATTGGAAATGTGTACCGGGTTGTTATACGGTGATGTGCCAGACCGAGTGGAAATGATAGAAAACGGCATCCGCTTTCTTGTTGATGTAAAAAAAGGCCAGAAAACCGGTTTTTTCCTCGATCAGAAGGAAAACCGCGCTGCAATTGAGCCGTTTGTTCATGGAAAAACAGTTCTTGACTGCTTCACTCATACTGGATCCTTTGCACTGCATGCGGGGAAATATGGAGCCTGTAAGGTTACAGGCGTTGATATCAGCGAATATGCCTGCCGTTTCGCTGAGGAAAATGCAAAGCTAAACACGCTGGAGGACAGGGTAACCTTTGTTACTGCAAATGCTTTCGATCTGCTTGCCAAAGAAAGCAGGGAGAATAAGAAATACGATGTGATCATACTTGACCCGCCCGCTTTCACAAAAACACGATCTGCTGTTGAGAGTGCGATAAGAGGCTATAAAGAGATCAATCTCCGTGCAATGAAGATGATCGAACCAGGCGGATACCTGATAACCTGTTCATGCAGCCAGCATGTTTTGCCAGAGATTTTTAGGACCATGGTACTTGATGCTGCGCATGATGCGCATGTTATTCTCAGGCAGGTTGAATTCAGGACACAGGCAAAAGACCATCCAATTCTCCCTTACGCACGCGAAACTGAATATATAAAATGTGGGATATATCAGGTTCTTGCTATGGACTAAGATAATGATTTAATGGTTATCATAACCTAGAGTCTTCAGATCTGCTGCATTGTTTCGCCAATCCGGCCGACTCTTTACCCAAAGCTTAAGATTAACGTGTGAATCAAGCAGCTTTTCAATATCTGTCCGTGCTTCAGATCCGATCATTTGGAGCATAGAACCGCGTTTGCCGATTATGATTCCTTTATGTGCTTCCCTTTCACAATAGATAGTTGCGTTGATCTCTATCAGTTTCTCACTCAAAGATTCGATTTTAATTATTTCCACACCGATTCCGTGTGGAACTTCATCGCGCAGATGCCTGAGCGCTTTTTCACGGATAATTTCTGAGCAGAGAATGCGTTCGGGTTGATCGGTAATCATATCATCGGGGAAATACTTTGGCCCCTGTTGTAAGTGCTTTTCAAGACTTTTTTCTAATTCATCGAGACCGTTTTTTGTCTTTGCACTGACCGGTATGATTTCCTCATATCCGAGATCAGCCATTTTTGCCGTAGCGGAAAGAATCGTTTCCGGCGATACCAGATCAATCTTGTTTAATGCCAGAACAGCAGGCACTCTCTTACCTTTCAGCTCAAAAGCAATATTAACATCATTATCGGTAATATGAGAAACATCAAGGATAACGAGAACACAATCCATACCATCCATCGCATCGTGAACGGAACGCATCATATATTCACCAAGACGTGTTTTCGGATTATGAATTCCTGGTGTATCCAGAAAGACAATTTGATACTCTTTGCGGGTTAGAACACCCATGATTCGGTTCCTGGTTGTTTGTGGACGATTTGAAACAATGGATATTTTTTCACCTATCATTGCGTTCATCAGGGAAGACTTACCAACATTAGGACGTCCTGCTATTGTTACAAACCCGGAATGAAACTGAATATTATTATTCATATTTAGCTGTCTCCTGATATTTTATTGCATACTTTCCGGACCGAAACTCTCCGGAAGAAGTTCATGAAGCGATTTCTCTTCAACATGCTCATTCCATGTGACGAGGATGCGTATATCAGGTGAAAACTCGTTGAGCACCTGTCGGCATGCTCCACAAGGCCATGCCTTTGTTTTCGCTGCGATAGCAATTATATCAAAGTCTGTGGCCCCTTCACTGATTGCCTTGAAAACAGCGGTTCTCTCCGCACAATTGGACAGTCCGAAAGAAGCGTTTTCGATATTACAGCCGGTAAAAATTCTTCCGTCCAGACAGTGCAATGCGGCACCTACAGGATAAGACGAATAAGGCGAATAGCTTCTCTTCATGGCTTCACGGGCAAGCGAAATCAATGTCATTTCAATTGAATGGGATGTTGAATTATGTGTAACTGATGCGGCAGCTAGTATTTTTTCTTCCATTATTCTCATTTTCTCCTTCTCTTCTGATTTAATATGATCGTAACCCATCAGATGGCAAATGCCGTGAATCAAAAGGTAACAGGCCTCACGAAGTTCAGAATGACCATATTCACAGGCTTGTTTACGTAAATGAGGGACTGAGATAAAAATATCTCCGAGAAAGCAAGCTTTGTTTTCATCATCATATTCCATGCGAAGTTTTTGCTCACAACACGATGCTGTCATGCCAGATGGATATTCAATGGAGGGAAAAGAAAGAACGTCGGTCGAAGAAGAAATACCGCGGTATTCCTGATTGATACAGGCAATAGTTTCATCATCGCAAAGGCAGACTTGAATAAAACAAGGAATTAGAATTCCTTCGCATTGAATAGCTTTTTCAGCAGCAATAGACATCTGCGTCCGGATTGCTATATCAAGATCATATTGCAAATTCCACTCAATCTTCATTTTTTTGCTCCGTTGTTTCATTTGTTAGAAGTGGATTGTTTGAAGACTCTTCAAAAGCCTGAGAGGGTATGGTATTTTCAGAATCAGAGGGAGCAGTGTCATCCGCAACAGACAGTCCAGCAGGTTTATCAGGACATTTTTGGAGCTCTTCGTTGTTTACAACCTTGTTTGGTGATGCTTTATCGGCTGATTTCGTATCATTTTCTTTTTCCGTAATGTATTGAGAAACTTTCGGATATTCAACCCGTTCATGATAAACACCTTTCAGAATGCCAGAAAATGCCTCACAAATCTGATCAATATCTCTCAGTGATAGTTCACAATCTGTCAACTGTCCGTCTTCGAGTTTGCCACGTATTAAACGTTCAATAAATTGATCAATAGCTTTTGGTGTCGGATCCTTCATTGAACGTACAGCCGCCTCGATAGTATCGGCAAGCATAACAATAGAGGCTTCTTTTGTTTTTGGTTTAGGCCCTGTATACCTGAAATCATTGATATCAACATGCTGTCCGCCGGCAAGTTGAAGAGCCTTATGATAAAAGAACATTACAGGGGTAACACCGTGATGCTGAAGGATTATATCCTGAACTTCGGGTGGAAGATGTTCTTTTTGAGCCAAAAGCACACCGTCCCGGGTATGTGCTGTCAGTATGGCTGCAGAAACATATGGATCTGTATTTGCATGCGGATTGGATCCGTGCTGGTTTTCGCTGAAATAGCCGGGTCTTTTTAATTTTCCGATATCATGATAATATGCGCCGGCTCGTGCCAGGAAAGAATTTGCTCCGATTTTATCGGAAGCGGCTTCAGCAAGATTCGCAACAATGATGGAATGATGATATGTTCCGGGAGCTTCTATCATCAAACGCTTCATTAGCGGGTGATTCGGATTGGTTATTTCCAACAGCCTGCTTGGTGTAGCCAAATGGAAAATGCCTTCAAAAGCAGGTTGGAGCGCAACGGCAAGCGCACCGCTGAGCAATCCTCCCGCCAGAGCCCATGAGCCTGTATGGATCATATCCAAAGTTTCAGCTGAAGTCAGGAGTTTAATACCAATAATCATCAGGATGCTGAAAAAAGATGTAATCAGACCTGCCAACAAAACTCGTACACGCTGAGGGCGTCCTTTTAGATACCAAATCGTTGCAACACTGCAGGAAAGTGTATTGGCCATGATCAACACAACATCATAAAAAGTAGTGGAACTGCTGCAACTGGTTAGACCGGCAAATAGCAAAGCAAGCGGAAAGGTCAGGCACAGACCTGCTCTGTAACCAAGAAGTACTGTACCCAGAATAGCGCCGAGAGTAATAGGAATAATATAAAGACTGGGCAGAAGATTAGAGATTATTGCAAAAGAAACACAGAGAATCAGAATCAGAAGAATGACAAGCAGAGGTCTTACTTGTGAGAGATAATGCTTTAGGAGCAGGCGCAGAAGCATAATCATGGAGAGCATGGCAACCAGCACATTAAGCAGAGCACCGCCGTAAACGGAATAGTCATAGTGGTCATCATTCAGAAGCCCGAGACTGCGCAGAACTTCCAACTGACTTTGCGTGATTCTATCCCCTTCACGAATAATATTCTGTCCCTGAGAGATCATTACAGGTTCTATAGCTTCTCTTGCTTTCTGAATCGCTTCGTCAGTAGCCTCCTGATCAATGATCATATTAGGTTTGATACATGTACGTAGAACGGCGGGAAGAATTGTCTGGGTAAGCGATACATCCACCTTATACCCAACGATTTGCTGAATAGTCATAATAGCTTGGCTGACTTGACCTTCTCGAATCGTCGAATTCATAGAGTTTTCGACAGCTTCTCTGACGATACTGACCATATTATCAAATACTGGAGTATCGACACGCAGCAATGTTGTAATCTGAGTTCTGCTAAGTGAGAGAGTATTGACAAGACTAAGAGCATAGTCAATTTCTTCTTCAGAAAATGAGCGGTAATAACTGTGAACAGAGTCATCATTCTTAAGCGTTACACCATATTGCTGAATTGTTCGCAATTCATTGAACATATCATCAAGAGAAGATAGTACTTCTTCTTTAACACCTTGCTGAAAACGATATGTCGGTTCAACTGTAGCTTCTGCTGCAGCACGTTTTTCTTCTGTCGTAACTTCATCAATGACTTCTTTGGGTGCATTAACCGTTACATGTGAAATAGAACCTACGCGAAGATCGTATTTTCGTGGTGCGCATACTAGAAAAAAAAGAATAAGCAGAATTAGAAATGTCCCCAAAAGGAGAAGTGTACATTTGCTGGAAGATGAATGAAGCCAGTTTTTTATACGGTGAATTCTGTCTTTACTTTTAGACTGATTATCATCTGAAAGTCTATTTGTCATGTTTCTTCCTTTCCTGCTGATTGTCTTTTTTTATCAGCTGCATCATATGCCTCGACGATCTGCTGGACCAGTTCATGTCGTACAATATCTCTTCCTGACATTTTCACAATACCAATTCCAGGAATATTCTGAAGCAAATTAACAGCTTCAGCAAGACCGGATGTTTTCCCGGATGGCAGATCTGTCTGAGTAATATCTCCGGTAACAACAACACGGGAATGAAATCCCATTCTTGTTAGAAACATTTTCATTTGTTCGGAAGTCGTATTCTGTGCTTCGTCCAGGATAATGAACGCATCTGACAGAGTTCGTCCGCGCATATACGCCAAGGGTGCAACCTCAACGATTCCCCGTTCAATCAGTTTTGTATATGAATCAGCACCCATAAAATCGTACATGGCATCATATAAAGGTCTGAGATAAGGATCGACTTTCTGTGTTAGATCTCCTGGCAAGAAACCAAGCTTTTCGCCCGCTTCAACAGCCGGCCTTGTCAGAATTATACGTTCAACTTCTTTGTTTTTCAAAGCCATAACCGCCAGAGCCATCGCAAGATAAGTTTTACCTGTGCCAGCCGGACCAACAGCAAAAGTGAGCACATGATCACGAATGGTATCAACATAAAGTCGTTGTCCGAATGTTTTGCATGTGATCTCTTTCCCCCTGTGCGTAACAGCAATAACCCGTTTGAGGTTTTCTTCAATCAGATCTTTGTTTCCCTCTCGGAGCAGTGCGATTGTGTAGCGTATCCTAACACGGTCGACGGGTTCATTTTGTTTAATTAGATTAAGTATATGCAAAACAGCCTGACGGGCGATATCAATATTTTTGCTTTCGCCGGTAATGACCAAATGGTTCCGACGAAGAGCGATCGAAACATTGCATTCCTGTTCTATCAAAGCAATATTACGGTCATTCAAGCCAAATAAAGATACATATGCATCCATTGAATCAGCTGAGAGTTCAAGATCAAGATCTTCAGTCAAATCGTTTTGCTTCCTTCCTTTTTCGGGTTCTGTATACTCATCGTATTTTACTATATTTAACGTTGACACACAAGAATTATTATGATAATATCCAAATAATTTCATACTGCGAAAGACGATGATGGTTGATAACCCTTTTACAGAAGCTGCAGAGAGCTGCCGGTTGCTGCAAGGCAGTGCGGAGTAAAAGACTACTGCTTCCGGAGTTGATTTCATGAACACGATCCGTAAGTAATGAAATACGGGTGCCCCGTAACAGGCTGTGAACTTGTTTGAGTTCGAGAGAGACTCTGTAGTCAGAGTAATATGGGTGGTACCACGGAATTGATTTCGTCCCTGAGGCTTCGGCTTCAGGGTTTTTAGTTGAGGAGGGATATTTTCATGAACCAGCAAAGAGAGATATCGATTTGTGATTGTACGTTACAGGATGTTGAAAACCATATCGAACTAAGTTTCAGAGAAAAAATAGAATTATGCAGATTGATTGACAAACTTGGTGTATTCTCTATTGAATTGTGTGAAATCAAACAAAAAAAGATAGACCGTCTTCTGATTAAATCTATTTGTTCTGCTGTACAAAGAGCCGTTGTATCCGTTCCTGTCAATCTGAAAGAAGTGGATTCCGTGCAAATGACTTGGGAGGCTTTAAAAGATGCCAGAAAGGCACGGATGCAGGTAGTAGCTCCGACTAGTTCTGTTCAGATGGAGTATCTGCTACATTTGAAACCGACAGGGTTGACTGAAATAGTAGAAAAACGGATTCGGGAATGCCGTGCATTGACAAATGAAGTTGAATTTATTGCCGTAGATGCAACACGCAGTGATCCGGTGTTTCTTCGTCGAATTCTTTCATCAGCTGTAAACGCTGGGGCAAAAATAGTTACTCTATGCGATACCGCAGGAATTCTGACACCAGATGAAACAATAACCTTTCTGAAAGATTTGTTCAATGATTTGCCAGAACTCAAAGAAGTAATGGTCGGATTCAGTTCTTCAAATGAATTGAATCTCGCGGATGCATGTGCTTTTGCTGCTGTCTCGGCGGGTGTTGATATGCTTAAAGCAGCGGCATTTCGCGGAGACACTGTCTCTTTAGCAGCTATTGTGAAAATACTGAATATAAAAGGATCTACTCTGCAAGTAAAAAACACTGTTGAAATCGAACAGATCAACCGAATTACAGGGCAAGTCGACATGATATGCAATGCAAATAAACGTCAATCTGTTGCTTTTTCGGAAACCCTTTCAGTACATGATAAAGATATTCTTCTGAGTATTCATGATTCATTTGATACTGTGATTGTTGCAACTGAAAAACTTGGATATGACTTGGGAGCAGAGGATCAGCAAAAAGTTTGGAGTGTTTTCAGCAGGATAGTTGAAAAGAAAGAAAGCATTACATTAAAGGAATTGGATGCTATTATTGCTGCAGAGGCGATGCAGGTTCCACCCGCATATCACAGTGTGCAATATGTGATTAATACCGGCAATACAATCAGTGCCATGTCTCATATGAAACTGATGTTTCACAATCAAGAGATTGAGGGGATTGCTTCTGGGGATGGGGCAATCGATGCAGCGTTCAATTCAATTGAAATGGCTACAGGCCGGCATTATGAACTCGATGATTTTCAAATCCAGTCGGTGACAGAAGGTCGGGAGGCGATGGGTGAAACAATTGTAAAACTTCGTCATGAGGGAAAACTTTATTCCGGACGTGGTATATCCACTGATATCGTCGGAGCAGGCATCATGGCATATATAAATGCAGTCAATAAGATTGTATATGAGGAGGAAGAAGCATGAATCTATCTTTTTCAACGCGAGGATGGAACAATCTTAGCTGGGAAGATCAGGTTCGCGATGCGGATGAGATGGGCTTCCTTGGTATTGAACCATACAACATTCAGGATTATCCTTCTCTGTCTGGCAAAGGCGGTGCTTTTCATCCTTATATGCAGAATGAAACGATGCGCGCCCTCAGAAAAGCCAATCTGAAAATTCCGTGCTTTGACACTTATATTGATCTTTCTCTTGAGGATGAATCTCTTGAAAAAGCCATTTTTGTTATCAAAACCGCTTCAGACATGAAAGTACCATATGTTGCTTTCTGCTCTCTGAGAGATAGGGAGGATGAAGTTCGCAAAAATCTGAATCAGCTTTTGAAAAAAGCCTCAGAAGAGAATGTTTGTATTTTGATAAAAACTGTAGGGATATATGCCGATACGAATCGACTCAGAAAGTTGATGGATGATTATGCATGTGATGAACTTGCAGCTCTCTGGGATATGCATCATCCTGTCCGTGATTTCTCTGAGACTCCTGATCAGACTATACGAAATCTTGGCGGTTATGTCCGACATGTTCACCTGAGGGATTCAAATGATGACCTTTCGTATAACTTAATCGGTGAAGGGACATTGCCAATCCTTGAAATGATGAACGCGCTGTCTTCCATTGACTACAACGGATTTATTTCTTTGGAATGGAAAACGGAATGGATGCCAGATATTCCGGATCGGGAAATTATCTTTTCACATTTTATCAACTATATGAATCGATTTGAAAATCCAAGAGGGAAAAAGAAAAGTCTTTATTTCAACCATGATGGTACCGGAAAATACATATGGAAGAAAGATGAATTGATCGATATGACTTTCGGAAGCGTTCTTGATAGGCTTGTCGAAGAGTTTCCAGATCAATATGCTTTTAAATACACTACCCTTGACTATACAAGAACTTATGAAGAGTTTAGAAAAGATGTAAATCGTTTTGCAAGAGCCCTGATCTCGATGGGGGTTCGTGCCGGGACCAAAGTAGCTATTTGGGCAACAAACGTTCCTGCTTGGTATATCACTTTCTGGGCAACAACAAAGATTGGGGCTGTTCTTGTTACAGTTAATACAGCATATAAGATTCATGAAGCTGAGTATCTTCTGCGTCAAAGTGATACTCATACGCTCGTTATGATTGAAAGTGCATTGGATAGTAATTATCGTGCCATAATCAATGAGCTATGCCCTGAATTGACATCTTCGAAAACTGGTGAACCGCTTCACTGCAAAAAATTGCCTTTTTTGCGAAATATTATTACTGTCGGATATGTTCAACAAGGATGTCTTACATTTGAGGAAGCCATGAAACGTGCTGATTCTGTTACTGAGGAAAAACTGGATAGTATGGCTCAACACGTAAAACCGGATGATGTCTGTAACATGCAATACACTTCTGGCACCACAGGTTTTCCGAAAGGTGTCATGTTGACTCATTATAATGTTGTCAACGATGGAAAATGTATCGGGGATCGTATGGGTTTATCGACTGCTGATCGTATGATGATTCAGGTTCCGATGTTTCATTGCTTCGGGATGGTTTTGGCAATGACAGCATCCATGACACACGGAACAACTCTCTGCCCCCTACCCTATTTTTCTGCTAAAAATTCTCTCGCATGCATCAACCAGGAAAGGATCACCTGTTTCCATGGTGTTCCGACGATGTTCATTGCTATGTTCAATCACGAGGATTATAAAAAAACGGATTTCTCTTATATGAGGACGGGGATCATGGCCGGATCCGGATGCCCGCCTGAATTAATGAAACGCGCAGCCCGCCCGGATGAGATGAATATGCGCGGGATTGTTAGCGTCTACGGGCAGACTGAATCTTCTCCGGGAAGCACAATGTCTGCTTGGACTGATTCACTTGAGCTTAGAACAGAAACTGTTGGATATTCATTTCCGCATGTGCAGACGAAAGTAATAGATCCGGAGACCGGAAAAGAGCTTCCGGATGGTCAGGACGGCGAATTCTGTTCAAGAGGATACAATATTATGAAGGGATATTATAAAATGCCGGATGCGACTAATTCAGCAATCGACAGTGAAGGATGGCTCCATTCAGGAGATCTGGCACGCAGAAATTCTGATGGAACTTATCTGATCACAGGTCGCTTGAAAGACATGATTATTCGAGGCGGAGAAAATATTTATCCGAAAGAAATAGAAGAATTTATCTATACACATCCGGCGGTTGCAGATGTTCAGGTAATTGGAGTTCCTGACGCAAAATACGGCGAAGCAGTCATGGCCTGTATAATTCAGAAGAAGGATCAGCATGTAACAAAAGAAGAAATGACTGACTATATAAAATCGCATATGGCACGGCATAAGGTGCCGCAATATATCGAATTTGTTGATTCCTTTCCAATGAATGCAGCCGGGAAAATACTGAAATATCGCATGCGCGAAGAGGCTGCACAACGTTTGGGACTGGTCGGAGCTGCCGGAATCGACACTGCAGGTGGAGTTAAACAGTAAGAAGATGCCTCATCCCCGAAGGATCGGTCAGTACTTTAGCGCATCCAAGGACAACACAGTCTTTTGCATCTTCGGCTACCCGACAGGGAATATTTAGTACGGATCCGATTGCTTCAGCTAACCCGTATAATGCAGCACCGCCACCGGTCAGTGTTACGCCGCCGTCAAAAACGTCGGATGCAAGCTGGGGAGGTGTTCTTTCGATCACGACTTGAACAGCTTCGATAAGATCATTTACCTGGTCCAGCACTGCCTCATAGATTTCGTCTGATTCAACAGACATAGTCTTTGGAAGACCGGAAATCAAGTTTCTTCCGGTAATATCCATTTCTACTCGTGGGTTCCGGCGGATTGCTCCGCCAAGGGTTATCTTGATTTGTTCAGCTGTTCGTTCTCCAATAAGCATGTTGTATTTTTTTCTCAGATAACGGATAATTGCTTCATCAAAATGATCACCGCCGATATGCACAGAGCTGATTACAGAGATTGATCCATTATATAAAACTGCAAGGTCTGTACAACCTGCGCTGACATCAACAACCATGCTTCCGTATGGCCCGAGGAAATTCAATTGAGCACCGAGTGCTGCTGCAATATTCTTGTCCAGCAGTTGAGTTCTTCTGACACCTGCGTCAAACATAGCACTGATAAGCGCTTTTTTTTCAATATCCTTTACTCCGGAGGGTACAGCCATTACAGCCCTTGGCCTTGCAATTAGATGCTTGCCAATCACAGAAGAGACAAAAAACCTGAGCATTGCACTTGCCAGATCAAAATCAAACATTTCTCCCTGGGCTAATGGACGAATCACATTAACATTTGCAGGGGTTCTGCCAATCATCCTGTATGCTTCCATACCAAATGCAATAATACTTCTTGTTTCTCTGTCGATTGCAACAACTGATGGCTCACGAAAAACGATTCCGCTCCCTTTCATATATATTACAACATTAGATGTGCCTAGATCGATTCCAATATCATTTACTTGAGCCATGATGAAGTCCTTTCATCCCATAACTGTTATTACCATAAAATCATATCATTATAATATTCAAAAAACAAGACAACTGATTTCGCTTTCTTGACAACAGTGCTTTTAGAAAGCATAATATTCTTGGATGTTATAAGGAGGTGCTTAAGTTGGCCGTCAGGATCCAATCTGTTACATCCGGCTCTCCGGCTGAACGTGTCGGAATCCGGGCTGACGAAATGATTCTTTCGATTAATGGCGAACCGATTCGGGATGAGATTGATTATCAGGCGTTGACTGCAGAAACAAGTTTAAAAGTAATAATAGATGACGGAAAATTGAAACGTGAGTTTGATATTCAAAAAGAAGAGTGGGAACCACTTGGCCTCTGCCTTGATGAAACTAAGATAATGAAACCGCGTCATTGTTGCAATCACTGTCTGTTTTGCTTTGTCGATCAATTGCCGAAAGGCATGAGAAGCACGCTTTATGTTAAGGATGATGACTGGCGCCATAGTTTAATGATGGGAAACTATGTCACCTTGACAAATGTCAGCGAAGAAGAGTTTCAAAGGATTATACGAAGAAAAGCCTCCCCTCTCTATATCTCTGTACACGCAACTGATCCTGAAATTCGTTGCGCGATTTTGAGAAACCCGAAGGCTGGGAATTTGATGCAAAGATTGAAAAAACTAAAGAAAAATGGAATTGAGTTCCATTGTCAGATTGTTCTATGTCCGGAAATTAATGATGGAAAAATCCTTTTTCGCTCGATAGAAGATCTTGCTTCACTTTGGCCTTCCGCAAGATCACTTGCAATCGTTCCCGTAGGATTGACTATGCATCGGGCGGGGTTAACAGAAATAAAACAATTTGATTCCGTATCTGCAGACGCGCTACTGAAGAAAATACAAACGTATCAGGATCGTTTTTTGAAAGAGTTTGGGACAAGATTTGTTTTTCCCTCGGATGAATTCTATTGTTTAAGTCATCAAAAGTTGCCTGAAGACAGTGAATATGAGGACTATCCTCAGATCGAGAACGGTGTCGGGATGCTTCGGCTTCTGGAACAGGAATGCAAAGATGCTGCGGAAGAATTGCTCACTCGGAAAGAGACTAATAAACCTGTCAGACGAAGGATCCTGATTCCAACCGGCGTTTCTGCTCAACCATTTATTCAGAAACTTGTTAGCCGTTATGCACCAGAATGGACAGAGGTCAAGGTGATTGCAGTAAAGAACCGTTTTTTTGGAGAAACTATTACTGTGACTGGCCTGATCGTTGGTCAGGATCTGGTCAGCTCTCTTCAAGGTATAGAATGTGATGAGATCCTGATCTGTGATACGATGCTTAGAGAAAATACGGACCGATTCTTGGATGATATGACGCTTGATGAAGTATGTAATAAGTTAAGATGTCCTGTCAAAGTCATCCCGAATAATGGTGAATCTTTGATCCGCGCGCTTTGGGGAATGGAGGATGAAGATGTCTAAACCACTAGTTGCTATCGTGGGACGTCCAAACGTAGGAAAATCAACCTTTTTTAATAAAATATCCGGAAAGAGAATCAGTATTGTTGAGGATACTCCCGGTGTCACAAGAGACAGAATTACCGCTGATGCTGAATGGTTGGGTCATGAATTTACGCTGATTGATACCGGCGGGATTGACCCGAAGAGCAATGATGAACTGCTTAGTCAGATGCGGGAACAGGCAGAAACAGCTATTGAACTTGCGGATGTAATTTGCTTTTTTGCTGACGCGAGAGACGGACTGACTGAAGATGACAAAGATGTTGCAAATATGCTACGTAAAGCTAAGAAACCTGTATTGCTGGTTATCAATAAAGTTGATTATCTTGGATTAAATGATAATCTTTATGAGTTTTACGAGCTTGGTCTTGGAGATCCGATTGGTATCAGCAGCGTAAATATGCTTGGTTTTGGTGATCTGCTTGATCAGATTATCAGTCTTCTACCTCGGGATAATATATCAAACACGTCTGATACTCAGCCGATTCAGCTCGCGATCGTTGGACGGCCTAATGTTGGCAAGAGTTCACTAACAAACAGATTGCTTGGTGAAAAACGTACAATGGTCTCGGAAATTGCGGGAACAACGCGTGATGCAATTGATACCCTCTATTCAGATAAGGACGGCATTACCTTCAATATTATTGATACCGCGGGAATTAGAAGGAAAAGAGCTATTGAAGAAGAATCTCTTGAAAGATATAGCGTTTTGCGTTCGATTGCCGCAATTCGACGCTGTGATGTTGCGTTACTCCTCATCGATGCAAATGATGGTGTGACCGAACAAGATACAAAAATCGCTGGTTTAATCCATGATGAAGGAAAAGCAGCTATAGTGATCGTCAATAAATGGGATATGCTTGAAAAAGAAACCGGCACGTATGAAAAATACAAAAAAGAAATCCTTGAAGCCCTTAAATTCATGACCTACGCACCGATTATTTTTATTTCTGCAAAAACCGGTCAGCGGGTAGACGCCGTACTTTCTAAAGTTAAAGAAGTATATGAAACATCAGGAAGAAGGATTACAACAGGAATTCTGAATGACATTGTTAATGAAGCTGTTAACGATCTGCAACCTCCGATGCAGGGGGGAAAAAGGCTTAAAATTTATTATGCTACACAGGGAGGTGTGAGACCTCCGTCCTTTGTTCTCTTTGTTAACGAAGAAAAACTAATGCAGTTCTCTTATCAACGATATCTCGAAAATTATTTCCGCAAATCATTCGACTTTACAGGGACACCGATACGGTTTATTCTTCGTGAAAAGAAAAAGGAGGAATGATTCTTATGGGCAATATTCCGATGCTGATCCTTTCTTGCTTAATTGCGTATCTTTTGGGTTCTGTTTCGTCTGGAATTCTTGTTTCAAAAATTGCAAAAGGTCCGGATTTGAGGACTGTTGGTAGTAAAAACACAGGCGCAAGCAATGTCCAACGGACAATGGGATGGAAATATGGTCTGATTACTTTCTTTGCCGATGCAATCAAAGGAGTGCTTTCCTGCTTGATTGCCGAATTACTTACGGGAGACCATATGGCGGCGCTTCCGGCAGGATTGTGCTGCGTTATTGGACATAACTGGCCGGTTTTCTTTGGATTTAAAGGCGGCAAGGGTGTAGCAACAACTGGTGGAGTTATGCTCTATTGTTTCCCGATCCCTGCTCTTTTCTGCATTGCCGGCACAATTGCATTGATTGCTGCTTTTCGCTATATATCGCTCGGAAGCCTTTTCATGGTCGTTTCTTTTGCAATTTGGTCTGTTTTCTTCAGTAATGGTAATATATGGATAATCTTATGGGCTTGCGTGCTGATGATCATGTGTATCATCCGACATCATGCTAATATCGGCAGATTGCTGAAAGGAACAGAAAACAAACTTGGAAATCATTCCAAATGATCGGAGGATCTCATGAGTAATGAAATGAGCCGGATCCGTAATTTTTGTATTGTTGCGCATATCGATCATGGAAAGAGCACTTTGGCGGATAGAATCCTGGAAAGAACCGGTGTATTTGAACATCGTGAAATGGTTGATCAAATTCTTGATAGTATGGAGCTTGAGCGTGAAAGAGGAATTACAATTAAAAGCAAAGCAGTACATATGATATATCGGGCAAAAGACGGAAATGATTATACATTAAATCTAATCGATACTCCTGGTCATGTTGATTTTACTTATGAAGTAAGTCGAGCGCTTGCTGCTTGCGAAGGCGCACTTCTGGTGGTTGATGCAACTCAGGGAATTGAAGCGCAGACACTTGCAAATGTTTATATGGCTTTGGAACATAATCTTGAAACAATTCCCGTGATCAACAAGATTGATCTGCCTTCTGCACGTCCGGAGGAAGTTCGTCAGGAGATTGAGGATGTAATCGGACTGGACGCAAGCTATGCTCCTTGCATTTCAGCAAAAACAGGCTTAAATATTGAAGAGGTTTTAGAAGCAATTGTAAAGCATATCCCCGCCCCTGAAGGGAATCCTGAATCTCCATTACAGGCTCTTATTTTTGATGCTTTTTATGACAATTATCGCGGTGCAATCTGTTTCATTCGTGTAAAGGAAGGTACCATCCGTTCCGGAATGAAAATGAGACTTATGGCAACCGGAAGTGAGTTTGATGTAGTTGAAGTTGGAATTTTTGATCCAGGATATAAACCCTGCGAAGAACTGAAAGCCGGCGATGTCGGATATGTTTCAGCATCGATAAAAGATGTGCGTGATACACGTGTTGGCGATACGATAACTGATGCAGAAAGACCCGCTCTCAAGCCTCTACCCGGATATCGTCATGTTACACCTATGGTTTACTGTGGTATTTATCCTGCTGACGGTGCAGATTATCCCGCATTGAAAGATGCCCTTGAAAAACTTAGAATGAATGATGCTTCACTGTCTTTTGAACCTGAAACATCTGTTGCTTTGGGGTATGGTTTTCGTTGTGGTTTCCTTGGCTTACTCCATATGGATATTATGACAACCAGATTGGAACGCGAGTTTGATCTTAACTTGGTAACGACAGCCCCGAGCGTTATTTATAAAGTATATAAGACAAACGGAACGGAACTGATGATAGACAATCCCACTAATCTGCCGCTGATTGGGGAAATTTCTTCAATGGAGGAGCCTTTTGTTCATGCAACAATTTATACGCCACAGGAATATGTTGGAACTTTGATGGAATTATGTCAGGATAAGCGCGGTGTTTTTATTGATATGCAATATGAAGGGACGCGTGTCAAATTGAATTATGATATGCCGTTAAATGAAATTATTTACGATTTCTTTGACCAGGTAAAAAGCAGGAGTCGAGGTTATGCATCATTTGATTATGAATTAAAAGATTATCGTCCCAGTGATCTGGTGAAAATGGATATTCTGCTTAACGGCGATATTTGTGACGCTTTTTCAATTATTGTTCATCGTGATAAAGCTTATGCACGTGGGCGCGGCATTGCCGAAAAACTGAAAGATGTGATTCCACGCCAAATGTTCGAAATCCCGATACAGGCTGCAATCGGTGGAAAAGTAATTGCACGTGAAACTGTGAAAGCAATGCGCAAGGATGTTCTTGCTAAATGTTATGGAGGCGATATTACTCGAAAAAAGAAACTTCTTGAAAAACAAAAGGAAGGTAAAAAACGTATGCGTCAATTCGGAACAGTCCAAGTGCCGAGTGAAGCTTTTCTGGCTGTTTTAAAAATGGATTCATGAATATTAAAACTGCATGTTTTACAGGCCATCGCCATATGATGCATGAAAAATTGCCTACGATCTCATTATTGATAGATCAGGCGATTGCTGAAGCTTATGAGAATGGTTATCGTCAGTTTATGTGCGGAGGAGCCCTTGGGTTTGACACTTTGGCGGCAAACCGTACTATTGAGTTTCGCTTAGAGCATCCTGATATTAAACTGACGCTTGTTATTCCGTGTGAAAATCAATCTTCACGTTGGAGTAAAGAGGATCAAATGGCCTACCGATATATCAGGAATAAGGCTGATGAAGTAATTGTTCTGTCACCTGTGTACTATCAGGGATGTATGCAAACTCGTAACAGATATATGGTGGATCATTCTTCGCTGTGCATCTGTTATCTTTATTCTCTTCGCGGGGGCACTGCATATACTGTCAGATATTCTGTTTATCGTAATATTCATATTAATAACCTTGCTATGAGCCGCTCAAAAACCGATATGTTATTGAGGGAAAACCAATGCAACTCTATGTTCATATTCCATTCTGTAGGCAAAAGTGCCGATACTGTGCATTTGTTTCTTTCTCCGGACAGGAATCTCAAACAGAAAAATATATCGCGTTCCTGCTGAAAGAAGCAGAATGCAGAAAAGACGAATTTTCTGAAGATATTATTACAGTGTTTTTGGGAGGCGGTACACCTTCTCTGCTATCACCTGATCAGATGATAAATCTTATAGGTGGCCTTTTCAGTATTCTTCCGGCTGAACATATCATGGAATTCACAACAGAAGCAAACCCGGGAACTGTTACTGAACAGTGGATTTGTGCAGCCGCAGAAGCAGGGATTAATCGTTTGTCTCTTGGTATGCAAGCCTTCCAGCCCGAATTGCTGAATATTCTCGGCAGAATACATAATTACAGCAATGTTGAAGAGAGTGTAAAACTGTCTCGTCGTTTTGGTATAAACAATATAAATCTGGATCTTATCTTCGGTATTCCTGGACAGACAATGAAACAATGGCAGGAGACACTCGATGCCGCTTTAGCGCTTAAACCTTCCCATATAAGCACTTATGGCCTGATTCCTGAAGAAAACACACCATTGAATGAAGAACTTCAATCAGGTCTTTTGTCTCTTCCAGACCCGGAAACGGAAAGAGAAATGTATGATAGAGCAATCTCCATGCTTGCTAAGTATGGCTTTAGACAATATGAAATCTCCAACTTTGCTCTCCCGGGTTTTGAATGCCGCCATAACATCGGATACTGGAAGCAGATTCCTTACGTGGGCCTTGGTATTTCTGCTGCATCAATGCAAATCAGTCAGATCGGAAAAAAAGGAATGATATGCAGACGAAGAGCAAATCCAGAAAATTTTTCTGATTATGAACAAATGATATGTGGGAGTGGAAACCCTGCAGAGGATGTTTTTGTGTCCCCTTCTGAGACTCGTTTTGAAACCATAATGCTCAGACTCAGAATGGCTGAGGGGGTTAATGAGACAGAATTCAGGGAAATGCATGGAACATCTCTTGAAAAGACTTATGGAAAAAAGCTTCGAATGTTAGAAACGAAAGGCCTTTTATTTCATTCTGATAATTCCTGGATGCTCACACGCAGGGGATTAGACATTCAAAATAGTATACTTGTCGAGTTGATGGAAGATTGAAAGGTCAATTCAGTGCCACAGAGTGTCCGCTTTCAGCAAAAAATGCTAAGGCGGTTGCTTCAATAGTTTCCAGTGCTTCTTTTAGAGTGGGATCCCTGTGTAGATCTTGGACGCATTTGGTAACTTCTTCAAACAAACGTATATCGCTATAGAGAAAAGCACCCCCAGGTTCTCCTGATTGACGTGTGCCAATCAGGTCACCGGGACCGCGTAGTTCAAGATCTTTTTGTGATATAATGAAACCGTCATTTGTTGAACAAAGTGTTTTAAGCTTTTCAGAGGCATCAGAAAGCAAAAAACACCAGCTTTCATGATTTCCTCTACCCACTCTTCCGCGCAGCTGATGAAGTTGGCTCAGACCATACCTTTCAGCATTTTCAATAATCATAATTGTCGCATTAGGATTATTTACACCAACTTCAATAACTGTAGTTGAAATCAGCACATCGTATTTTCTTGTAACAAAATCATGAAGAGTTTTTTCTTTTTCTTCAGATTTTTGCCCTCCCCATGTTAGTCCAATGCTTAAACCCATAAGATCATTGTTCTTCAATTCATCAAAAAGTGATTTTGCGCTTTGGAGATCGCTTTCATTATCTGAATCTTCAACTAGCGGGCATACTATATATGCTTGTTTTCCTGCGGCAATCTGATTGCGAAGAAAAAAATACATATCTTTTCTTTTGCTTTCAGGGACAAGTCTTGTTTTTACTGGTATTCGTCCAGCTGGAAGCTCATCAATTATGGAAATATCAAGGTCGCCATACAATATTAATGCAAGAGATCTTGGTATGGGAGTGGCAGACATAACTAAAACATGAGGCGAACATTCTTTTTCTCTTCCTTTTTCCTGCAGCATATTTCTTTGATTGACGCCAAAGCGATGCTGTTCGTCTGTAATTACTAAGCCAAGACTATGATATTCCACGTCTTTACTGATCAATGCGTGTGTTCCGAAAACAGCATTGCAAGAGTTATCAGCGAGTTCCTGTAAAATTCTTTTCCTTTCTTTTGTCTTTGTACTTCCAGTAAGCAGTCTGCATTGAATTCCAAGAGGTTCCAAAACTATTCTGGCATTTTCAAAATGTTGCCTGGCCAGAATCTCAGTAGGTGCCATCATAGCTGACTGAAACCCGGCTTGAAATGCAAGAAAAATAGCACCGAACGCAACTGCTGTTTTCCCCGAACCGACATCCCCCTGAATAAGCCTGCTCATTGCCGTATTCTTTTTCAAATCATCGGCGATTTCATTCAAAACGCGCTTTTGTGCTGCTGTCGGTAAAAAAGGAAGTGAATTCCAGTATATATCTAGAACATTATGCTGAAGCATAAACGGCATGGCATAAGATTTTCTGGACCGAGAAGTAGAAACATATGTTAGATAAAGGAGAATTTGCTCGAAAGACAAACGCCTTCTCGCAATTCTCAATGCATTCTGATCATCCGGAAAATGAGCTTGATAAATAGCGTAATTTAATTCGCACAGATGATAGCGAATTCGAAAATTTGAAGGTAGAGATTCAGGACAGCAATCATCGACCATTTCCAAGGCAGCGCGCATCAATTTGCGGATTGATTTGGAAGGAAATCCTTTCACTGGTTTATAAACAGGATAAAGACGTTCTTCATCTGAAATAACACGAGGATTTTGAAGCATACGACGATTATTCCTGATAGATAATCGTCCGAAGACTCGTATATATTCACCTTCATGAATTTGATTAATCATCCAGGGTTCATTAAACCAGCAGATTGGCATTTTTCCACTGCAATCGCTGATTGTTACTGATACACGTTTTATGCCGTTAAAAATGGTTAGCTTTGGCGGCGCTGTCACTGTTCCTGCAACTAAGATATTGCCTTCCTGACATGTATTGCATGGAAGCAATTTAGTATAATCATCATACCGGATAGGAAGCATATATAGTAAATCGCGCAATGAGAAAATTCCCATTGCGCGTAAAGATTCTGCCCTGACAGGTCCAATTCCATCTAATTGTGTAAGTTCCATCTATTACTCCACAGAAATAAGATAGTAGTACAAAGGTTGCCCTCCGTTATGACATTCTACATCACAGTAATCATATTGACTCTCAATCTCATTGGTTATCGATTGTGCGTCACTCTCCTGAATATCAGCACCATAATAAATAGTGATCAGTTCATCTTCATCGGTTATAATCTTTTTCATCATTTCAAGAACAACATCATGAACCGATTTTCCGGAAAAAGCTATTTGACCGTTATGTAACCCGATAATGTCCCCTTGCTTGATTGCAATTCCGTTATATTCGCTGTCACGGATGGCATAAGTGACCATGGCAGTTTTTACATGTTGAGCTGCTTCATTCATCCGCTGCATATTTTCATCGGGTCCCAATTCGTTCTGGAATGCGATTGCTGCAGCGATTCCCATCGCAACATTCTTTGTAGGAATAACACGTACATCTTTGGAGGAAAGCTCAGCGGCTTGATTGGCAGCAAAAATGACATTGCTGTTGTTAGGCAGTATATAAACGTATTGGGCATTGACATGATTGATTGCATTAAGCAAATCATCAACTGATGGATTCATTGTCTGACCGCCTTCAACGATCTGATCTACATTTAGATCCTGGAAAAACTTTGAAAAACCAGCGCCTAATGAAACTGCAACAAATCCATATTGTTTTTCTGGTTCTGCAATTGTTTGATCCTTTTGTTCCTCAGCGGAAATATGATCTTTCTGCTCAAGTTCTCTTTTCATCGCAGCAAGATTATCAATTTTGATTTCGTTTATTTCCGCCAGTTCAACACCGTAATCAAGTGCAAAACCCGGATTATCAGTATGTAAATGTACTTTAGCACCTGAAAGATCGCCGCTTACGGACACATTGTCTCCTATACGGTTTAATCTGCGTCTAAAAGAATCAAGATCATGCTCGTCACAGTCCTCACGGAAATGTTCTAAAATAAATGATACACAGTATGTGTATGTCAGTTCTTTTGTCAGATCATGACAATCGTCTTCAACTGTCTGGACATCATTCTCCATCAGTGAATCTGCAGAATTGATATCTTCACCGCGTAGGACAGCAGCATATCCCTGATATATAAGCATAAGTCCTCTTCCACCGGAATCAACTACACCAGCTTGTTTCAGAGCGGGAAGCATATCAGGGGTTTTCTTCAGAATGGATTCCCCGCTTTTCAACATGACATTAATCAGTTGATCATAATCATCAGGTGATTTCTTTGCTTGCTTTAATGCATCTTCTGCAACTACACGGGCAACAGTAAGAATTGTTCCCTCTTTGGGCTTCATAACGGCTTTATAAGCCATTTCTGAGCCTTTCATCAATGCTTCAGCAAATTGAATAGGAGATATTTTTTCAATTCCGTTTAATGCTTTTGCAAAACCGCGAAGGAGCTGGCTTGTGATAACACCGGAATTACCACGGGCGCCTTTAAGAGCTCCTTTGGCAAGTGCATTTGCTGCTTCATCAGCACGAAGAAATTCTTTAGTGTTTATTTCGCGGGTTGCGGACTGCATGGTCAGGGACATATTAGTACCAGTATCCCCGTCTGGGACTGGAAAAACATTCAACGCATCAACGGCTTCCCTGTTTTTTTCAAGAATCGCTGTTCCGGCCATTACCATATCTCGCAGTAAAAGACCGTCAATTGTTTTAAACTGTATCAAAGGAATATCCTCCGTCAATCATTCTAAATTAAACTGAAGCTCAGATTCTGATCCCCTCGACTGTAATACTTACCTTTCGAACTTTAACGCCGGTTGTACTTTCCAATTTGTAACGCACGGTTTCAACGATCGTTTTACAAACTTCAGAAATAGAAATGCCGTATTCAACGATAATATACAGATCAACATCAAGCATATCCCCGACATTCCTGATCTGGACACCCTTTGTCAGGTTTTCGCGCCCAAGCCATTCCACAATGCCGTCAGTGGCTTTTTTGGCAGACATTGCGACAATGCCATAGCACTCCAACGCAGCGTAACCGACTACCTTAAGCATCACATCTTCAGCAATATAGATGGTGCCATATTCATTTTTAACTTTACATTCCATGAGATCCCCTCCCGCATAATAATGCGCAATGACAAAAGCAGTCAACCTCTGCGAAATCCTAAAGAAGGACATTTAATTATACATTATTATAATCATTTTATCAAGCATCAGCCCCTTGACAATATGAGTATTTTCGAACATAATACTTCTTGCATTGATGGGAAGAGTAGATGGTTTATTGCTTTCAGAGAGCATTTGGTCGGTGTGAGAATGCAGCAGACTCCATTGAAGTACCTCCTGGAGCAGTCGCCTGAACTTGTTCAGCAATATTAGGGTTGACCCGGTTCGCCGGTTATAGCGAAACGAAGAGCAGTTGATTATTCTGCTGCTAAATGGAAGTGGTACCGCGGTTTTCGCCTTCCGGCGAGACCGTATTTTTTTACTGAGGAGGAATGAATATGAATATCTCAGAAATCAGGTATGCGCATCGCTTTGATAAGGTAACCGGAAGCGCGATTCGTGAGATTTTCAAGGTTATTGCTCAACCGGGCATGATCTCTTTTGCAGGAGGAAACCCTTCTCCTGATGCTCTTCCTGATCAAACAGTTGCTGAAATAGCGGATTGTGTTATCAGAGATGACGGTAAACGTATCCTTCAGTATGGTGCTACTGAAGGTTATGCTCCTTTTGTGGAAAGTCTAAAAATATATATTGAAGAAATGCTTGGAGTCAGCATACCTGCTGTTCTTCCGGTTACCGGTTCGACTCAGGCGATGGATTTGCTTTGTAAATCACTGATTGATCCGGGAGATACAGTACTGGTAGAGAATCCATCATTTTTGGGTAATCTTCAGTGCTTGAAACTTTACCAGGCTAATTTGGTGCCTGTTCAAAGTGATGAGAAAGGTCTGCTTACAGAAGATCTGGAGGCAAAAATCAGGAAATATCATCCCAAAATGTTATACACGATTCCGACTTTTCAGAACCCTACCGGGAAAACGCTTCCAGATGAACGTAGAAGAGTTATTGCAAAGCTAGCCAATGAATTTGGCATGATCGTTGCAGAGGATGACCCATACCGTGATCTGCGATATGACGGAGATGCCATTAGATCAATAAAGTTTTATGATGAAGGCGGTTGGGTAATGTTTCTCGGAAGTTTCAGCAAAATAATATCACCTGGCCTACGAGTGGGTTATATTGCCGGAGATGCTTCTGTTATTCGAAAATGCACGATTGGCAAACAATCAACTGATGTACATACAGCGAATTTGAATCAAGCCATTGTTGATCAGTATATTCGCCGAAATCTTCTTCCTGAACATATAAAGTCAATATGTCAGGGATATGGTGATAAAATGCATCAAATGCTGAATTGTCTTGAGAAATTTCCGGGGAATGTTAAGTTTACTCGACCGCAGGGTGGATTGTTCATTTGGGCTGAGTTGCCGGAAAGCATAGACACAGTGCGGATGCTGAATAAAGCTGTTGAGCAAAAAATTGCATATGTACCAGGAACATATTTCTGCACAGATGGTAAGCATATGAATACTCTGAGATTAAACTTTTCAAATAGTACATCTGAACAGATTGAAGTTGGAATGAGTATTCTAAATAAGATTATTATCGAAGAAATGTAATGTGAGGTGTAAAAAAATGGAACATATTCTGGACGTTCTAAAAGAGAGAGGATTTATCGCACAGACAACATTTGAAGATGAATTGTATGAGCAGTTAAAGAGTCCGACAACTTTTTATGTCGGCTTTGATCCCACTGCTGACAGCTTGCATATCGGGCATTATATTCCTATTATGGCTATGGCTCATATGCAACGTGCAGGGCATAAGCCAATTGCTTTGATGGGCGGCGGTACGGCAATGATCGGTGATCCGTCTGGAAAAACAGATATGCGTAAGATTATGACAGTCGAGACGATTGATCATAATGTTGAGTGTATCAAGCGGCAGATGTCACGTTTTCTTGATTTTGGTGAAGGAAAAGCCATCATTGTCAATAATGGGGATTGGCTCCGTCCATTGAATTTTATTGATTTCATGCGTGAGATAGGTTCCCAGTTTTCTGTTAATCGGATGTTGACAGCTGAGTGCTATAAAGCAAGAATGGCAACAGAAAACGGACTCAGTTTTCTTGAGTTCACATATATGCTTATGCAAAGCTATGATTTTTTAGAGTTGTTTCGCCGCTATGGATGCAGACTTGAAATGGGCGGAAATGATCAATGGAGCAATATGCTCGGTGGCGCTGATCTTGTCCGGAAGAAAGAAAATGAAAAAGCATATGCATGTACATTTCAATTATTACTAACACATGATGGTAGAAAAATGGGCAAGACCGAGGCCGGGGCGCTTTGGCTTGATCCTCAAAAAACGAGTCCATATCACTTTTATCAGTACTGGAGAAATATTGATGACAAGGATGTTGAGAAATGCCTTGCACTCTTAACGTTCCTCCCGATGGACGA
>Ga0265298_10000419_pt1 | contig 63354 bp, 52 predicted proteins | sample AusTroGonzalo_MG_3_FD_193486 | JGI IMG/M metagenome (GOLD analysis project Ga0265298, IMG submission 193486) | Bovine rumen microbial communities from tropical cattle in Woodstock, Queensland, Australia - Gonzalo_01 | ecosystem: Host-associated > Mammals > Digestive system > Stomach > Rumen ... | reverse complement strand
TTATTCTGCGAGCCTTCGGGAATTTTTATTTTGACAGAATGTCTGACAATATCGCCTTTTTTCCAGAAATCGGTAGGGTAGGTGCCGTTTGCCATTGAACCGTCACCTTTGGTCCTTTTATCCTTGTTGTTTCCCTCGTTGTGGAGAAAAACGTCGTAATCTTTGTTGATTTTGTCTGCTATAGATCTGAAATAAAGCTCGACATTTATAGTTGATCCTTCTTTTGCATAGTATTTTCCGTCAAGTTCTGTAATATTGCCCTTATCAATTGTAAAGCCTTCCAATTTTATGACATTATCAAAAATAACATTTGATTTTATTAAGTTTTCAGGCAATTTTTTAACAATGTATCCGCTTGCTTTCGAAATATCGCGTTCCTGACCTTTTCCATAAACTTTAAGGAGAATGTTTTTGGCTCCGCTGTAAACCTCTATAGTTCTTTTATTTATCCTTTTCATCAGTGATTCAAAGCGTTTTTTGTCGTTTTCTCGGAGGATCACATACTGAACTCCCGGCTTGTCAAAAAATCTTATAACGTTTTTTTCTTTGTCTGTCTGAAGGAATGTTATTTCGTTTTTAAGCCAGAAACCTGCCGATTTTCTTAACCATTTGTAATAGTCTGCAATAGGAGCTCTCTCTGGACTGTCCTTCAGATAAGCTTCTACATGAGGCTTCAGTGAGTAATATTTTGAAATTTCAGGAAGCGGTTCTGCAAAGTAGTATGTCATAAATCCGGCACTGAGCGCAAACAGAATAAAAAATCCTTTTTTTCGCATATAATCACTTAAAATCATTAACATAATAATCAGACAAAAGAGTGCAAAAACTGAAATTATCATAGGTTCCCACGAAGCCGGAACAGGAACTTTTCTCGTGTTGTAGAAAGTTACGAGATGGAGAAAAAGAGTGTGCTTGTCGCCGATGTCGCGTCCTATTGCTGCAACTAAAAATATAGAAATAACAGCTTCGACCTTTGCAGCGAGAGTCCATCTTTCATTCCAGAGTTTTTCAATATAAATACCTAAAAATATTGCAAGAAATGGAACAACAGGAGCGATGTAGTGGTAAAATTTGGTAGATGAAAAAGAGAAGAAAAGGAAAGGTCCGATGAATGAACTGAAAAAGAAAAGTTTTTTGATTTTTTCAATGTCATCCTCTTTTTTTGTAAGAAATTTGTAAAGTGCCGCCGGTAGAAAAGCACTCCACGGGAACATCGCGTAACCTAAAATCCTGACATAAAGGGTGTATAGATCGTTAGGTTTGTGGATTTCGCCGGTCGTCCTTTTGAAATGGTGATAAATGATGAAAGTATCGAAGAAATTTTTACCTTCGCTTATCCACATATAACCGAACCACGGCATGACGACGGCAAGATAAATTACAGCTCCTATCAAATGTTTTTTAAGGTGTTTCCAAGCAAAAAACCAGCCGAAATTGCGCGAAAAAATCATGAAAACGAAAAGAGTTATGCCGGGAATCAGTATCGAAAGCAGCCCTTTTGCAAGGAAAGCCCACCCTTCAAAGAAGTAGAAAAGATAAAGATAAAAGTCACTTCGCGGGATTTTTTTAAATATTTTTTCGTTTTCACTGATGTTTCCGAAGTAATATACTGCCATACAAAGCATTGCGATCGTGTTGAGCGCAACAAACGGGAGATCGACCATTATCTGACGCGAAAGCATGAAATACTGAGGCGAAAGCATAAGAACAAACGTTGAAATTATTGCAGATTTTCTCGAAATCAGGCGTGTCAGAAGAATGTAGAAACCGACAAGAGTGAGTATAGAAAAAAGTGCTATCGGTAACCTGCCGGAAAATTCCGAAATATTGAATTTGTAGAACGGCATCAGCATCCAGAAAAGAAGGGGCGGTTTTGACCAGAATTTGTTGGAATTCTGAAACCAGAGTTTCGCGAAAGAGTGTTTGTCAAGAGTTTCCCATGCAACATGCGAATAGTGGTTTTCCCACGGATCGATCATGAAAAAGTTGCCGAGAAGCGGAATGTAGAGCAGCGCGCACAGAACGACCGTAAGAACTATCAGAAATTTGTCCAGATTGTTGAGAGACCCGTTTCTGATTTCGGAGAATGTATTTAAATCATTACCGAATTTATTCTTTATACTCTTTATCATTTTTCACTCCGGAACATAAAATTTAAACGCGGAACGCTATAATCACTGGGAAAAAAGTCAAGAAAAGGAAAATCCATTCGTTTTGACATCAAAAAAATGCTTAAAAAAACATCAATAAAAATCATGGCTTAATCACTTTTTTAAAAAAAAGTTCATTTTTGAGTCAGAAAAATCGGCACTTAGTGGAACTAAACATATGTGTTCTTTGGAAGATAATCAGCTCCCCCTCAGGTTATGTTGTAATACTCAAACGGCGTCCCCCGGCAACGGGGGATTTTTTTTGTCCTGATATTTTCAAGGAAAAATCAACTTTAATAATTATAACCATTTATTTTTACTGAAAAAATTTGTAGAAATGTAAAAAAATACAGATTTTATTTGACTAATGGCTTCCGGGGCGTATACTCCCGCCCGTTCGAGTTCGTTACATGCGATATGATTTTTTGAGGTTCCTCGTTAGCTCAGTCGGTAGAGCGGGTGGCTGTTAACCACTAGGTCGGCGGTTCAAGTCCGTCACGAGGAGCCATTTTTTTTGCCTTTTTCAGGCGGTTTTCAGGAAAATTTCGGGTTATTTTTTGGTTTTAGCGGGAGTTTTTGTCTGCTGCTGTTTTGCAGGGGCCTTTTTCGCAGGTTCGGCTTTCTTTGCCGGAGCCGCTTTTTTCGGCATCTTTGAATTTATGAGTTTTTCAAGTTCCTTTACTTCATCGGGGAATGCCGGTTGCGGGAACTTCTGTTTCATGCTTTCGAGGATCGCGTTTGCTACTTCCACTTTTCCGATGTGGAAAAGCGAGAATGCGATGTGGAGATAGCTGCGCTCGATTTTCGGGCATCCCGGATATGTTTTTTCGATCGGCTGCAGGATTTCGATCGCTTTGTTGTAGCTTTTTTCCAAGTAGTATGTCTCGCCGATCCAGAAAGTCACGTCGCATTTTCTGCTTTCCGGCCATTTTTCAGCGTAAGTCTCCCATGCTTTTCTCGCGATAACGGGATCGCAGTTTTCGCTTTTCGTGTATTCAACAAGCTGGTTGTAACTCTTGCTCTCGTTTTCGGGCAGTCTGACAACGCCATCTTTCGTCACAGTGAACTTTTCGACCGGCTTGAGGCCTTCGATCTGCGAGTTGATGTTTTCTTTCAACTGAGCCAGTTCTTGCTCGTTTTCTGCGATTTTTTTGTCGAGAGCGGCTATCTGCTCTGAAAAAAGCGAGTTTTTCTGAGAGACCATATCTACATTGTCAATTCTCTGGTTGAGTTCCTTGATGGTTTCGCGCAACTCTTCAAGATTATTGAAAGAAAGGTCTATTTTGTTTTTCTGCATCTGCTTGTCTGTCTGCTGTGATTTTTCGATTTCGTCGAGACGAGCATTCAGTTTGGCTACTTCCTCTTTGAGCGACTGAGTCACGTTTTTCGTTACGTTTTCTTCGAGGATCTTCATTTTGGCTGTGGTTTCAGCGCGAAGCTCAGATTTTGCCATATCGACGTCGTTTTTCATCGCGATACACGAATTGAGAGAGAAAAAAGCTGTAAAAAACAGCGGAAACAAAAGAAATTTTTTCATTTGAACCTCCTTCAACAAACAAAAAAACCGGGCGATTATACAAATTTTTTAGTAAAAAAACAGAGGTTGAAGCAAAGAGTTATTTTTTTTGGATTTTGTCGGGCTTTGAAAGATCATGTTTTTTAATATAGCTTTGAAGATAGCTGTCGTAAACTCCGTTGTTGAATTTTACGGTTTCTTTCAGGCGCTCAAGGTCAAACAGACTGCCTGACAGTATAAATTTCAGCTTGTCGTAGTAAAGCGCAAGGTCTTTGTCTTTAATATAATTAATTCCCGTATCTAAAGTTTTTTTGTAACCGTCCGGAAATTTTCTTCTCATGTGGCCTACTCTCCAGTTCTTGAGGCGGACCGCTGGAAGTCTGACAAGCAGCGGATCGTACAAACGATGCTCGTACATGGTTTTGTCTCCTGTATAAAACCACTGTACACCGTAGTTTTTAACCTTTTTAACGATCGTTACTTCTCCGTTTTTTAAATAATCTGCGGCTATAGGAACAAGTCCTGTAAGCGAATGATAGTATTTCTGTTCGTCGGCAAACCAGCAGGGGCGGTTTTTCTCGACATAGCTGTCATAGGATTCTTTTACAGAGTCTATCTGGAATAAATCGTAAACGATCACAAGCATCATTAGTGTGACAAAAAACGGCATGGTAAGCCGTTCGTTGACCGGCATAAAGCTTAAAAGCAGGGTGACCCAGAATAATGAAAGAAAATGACGTCCCAGCATAAAATCGCCGCCGATGTAGATTATATACATCAGATAGAGCATGGTTCCCAAAGTTGCAAAGAGTAATTTGAGGTTGTTGCGGTTTATTGCCAGGCTGTAAACGACAAACAGCACCGGAAGCGCCACTATTGCAACATCGAAAAACATGGATGTAAATCCGTACCAGACCCCACGGACAAGGTAGTCACCGAGCGGAAATCCGGTATTAAGTTTGGCAAGAGCGGTATTCGGAGCAAAATTTCCGTAATAAAACCAGGAAAACAGTTCCCATAAAATAAAAGGCAGAAGACCGAGAACTGCTATTGGAATAACCTCAGGCAGCTTTTTCAGAGAAAATCCGCCGGTGTCTTTCTCGTCTTTTTTGTACTTAAACAAAAACACATAGACCGATGTAAACGAGAAAATCAGCGCACAGTCCATTCTGGTAAATGCGATCAAGCCTTCGACAAGAGCGATTTTAAAAAGTTCTTTCCTTGAAAAATATTCGTTTTTGAAAAGCAGCACCAGGTAAAAACTGCTCAGCATAATAATCTGTGCGTTTTCCAGACCGCTTGTCGTGTACGAAAGATAGGTTTTTGAAGTACAGAGCACCGCTGTCACTGTAAATAAACTAACGAGCCAGTTATCTTTTTTGTAAATGAATTTGAACAGAATAAACAAGGCTATGCCTGAAAAAAGCAGATTTAAAATCATTCCTACTGCATAGGCATTGTTCCAGACAGACATTCCCAAAGTCACGACGAGAGTCCAGAGCGGACATGTCGAAACATTGACTCTTATCCAGGGAGTCGGCGTAAACCCTTTGCCAGCCAGCAAGTTTGCCGACATGGTGTAGGCATGGTATGCATCATCACTGCACCAGGCATAAGAAAGAATTCTTAAAAAAATCTGAATGAATGCAGCGATGAACAATAAATCTTTTGCTGTTACCGGACGGTTTAAGAATTTGCTGTTTCTGATCTTTTCCGTTAACGGTCTGATGGTCATTTCTTTTCTTCGCGGACTTCGTTTGCTTTTGCTATAAAGTCTTTCGGTTCGCCGAACTCTTTGTAGACTGATGCGAAGCGGATGAAAGCGACTTTATCGACCTCGCGGAGAGCCTCCATGACAAGGTCGCCGATAAAACTCGTCTCGACTTCCTTCTTTTCGTAGGACTGTAACTCCTTTTCGATTTTGTCGATCATCTGGTCGATCGTTTCAGCCGAAACGGGGCGTTTCTGACACGAGATCATGAGCCCTTTTTTGATTTTATTGCGGTCGTAAGGTTCTCTTTCGCCGTTTTTCTTTTTAACGACGGGCATGATTTCCTCGATCCGTTCGTAGGTCGTGAATCTGCCGCCGCAGTCCTCGCATTCGCGCCGTCTTCTGATCTCGCAGTCGTCTTTTGTAGAACGGGAATCAATGACTTTATCTTTAATTGAACCGCAGAATGGACATCTCATTTGACTACTCTGAAAAAGTTGATGAAAAAGGACTATCTGTTGATGAGCGGGTATTTTTTGCAGATAGCGACAACTTCATTGTGGACTTCTTCGATGATTTTGTCGTCGATGATGCTGTCGTCGATGCCGATTTTCGGGTTGAACTCGTTGCTCTTGATATTCATGATGACTTTATCCATAAGTCTTGCGACATGGCGGACATCGTCTTCATTGAGGCCTCTTGTGGTGAGGAAAGGAGTTCCTACGCGGATACCGCTCGTGATGAAAGGCGACTGATCGTCGAACGGAACCATGTTCTTGTTGACGGTAATATGAGCCTTGTCAAGAGCTTTCTCAACGATTTTGCCTGTTTTGCCTTTGTTTCTGAGGTCGATGAGCATAAGGTGGTTGTCGGTGCCTCCCGAAACAAGGTTATAGCCCATTTTGTTGAATTCGTCAGCCATTGCAGCTGCGTTTTTGACGACCTGGGTCATGTAAACTTTGAAACTCGGGTCAAGCGCTTCCTTGAAGCATACGGCCTTTGCAGCGATGACGTGCATAAGCGGACCGCCCTGCATTCCGGGGAATACAGCAGAGTTGAGGTCTTTCTCGTATTCTTTCTTTGCGAGAACAAGACCGCTTCTCGGACCTCTAAGGGTTTTGTGAGTCGTCGAAGTTACGAAATCGCAGTAAGGAACTGGGCTCGGATGAAGTCCTGCAGCTACGAGACCGGCAATGTGAGCCATATCTACCCACATGATAGCGCCGACTTTGTCGCAGATTTCGCGGATTCTTTTGAAATCGATGATTCTCGGGTAAGCAGATGCGCCTGCAAGGATCATTCTCGGTTTGTTTTCGACAGCGAGTCTTTCCATCTCGTCGTAGTCGATTCTGCCGGTTTCCTTCGCAACGCCGTAGGGAACGATGTTGTAAAGTTTGCCGGAGAAGTTTACAGGACTGCCGTGAGTGAGGTGACCGCCGTGGTTGAGGTTCATCGCGAGAACCGTGTCACCCGGTTTGCAGACGGTGAAGTAAACGCTCATATTTGCCTGGGAGCCGCTGTGGGGCTGAACGTTAGCGCATTCTGCACCGAAAAGTTCACAAGCTCTTTCTTTTGCAAGTTTTTCAACTTGGTCAACAACTTCGCAGCCGCCGTAGTATCTCTTTTTCGGATAACCTTCGGCATATTTGTTGGTGAGCAGCGAGCCCTGCGCTTCCATGACAGCGTTGCTTGTAAAGTTTTCGCTGGCGATAAGTTCAAGACCGCCTTCCTGTCTCTCAGCCTCTTTCTCGATGATTGCTGCAACTTCCGGGTCAACACTCGGGATGTACTTCAAATTCAACATTTTATCCTCCAAAAAAAAGTTAAAAAACCAAAAAACCGCAAGAGTTTAATAATAATAAATTATTTTGCAAATTGTTGCTCTTTTTCATTCTTGTCGATCAGGTTCGCCGCGCCGTCTTGCTTATGTCGAAATATCGAAATTTCGAAAAATCGATATATCGAAAGGCGCGAATCGATAATGACGTTACGTCGTTACATTGTCACGTCGTCACGATATTATTGTTTAGAACCTGTAAAACGCGACAACTCTCTCCCCTTTTTCGAAGGAGTAGGTTTTTGTGTATTCGAGGGTTGAGTCTTTGTAAGGTTCCTGCAGTGATGAGTAGAAAACGACCAGACGGCCGCCTTTTTTGATGATTTTTCTGCAGTGGTCGAAGATCTCGTCGTCGATCCTGACCGCTCTTGAAACGACGACGTCAAATTTTTCAGTGACATCGAAAAAGTTTCTGTTGATTCCTTCGGCGTTTGCTATTCCGAGTTCCGCCGCCGTCAGGTTTATGAATGATATTTTCTTCCTGCTTTTGTCCAGAAGCTTGAAGTCCGCTTTCGGAAAGTAAAGCGCGAGCGGTATTCCCGGAAATCCTCCGCCCGTTCCTAAATCGAGAACTTTCGCTCCGTCAAAAAAGACATTTTTTTCGCTTGCCGGAAAAAGCGAATCGACAAAATGCAGAAGCGCCGCTTCGTGAAAATCTGTCACGGTCGTCAGGTTGTGGGTCTTGTTCCAGAAGACGAGTCTTTCCCAGAAAAAAAATGCTTTTTCTGCAAGTTCTTCCGTGACGCAAATGCCGTATTTTTCAAGGTTTTTTGTCAATATCTGATGCAATGTTTCACGTGAAACATTTTTGAAATTCTCTTTATTCATAGCTCTTTTTAAGGTGCATTATCAAAATTGAAACTGCCGCCGGGGTTATCCCGGGAATCGACGACGCTTCGGCTAAATTGGCCGGTCTCTGTTTCGCTAATTTCTGCTTCACTTCGTTCGTCAGTCCGCTGAGGCCGCCGAACTCAAAATTTTCGGGGATCGCGATTGCGGCGAGGTCTTCGAACTTTTTAATTTCCTCCTTTTCCCTTTCGATGAACGAGGAATATTTTATTTCGACTTCAGCCCTGTCCCAGATCTCGGATGTTTCACGTGAAACAAATCCCGTTACGGCCTCTATCTGAGAGCGTGAGATGCAGGGTCTGCGAAGTAAATTTGCAAGATTTCCGGCTTTTGAAAGCGGCGCCTCCCCTGCTTCTTCCAATTTTTTGTTTATCTCGGCTGTCGGATAGACAGGGATCGAGTTTATCTCTTCTACCAGAACCTTGACTCTTTCGCATTTTGCCTTTTCGACTTCATAAATTTTTTCATCGATAAGTCCAGCCGCGAAAGATTTTTCGAGAAGTCTTTCCGCGGTATTGTTATCGCGGACCGAAAGTCTGAATTCTGCACGTGAAGTGAACATCCGGTAAGGCTCGTCAACTCCTTTTGAAGTGATGTCGCTTATCATGACTCCGGTGTAGGAATCAGAACGCTCAAGAATCAGATTTTTTCCGTTTTCGACTGCGTAAAATCCGGCGTTTGCTCCGGCAACCAGACCTTGTGCTGCAGCTTCTTCGTAACCGCTTGTTCCGTTCACCTGACCTGCAAAGAAAAGCCCTTTCACAAATTTGCTTTCAAGCGTCGTTGTAAGATCTGTCGGATCGTAGGCATCGTATTCTATGGCGTAAGCCGGTCGCGAAATTTCTGCGTTTTCAAGTCCGGGAATCGATTCAAGCATCTCTTTCTGGACGAAAACAGGAAGAGATGTCGAAATGCCGTTGGGATAATACTCGCGGCAGTCCCACCCTTCAGGTTCTATAAAAATCTGGTGCGATTCTTTTTCGGGAAATTTCATGAATTTGTCTTCGATCGAAGGGCAGTAGCGCGGGCCTATTCCTTCAATCGACTTGCAGCTTCCGTACATCGGAGAAAAGTCAAGATTTGTGATGACCGCTTCTCTTGTTTTTTCGCTGGTACGCGTCAGAAAACACGGGATCTGTTTTGTCAGCCTTCCTTCGGTCCTCACAGAAAACGGCGTGTAATCGGTTTCCCCGGGCTGTATTTCCATCTTTGAAAAATCGATAGTTTTTCCGACGATCCTGACGGGCGTTCCGGTTTTAAGTCTGAATTTTCTGTGACCTAAATCAACGAGAAAATCGGAAAGTTCAACTGACGCCGGCTCCCCTAACCTTCCGCTTGAAAACATATCGCGTCCGATGTGGATTTTGCCGTTTAAAAAAGTTCCGCTCGTGATGATCACAGATTTTGCAGAAAAAACAAATCCGTCTTTTGATTTCACGATAAAAGCAGAATTCTTGTGTTCGAGCGAAACGACTTCGCCCTGAAAAACGGTGAGGTTTTCGATCTTGAAAACAAAAGCCTGCATGAAATTTTTGTACAGGTTTTTGTCGCACTGAGCGCGCAGAGCCTGTACTGCCGGTCCTTTTCTTCGGTTCAAAACACGGTACTGGATTGCTGCGAAATCAGCTGCTCTGCCCATCGCTCCGCCGAGCATATCGACTTCGCGCACGAGCTGTCCTTTAGCCTGACCGCCGATCGAAGGATTGCACGACATCTCCCCTATTTTGTCGATCGAGATCGTGATAAGCAAAGTTTTCGCTTTCGTTCTCGCAGAAGCATAAGCGGCTTCGATTCCGGCGTGTCCTCCGCCGATAACTATGACATCAAAATTTTTCATAAAGACCCCTGAAAAACGGCTTTCAAATTTAGCTTCTGACGCAAAAACCGGGTTGGGTGCGGCTCGTTTATCGTCCGGCAAAAAATTGTCGATCCTGAGCAAAATGCGGCGCTATTTTGAAAAAAGAGTTTCTCTGACATTATTTCCCCAGGCAGAAACCGCCGAAAATTTTGTCATAAACATCGTGACTTGTCAGATCTCCGGCAAGATCACGAATTCCGTTAAAAATTTCCGAAATAAAGAAAAGTATAATTTCTATTTGATCTGAGCCTAAATAAAGTTTGAGTTCTTCCAGCTTTTCCAAAACCTCTTCTGCTTTCCTTTTTTGCCAGTCGCTGAAAAAGACCGCTTCATTTTTGTCAGGCATGCTTTTTTCGATATTTTCGCAGATCTTGTCTTTCAAAATATCGATTCCGCTGCCGTTTTTACAGCTTATTTCGATCGCGTCAACGAGCTCAGGATTTTCCGCCTGGGCAAAATCACACTTGTTTTTGACGAGTAACCTAGATTTCATGCGGGTTTCATGCAATATTTCGCGGTCTTCTCCGTCAAGCGGCTTCGAGCCGTCAAAGAGCAAAATCAGCAGATTCCCCTTTTCAAGCAGGTTTCGGCTCTTTTCGATGCCCTTTGCTTCGACTTCGGAATCGGCGATTCTTAAGCCCGCTGAGTCTGTTAAATTGGCCTGAAACCCCTTTGCGTAAAAGGTTTCAGAGATATAATCGCGGGTCGTTCCCGGAATGTCGGCAACGATCGCCCTCTCCTGTCCTATCAGAATGTTGAACAGCGAGGATTTGCCTACATTCGGCTTGCCTAATATGATGATTTGGTAACCCAAAAACTTCTCAAGAGCCTTGGAATTAGCTGAAACCTTGGAAATATCGAGGTTTGAACGGTTTATAAGATCTTTCAGTTTTGCAAAATCTATGTCTGTGGAAACTTGATCCGGGAAATCCACGACAGCAGTAGCCAAAGTGTGGAAATATTCCCACTGCGGAATGAGGTTTTTGAGCCTGTCAACAGTGTTGTTTTCAAATGCAGCCTTGCGCGAAAGGTCCGTCGCATAAGGGTTTTCCGAAGTTATGACAGTATTTAGAGCCAGAGCTTCATCAACGCTCATTTTTGAATTAAGAACCGCTCTGAACGAAAACTCCCCTTTCAATGCGGGTATTGCGCCGTTTTTGACTATAAGTTTCAGGATTTCTTCGGCGTTCTCCGCTGCTCCGTGGACGTGAAATTCTGCAACATTTTCGCCCGTAAAGCTGAAAGGTGCATTAAAAGTAAGTATCAGGCACTTTTCAATAGTTTTTTCACCGTCGTAGATTTTAACGAAAGCGGCTGTTTTGTGCTTGAACGAATCTTTGTGCGTGAGTTTTGAGGCGATTTCGAACGCTTTTGAACCGCTGATACGGATTATTCCTATCGAACTTCCTTTAGCCGTTGCAAGGGCGCATATGGTTGAATTTATTCTGTCGAAATACATGTAACAGAGTTATTTTGAGCAAAGCGGATATTTGAGGACTTCTTCAGGAACAGTAGTCTCTTCATCAAGACCGGGAACTTCGGTCGGGTAGTAGAAATCAACGTTGTTTGCAACGATTTCTACGCTGCCGCCTTCGTAAAGATCTGCATTTTCAGGATAGACCGACGTAATGAAAACGGAGCCGGAATAACCGATCCCCATTATGCACTCCTGACCGTTCTGTTTGTCTACAAGTCTGTAACGGACAAGTTTCAGCAGGTTGTCGACCAGATCAAAGAGCGAAACTGCGTTGATTTTGTATTCTGCACCGCTTTTTATCGTGCCGGGTGCAAATTCGAGTTCGTGTCTCGGATAGCCGTTTGCAGGATTCTGTTTGACGAAAAGCTGGCGTTTGTTCGCACCGAAAGTACCGGTGTAATTGTCTGTAACTGCGAATGAAACCGAGGAATCTCCGTTTTTCGGGAAATATTGGAGAGAATCGCCGTAAAGCCCGTTGAAAGCAGAGTAGGGGAGTGTTCCCTGTGCGAAGTAGGACGGATCTCCGATTTTTGCATTGTCGAGGATGAATTTCGTGGAGAAGCGGACATTGAGGACTCCCCAGACCTTTTTATCGCAGCTTGACATATCAAAGGCGGTGCAGTCGGGAAGGCATTTTGTTGCGCCTGACATGTTGGAATTGAGGTTCGAGCAGGTTATGGGAGCTGCCGAATCGCACCTTTCGCCGTATTCGACTGTTTCGTTTCCGCAACCTTCGGGAAGGGGATTCTCCGCATCGGGAAATTCGTCCGAAATGCCTGGGTCTGAAGGCTCCGGGTCTGCGGTATCAGCAGGATCGTTTGAATTATCAGAGTCGGTGTTGTCGATCGGAGCAGCGGAATCTGTCTCTTCATCATCACTTACAACATTGGAATAATCCCAGTCAGGAATATCCGAAAGTTCCTCGTTATCTTTTGCCGCTTCAGCGCCGCAAGAAACAATGAAAAACAAACTTAAAACCATTAAAAGCACAAAAAACTTCTTCATATCAGCCTCCAGCTGAAAAAATAACCGGAAGAGTATAGTGAAAAAGATAATTTTTTCAATAATTTAATTGGAATTTGTCGTTACGTCGTGCTGTCGTCACGTCGTAACGATGCTTTTTTAATAAATAAACGGAAACACTCTTTTCCTTGATTTCGGGTATTTGTCGCCGAATTTTTCGATGTACCAGAGTCTGTTGGCGTGGGCTCTGGGAACGAGGTTGGCCATTGAAAAGAAGACGAATGCGAGTCCGGGGACCGACCAGGTCAGAATTGCCCAGCCTGCCCATTCGACGATCTCGCCGAAGTAGTTGGGGTTCGCGACGTATTTGTGAAAACCTTTCATCGGAATGTGATAGCCTGGCCCTTTCTCCTTGCGCAGACTGCGGACGATGTGGTCAGACTGGATGTTGATGAACATTCCGCAGTAGAAAAGAATGACTCCGATGATGAACTGCGGCGTTGCAAACCACGAAATTTCATATTTCGAAAGGAAGAAGAGCCAGTAGCCGTTGACAAAACCGTTCATGCAGTTGAAGAAAAGCGACATTGCTATGATCGAAAGGGGCATTTTTGCGCCGTTTTTGATGAGGAAGGGATAGATCAGATCGCGCTGGACGTAGTGTGAGAGCCAGATCCCGAGCATTACGCCTGTAACTGCGCTGACGTTTCCTAAAAATGCAAAAACTATCGGAAGAATGACGACCGGCGATTCCATTATCATCCAGCCAAGTTTCGGGTTTATTGCGGGACCCCATTTTCTGCTGCCGTATCTGCCGTATCCCGCCGTGACGAAATAAAGCGAGATCCATGTGAAAAGGCCGCTCACGAAGATGAAAACAAGAGTCCAGAAGTATAGTTTTTCCATCATTTTTTGTCCTTCGGCATAAGTTCTATTTCTTTATTCTCGAATTTGTAGACGAGGATGCGTTTGTAACCCATTACGCTGATTTCGACTCTTGTGATCCCGCTTGTGAAATGGAAAAACTGACCGTTGTTGAAGTCTTTAGCCTGATATTTGACGTAAAGATCTTTCTCGCCCATTCTTTTTTTGCCCGCCTTGCCTTCATTCTGCATATATTCGAGGTTGTCGACGGAGATCCAGACGTGGCCGACGAAGTGTTCGCCTTTCGGTTTTCTTGCCGTCATTTTGATTTTGTATGCAAGTCTGCCGTTCAGTTTTTCGACTGCAACGAGCTCGCGGATGTACTCTTTCTCACCGTTTTTGTCAAAGTGGGGGATGCCGGGTTTCGATTCGTGGGGATCGCATGCGATGATGCCCGGTTTTCTCGGTTTTCCGTCCGATTCACAGGAGTGAAGCTCGTATTTCAAATCTTTGTACCAGTAGTCCCAGCGTGTGTAGACATATTTTTCGGTCTCGAGCAGCTTGTTTGTGCCTGGTTCGCGGTATTCGACCGTGACGTAGCGTTTGTTCTTGACTCCTGCGTAAGTTTCGTACATTTTCGAATATTTCGCCGTGATCTTATCGATGACTTCCTTCGAAAATTCGGGTGTTACCGGCATTCCTTCATAGACTCCGCCCTTTGCCGGAGCGGCTTTTTCAGCAGTCTGCTCTGCCGGTTTTTGAGGTTCAGCCTCCTCTGCAAAGAGTAAAAAACTAAATAAAATTAATGAGATGAAAACGATTTTTTTCATGATTCCTCCAAAACCATATCCTTTTGTCCGCCTGACCTCACCCTTTGATCCTCTCTCTAATGCGGCGAGGGAGAATCAAAAGAAACAGGAGGTCAAAAACTTTTTTAAGACCAGTTTTTGTCGTTCAGGTTTCACTCAAGCCGAGTTTTCCCTTAAAAAAACGGCGGATTATATTAAATTTTCGGAGGAAGCAAAATAATTGCAGAGGGGAGGGGAGTCAGCTTGAAAGTTGTCTTTACAAAATATCCTTTGACGGTTTTTTCAGTAGAAAATCGGGTTTTTGATTGTATAACGCCTTGAAAATATTGGTCTTTGCCGTTTTGTCATGTTTTATGAGCTCTTCTATGAGCGAGCGGATGTAGGCGCGTTCCGAAACTTTTCCGAAAGGGCAGCCCGAATCAAAAACCTTGATGCCGCTGTTTTCTGCTTCGGCTTTGACGGAACTTTCTTTGATGTAGAGCATCGGCCGTATTATGCGGTATTTCCCCTTGAAAAACGGGTTGACGGGCTTCATCGCCTCAAGCGAACCGTTGAAAAAGAGGTTCATGAGAAACGTCTGGACAAAGTCGTCGCGGTGATGCCCGAAAGCTATCACGTTTGCGCCGATCTCGTCGGCAAGATCGAAAAGAGCAAGCCTTCTCGTCCTTGAGCAGAGGTAGCACGCCTGTTTTTTTTCGGCAGCCATGATCTTTTCAAGCGATTTTTCGATTTCGAAATACTGAACGCCGAGATCTTCACTGAATTTACGGAGATATCCGGAAATTTCTTCATCGTTTGCAAAACCCATTTTCACAAAGACGGCCGAAAGCCTGAAATCATTCGTCGTCTGCACTTTTTTCCGCGACAAAAGTCTGAGCAGCATCGAGCTGTCCTTTCCGCCCGAAAGGCCGACCAGGACATGATCGCCGGGATTTATCATCTGATAATCAAAAATCGCCGTTTCCAGCATTTTGTGCATGCTCAGAAAACACTTGCTTTCGCCCATAAAACCTCCAAAAAACGGCCGATTATACTGAAAAAAGCAAAAAACGAAACATCTTTCGCCGCCGCTCCTTAAACTCCTTAGACACCTTAGACTCCCTAAATTCCCTAAGGCCGGCGGCGTCCAAAACAACAAAAAACCACTAAAGCGTTGACAATCCGGTTTTTACACTTAGAATCGCGCGTGTGAATTTTTGAGGTTGCTATGCAGGTTACTTCAGCTCAGAAAAGACGCGTGGCGGTATTTTTTATTTTCGGTATCGCCGTCATACTTATTCTTACGGCACTTCTTATCGGAAACCGTCTGCTCAAGCGCGAAGACTGCTATATCACCCGTTTTGAGGATATTTCGGTCGCAGGTCTTTCCGAAGGCTCCACGGTCAAATTCCAGGGCATGAATATCGGATCAGTCTCGAAAATTTCAGTCGACAAGGAAAACACGGCTATTGTCGAAGTCGCTTTCTGTCTGAAACCCGGTGTTCCGATCAAAGAGGGAACGAAGACCCAGCTCGGCACAATCGGCATCACGGGACTCAAATTCCTTGAACTCAAAGGCGGCGGTCAGGGTGCAAACATCCCTGTCGGCGGCGAGATCCCTTCCGAAAAGAGCGGCTGGGATGAGATCACCGGAAAGGCTTCGGTCATCGCCGAAAAGCTCGAATCGATACTCAACCAGTTCAACGAGGCTCTGAAAGGAGTGCAGAAAGATGATGTTGAAAAGATCGTCAAAAACGTGGGCGGCATTTCAACTTCGCTCGACGAACTTCTTGCAAAAAACAAGAAAGAGATCAGCGGCGTTATAAAAGAGGCGCATATTTTTATGAATGAGCTCAACGGCAACATGGACAATGTCAAAGCCATCACCACAAACGTCCGCGAACTCACCTCGAAGGAAGGCTCGCTTGCAAAGACACTTTCGAAGATGGAGGAAGTCGTTTCGGATTTCCAGCAGGACTACAAGGAGGCGAACGTCCAGGACAAGGTCGACAGAATGTTCGGCCTCGTCGAATCGACGCAGAGGACAGTCGACACGCTTCAGCTCACGTTTGAAAGAAGCACCGAAAAGATCGACAAGTCGCTTGACGACCTTTCGGACGCGATGAGCAACTTCAGCGAATTTACGAGAATAATCATGGAAAATCCGTCGGCTCTTTTCGGCGGCGGCAACTCGGATGCACAAGAGGATAAAAAATGAAAAAAACCGCTATTTTGATCGTTTGCTTTATAGCTCTTTTCACACTTTCTTCCTGTTCCCTCTTCTCTTCCAAAGCGCCGCTCAAACACTATTATCAGGTCTACTATCAGCCGCAAGTCGGCTCCGAGCAGCCGATAAAGGCGACACTCAGGATAAAAACTTTCAACGCCGACAAGGCTTACAAGAAATACAATCTGGTCTACAGGACTTCCTACGAGGAGATGTTCTATTACAACACCCATTTCTGGGCTTCAAGACCAGACGATATGATCACTGACCTTGTTGCGAACCATTTCGCAAAGCAGCGGGTGTTTTCCGACATCATAATCACGATGGATAAAAAACCGGACTACGTTATGAGCGGCAGGATCTTAGCGCTGGACGAAGTTATCGAAGATGAAAAAAGTTACGCCAGAGTCGCTATAATTTTTGAACTTAAAGACTATAAGACCACGGAGGTCGTAGTCGCTCACTCCTTTGACACAAAGCTTGAAACGAAAGGTCGCAAGCCGGTGGATGTAGTACGTGCGATGGGGGAAATAATAAATTCCGAGACAGAACTCTTTATCTCAAAAATTTATGAGACCATCGGACACTAACGCTTGTTGATTGACAAAAGATCTGTGTGACATCTTATATTTAACCAATAAAACCAGAGGTTTATAGGTGAACAGCAAAATAAAACTTTTATTCCTGATGCTCTCTTCGGGCATTTTTTTCGTTCTGCCGCCGTTTCTTCTGGGCGGAGTCTACTACCACATCGGTACGAATCTCATCATCATGTTCATCGGCGCATTCGCGATGTTCTGCTATTCGGTCTATCTGCTTGCAACTAAAAAATCTTTTGCAATTTCTTCGGTGATCTTCCCTCTGGCACTGATAATCGTTTTCGCGCTTCTGCAGCTTATTCCGCTGCCCCTGCCGCTGCTTAAAATACTCTCTCCGCAAGGGCATTTTTTTCATACTCTGGAGGGAAGCGGCGCTCATCCGCTCACGATGTCGATTCATGATACCGTTTATTCGATATTCCGTATTCTGACCCTGATTTTCCTTGCCTGCATTCTTTCGCGTAATATTTTTCTCGGCAACAAAAAATGGAAACAGAATACGATCGATACGGTGATCCTGATCTCGACAGTCGCAATAGTTCTTTCGATCGCACTGAAATTTCTGCAGTCCGACGCATGGCTTTACGGCAGGCTGCGCCACAGCGGATTCTTCATTGAATCGATACTTATCAACACGAACAATGCCGCGGGATATTTCGGGATCTCGGGTCTTCTTGCACTTACTTCGATCTATACAAGTAATTTCCAGCGGAAAAAGATTTTTTACGCCGCGCTTTTCTTCCTTCATTCAGCGGCAGTTGCGGCGACGCTTTCGAGAGGCGGGATCGCGGCATACGTTGCAGCCTTGGTACTTTTCTTTTTCATCAATAGAAAATCGATAAAAAATTCAAGTGGTTACAAATTCTATCTGCCGGTTGCGGCTCTTGTTCTGGCGCTTGTTTTAGTCTATCAGACGGGACTTAAGCTCCTTGAGCACGAATTTGATTTCGGCAGGGAAAATTACTTCAATAAAATCAATGATATCGCCCGTGCTAAAGACTATTTCTTTGATTTTCTTTTTACCGGATCGGGTCTCGGCAGTTTTTCGAAAGTCTTCTCTTATTACCAGTCCAATCTATGGATCTATGCCCGGGAACTTGAGAATGAGCCGATACAGTTCATTCTCGAAACAGGTCTTGTTTTCGCCCTTTTCATATTCATTTTTTTCATCTGGCTCGTCATTTTCGGAAAGCGCGAAACCAAGCGGAAAAACGGTCTTATGGCGATCCTCTTTTTCGTTGTAATGCATAATACTTTCGATTTTAACCTGCACAATTTCTCAACGCTTTTCCCGGTCATTTTGGTGCTCGTACTTCTCGTAAAACCGATGGAGATCCGCGGAAACAAAAGGATCGTTTCTCTTGCATCTCTCGCTGTTCTGTCGCTGACCACGATGATTTTTACAGCAACGGAAGGCGGCCAGAAACTTTTAGGATATCAGCCGGATGAAACTGCAGCGGTTCCTTATGAACAGGCGGTTTATCTCGAGCCGGCAAATTTCAAGATCCCGCTCAACGCCGGTGTTGACAAGCTCAATTCCGGAGATCGCGAGCAGCTTCTTTCTGCGGCAACGGAACTTTCTGCAGCCCTTACAAAAGCGCCGAAATACTACTACACCCACTACATCAACGGTGTTTATATGCTGAGGCTCGGCGCGTACGACCAGGCTCTCGTTCTGTTTAAAGAGGCTCTTGACCTTTCCGGCAGAAAATACGCGAAAGTACTCGATACGGTTTACGACAGGATGTCGCACTACGGTCTGCAGGAACGGATAACGGAGATCATTTCGCTGAATGAGAATAACAAAGCCGACCTCGAAAGATTCATCTTTAAAATTTCGGACAAAAACACCGCAGCACTTGATTTCGCCCGGAAAAATCAGGATGTCTTCTTCATTTCTGTCATCAGGGACATGCTGAAGGAGAAAAGATACGACGAAGCACTTGAAATGATACGGCGGATCCAGAGCGAACGTAAAGATATCAGCGATTTCGAACGCGGCCAGCTTATGATCTACAACGGAAAAATCCTGGAAAAGGACAAACTTTACAAAGAAGCATTCGACCTCTATATGCGCGGCGCCGATCTGACTCAGAGGTTCGGCGACTATCTCACGGCAGCCTACTGTTCGCTAAAACTGGATAAAGAATCGCAGGATCTTGTTGAAAGCGCACTCAAAAATATGACGTTGAGGACTTCCGGCAACCTGGGAAACTACTACCGCTGGCTTTCGACACGCGAATTTGCGGCTCAAAACCCCGCTTCGGGCTTCAAATATCTCGAAAGAGCGGCCGAAGTCGCGAGAAACCCTTATTGGCAGCTTGAAGTCGCGAATATGTATGCCCGCCGCGGAATGCACTACTTTGCTGCGCAGAATTTCCTTAAAATCACAAGAGATTATCCAAAATTCAAGCCTGAAGAAATGAAAAAACGCTACGAAGACGAAAAGCAGAAAATGGAGCGTGACGAAGAAAAAAATCTTCAGGAACTGATGTTCAGAGAGAAGAAATAATCCTTTTAAAACTTCTGGAGATATCTGTTACTTCTTTTTTGTCAGCTTTTCATACATCTTGAAAAGTTCCGCAACAATTTCAGCTTCACTCATTTTCTGGTTAAAACCGTAAACCGCCATAACAGCTTTGTCGTTTTCTTTGTGAGCCTTACGCAAGTCAGGCGGCATCGTGGTTTCATCGTAAAGATCGGCTAGAGATGAATCAGGATATTTAGCTCTTGCATCGAGAATTGCCTGCGCGGTTTGCTCAATTTTGTCATGTTGAGCGTTAGCGAAACATCTCGCAGATTCTTCGCTCCGCTCAGAATGACGACAAAAATCCGGCCACGGAAAATTGTTGTAGACAATATCCTTAGAATAACGGTATCTGCTTTCCAGTCTGCCGCAGACCGCACGCATCCATGCCATGTGAACAGAAGAAGTTAGAACTCCAAAATGATAAAGGGATGCATTTGGAATAATAAGCACGAGATTTGTTGGAATTGTGTCACTATTTAAAAAACCTATAGGCACATATTGACGGTTTTCACTGGAAACGGAAGGAATAACTATAAATTTGTCAGGATTGTTGGTTTCCCGGAATAAAGCAGGTGTATCCGCAAGACGAACTGTTGACGGATCAGAACTTGCAAGTCTCATTTTCCTTACAGCCTCGATACGTTTTAGTACAAGAGGCATTTTTCTGATTTCAGCCGGACTTGCATCAACAAGCCAGAGACAGTAACGCGGAATATTGTTGATAAATTCTTTTGCACCAATGAGATTTTTTATATATTTTTTCGCACTTGGTTCCTGTTTTATGAATTTTTCATAATCTTCCGCATCAATAATGAGATTGCCTCCATCCGTCGGCTGATTTCCTTTTCTGATTTCGGAAACATCACACAATGGTTTTGACCTGCACCCTATCAAAACATCGGGACAGTCTAGAATGTACGGATTGATATTTTTTGCTTTTATAACAGATCCATCAGCATTAAAAATCTGCTTCAAATCCTCACCTAAGTTAGGGGAGGTACCGCTTGCGGCGGTGGAGCGTGTTGTCTTTTTGTTCCGACAAGAAAATCCAATGACGACACAATGAACCGCCGCCATGTTCTTTTTGTCAGCTGTTTCGTTTTTCCACCTGAATGTCTGCCATGCAAAATCGATTTGAACACTGTACTGTTTCAGGAGCAGTTCCCACAAAACAGCGACCTGTTCCCCTTGAGTAATCGAATTGGTTGAAACAAATGCGGCTTTCGTGCTTGTTTTCTGAATCAGTTCAGCTGTTTTCACATACCAGCAAGCAACATAATCCATAGTTTTGTTTTTTGGGAAAAACGGTGAAAGATCTGAACGCTGCTCTTTGCTCATCTGGTTGTTGCCGACGAAAGGCGGATTCCCCATGATGTAATCGTAATGGTTTTCGCTCTTTTTCTGCTGCGGCTTTCCGACATTTATTTCGTCCGTGATAAGATTTATCGCTTCGTATTTGACTTCAGGTTCACGCACTTCATAAATAAGATTGGTCTTTTTCGCCTTTATCGTGGGTATTTTCTCTTCTTCGCGCAGATATCTCCAGTCCATCCTGAGAGCGTTTCCCTCAACGATTGTCGCACTCGTCGAAAGTGGCAGGAAATCGAGGTCTTCATCAACAATTTCTTCAGTTTCTTTCATCATTTGTGATTCCGCTATCCAGAGTGCCGTTTTTGCGACTGTTACCGCAAAATCGTTGATTTCAATGCCGTAAAACTGCGAGATCTTGACTTTTATCGGCGAAAAATCGCTTCCTAAAAGCTGCTGGTTTCCGTGTATGATTTTAAGGATTTCATTTTCAAGGCGGCGCAGAGAGATATAGGTTTCTGTCAGGAAATTGCCGCTGCCACAGGCCGGATCAAGGAATTTTAACGATGCTATTTTATTGCGGAACTGCTCCAAACGGGAACGCTGTTTTGCTGTCAACCTTAACTCCTCACCTAAGTTAGGGGAGGTGCCGCTTGCGGCGGTGGAGTGTGCTGCTTTTTTGTTTTGACACACGCCCCAGTCGCTTCGCGACAGCCCCTCTAGCTTAGAGGGGCATTTTTTGCCCGTAATTTCATAAAATTCTTTCCATAAACCATCCAGAAACAGCGAATCGATCACTTTATGGATGTTTGCAATCGAGGTGTAGTGCATTCCGCCTTTGCGTCGTGTTTCTGGATTAAGCGTCGATTCAAAAACTGCTCCGAAAATTGTTGGAGAAATCTCGCTCCAGTCAAAACCGGCACTAGCCTTATTCACAAGAATATCGACTATTTCCTCATTAAATCTGGGGATTTCGATTTCGCGCTCGGCAAAAAGTCCGCCGTTTACATACGGAAACGCCGCTAAATCATCATTCAAATAGGGATCTCTGTTTTCAGGTTTAGTGTTTAAAACCGTAAAAAGTTCCATCAGATTTTTACGTGCTTCATCAGGTCTGAATTTCGCAAGATAACGTCCGAACATATCTTTTTCAGGAAAGATCCCCGCATCTTCGGCATAAAGCAGAAAAACAAGTCTGACACAGAGAATATTCAGAGATTTTAATGTTTCTGCACTTTCCGGATTTTTATACTGCTTCAGAATCGCGTCATATAGCTTACCGACAAGTTCTCCTGCTTTGAGTGAAATTTGTTCTTCAGGCGGAATCGAAGTCTTTTTTGTATCGATCATAAACTGCAAAGACTCGAATTTATCAGGCAGATCCTCGAGCAGGATCTGGACCGGTTCGCCCTGTGGCTTTTCCATGTCGTAAATCAGAAACTCCTGAAAGTTGCAGACAACGATCCTGTTCGGGCGCAGAGAATTGGGCATTTCGTCGGCATAACGTTTCGCCTGACGGTAAGGAGTGAGCATAGCACCGTCTGACTGTTTCGCCTCTTTACGAAGATCGACATCGGAGCTTTTCTGCTCGATCAGAACCTTGGTTTCAGGGATGTATGCGTCGATAAAACTCGTGTGCTTGAGCTGAACTTTCTTTTCAAACTCGATGCGCTTTGCCGGATTTTCCATTCCCAAAACATCACAGAGAAGCCCGATCCAGAAACGCGCAGTCTCCTGCCGTTCATCGCCTTTATTTTTCCAGAAATCAGCGAATTCTTTAGCCGCTTTTTTGCGATTTATTGCAGTTTTTGCCATGTTTTACTCCGCTAATCACGATTAAAGCGTTTTCTTGTAGCACATAAAAAAACAGAAAACAAGTTTTAGATGAGATTTTGTTTTCAGAGTTTCCACAATAAACTTGCAGAAAAGGCAAAAATCGGTATTTTTCAGCGGTTGTTTGAATAACTCTCGGAGGTAAAAAATGAGTGCAGATCGTGGTCAGCTTGGCATTGTTGCCTGTGAATCAGGTAAGGTTTTTGCGGATGCAATGGTCGAATACCTTAAGGAAAAATATAAGAAAGAGCATTTGGAGGAGCGTTTCCGCTATATAAAAAGCACCGAAACGCACTTCGCGAACGGCGAGATCAAAACTTCGATCGATGAGCCTATCCGCGGTATGGACGTTTATGTCGTTCAGCTCATGGACGATCCTCTTTCGTCTTATTCGGTAAACGACAACCTGATGGCTCTTGCAACTGCTCTGAATGCAGTCCACAACAGCGACGCTGCTTCGATCACGGCTGTTATTCCGCAGTTCCCGAATGCCCGTCAGGAACGCAGAAAAGGGCGTGAAAGCGTTACAGCTTCGATGGTTGCATCTTTCATCGAGGCAAGCGGCGCTTCGAGAGTCCTCACGATCGACATCCACGCAGAGGCTATCTCCGGTTTCTTTCATGTTGCGAGACTCGACAACCTCCACGCGTCAAGGCAGCTCATGAAGTCGATGAACGAAAGGCACATTATTACCGAAAATACAGTCGTTGTAGCTCCCGATGTCGGTTCAGCCGAGACCGCAAGATATTATTCCCGCGAATTGCAGACAGACATGGCGCTTATCGTCAAGGAACGCGACTATTCCAAGGCTTCGACGGTCGTTGATACCAAACTGGTAGGCAGCGTTGAGGGAAAAGATGTCGTTATTGTCGACGATATGATCGCTACAGGCGGAACTTTGATCGCGGCATGCCAGAAACTTCACGAGTTCGGCGCCAAAAATATCGATGTTTTCTGCACGTTCCCGTTCTTCAACGGCGAGGCTGTGGCGAAACTCGACAAAGCTTATTCCGACGGCTTTGTAAGAAGTGTCACCGGAACGAACGCTGTTATCCGCGGCGAAGAGTTCAAAAAAGCGCATCCGTGGTATAACGAAGTCGATGTCGCAAGATTCTTCGCGAAAGTCGTTTACAGCATAAACCACATGGAATCGATCTCGAACATCCTGGAATCATAAAAGCCGTGCGGCTTCCCGGATATTCCGCAATCTGAAAATCAAGGAGTAGATATGCCAGCAAAAACTGCGATGGAAAAAGCTATGGAAACACCGGCTATGCGCCAGTATCTCGAAATAAAGAAGCAGTACAGTGACGCGATCCTCTTTTTCCGCATGGGTGATTTTTACGAAATGTTTTTCGATGACGCCGTCGAGGCTTCGGATATTCTGGGAATAACGCTCACCAGCCGCCACAAAGATGCAGACATCCCTCTTGCCGGTGTGCCTTGGCATGCGGCTGATTTCTACATTAAAAAGCTGCTCGAAGCAGGGAAGAAGGTCGCGGTCTGCGAACAGAGCGATAGTTTGGACAGCACGAAAAAGACGATGGAACGCAACGTTGTCCGCATCATGACGCCGGGAACTGTCGTTGAAGAGAGTTCCCTTAACGAAAACAGGAACAACTGGCTGATGTCGGTTTTTTTCAAAAAGAAAGAGGCCTTTTTCTGCTGGGTGGATGTAAGTTGCGGAAACGTGTTCTACGCTGTTTCGACCGAGGCTTCGGCTTCTGACATCATTGATCTGGTAGATCCGAAGGAAACCATTCTTTCGGAAGAATCCTCTTTTGTTTCGGGGGAAGTGCTCGACCGCGAAAAATTTGCGGACTGGGTCCCTTCGGCAACTGCCGCTGAATACCTCGAAAGCCTTTACGGATGCACCTTTGACAAAAATATCCTTGCTTCTTTGAAGCAGCTTCTTTTCTATCTCGATTCGCTTTATTTCGGCAATTTTCCCCCGCTCAGACTGCCTGTGGAATGGAAAAACAGCGATACGGCATCGCTTGATTACAACACGGTTTCGAATCTCGAGCTTGAAAAGACCCTTATCGGCGGAGAAAGGGCGGGTTCGCTGCTTTGGGCTATAGACCGGACGCAGACCCCGATGGGAAAAAGGCTTCTTTCGGAAGTCATAAAAAATCCGCTGAAAAACCGTGACAGAATAATCCTCAGGCAGTGCTGCGTTGCAACATTGTTCGAAGATCCGGTTATGCTGCGTGAGATCAGGGATTCTTTAGGCGAGATCAAGGATTTTGAGAGGATTCTCAGCAGGATCCTTGTCAGAAGAGGAGGCCCGCGCGAAATATCGATGCTTTCGATTTCGCTTCTCAAGGCGGTAAAACTCCGTTCCTACATAATGTCGATGCCCGAAAAAATGCCGTTTTTTGCTTCGGACGAGCCTCTGAGACTCTCTGAAGAGCAGATCATTTCCTGGCAGAGACGTTTTTTGGAAGATTCTCCGCTTCTTTACAGGGACGGGGGCTTCGTAAATGCCGATTTTTCACCAGAAGTTTTCGAACTTTCCGACTTTATCCACAATTTCCGTTCACATATCGTAGCTCTCGAGGCGAAAGAGCGCGAAAAATCGCAGATACCCACATTAAAAGTAGGTTTCACCAAAGTTTTCGGATATTATTTCGAGATCAGCAAGCGTTTTGAAAAGCAGGTCCCCGACTATTTCATCAGAAAGCAGACGACGGTCAATACGGAGCGTTATTTCACTGCCGAACTCAAGGAACTCGAAGAGAAGATTTCGTCGGCTCAGGAGCGTCTGACAGAGCTTGAACTCAAAATTTTGGATGATACGGTGACGGAGATCGCATCGTTCAAGGACGACATCCTTGCTGTTGCTAAATTTGTTGCATGGGCCGATCTTTTCAACGGTTTTGCAAAACTCGCGGTCGAAAAGAACTACTGCCGGCCGGAGATCACCGAAGAAGACGGGATCGAGATCATTGACGGCAGACATCCCGTGGTCGAAGCGTGTCTGAAAGACGCGAGATACGTTCCCGCAAGCGTTTCCATAGGTTCGGGCAACCGCCGCTTCTGCCTTGTCACAGGGCCTAACATGGGAGGTAAATCGACTTTGATGCGAATGACTGCGCTCATCGTTTTATTGGCGCAGACCGGCAGTTTTGTTCCTGCCGAAAGCGCAAGAATAGGGATCGTCGACGCGATTTTCACCCGTGTCGGGGCGAGCGACAACCTTTCGAGAGGCGAATCGACTTTCCTCGTCGAAATGAAGGAAGCGGCTTCCATTCTGAATGCGGCAACTGAAAAATCGCTTATAATACTTGATGAGATCGGGCGCGGGACTGGCACTTACGACGGTATCAGCCTGGCGCGTGCGATCGCGGAATACATTATAACGAAAATCAATGCGACAACTCTCTTTGCGACACACTACCACATCCTGACCGAGCTTGCCGAAGACTTCAATCAGGTCACGAACTTCCACATGACAGTCAGGGAATACGCCGGAAAGATGCGCTTCCTCTATCAGATGGAAGAGGGCGGCAGCAGCAGAAGTTTCGGTGTCGAAGTCGCGAAACTCACCGACATGCCGAAAGAAGTGATCAGAAACGCCGAAAAGATCCTCAAAAAAATGGAAGGTTTCGACCGCAGAATGCGTTTTGAAAACGGTTCCATGCTTCAGGCAGACATCTTTTCAATGGCTGAAGAGCAGAACAAAAACGTCGTTCCCGACTATCTGCGCGAGATCGAAAAAGTTCTGAGAAGAGTCGATCCCGAAAAGATAAATCCCCGCGAAGCGATGAATATCGTTTTCCAACTGTTCGACATAATTAAAGAAAGCGAAGAAGAGTAAGTCGAGAATCTGCTCTTATGTCGGGGCGCGGGCGACTCGCCCGCAAAAATCAAGCCTTTGTTTTGTGAAATCGATTTCTGACATAACGGACGCGTTAGTTTTTGTCTTTTCTATTTCAGCACTTCCCAATAACCGCTTTTTCTGCCACCGGCACGTTGGATTCGTCCGGCTATACGGAGTTTTCTGATGTGGTAAAATACGCCGTCGTCTGTTATATCGAACTCCAAAGCGAGTTCTTTTGTTGTTATATAGGGATTGTCTTTGATTGCGCGGAGAATCTTTTCCGTAGTTTTTTTCGCAAAAAAATTTATTTTAGTTAACGATAATTGATATTTTAAGATAAATTTTTCAAGCAGACACGTTTATTATTTTTGACTTTTTAATATTGATGTGTAAAATATTTTTTGAATTTGATCTTTGGGAGAAGAATTTGTTGTCAAAAAACTTGATTTATTTTTATTTAACAGTAAAGAAACGACATAATGACCGAAAAGAGGGTTTATATCAAACACTTTGTGTCCCTCGAGTAGGTCTTTTTTTATTTTCCGGAGCCAAAAAATGGAAATAGTAACAATGATCGACGGCGGTTTTTTGAGGAAAAAGTATCATGCAGCGTTTAAGGAAAACATTTCTGCTTTGCAAATCAAAAATTTTGTAGGCAACATCATAAAATATTCCGGTTTTGGTGGAATAAATGCTTACAGGGTTTATTTTTATGACTGCAAACCATGCGATGCGAAGACGACCTACCCTGTTTCAAACAAAGCTCTCAATTTGGCAAAAACGACTCAATATGACGAAAGCCTGAAACTTATAAACGATATTCGCGGCTTGGATTTTTTTGCGTTTAGGGAGGGACAACTCTCTTTTTCAGGATGGAAATTAAAAAAGAAATGCTACAAAGAAACACCATATACGGATGAAAGTTTTGATCTTGATCTGGCTCAAAAAGGGGTCGATATCAAAATCGGTCTTGATATCGCATGGATAAGCTACAACAATATTTCCGAGAGGATACTTCTTGTTACAGGAGACAGCGATTTTATTCCGGCAATAAAAACAGCCCGGCGCAACGGGATTTTTGTTCATCTTTTTACTCTGGGACATCACGTAAAAGATGATTTAAAGTTAAATGCCGATGTTTGTATCGAAAACTCTCTTTCAGATCTTTTAGAGAAAAACAAAGATTCTTAGAGTCTCTCTCATTGTTGGTTCGGTTTGGAAATCTCTTGGAAAATCAAACTGTTGTTTTGTGAAACTTCTGGGAGCGCGGGCGGCATGTTCGCAACGGTCGATAGAAAATCTCTTGAAAAATCAAGAAGTTGGCTTCTGGAGAAGAGGCGTTAAACTAATTGTCCATTACTTCTGCCAATTGGTTCGCTTGTTTTTTTATGCGTTCTTCATCATAAATTTCTATTTGTTCCATCAATTTCTGTTTGAAATTTTCAGCCTTTTTTATGTCTCTGAATAAAAACTCACCTGACGCAGAAGATATTTTTATTGTGCTGTATCCAAATATTCTTCCGAAAATGCCTTGTTCAACGCTGCAATGCTGGATTTGTGCCTTCAAAACAAAAGCAACAAAAAACGCGATATTTTAGGTGTTTTTGAACTGAAAGCAATATTTATATTTTGTTCTCCGTTTCATATTTTTCCGTTTCAAGAATTTTTTGGTGAACTCTTTGGTGAACTTTTGGTGAACCTGCGTAAATTTCTTACGACATTTGTTACGACATTTGGGCGTCAGTTTGAGCGACATCTTGAGCGTCAGCTCAAAAATAGAATCCAGCTATTTCCCTTTGCAGAAATCCGCTATTTTTGCCGAAACTTCTTTGAAAGGAATGATAGTATCGATACCTTCGACTTTGATTCCCTGCTCTGAAACCTCGGTCGGAATTAGGTTTCCGGGATTTGTTTCACATGAAACAAAAATGTTTTTTTCGGCATCGAGAGCGAGGACGTAAGCGCTTCCGGGAGTCGTAGAGCGGTCGAGAAGGGCGTATTTTCCTTCTTCGATCTTTTCAACTTCCGCAAGTTCAAGGGCTTTTATGAGGTCGCCGCCTTTCGTGAAGAGGATCTTTGCGAGGTTTCTTATCCTGCTTTCAGCGAGAAGTTCTTTTGTCGCAAAGTTGGCTCCGTCAAGAAAATTTCCTGTCATTTCGGCGATCTGCATGACTGCAAAAACTATCTCGGGACTCTCCTTGTCGAGTTTTTCCCTGATCTTCCATGCATTTTCGAACTGTTCCGCCTGAAGGTAGACGAGGAAGATCGCATTCTGGATCTCTCTTGATTCCGGATTGATCTTTTCGGCTTCCTTGTAGTATTTCAGTGCTTCGTTCATGTTCTGTTCGACAAAAAACAAGTTCCCGTAGAAAAAGAGCGTAGCAAGGTGCTTCGGATCAAGTTTTAATGCTTTTTCGGCATAGGTTTTTGACAAAGGAATATCGCCCGAATCAAAGGACATTATTGCCAGATTGTAAAGCGATTCGACCGGCTGGATCCCTTTTTCTACGCAGGTCTCAAACGCTTTTTTCGCTTCATCGGTGCGTTTCATGGCGTCAAGTGCATAGGCAACGTAGAACTCTGCATCCTTGACCGTGCTTTTTTTGAAGGATTCGATCGCTTTTTCAAAATCGTTTTTCTTTAAAAAATCCTGTCCTTCGTTAAAAGCGGCGTCTTTACTCTCTTCTTCAAGAAGTTTGAGGTTGGCGTCTTTTTCGTCGTTTCCTTTTTTGTCAACACTTCCGCAGCCGAAAATCAGAGCGCAGAAAGCGATAAGAACAAAAATTATCGTCGTTTTTTTCATTTTTCCCTCCGGTTTGCTTTAAATACAGGGCCTTCTTTGCAGACTAAGAAGCTGCCGCCGGGAGTTTCTATCCTGCAGCCGAGGCAGGCTCCGATCCCGCAGCCCATGGTCGTTTCGTAAGATTTGTAAAGTTCCATGATTCCGTATTTTTCACATACTTTTTCAACAAAATCCATCATTATGAGCGGTCCGCAGGTGCAGATCCCGTCTGGCTCAAACCCTTTATCCATAAGGGTTTCAAGGACTTCGTGCGGATATTTTTTAAGGCCGTAGCTTCCGTCATCGGTAACGATCGTAACTTCTCCCAATTCTCTGAATTTTTCTTCCATGAGGACTGAATTTTTGTCGCGGAACCCGAGAATAAAGTGCTTTTCAGCTGCTTTCGAGATTTTTGCGGTGTAGAAGAGCGGTGCAACGCCGATTCCTCCGCCGATGCAGAGGAGGGTGCCGGTCGTGTCGGGAAAGCTGTTTCCAAGATATCCGGTGATCCTGATTTTTTCACCCGCTTTCATTTTGGAAAGCATCTTTGTTCCTTTGCCGACAACCTTGACAAGAAGCGACAAAACGCCGTCATTCCAGTCGAAAACCGATATCGGACGCGGCAGAAAGGGCATGCTCAGACCGTCGGTTTTTGACAGCATGAGGAACTGTCCCGGCTGCGGGATTTCATCGAATGCAACATTCATAAGGAATGTGTCTTTCGTTACGAAATTATTTGAAATTATAGGACATATTCTGCTTGTTTTCATGTTTCCTCAAAAATTTGTCCGTCCCAGTTTCGATTTTTTCGGCTCGAAAACAAGGTGGACTTCCTTGCCTGTTTCGACCGATTCGTAGATTGCATTGATGAGTTCGAGCGACTTTCTTCCTTCGAGCCCGTCAACAAGGGCGTGTTTGCCGTTTTCAATGCAGTCGATGACGCTTTCAAGGTAGCGGATGTGCCCGAATCCGTAGACATTGGGCGGGTTTTCGCTGTATTTTTCTAAAATTTCCTTTCTTTCGTCGGGAGTTTCGCCTTCGAAATTCCACTCCTGCATTTTGTTTACTGCAAAGCCGCCGATGACGCAGTTTCCTTTCTCTCCAAGAATCGAAAGAGAGCCTTCGAGGTCTGCCGGACGCGTCGCCGTTGTCGCTTCGACTATTCCGAGAGCACCGTTTCTGAACTTGATTATCGCGGCGCAGGTATCGTCTGCTTCGATGTTTACGAGATAAGTTCCGTTCATCGCCATGACGCTCACAGGTTCACCGAGCATCCATTCGAGCAGATCGATGTGGTGGCTCGCCTGATTCGTGATGACTCCGCCGTCGTAAGCCCATGTTCCGCGCCACGGGTCTGCATCGTAGTATTCCTGCTTTCTGCACCATCTGACGCGGACAGTTCCCATGACAAGCCTGCCGAAACCGCCGCTTTCGAGCTTTTTCCTCAAAATCTGGACAGGCAGATTAAAGCGGTTCTGTTTGACGATGAAGAGTCTGACTCCGTTCATGTCGCAGGTCCTTATCATTTCGTCGGCATCGCTTAATTTCAGCGCCATCGGTTTTTCGCATACGATGTGCTTTTTGTATTTTTTCACTATGTCTATAACGTGTTTAGGGTGAAGCCCGCTAGGAGTAAGGACGTTGACGACATCGACTTCGGGATGTGCCGAGAGCATTTCGTCATAGCTTTCATACCACGGAACTCCGGCCGCTTCTCCCGCTTTTTTCGCTTTTTCGGGAACAATGTCGCACACCGCGACAAGGCGTGCTTTCGGTATGTTCAAAAGAGCCTCGATGTGTTTTTTTACGATCCTGCCGCAGCCTACAAGGGCGAATTTAAGTGTCATTTTTCCTCAAAAATTTGATTATAAAGTCTCTTTGATCTGCTCAAAATCTTTGATTATTCCGGCAAGTTTTTCAATGTTTGCATCTTCCATGTTCGCAAGCGGCTCGCGGAATTTATTCGTGCATTTTTTCTTCATTGCGAGAGCCGTTTTTACAGGGATCGGATTTGATTCCATGAACATCGCGTGGTTGATTTTGTTTGTCGCAAGCTGGATTTTTGCTGCCGTTGCAAAATCGCCCGAAAGTGCCGCATTGACCATTTTGACGCAGATTTCCGGGTAGATATTTGAAAGAACGCTGATAACTCCTTTTCCGCCCATCGAAATGAAAGGAACGACCGTGAAATCATCACCCGAAAGGAAGTCGAAACGCTCTGTTCCGACAGTGTCGAGATAATCTGCAAGTCTTCCGAGGTCTCCGGTTGCCTCTTTTACCGCAACGACTTTTTTGATTCCTGAAACCAGCTTGAGAGCTGCCGGAGCAATGTTGAGGCCGGTCCTTCCAGGAACGTTGTAAAGCACGATTTTAGCGCCGGTTTTCGCAATGGAGCTATAGTGCGCGAAAAGCCCTTTCGGAGTTGGTTTATTGTAGTATGGCGTGACAATGAGAACTTTGCCGATCCCTGCTTTGAGAGCGGCTTCCGTCTGTTTTACGCTATCTGCTGTGTTGTTTGTTCCTGTTCCCGCGACAAGGTCGAGTTTCGGACATTTTTCTTTTGTGAAGCGGAAAAGTTCCTCTTTTTCGGCAAGGCTCAAAGTTGCGCCCTCGCCCGTTGTTCCTGCTACGACAACGCCAGAAACATTGGCTTTGACCTGCTCGTCAAGCAGTTTTCCGAATGCGTTGAAATCGATTTCGCCCGACTTTTTGAACGGGGTGACTATCGCCGTGTAAACACCTTTCATGTTAACCTCTGTAATGAATGTTGTTGATGTTAAAATCTATGATAACTTCCTTGTCTTTCAGTGATTCCCTGAGATTCTCGACACTCTGGATGTTCGAGCCTTTCACCGTGACATAAACTTTGCCGGTGTATTCGTCGGCATCGTCGGCGTTGAGATGGATGCTCGAAATGTCGAAATTCTTGTCGTGAAGCTCTTTCGCAAGCTCCATAAGCGCTCCTTTTCTGTTCTGCAGGCTGATGATGAACGAAATTTCGTAGCGCGGATACTCGAACCAGTAGACGTTTTCTTCCAGATGTTCCGCATCGATCCTGGCGATCTTCGGGCATTTCTGTTTGTGGAGAATGTATCCCTCGTCAGATGAAACCGAAGCTACAACGCAGTCTCCCTCGACCGGCTGGCAGCAGCGCGCGATTTTGTAGTCGCTTATCATGCCGGTTCCTTTGATGAATATCGGTGAAAGGTCTGCCGCACGCTCGTCCTGAAGCACAAATAGCGGTGCGACTCTGCGGGGAAATGCGTTTATGAGGCGGGAAATCTCGTCATGCGAGAAAAAGGCTTCGATTACCGACTCAAGTTTCAGTTCTCCCGAAGCAGTTTTTATGAAAAACGCGCTCAGAGTGTTCTGTTTCGGCAAAGAATATTTCTTCGCGAAGTTTATGAAGGCGCGCTGTTTGCCGAGTGTGTCGAAAAATTCGCCTTTTTCCTGCGATACAAAAAGAGGTTTCAAAATCTCGCGTCCTTTGTTCTCGAGGATCTTCTCCTGCTGCTTCTGGATATATTTTTTGATGAACTGTTTTGCCCTCTGCGTCTTTACGAAATCGAGCCAGTCCTCACGCGGATTCTGGTTTTCGGCGGTTTCGACCTTGACTTCATCCTTGTTCTGCAGGACCTGGCTGATTGTCACGCGCTTTCCGTTGACTGTTCCTCCGATGCACTTTTCGCCGAGGTCGCTGTGGATCGCGTAGGCAAAATCAAGCAATGTTGCCCCTTCTGGAAGCGAAATTTCTTCGCCGTCCGGAGTGAAAACGATCATTTTGTCGAGCGGAAGCAGGTTTTCGATGTCGCTGACGAAAGTTTCAGGCTTCGACGACGAGTCGATAAGCTCGCTGAATATCGTTTTGAGCCACTCCGCGAGAGTATCTTTGTAGGCAGGATCGTTTTTTGTCTTCCATTTTGCAAGCTGGCCTTCCTGCGCTATCCGCTCCATCTGCTCGGTGCAGATCTGGAATTCGACGAAGTATTCCTTAAATCTTAACAGCGTGTGTAGTGACTGGTATCCGTTGACTTTCGGAGTTGCAATGTAGTCTTTGAGATAGCGCTGGACAAGAGACATTTCCGGGAAAAGATGAAGCATTCCAAGTACTTTGTAGCAATCGAAAACATCGTCTGTTTTAAGGACGATTCTCACCGAAAGGATGTTTTTGAGATCGCCGACTTCGAGATTTTTTTTCAGAGTTTTCGTGTAGATGTAGTAGTACGACTTCGTTTTGCAGTAAACTTTCGATATTTTATTCCACATCAACGGTGCAAATTTCTGAAAAACATTTTTCGTTTTTTCATCGATAGAAGCGGTCAACGCTGTAAGATTAGGATAAGTAGCGTTTACGCCGCGGTCGATTTCTGCCCATTCCTCGGGAAATCCGAAGTAGAAAGAAAGCGCTTCGAGAGCTTCTTTTAACCAGTATATGCCGAGCCTGTGGGCTAACGGAACGTAAAGATTCAGTGTTTCCAGCGCGATCCGTTTCTGCTTTTCGGGAATCATTGCATCAAGTGTCATCATGTTATGCAGACGGTCGAAAAGCTTGATTATGATTATCCGGGAATCGTTTTGTGCAAACGTCAGAAGTTTTTTTATCGCGGTAGCCTGTTTCTCCTCGCGTGAAAGTTTACGGCAGATCTCCTCGTTTTCGGTTTTTTCCCTGATTTCGGTAAGTTTCGTAACTCCGTCAACAAGGTTTGCGACATTTTTTCCGAAAGCGTCTCCGATCTCTTCAACGGTCATGCTTGTATCTTCGACCGTGTCGTGCAGAAGTCCGGCAATTACGCAGTCGTCGTCCATTCCGCTGACAGCCAGCAGGTATGCAACTGTGTAGGGATGAAAAATGTAAGGTTCACCGCTTTTTCTCACGATTCCGCTGTGTGCCGCGGAAGCCATAGCAATCGCCTGATGGATCCTTCCTGTGATTGCCGAAAGCTCGTCGGGATCCTTTATTCCGGAGTGTTTTTCGACTTCGCGGATTATCGAATCGGGTCTGACGATTTTAGGAATGTTGATATAAGGTTCGCTTTTGAGAATGGAAAGAAGAAGCTTTTTATCCATTTTGCTCCGTAAGTTTTTTTATAGTCTCCAAATTGTGGAATATCGAAGAGTCTGTGTGTGCCGAAATTATTGCCGTAAGCTGCTGAAAAGCGGTGTCGAGATCGTTGTTTACCACCACGAAATCGAAGTGGGGATAGTGCAGGATCTCGTTTTTCGCGTTGTGAAGCCGTGTTTTTATGACTTCCGGGTCGTCGGTCGCACGCAGACGAAGCCGCGATTCAAGCTCTTCCATGGAAGGCGGCAGTATGAGAATCAGGACGGCCTCTTTCGGAAAGGCGCGCTTGATGTTTATCGCACCCTGATAGTCGATATCGCAGATGACGTCTTTGCCCGAATCAAGCTGTTTCTGCAGGAAATCGAGCGGAGTTCCGTAGAAATTACCGTGGACTTCGGCCCATTCCGCAAAAAGCCCGGTCTCTCTTTTCTTGAAAAACTCGTCAGGGGATAGAAAAAAGTAGTCGATGCCGTCGACTTCGTTCCTGCGGGGCTTTCTTGTAGTACATGAAACCGATTCGACAAGAAGCGGAAAGCGTTCCCGCAGCATCCCGACCAAAGTGGTTTTTCCTGCACCGGACGGAGCAGAAATAACGAAAATTTTACCGTGATCAATATGTTTTGAGTCGTTCAAGGCATACTCCGATTCATTTTTCATAAAACCGCGGTAATATATAATATTTTCTATTTAATTCAAAAAAATGTCAGAGGAAAAGAGGTGTCCGGCTTATTTCGATTTATTCTTGTAAGCGTAAATAAGATCTACCGCATCTCCTACGGTCTTTATATTTTCTACATCTTTGTCGGAAATTTTTATATCGAACTCGTTCTCGAGTTCCATGACGAAATCGGTGATGTCGATAGAATCAGCGTTGAGATCCTCCTGAAAACACGAAGTTTCCTTTACTTCGATATTTTTCTTCGGAACAAGTTTTTCTTTCGCCAGCTTTATGACTTTTTCCAGAATTTCATTTCGTTCCATTTTATCCTCCAAGTTTCATAATACCCAAAAACGACGCGCTTTTTTAACCGTTACACAAAAATTGTCAAATTTCCGCTGAAAACCATGTTAATTTATTTGTTTTCTACGCTCATGACGGTTGTTATTCCGTAGTGGTCGGAGACGGAATAGCTTGTTTTCGTCTGATGTTCTTTGTCGAAATCAGTGAATTCGTTCAGGAAAATTCTTTCCGATGAAAATTCGTAGCCCTTTTTCTCTAAAAAGAAGATGTGATCGGGAACAGATTCGGGCGCTTCGTCCGAAACAAGCGGATTTTCCGGGCAGCGCGTGCAGTCGAGTTCTTCTTTGGGCTCGACATCGAAATAGGGGTCATACCAGCCGTTTTCTTCGAGAAGTGCGATCGGAGCGGGGTTGTTTTCGCGGATGTTGCCGGCTGCAAGATTGCCGTCGAAATCACCAAGGATTATGCGCTGAACGACATCTTCCTGCACCGGAATTTCGAGAATCTGTCCGATCTGCGTCAGCTGTTCGTCTTCCCAGCTTTCGCCGAAGCCGTCGTAATCCGTCTCAGTTACGGGAGAAAGACCTGTGCAGATAATTTGTATTCTGCCGATACCGTCTTTTTCGACATTTGCCGCAACCGCTGTTCTCATTCGGCCGTAAGATCTTAATTTGACAGGTGTTTTGTTGGACATCGGAAGTTTTGACGCAAGAAGGACTCCGCTGTTTCCCGAAAATTCGTATTCAAGTCTTTTTGCCGGAATTCTTGTGTCCTGCAGGCATGTTTCAAGGATTTCCTGATAATTACCGTTTGCAATGGCTTCGACTCCGTTTCCTAACATGCAGTTCCGGCACTCTCCCGAAAGTTCAAGGAACGACTGCCAGCAGTTCTGCACGATGCATGCCGCGTCGTAATCGGAGCAGTTTGTCATAACGCATGAAATTATGGGCGAAAGATCTTCCATGGTGCATGACGCCGGTATCGTCTGCGCCGCAGTGTATTCAAGATCTTCGTCTTCATTGCTCGTCTTCGCGTAGAGTGCGTAATCGTATCCGTAGTCGTTTTTCAGCATATTCCGGACTTCGTCGATTACTTTCACTCCTTTTTTGTTCTGTCCGTAAAGATCCTGAATACAGAGAATATCGCTCGAGTTTTCGGCTAAAACAGTTCTCATTTTCTGGAATCTTTTGCCTTTAAATGCGAGGTCGTCAGTCATTTTCGCGTTGAAAGTCGTAAGCGAGAGCATTCTGTCGCTTGTCTCGAAACCTTCGATGTTGTTGCTACACGAAACAAGCGCAAATGCAGTGAACAGCGCCGCAAATATGCAGATTTTAAGACTTTTTTTCATTTTCACCTCGTTTATCAATCATAGTAAAGTGCTTTTACGATTTCGCTGAAGGTCGTAACGCCGTCAGCAAGTTTGCGGATAGCCGCCTCTTTTAAAGTCATCATTCCGTCCATAACAGCGTTGTTTCTGAGCTCTTCGGTTGTTGCGCCCGATGAAATCAGAGAACGCATTTTTGCCGTTACCGGCATATATTCGACTATCGCAGTTCTTCCTTTGTAGCCGGTAAAGCGGCATTTTACGCATCCTTCGGAATCCCTGATTTTGTAAGTGTGTTCAAGCGGAAGGTGGAGCGTGATCTTTTCTTCCTCAGTCATTTCACGGGTGAAGGCGCAGTGCGGGCAGACCTTTCTCACAAGTCTCTGGGCGACGACGGCATTGAGAACGCTTGCGATGAGGAAAGGTTCGACTCCAAGATCCCCGAGTCTTTCAACTGCGGTCGCGGTGTCGTTAGTGTGCAGAGTCGAAAGTACCAGGTGACCGGTAAGCGCAGCCTGTACGGCATTCGCGGCGGTTTCTTTATCGCGGATCTCGCCTATCATGACGATGTCGGGGTCCTGCCTCAGAATGTGGCGCAGAGCACTCGAAAAAGTGATCCCTGCTTTGACGTTGACTCCCATCTGGTTGATTTCGTCGATCACGATTTCTATCGGATCCTCGACCGAAATGATGTTGATTTCCGGCGATGCCATAGTTTTCAAAGTCGAATAGAGAGTAGTCGATTTTCCGCTTCCTGTAGGACCGGTGACAAGTACCATCCCGTAGGATTTTTTCATTGCTTCTTCAAAGGACTTCTTCTGCTCGTCTGTAAAACCTATGTTGCTGATATCTTTGATGAAATTCCCTGACTCCAGGATCCTGAGGACCATTTTTTCGCCGCTGACGACCGGGATCGTGCTGGCACGGAGCTCGACTGTCTGGCCCGTTTCGGTGAGGACTTTGATTCGTCCGTCCTGCGGTCTTCTTTTTTCGGCGATATCCATCTTTGCAAGCATTTTAAGGCGGCTCAGAAAGGGAAGATGCGCCTCTGCCGGAAACGAATAGATCGTGTGGAGAACGCCGTCAAGTCTGAATCGGATCAGAGTTTCCTCCGGTTTCGGTTCGATGTGGATGTCGCTCGCCTCCTGTTCGATCGCATATTTCAGCATATAGTCGACAGCATTGATTATATGCTTGTCGTCCATATTTTTCGCCTGCCCGAGTCCGGTGAGGTTTTCCAGATTGTTGTAGTTTTCTTTGGAATGGTCGTCTGCCGCAGCCTTTATCGACTTTTTGAAACCGAACAGATCGTCGATGGTTTTTTCGATCTCCTGCGCCGACGCGACGACAGGGATTATTTCGCAGCCGCAGCTTGTCGAAAGCTGGTCTATGAGATCCATTCTGAAAGGATCGGCCATCGCGACAACGAGAGATTCTCCCTCTTTGTAAAGCGGGATCAGTTTGTTGAGTCTGCCGTATTTCGCACTTATCGTCTTGACTGTGAGTTGTGAATCGATCTTCAGCGGGTCGATAACCACGTATTCACAGCCGCTGCGTGCCGCAATCAGTTTCAGCAGCTTTTCTTCGTCGCACTTTATCTTTTCATTTTCGCATGCAAAAGCGACAAGTTCCGTCACGAAAGGTTCCCTGCGGAATTTGTTCTGGAACATCGACTCGTAGTAGTCGCGCCTTGAAAGAATCTGCGCCTTCTGATTTTTGTCTATCACTGAATATTCTTCAAGCATATCGAGAAGAATCGAAGCGGTAAGCTCTATTTTCATCAGCACTCCTTTTCCAAAAAACGGAGAGTTTTACCACATATCATAAAAACATCAATAAAATTACTGATTAGTGAAAAAATTAAATGTGTTTTTTGAAATCTGCAAGTTTTCGGACAAATTCGTCAACGCTTTTGCAGATATCTTCGGGTTTTGCATACAGTGGAATGTCTCCGACCGGAAACGACATGATCCGGCACTTGTTCTGAAATTCCCAAAATACGACAGGCATGCTTTCACTTCTTGAAGTTATGCACAAAATATCAATAAAATCAGCATAATAAGACAACTCGGGCAAAGAAATTTCTCCCTGCCACGAAATAAGACCTTTTTCTTTGGCAGAAGCTGCGGCATTTCTCAAAGAACCGTCTCCGAAAGCAAAGAAAGCGGCATCCTTACGTTCTTTTGTCACTTTTTCCGCAATCTCAAGATAAAAATCGAAACCTTTGACCTCTTCTAACCTTCCGACAAAAGCGATATTTACCATATTTTTGTCGATTTTCAGAGGATTTTCCGGCTTTACCGGAGAGGGCAGAGAAGAATTAGTCGGCAGGATTTCAATATTCAATCCGGGAAATTTGTTTGTTACCATTCCGGAAAGTCTGCTGCTGTTCGAGTATATTTTGCCGGCATTTTTCAGTGTTTTAGGCAGGATAAAAGGAAAGTTTATGAATTTGTTCACATCGGTTCCCAGGAGCCAGACATCATAATTTATTCTGCAGAATTTTTTCAGAAAATATGCTGAAAATCCAGCAGGAACAGCCCAGCATGCGAAAATTTTTTCAAAACCGTGCTTTTTCAGCAGTTTTTTTGCGTTTGCAACAAAACCCCAAAGCAGCTTCAGCGTGACGAACAAAGTTGAGGGCTGATAAACTCTTCTTCCGGCCAGATAGTCGTGATCCCAGTTGAAATAGTGAACAAAAGCACCGTCGATATTTGTCTCAAAACCTTTGCCGCGAAAAGGTGCCACGATATGAAATTCGGTTTCGGGATGCGATTTTACATAGTCGAGAATGAATCTGCCGCGATAATCGTTTTCATGCTGCGGAAAAGAGTGGGCAAGAATGAGGATTTTTTTCTTTTCTATGCTCATAAATGGCCTGCTCTTTTAAAAAAAGCGTGTATGATCCGCCGCAAAGCAAGAAGGATACCGCCTTGTTTCGAAAGCCACATGAATTTTGCTGTAATATATGAAAATTTATAGTGTTTTTTTGCAAAAGACGGGGTCTTGTCAAAGCCATATTTTGTATCAATGACATGCTGTTCATCGATAGCTCTTCTGTCAATTCTGTCGCGTTTCGTCTTTTGGTCCTGATGCCGCCTGAACGCACCTAGAAAGAAATCTGTTTTTACAAAAATATCAGTTCCCTGATTCAATATAACGCTGAAAAGAAAGTCGGTGTCCATAAGCTGGTGAAGGTTTTCATCGAATGCGCCGAATTTTTCAAAAACTTCCCTTTTCCAGAACATCGACTGAAGATTTGAATCAAACCCTTCATAAGAAAAATGAGGCACTCTCGGTTTCGGTGCAGAATAGGTCTTGTCAATGACGTTGTCGTTTTCGTCGATCTCGTACCAGTTGCCGTAAACGATTTTTTTCTGCGGGAATTTTTCAAAAACCTCCAGAACTTTTTTGAATGCACCCGGCATGTAAACATCGTCGCTGTTCTGCCAGCCGAAAATATCGCCTGTCGCGTGAGCGAAACCTTTATTAAGCGCGTGGCTCTGTCCGCGGTCCTTTTCGGAAACCCAGTATGCGAGTTTGTCCTCGTATTTTTTGATGATTTCGACTGAATTGTCGGTCGAACCGCCGTCAATAACTATGATTTCCGTTTCAACGCCCTGATTTATGACAGAAAGGAGTGTCCTTTCCAGAAATTCGCCCTGATTGTAGCTTGGAATAACGATTGAGAATTTCATAAAATCTCCTTTTTTTACCGCTTTTGTCGTTAATAACGATTCGCGCCGTCGGAATATCGAAATAACGATATTACGGAATACCGACAAGAATCTGCGGCGCGCCGATTATATTCAAATTGCGAAAAAAAACGAGCGAAATCTTAATTTCTTGCAAAAAAAACGAGGTTATGATACAAAAAAACCTCTTTTGGTTGAGAGGTTCAGTGTGATTTCTGTAGAAGAAGCAGTCAGAAAGAACGACGCGGTAATGAAAATCTTAAATTCTCTTTCAAAGGGAGCTTCCTTCGGAGTCTCGATAGAAGGCGGTGAAGAGGTGATTGTTTCACGTGAAAAGTGCGGGATTTCGTTCCGTGAGTCAGGCGGAGATAAACCGGATTTTGTCGTTTCCATGCCGGAAGAAGTTTTCTCGCAGTTGTTTTCGGAAAGCTCTTCTGTTTTGCCGGTTCAGGATTTTCTGGCGTTTGCGGCGCAACTGCTTACTGGTGAAAAGGAAAAAGTAAGTTTGGTCATTTACGCCAATTTTTTGAAGCTCACTCTTCACGGTTATCCGAAACTTCTTTCTTTAGGCGGAACGGCTTTTTGGAAAGTTCTGAAAGAAAACGGTGTCGGTTCGATTTTTGCGATAGAAAAAAAACTTGCAGCTTTTAGAAACAAATAATCAGGGGATTTATCATGGACAAAAGCATTCTTATTTACGAATCCGATTCAGCAAATGCCGGAAATCTTTCGGCTCTTTTTGAACAATTCGGTTTTTCCGTTTTTGTTGCGGATTCCGAAGAAAAAGTTCAGGAAATTCTCGACAAAACAAAAATCAACGCATTTATAGTCCGTGCGGAAAATCCGGGAATGCAGGGTTTTATGCTCTGCAAAAAAATCAGAGCTCTGAGTCTTTACGCATCAAGGCCGATCCTTCTTATTTCGAGCAATGCGGATGAAGCGACTTTCGACAGGCACAGAGAATTCGACTATCATGCCGACTATTACCTCAAAATCCCGACCGATGACGAGACGATCCTTGCTTCGATGAATGCGATCTATCCGTTTCTTGACGCTTTGGCGGCTGAAGAAAACGCGGCAGAGCTTGCTGATCTTAAGGGAAAACTCGCAGAAGATGCCGAAAAACTCGATTCGATGAACAAACAGGTTTCCGAAAGTGAAGAAAAAATCAGAATCCAGTCTGAAAAAATCGCAGAACTTGAGAAGAATTTATCGGAAGCTTCAAAAATAGAAGAGGAAACAGGCGAGCTCAAAGATGCTATCGTGCAGAAAGGGCTCCGCATCAAAAGTCTTGAAGAAAAAGTCGCAGAACTTGAAGAAAAGGTTTCTGCTGCAGGAAACACCGCAAAAGAGCGTGACGAAATCAAAAAACAGCTCGAAACTGTTTCTGCCGAAAAAGAAAAAATCGCTGCCGAACTGAAAAAATCGCAGGACGAAAAGGCCGGAGTCGCCTCCAAACTTGAAGAAGCGGAAAAGAAAAACGGCGCTCTTGAAAAATCGGTTCAGGAGCTCGAAGCATCGCTTAAAAATTCGTTCAGTCAGAAAGATATTGACGATCTTAAGAAAAAACTCAACGAGGTCAAAGATCAGAACGATGTCCTTTCGGTCTACAACAAAGAGATGAAAGAGAGAGTCAAAAAGGCTGAAAACGAAACTAAAGAAGCTGTGTCTGAAAAAGATAAGTTGTCTAAATCATTGGAAGAATCCAAAAAATCAGCGGCGGCTGAAAAAGACAAACTCATCGAATCGCACAAGAAGGAAACCGAAGAACTTAAGAAGGCGCTCGATGCTGAAACAGCCAAAGTAAAAAAGAATGATTCCGAAATAGCGGATCTTAAAAAAGCGGTCAATGCTGCGGCAGAAGAAAAGAAAGCGCTCGAAGATTCACTGAAAAAAGCGACGGCCGAAGCATCGGAAAAGACGCAGATCCTCAAGGAAAAAGAGGAACTTTTTACTAAGTCGGAAGCTGAAATGGCTGAGTTGAAAGATACGATCTCAAATCTTACGATAATCGCCGACGAATTCGAAAAGCTCCGTAAGGAAAAGGCTGAACTCGAAAAAGTCTGCGCTATCCAGAAAGGTGAGATCGAAGAACTTGGTGAGGCGATAGCTAAAGCGGCGGAAATCACCGATCAGAATGACGAACTTGTCAAAGAAAACGAGTCTTTGAAGAGCAAAAACGCAGAAAAGCTCGACAGGATCAAGGATCTCAATGCTCAGATCGATAAACTGATGGAGACGAAAGAAGCTCTTGAGACGGCTCACACCGAAATAGAAACTCTCAAAAAGAGTGCTGAAGAAGCTGCTGGAAAAATCGAGGCTGCAGAAAAAGAAAAATCGGAACTTTCCTCAAAAATCGCAGAGCTTGAAAGCGAGATCAACAAAATGAAAAAAGAGGCCGAAAAATTCAACGCTCTCAAAGAGCAGCTCAAGCATCTCGCAGGCGATTAGCCGAAAATTCTTGACTATAACGCATTTTGAGTATAATTACCGCGCTTTTTGTGTGCCGGGATGGTGGAATTGGCAGACACGCTAGATTCAGGTTCTAGTGGGGGCAACTCCGTGCAGGTTCAAGTCCTGTTCTCGGCACCACTTCTTAAATAAAATCCCGGTAGTTTTTGTTGAAAAATTGATTTTACAGCTTGATTTCTTGAGTTTTTTGCCGCTATTTCGGCAGATTTTTGAACATTTCCTGGATCGAGCCTACAGAACCGAGGATTCCGCTTGCTTCGTAAGGCATGTAGACGACTTTGTTGTCTTTGCCCGACGTAATTGCCGCCAGAGTTTCGATGTATTTGAGGGCAATGAGGTACTGCGCCGGATCCATTTTCGTGTCTTTGATCGCGTCTGCGATGAGGCGGATCGACTCTGCTTCAGCCGTTGCAACTTTGATTTTAGCCTGAGCCTGACCTTCAGCTTCGAGAATGTTCGATTCCTTCATGCCGGCAGCGTAGTTGATGTTTTTCTGCTTTTCACCTTCAGATTCAAGGATCTTCGACTGTTTGTCAGCTTCAGCCGTAAGGATGGCAGCACGTTTGTCACGCTCTGCGCGCATCTGTTTTTCCATCGCGTTTTTGATGTCCTGCGGCGGGTTGATATCCTGAATTTCGACGCGGTTGACTTTTACGCCCCATTTGTCGGTCGCTTCGTCAAGAATCTCGGTCATTTTCGAGTTTATATCGTCCCTGCTGGAGAGAGTGTGGTCGAGATCCATGTTTCCGATGATGTTTCTGAGCGTCGTTTTCGCGAGTTTTTCGATCGCGTCGGGAAGGTTCGAAATTTCATACATCGCTTTGAACGGATCAGTGATCTGGTAGTAAAGGATTGCATCGATTTCGATTACGACGTTATCTTTGGTAATAACGTTCTGCTTCGGGAAGTCGTGGACAGTTTCACGCAGGTCGATGAAGGTCTGCTCAGTCGTGACCATGATTTTTCTGCCGTCGTAGAGCTGCTTCATGACTCTTGTTTCCATTTTGCGCGGCTTGTCTATGATCGGAACGATGATGTTGAAACCGCTCTGAAGCGTGCAGTGATACTTTCCGAGTCTCTCAACGATGATTACTTTTGCCTGAGGAACGATTTTTGCCCCTTTTGCGATGATGATTACTGCAAAAACGCAGATTACTGCGATTACCCAAACCATGTTTTCCTCCTAATTGTGAGATTTTACTATAACTTTTGCGCCGTCAACGGCAGTGATTTCAACAGTTTCGCCTTCTTCGAAACTTGCCTCCTCGTTTTCGGGAAGGGCTGTCCAGACTTCGCTTCCGATTTTGACTTTTCCGGGAGTGTCGGCGGTTATTTTTACCGTGACTTTCGCTTTTTTCCCGATCATCGCGTTGGTGTTTGCCTCGCGTTTTTCCGACGATTTGAAGAAGTATTTGAGTGCGAGAGGTCTGAAAAATATTCCTGCGATGACTGAAACAACGGCAAAAACGAGAATCTGCCATGTCGTTCCTGCCCCGAGGGCTGCAAGCGGAACCGCGGCAAGGGCGCCGATGCCGAGGATCGCCACCCAGAATCCGGGAATAAAAATTTCAAGAATAAAAGCCGCGACTGCGACGATTACCCAGATCAGCCACGGTGTAAGAAGCAACTGTTCCATTTTATCCTCCTAATCCAGATTTACGATGATCGCGTGAACGACAGGTTTTTTGTCGGTAAGTTCCGTCAGATAGTGGCGCACCATTATGCGGATATCCTCTTCGACATCCTTCCAGATCGGCTCGTCAGCGAGTTCGTCGTGAAAGTAGTCTTCGATCATATCTTTTATTTCGCGCTCTATCTGCTTCATTTTTGCCGCATTCGCGATGCCGGCGGAAATTATTCTCGGAGCCGCCAGAAGCTCGTTCGAGAAGAAGTCGACAGTCATCATAACTGTCATGAAACCCGCTTTGGCAATACGTTTGCGCTCTTTTATGTTTTCGAAATCGATAAGATCCGATTCCCCGTTTGAAACGACTTTTGTCGAAAGGTCGAAAGTGTGCGAAATGAAAGGCCTGCGTCCTTTTTTGAAGCAGAGCATGTCGCCGTCACTGATGACGACCGAGCTGAAACCGTTCTTTTCGGCAAGTCTCGCGCTGAGATCCAGAAACCTTCTGTGGCCGTGTACAGGCACGACATAACGCGGATGAACATCTTTGAAAGCCTGCACGATATCATCCTGAAAAGCGTGTCCCGAAACATGGATCTTGTCAGTGTTTTCGTAGTAGACGTCGGCTCCTTTTTCAATGAGCTTGTCGATCATCCTGCCGATCGAAAGTTCGTTTCCGGGAATGTTTTTCGAGCTGAAGAAGATCGTGTCGCCGTAACGGATAGAAACTGATTTCATCATGTCGAGGCTCATCCGTTTCATAACGCTGCGCGGCTCTGCCTGTGAGCCTGTGACGATGAGGGTTATCTTGTTTTCGGGAACGCGGTTTATCTTCGTCTGGTCGGTGAGGACCGATGCCGGAAGCTTGATGTGGCCGAGCTCCGAAGCAATCTGCATATAAGTGTTTACGCTGCGACCAAGAAGGCCGACAGTCCTGCCTTTGAGAAGCGAAATATTGATGATGTTGCCGATTCGCGTCGTATTTGACGAAAAACCTGTCGCGATTACGCGTCCCGTGGCATTTTCAATGATGTCAGCGATGTTTCCGAGGATCGATTCTTCACTTTCGGAGCGCCCCTGACGCTCGATATTCGTGCTGTCTGAAAGGAGAATGTCGATATTTTCAGGAATTTTACCGGTAAAAGGAGAACCTTTGCCCGGTTCGTACTTGAAATCGCCGGTGTGCAGGATCGTGTAGTCACCGATTTTGATGACAAGCGCCTTCGCCTCGGGAATCGAGTGGGGAACATCGATCATGTCGATCGTGAAATCACCGAGTTTTATAGTTTCAGGATGTTTGTAGTTCAAAGTCCTGATATTCTTTTTGTAAACCGCGAACCGGTCGATCCTTTCTGCCAGAACAAGCGCCGGGAAGTTCGTCATATAGACCGGAACATCAAATTCCTGCAGGAGATACGGCACGCCGCCGATATGGTCCTCGTGGCCGTGGGTTATCACGCAGCCGAGAAGATTTATACCCAGTTCCTCGATGATGTCGAAATCGGGAATGAAAAAATCATCTTCCATAAAGTCGTCGTTTCCCGGAAAACCCATGCCGCAGTCGATCATTACCGCGTCATTTCCCGCCTTAATAAGCATACAGTTTTTTCCGATTTCCTTCAGTCCGCCGAGCGGCAGAATCTCGATTTGTTCAAACATTGTTCTCTCCGACACAAAAAACTACCCGTTTATAGCATAAAAAGAGTCGTTTTTGTAATTATTTCGATTATCCGACCGATATTACTTTGTATCCGTTGTCTTCGATCGTTTTGCGGACGGTAGCTTCATCCATTTCGCCCGAAAGCGTGAGAATGGCTTCGCCTGTTTTGTGGCTGACATCGGCTGATGCGACGAAAGGAAGCTCTTCAAGAAGTTTTTTGACTCTTGCTTCGCAGTGAGGACACATCATTCCTTCGATTTTTACTGTTTTTTTCATTTTTTCACTCCTTTTTTTACCAAAGTTTTCTGATATTTCCTTTTTCAGTTCATCTTTTGAAAAACCTTTTGGTTTCAAACGTTTATCGTTTTTTGAACTGTGTATTCCGAACAAATTTATTCTCAAAGCGTTCATGCAGACTGTGAAACTTGAAAGGCTCATTGCAGCGGCGCCTATCATCGGGTTCATTTTCCATGCGGAAAGCCCTGCTGCAAGCGGAATGCAGACCATGTTGTAGAAAAACGCCCAGAAAAGGTTTTCATGGATGTTTTTCAGAGTTTTGCGGCTGAGTCTTACCGCGGCGGCGGCATCAAGAAGCGAGCTGTTCATGAGGACGATCTCGGCGCTGTCGATCGCGATATCGGTTCCGGCGCCTATTGCAATGCCCGTGTCGGCCTTTGCCAATGCGGGTGCATCGTTGATTCCGTCGCCCACGAAAGCGACTTTTCCGTATTTTTGCAGCATAACGACCGCTTTTGCTTTTTCTTCGGGGAGGATTCCGGCGATAACTTCGTCAACTCCAGCTTCTGCGCCTATCGCCTTTGCTGTTTTTGCGTTGTCGCCAGTCAGCATTATTACGGAAAGTCCCATTTTGTGCATTTCTTCTATCGCTTTTGCTGAATCGGGTTTTATCGTGTCGGCGACTGCGATGATCCCCAGAATTTTTTCGTTTTCGCAGAAATAAAGCGGGGTTTTGCCTGCTTCGGCTAGTATTGATGCGGCTTTCGCGAGGTCTTCGGGAAGAATTGCGAACTCTGAAATATATTTTTCGTTTCCTCCGCGAAGGATTTTCTCTCCGATTTTTGCTTCGACACCGTTTCCCGGCAGAATGCGGAAATTGGCTGTTTCAAACGCCTTCAAACCAAGTGTTTCAGCCTTTTTGACGACAGCTTTTGAGAGAGGATGTTCGCTTTTTATTTCAAGCGAGAACGCTGTTTCAAGAAGTTCGTTTTCAGTGATTCCCGAAGCGGGCAGAATGTCGGTAACTTCAGGCTTTCCCGAGGTTATGGTTCCTGTTTTGTCGAGTGCTATGATCTCGGTTTTTCCAGCCGATTCAAGGGACGCACCGCTTTTGAAAAGTATTCCGTTTTTTGCTCCAACACCGCTTCCCACCATGATTGCAACAGGTGTCGCCAAGCCAAGAGCGCATGGGCACGAAATCACAAGAACAGAAATCGCTCTCGCCAGTGCGAATGCCAGAGTTTCGCCTGCGATAAGCCAGCCGAAGCAGACGATCAGAGCGATAAAAATTACTGTCGGAACGAAGTATGCGGAAACTTTGTCTGCGATCCTTGCGATAGGCGCTTTTGTCGCCGCAGCCTCGGAAACAAGTTTGATGATCTGTGCCAATGCAGTGTCTGAACCCACTTTTGACGCTTTGCAGGAGAGATGTCCCGTCTGGTTTATGGTCGCTGCGCTTACGTTTGAGCCCTCGTTTTTGTCAACAGGAACCGATTCTCCCGTCAGAGCCGATTCATCGACTGCGCTTGTTCCAGAAATGACGATTCCGTCGACTGGGATCTTTTCTCCCGGCCGCACGATAAAAATGTCTCCAACCTTGACTTCTTCAGCTTTTACCTCGGTTTCAACGCCGTTTTTAAGGAGAATCGCCTTTGCCGGAGCAAGTTCGATAAGCCCTTTGAGAGCGTTTGTCGTTTTTCCTTTCGAAATCGCTTCAAGCATCTTTCCGACCGTTATCAATGCCGGGATCATCGCGGCCGATTCAAAGTAAAGCTGATTGTGGTAAAGTTCCTTGCACTCAGGAGGGTCGGCGAAAATCAGGCAGAGGACATAAAAACTCCAGCCGAAAGAGACACTTGATCCGAGTGCGACCAGTGTATCCATATTCGGCGCGCCGTGGAAAACCGAGCGGAAACCGCTTGTAAAAAATTTGTTGTTTATGGCCATGACGATTGCCGCGAGGATCATCTGGATCAAAGCTAAATATTTGTGCGAAAGCTCATCGGGAAGCGGCAGACCCAGCATGTGGTGCCCCATCGTGATGTACATTAAAACAACGAGAAAAATCACGGATGAGAGCAGCCTTTTTTTGAGTTTCGGAGTTTCTGTATCGCTCAGAACATTTTCGTTTGAATCATTTTCTTTCAGTTTTGCACCGTATCCAGCGGCTTCAACTGCTTTGATGACCGCTTCGTCAGAGGCTGACCCCTCTACTCCCATCGAATTTGTAAGGAGGCTCACGCTTACAGATTCAACTCCCTCGACTTTCGCCACAGCCTTTTCGACTCGCGCCTGACACGCTGCGCAGCTCATTCCTGTAACAGTGTATTGTTTCATAAGGACTCCGTTCTCAAGTCAAATGATTTCAGATTTTTCAGCGCATCCGGATTGTTTGCGGTAATAACTCCGAGAGTCGGACAGTTTTCCATTTTCTGGCACTCGCCGCAGCTCATGACACCCTTTTCCGAAGCGCATTTGCGGACAGCGCAGAGATTTTCGCAGTAGAAGGTTTTGATCCCTTCGGCACGGCATCCTGTGCAATTGATGTGCTCGGGGAGAATAGTGGTGTGATTCAGTTCGCTCCAGAGTTTCGCCGTTTTCTCGCGCAATGAATCGTCGTTGTTTTTCGTTGCGATGAAAGCATCGCATTTTTCGCAGTTAAGACCGCAGTAACCGATCATGGATTTTTCCCCTCTTTAAATATCTTCATCATTTCGTTGGTTAAGCTGATGTTGTCCGGCTGCAGCTCGATCTCATCGCGTTTGAGCCACTGCGCGGACTTCAGTTCGTTTTCGTCAAGGCGGATCTCGTTGTCACCATCAGCTTCGCAGAAAAAACCGACTAAAATATCCTGCGCGATCCCCCACGGCTGCGATTTGTAGTAGCGGATATTTTTCACCTTTATGCCGGTTTCTTCCATGACTTCGCGGGCCACGGTCTGCTCTAAAGTTTCGCCGATCTCCGTAAAACCTGCGACGAGCGCGTTGTGGTTATATCCGTTGCGATACCTCGTGACCAAAAGGGAGTCGCCTTTCGTAACAGCCACGATGACGGCCGGATTTATACGGGGATAGACGGTATTTCCGCATTTTTTGCAGACAAGAGCACGCTCGGTTTCGGAAAATGAAAGTTCTGCCGTGCACCTTCCGCAGAAGCGGTTGTCTGTGTACCAGCGCCACAAGTGATATGCCGTAAATGCGACAAGAAGATCTGCATTTCCGCAGTTTCCGCGCAGCTCACGTAAGCCATGATAGCAAAAGCCTGCAAGCGAAATTTCATCCTGAGTTACTGCAAGAAAATAGCGTTTTTCATCCAAAGAAAAGAGATAAATTATTTTTTCTGTTGCCGGCGAATTTTTTGCAACCGGAAACAAAATGCATCCGCCTTCCGCTTTAACGAGGATCTCGCCGTTTTTGTTAAAATAGAGAATGAAATCAGTCTCTTGAAGCTTTAGATTTTTAAAAGCGATATCAAATTTACTCGGTTCGATGTCCTGGATCATGATTTTATCCTCAAACCTTCTATCTCTTTCTGCAGCTGTTCAAGAAATCTTGCCGCGTCCCCGCCGTCCATCTGGACATGATGGAACTGGAAAGAGACCGGTAGCGTGGTTTTGAAGAAGCCTTTCCGGTATCTTCCCCACATAACCATCGGATTGCTGAATTTATCGGTATACTGATTTATGATGTAGTCGAGTTCCGTCTGTATCATCGCCGATGTTCCGATGATCATACACCCATCAAGATAACTGCTTATGCACTCGTCAGCAGTTTTGACTGTAAGTTTAAGATAGTCGCTGTTGAACTGCCGCAGATCATCCGAAAACGGAATGTCGCAGGAGTTGATTCCGCCTTTGACGTTTCTTACGACGACATTGACTGCGAGCGTGTCATACCGGAAGAGTTTTCCTCCTTCCGGCAGCGTGTAGAATTCCTTCATTCCGCTTGCAGCTCTGACTATGCACCAGCACATCAGCGTATTGAACTTTATACCGCTCTTTCCGCTCACTTTGAGCAGACGGCTCACATCCATCGTTTTTACCAAAGTCACCATCGGCACAGGTGCCGTCATCCAGAGCCTGAAGGCTTCGGAACGGCTGCTTTCTTTGGGATCTATTTCTGTTTTCATGTCTCTTCCAATATTCGTTTGTTAAAACTTCACTGTAAAACTTAATCCGTTTCCCGTCACGGCGACGTTCATGTCGTTTTTTGTTTTTAGAGTGTGGAGGAAAGGCACCATGACTCCGACGACGGTTCCAATTGCAGCGCCTGCAAGAACATCACTAAGAAAGTGTTTTCCGCTTGAAACACGCAGAGCCGCGACTCCGGTTGCAATAGCGTAACTGCCTATGGAAACGGGGATCCGCCACGGGGAATCAGGGAAATATCTGCAGAAAGTATAGGTCAGAAAGGCCGCGCTCGCAAAAGCGAAAGTCGTGTGGCCCGAAGGCATCGATTTCGCCCAGTCGCCGTTATCGATCTCATCTTGCGGAAGATCGCGGTCGGAATACATGTAGGGCCGTTTGCGGTTTACGGCGAGTTTCGCAAGTTCTTTCAAGCCGTTGGCAATAAGCAGCGTCTCGATGTACATCACGCCGTTTGTGACCCACTCCTCTTTGTCGGTTGAAACAAGCACTATAGGCGTTACGAGCGACGCTATCAGCAGGAAATCAGCTGCTCCGTCGTGGATCTTCGAATAGGGCTGCATCAGTTTGCGGTCGAACGGGTTGACATCGCTTTTGTCATAAACGCTTCCGTCATATTTTTTGCGGTTGAGTTCCAGCATATCGTCCAGAATTATTTCGCTGCCGGTGAGAAGAACGCCGGTTCCGAGCAGGATCCCGTCGGTCAGAGGGTCGAAAGCAAAAACTTTTCCGCTTCCCCGGATATTGAAATTTTTGTCTGCTTTTTCGCTGTTTTCATCTGCAAAAATCGGCAGCATCGCCAGAATCAGAAAAAATATGCAGACAATTTTTTTCATTTCTCCACCTAAAAGATTTCCTTTGCTGCTTTTTTCATAATTTTTCCAAGCCGACTGTTTACTGTTTCCTGAACTTTTTCAGCTGTTTCTCTCGCAAGAGATTCTTTGATGCCGGCTTTTTTTGCGACAGAAAGGATGTCATTGATTGCTGGATTTTTTCCTTCACCGGCGACTGTGGTTGCGTGTTCTCCGCCGACAGAGTTCGAATAAGTCAGATCGTAAGCCGGAGAGAGCCGCCAGCTGCCGTCATAAACGAAAGAAAAATTGTTTGAGTGATCGTCTCTGTTGTGTGCAAAAACATTGAAACACATGAGAGTGAACATTTTTTCCACTTCTTCCGCCTGTTTTGTAAGCTGCCAAGTCAAGGCAAGCAGAGAGCAGTAGTCAAGCGACGGGATTCTGTGGGAAGTTTCCAGCAGAGCCGATACGGAGGCAGTATGGATTTTTTTCTCTCCAAGCGTGGTTTTCACTCTGTTGAAGCGTTTGCAGCCGAAATATCCCTTGCACACAGCCGATGGAAAGAGTTTTATTTCGGGAATTTCGATGCCGCAGGCTTTCGCGCAGAGATTGTATTCATATTCCATAAAACCGATATCTGCCGGATCGCCCGACGACGGAAATTTCACGATCCAATCTTCGTTATTCAGCCTGATCGTCACTTTCGGCCTCGCTCCGCCGGAAGAGCCGCCCATGGCAAAGAGAGTGTCAAGATCTCCGGAATCTTCAGTTTGAATGATTTTCCGGCATTCTTCGGCAAGACGGTCAAGGTCGTCGGTTTGTTCCGCGGTTTGCAAGTTATAAACCGGTTTGTATTCCAAAGCTCCTTTTCCCGAGGCTCCGACAATGGAGAGACGAGAAAAAGGATCAATTTCTTCCGGACGTTCTCCAGCTTTTCTGAGCATCCGGTCGACAAGCAGTCTGCCCCAGCCGTCGGGAAGCGAATCGGCAAATATCCCGAAAATCCCGTCGAAAGGATCAGTTTTTGCGATTTTTACACCTGCTTGCAGAGGTAGCGAGAAGGGACTGATTGAAAATCCGTTTCTAAGCCATTCGTCTGAATATTCAAAAGCGGTCAGCCGTTTCTGGTAGGGAACCATTGTGCCGACTTTTGTCCCGTCCAAAAAAACTTCGATCCTATCTGCGGTTTTCACGGATAATCTCCTCTATTGATGCAGGTATACGCCGGGTAAACAGGTTCGTGATCTCTTCGTCTTCGCCGACAGTAGAAACGATTTTAACGAGCGAAAGAAAAGATATTTCGCCGCTGCTTTCAAAGCGTCTGATCGTGGAATAGGGAACGCCGCTGTTCCTGCTTAAATCTTTTATAGTGATTTTTTTTGCCTTTCTCATTTCTTTAAAGCGTGTCGCGGCATCGACTGCCATTTCCTGCGGAGTTTTCAGCACTATCATTCTTGCACCTCAAAATCGCCAATATATTAGCGTTTGATGATCAAAAAGTCAATTCTTTGACAAAATATTAGCAAACAAAAAACAAGCAACACTATATGAGTCTCTCAGATTTGAAGAGAAAAGTATAAAAACTTCGACCAAAACAGCATCGCGATGTTGATTTGGTCGAAAAATTATGATATTTAAAGTTGTATTTTGTTTCGGAGGAGAGCGTGTATATCAAAAGAACTGTTGAAAAAAACATTGAAAAAGTTGCGGAATCTTTTCCGTGCATCGTGGTTTACGGACCGCGGCAGGTCGGGAAATCTACCACGGTCGATCATCTTTTTGGTGAAAAATACAGGCGTGTCACGCTGGATGACACTGATGACCGCGTACTGGCGGAGAGCAACCCGAAACTGTTCCTGGAAACTTACGGAACGCCTCTGGTTATCGATGAAATCCAGAAAGTTCCTAAACTGCTTGACGAAATAAAAAAGATAATTGATGAAGAGCGCCTGCGCATTATCAAAAACGGAGGCGAGCGGAAACTCATGTATATTCTGACAGGTTCGAACAGATTTGAGCTTCAGCAGGGAATTTCGGAATCACTCGCCGGAAGATGCGGCATAGTCGAAATGCTTTCGTTTTCTCAGGCTGAAAAACAGGGGGCGGAAGGTGCAAAATTCACGCCGGAAATTGCTAAACTTCTAAAAAGGGAGCGCGAAAATTCGTTTAAATACCGCACAAAAAAGGAGATTTTCGAGGATATTTTTACCGGCGGAATGCCCGATGTCTGCCTTGGGAACTCGGAACGCGACGCTTATTTCAAATCATATATCGCAACTTACATCGAAAAAGATGTAAGGAAGCTGATTTCTGCCGGAAACGAGACGACTTTCAGAAATTTTATGTCACTCATTGCCTTGAGAACCGCCTGCGAGCTGCATTATGACGAGATTTCAAACAGCGTCGGCATTGATGTCAGAACCTGCAAAAAATGGCTTTCCGTGCTTGAAACTTCAGGTATAATTTATTTGCTTCAGCCTTTTGCGGCAAAAGCTTCAAACAGAATAATCAAAGCTCCGAAACTCTATTTCACCGATACCGGACTCTGTGCATACTTGTGTAAGTGGCCGAATGCCGAAATGCTTGAAAACTGTGCAATGAGCGGTGCTTTCTTCGAAACTTATGTAGTGAGCGAGCTTCTCAAAAATCTGCTTTCGCACGGTGCAGATCCAAAGGAATTGCTTTTTTACTACCGCGATAAGGATCAGAAGGAAATTGATATAATTTATCTGTCACAGAACAAAGTTTATCCGATAGAAATCAAGAAAAACGCTTCACCGAAAAATGCGGCTAAAAACTTCGGGGTTTTGGACAAATACGGTCTTGATATCCAAACAGGTCTGATAATCGATTCATGCGATAAAATAAGACCGCTTAATGAAAAAGTTTACTACTATCCGGTATTTATGCTGGGATTTTGATTTTTTTGAGGAGGAAGCAATGCAAAACGAGGGAAAAATCGCGATTCTGGATGTGAGTTCTTATATTTTCAGGGCTTTTCATGCGCTGCCGCCGATGACTTCGCCTGACGGAAAGCCGGTGAATGCTATTTACGGCTTTATCAATATGTTTCTCAGGACGATTTCAAAGTTTGAAGGTTTTGCCGCAGTCGCCGCGCTTGACAGCAAGACCGAGACTTTCAGAAAAAAGGCTTACCCTGAATACAAGGCGAACAGAAAGGAGGTCGATCCTGACCTGAAATCGCAGTTTGAGCTGATCGAACCGATGCTTCATGCGCTTAATATTCCTGTTTTCGCTTCAGATGGTTTCGAGGCTGACGACGTTATCGCTTCCATCGTCGCGAACAATCCTGAAAAAGAGATCATCATCGTCTCTTCCGACAAGGATCTGATGCAGCTTGTGGGCGGAAACGTCAGAATGTACGACAGCATGAAGGATAAAATCATCGATACCGAGGGCGTTAAGGAAAAATACGGCGTTCTGCCTGGTCAGATGCTCGATTTTCTGGCACTTTTGGGCGACAGTTCCGACAATGTTCCGGGAATGCCGAAAGTCGGTCTTAAAACCGCTGCCGAACTTCTCAACAAATACGGCTCGGCTGACAATATTTACCAGCATTTGTGTGAGCTGAAACCTGCATTGCAAAAGGGTTTTACGGAAAATAAGGAGCAGTTTGAATTTTCAAAATTTCTTATAAAACTCGATTCGTTGGTAAATTTGGACGGTTGCAAAAAATGTTTTGAACCGTGGGAAAAACCGGATGTCGAAAAACTCGCGAAACTATGTTCGGAACTAGGTTTCAGGTCGATCATGAAAAAATTGGAAAGCGATTTTTCGACTGGACCGAAAGCAGTTCCTGCACCGAAAAAAGTTTTTGAGCTTCACGAAAAATGGGAGACAGGCGAATTTGAGCTGAAAAGCGGCGAAACCCTTTACGGATGCACCTTTTACGGCAGTTTTCATGTCGCGAAAGAGGGAAAATTCAAAAGTTGCGAGATAAAAGATCTCCCCGAAGGCTCGACGGTTTATTCTTTTGATGTGAAAGAGTTTTTGGACGCGCCGTTTCCAGCCGGAATCAAATTTATAGATCTGCAGATCTACTACTTCTGCCACGACAGCGGCCGTCACGGATATACGCCTGAAGAAATCGCTGAAGCACTTGGTTTTGAGCAGGTAAACAGAGAATCTCCCGAATCATTTTTCGCGTTTCTGGAAAAACTCCGCGCCGAGATCGGGCAGAAAGAAGCCGACAAATCTTTCCTGATAAACGGGATCGAAATGCCGCATCTGGAAGTAGTCAGGGCGATGGAGCAAAGCGGAATAAGAGTCGATCTTGCCAAAACAGCCGCTTTGAAAGCCGAATTCGTAAGCAAAATAAACGAACTGACCAGGCAGATCTACGAGGCTGCGGGAACAGTTTTTAACCCCAATTCACCGAAACAACTTGCCGAAATTCTGTTCGATAAACTCCAGCTCAAAGGTGGCAAAAAGACTAAAACAGGCTACAGTACAGGCCACGATATTCTTGAAAAAGTTGCCGAAGAAAACGATCATCCGCTCCCGAAGCTTATTATCGAAAACAGAAAATATTCCAAACTCGTTTCGACTTACCTCGAGCCGATCGCCGCGAAAACGGCATCCGACGGAAGACTCCACACTTCATACATCGTGACTTTCGCTGCTACAGGGCGCCTTGCGAGCAGGGAACCAAACTTGCAGAATATCCCGACGCGTACTGAAGACGGGCAGAAGATACGCGGACTTTTTGTCGCCGAAAAAGGGTTTAAACTTTTATCACTTGATTACAGTCAGATCGAGCTCAGAATTCTTGCCGCACTCAGCCAGGAACCTGAATTTATCGAGGCTTTCAAGCACGGCGAGGATATTCACACTCGCACCGCAGCGGCTATTTTCGGCACGATGCCGGAGTTCGTGGACAAAGAAATGCGCCGCAACGCAAAGGCCGTAAACTTCGGAATAATCTACGGAATGCAGGCATACAAACTTTCGGTCGATACCGGCGTCGATATCGCTTTTGCGAAAAAATACATCGACAACTACTTCGCATGCTACCCGAAGATCAAGCAGTTTATCGACGGCACGATCCGTGATGCGCGGGAAAACGGATACGTTGAAACTTACTTCGGACGCAGGCGCTACATCCCGGAACTTGCCGAAAGTAACAAAAATATCGCGAAATCGGGTGAAAGAATGGCTGTCAACACCGTGATCCAGGGAACCGCTGCCGACATCATCAAGCAGGGAACGGTCCTTGTTTACAAAATGTTGCAGAAGGAATGCCCCGAAGCGAGGATCCTGCTGCAGATCCACGACGAACTCATAATCGAGATCCCTGAAAACAGGCTCGATATAGCAGAAAAATGCGCCGAAAAAATGCGCGAAGCAGGCAAAGTTTTCGATGTTCCGCTTGATGTCAACTACGAAACAGGCGAAAGCTGGGCTGATTTGAAGTAGGAGGGAAGCATGAAAACGAAAACACTTATTTTAGGTGCCGGACTCACCGGTTTGTCGGCGGCGTATCACGCGAAAGGAACTGATTTTATCGTTGTCGAGAAAAGTGATCATGTCGGCGGGATCTGCACGAGCGAGCATAAAAACGGCTTTGTTTTTGACCGTACTGGGCATTGGTTTCACGTGAAAACATCCGAGGTTCGTTCACTGATGACGCGGCTTTTCGGGCAAAATACAGTTGAAATTGAGCGCAAAACTTTTGTCTTTTCGCACAACGTTTTTACGCAGTATCCTTTCCAGTCGAATACTTTTGGTCTGCCGCCTCAGGTGATAAAGGAATGTGTTTTAGGTTTTGTCAAAGCATACTACGAAAATGACAAATCGAAGGCGCATGAAAACTTTTACGAATGGTGCATGGCCTATCTCGGAGAAGGAATTTCAAAGCATTTCATGATCCCTTACAACACGAAGATCTACACTGTCCACCCGAAGGATTATGCGAGCCACTGGTGCGACTACTATGTGCCGAAACCCACGCTGGAGCAGGTGATAGAGGGTGCCGTGACCGCGCCGGAACAAAAGAATATCGGCTACAATGCAAAATTTTTCTATCCGAAGGAAAACGGTATCGGAGAACTTCCGAAAAAGCTTTTCGACCTCTGTGAAAAAGAGAAATTCATCTTCAACGCAGAGCCTGTTTCGATCGACACTTCGAAGAAAGTTGCGAAACTCAGTAACGGCACGGAAATCGAGTACGAAACGCTGATCAGCACGATCCCGCTCAACAAATTTCTGAAACTTTTAACTAATGCGGCAGAGCTTCCGGCGCGCGAAATTGCAGACAGATTGAAAATCGCGCATGTGAGCTACTTCAACGCCGCTTTCAAAAAGCCGTGCGGTCACATTGGGCACTGGTTTTACATCCCGGAAGAAAAATTCATGCCTTACAGAGTCGGATCTTTTTCCAATATTTACAGCGAGTTGGCTCCAAAAGACAAAGGAAGCGCATATATCGAATTCACTCATCAGGAAGAAAATATCGACACTGAACTTTTCTACAAAAAAAGCGTAGAACTCCTTCTTGCGATGGGACTCATCACTTCCGAAAACGACATCGAATTCATGGATTACCGTAAGATCGATGCCGGATACGTGATCTACCACAAAGAATATTTCGATGACATGGCACTTATCGAAAAGTGGTGCGCTGAAAACTCCGTCAAACTCGCCGGAAGATACGGAAAATGGACCTATTCCGCGATGGAAGACGCCATTTTGGATGGAATGAAGGCGGTGAAATAATACCTTTTAGGGTATAATCCGAAAGTTTTGCTATGGTTTTATACCCGAAAGGGTGTTATGCTGGTTTTTACTTGCCTGAATATTGAAAAGTTGCCATTTTTGCCTCGAAAATATATTGAAAAGTTGGTGTTTTATGTCAAAAATCATATTGAAAAGTTGACTTTTTCGGCCAAAAAATATATTGAAAAGTTGGTTTTTTGAGGAGGTGAAGTATGCTTTTCCGTAAAATTGAGGCCGTTATCGAAGCTCATTTGAAATCGGATCCGGATAAAATTCTTCTGATTGATGGGGCGAGACAAGTCGGTAAAACCTATATTATCCGCTATGTAGGAAAAAAACTTTTCAAAAATTTCATAGAAATCAACCTTGCCGAGGATTTTATCGGCCGGAAGTTGTTTGCCAGTGCGAAAAGTGTCGAGGATTTTTATCTCCAGTTGAGCATGGTTGCCGGAGACAGGATGCAGCAGCGCGAAAATACGCTGGTTTTTCTCGACGAGATCCAGGTTTATCCCCATCTTCTGACAATGCTCAAGTTTCTCTCGCAGGACAGGCGTTTTACCTTCATTGCAAGCGGTTCTCTGCTTGGTGTCACGCTTTCTGAGACAAGTTCTATCCCTATGGGAAGTATCAGAAAAATCAGAATGTTTCCGCTCGATTTCGAAGAATTTCTCTATGCGAACGGCATGAACAGTTTTGCTGTTTCTATTCTCCGCGAAAAATTTGAGAAACTTGAAAGCCTTGACGAGGCGGTTCATGAAAAAGTGCTGGATTTATTCAGAAAATATCTTCTTGTCGGTGGTCTTCCGGATGCTGTAAACACCTATATTTCGACATTCAACATTCAGGCTGTGCGCGAAATACAGGCTGAAATCCACGAATACTACGCAGCAGACGCGTCGAAATATGATAGTGAAAGAAAGCTGAAAATCAGGCGCATCTATGATCTTGTTCCTTCAAATATGGAAAACAGGAAAAAGCGCATCATTGCCAAAGAAATAGAGAACAAAAAGGGGAAAATCTTCAGTGATTATCAGGATGAATTTGATTATCTCATCAGTTCCGGCATCACTTTGCCCGTTCAGGCAATCTCTACCCCGGTTTTTCCGCTGATCGAGTCTTCCGGCAAAAACCTGCTGAAACTTTATCTGAATGATGTCGGCATCTTAAGCGGCATTCTCTACGGCAGCAACATCCGCGCGGTTTTTGATGACGAAAGAAGTATCAATCTGGGAACGCTCTATGAAAGCGTCGTCGCGCAGGAACTTGCGGCGCACAAACATAACCTTTTTTATTACGACAACCGCAGCAAAGGTGAGGTCGATTATCTGATTGATGATTACGAAACCCTTTCAGCCGTCCCGATCGAGGTGAAATCGGGCAGGGACTACACCATCCACAGCGCACTCAGCAACTTTGTTTCCAACGACGACTACAATGTGAAAAAGGCGTATGTTCTTTCAAACGAAAGAATCGTGACCCGAAAAGGAAAAATCATCTATCTGCCGGTCTATTTCGTGATGTTTTTCTGAATGGAGTTGAAACTAATCTACATCAATCATTTTTCCGATTTGTATCTGGGCTGCATCTGTTAAATACGTTGTGTTCCCTGCATCAGGAGTTAGAGTTATTTCTCCAAAATATGGTTTCCCTTTAATTTCGTAAAAATCTATTCTAGCGACTGCAAATGGTTTTCCCAATTTTTCCGCAGCTTTAAGCATATATTCAAAACTTTGCGGTTTATTTGTACCGTTTCCCCTGTGATCGTTGCGAACAAAATCAAGTTCATTCCAATGTGTATCGTAAAAATTAACTTTTTTATCATGCTCGGTTCTTTCTGAGCAAACCATGATAAATTCGGCTTTTCCGTGGAATACATAAATCTTGTAGTCATCTAATCTTTCGTGTCCGTCATTAAGTAATTGTTCAGCATAAACAAGAGGTTTTATGTAGTGATATTGGTATTCAAAAGCTATTTTTGAAAAATCAATTTTTAAAGCCTTTTTTATTTTATTTAAAGCAAAGTTAAGATGAACCTTGTCATTTTTGTTTTTAATAAACTCATAAAACATCGGACCGCTGCCGTGATTGGTTTTCAGTAAAAAAGAATCTGGGACTTTGGATGGATTAAAATTCTCAATATTATCATGGACTTCGTAAATTGGGATCAGCATATCCTCAAAGCCGCATTTTTTAACATATTCCCTAACCATAACTTTGTCTGCATACAATCCGAACTCAGGATTTTTATATCTGTTAACAATTAGCCAGTGTATTTTTTCATCATGGGTTTGAGGGTTGTTCCAACGCATAAAAGGTACTGTTGAATTTTTATGTGCCAGAAAATAAAGAATGGAACGGATTTGTTTGGGAGAGAGAAAAAAGAAAAGAATTCTACGGACGAATTTTCTTAACTTCCTTAAAATATTCATTTTATTTGTTAATCCTATAGCCTGTCAGTTCCTTGATAAATCTTCTGAGCTTATCCTTTAAAGTATATCTGTATCGCGAAATAAAAAGTTTGTTTATTTCTTCATCAAATTCCAATACATCAGGCAGAACGATTTTTTCACCATTCTGGGTGATTACCGGTTTATTTGGCGCTTTTCCTGCTTTTCCGCAGTGGATCCCGCTTCCGTCAAAGCCGATATTTTCTACTAAAGAATATGTCGGGAAAACAGTGAAACGGTTTTTTGAATAATTGTTATAATACCATCTTATTGCCCAGGAATTCATGGTTCCGTTCATTTGAGCTCTGAAAATATATGGCAGATCATCGCCGCCTCTTCTGAAAAGCTTGTTTTTAGTTTTATCGGTGAATATTTCCTGCCATCCCAAAACATCCCAGTCGGCTTCGTTCCAGCGGTTTTTCCAAGTTGCCCAGCCCCAGCTTGAATAACGGTATGTCAGAAACACAGGGGATTTCCATTTTTCAGGAATCTGCATCGGAACGTTGTATCCCGAAATTGAGAAGATTCTTTCATCATGTTCGTATTTTTCTAAAGCTTCGTTCATGAATTCGAGAAAATTGGGGGCGGTGAGAATGTCATCCTCGATGATTATCGCTTTTCCATGCTCATTTATGACCTTGGTGATGCCTGAAATTATGGAATCTGCGCACCCGATGTTAGTTTCGGCTTCGGTGACGATAACTTCTTTAAAGCCATCGATTTTATTGACGATTTCTCTAACGTGGTTCACATTTTCAAAGTCTTTTTCCTTTTTCGCGGCATCTGAAAAAACATAAAGAAGAGAATCTTTCGCAAGGGTGTTTTTTTTCAGCGCATTCAGCACTGCTTCGGTGTGTTTCGGGCGGTTATATACGAAAAAAACTATCGGCGCGAGGTCAGTCATTTAGTGGCTCCCAATTTTTTATCCATTTCAAAGTATCCTTTACGGTATGCTATTTTTTCTTTCAGCAGGACAGATTTTGTCGAGATTTTTTTTGAAAAAATGCCCATAAAAAAATCTGCAACAATCATGGAAAAACAAGTTAAGTATTTGAAATAATGGCTGAAAAACGGTTTCCTGCCAAAGATGAATCTTGTTGTCATTCCGGTTTTCTTAGCCTTTTCTTTTCTTTTTTCAATATCGTAATTGTTGCTGTTCATCCTGTGATATATAATAATTTCCGGGTTGGAATAGAGTTTAAGCCCAGCATTTTTTGCTCTTTGGCAGATATCTGTGTCTTCTCCCATCATAAGAAAACCGTCTTTCATGTCGAAATCTTTGGAAAATCCGTTCAATTTTTCCAAAATCTCTTTTTTGAAAGCGATATTTCCGCAACCAAGATATGAATCGGTTCTGTGGTTTAACAATCCCTTCAGTCGGGTTCTGTTTGTTCCGCCCATTGATTCTGTAAACCACTCCGGCGGAGTTTCATCGTATGTAACTTTACAAATTCCGCCAATGATATCAGGTTCTTCTTCGATCTGGAAAGTATTTAGGATGCTTTCAATCCAGTTTGGAGCGGCAATTTCGTCATCATCGATATATGCGACAATTTTTCCGGAAGCATTTTTCCAGCCGCAGTTGCGTGGTGCGGAATACCCTGTGGTCTGCTCAAAAAAGTATTTAATATTATTATATTTTTTACAAAATTCCGTAGCAACTTCTTTGGTGTTGTCAATCGAATTGTTATCCACAATCAGAATTTCGAATTTTTCAGAATCAATATTTTGATTCAGCAAAGAATTTATGCAATCGGCAAGCAGTGAAGATCGGTTATGTGTGCAGATTACAACAGAAATCTCAATCATTGCTGCCCCGGTATTGATTGATGAAGAATTCTATCGCAGCTGAAAATTTCCTGAAAAATCTGTAAATTTTTGATCGAAATTTAAATTGCTCAAAAGTTGAAAAGCTGTTTTTTATTATCTCTGTTCTTTCTTTTTGAAGGAGTTCTCTGTTTGATGAACTAACCCCGGTGCAATCATAATGTGCTGAAATTATAGGTAGATATTCTTTTTTAAGACTTTTGTCAGCCATGATTTTCAAAAGCATTTCGTAATCTGCCGCCAGCTTGAAATTTTCATCAAATCCAGCGAATTTTTCGATGACACTTTTTTTATAGAAAGATGCCTGGTGGCAGATGCAGTCACGGAAATGGAAATATTTATCGACATGATTGAATTTTTTTAGAGATCCTTTTGATAAGTTGTTGAAATCACATCTTAAAATGTCGGTGTATAGAAAATCGCAATCACTTTCTTCAAACTTTTTCAACACCAAAGAGATAACTTTTTCATCAAATAATTTGTCTCCTGCATTGAGGAAATAGATGATTTCTTCACTTGCCATTTTAACGGCTTTGTTCATAGCATTATATATGCCGGAATCGGGTTCGCTGATCCATTTTATAGGATGCTTGTCATGATATTGTTTAATAATTTCAGCTGTTTTGTCCGAAGAATCTCCGTCGACAACAATATATTCAATATTTTCGTTGAAGCAATTTTGCGACACAACGCTGAGTATCGTTCTTTCTATCGCATTTTCAGCGTTTTTACAGACTGTGATTATAGAAATCTTCATTTTAAAAGCTCCTCATAAAGCTTCAAGTATTCTATCGCCATTCGCTCGGAAGAAAATTTTTTGCTCGCAACCACAGCATTTTTTGACATTTTTTCTCTCAAATTGTCGTCATCAAGCAGTTTTTCCAAGGTTTCAACTAACATTTTTCCGTTTTTGTATTCAACTACGAAACCTGAAATTTCGTTTTCGACGATTTCAGGAACTCCGCCGGTTTCGAATGTAACAACCGGAAGTCTGCAGGACATTGCTTCTACCACAGTCATGCCAAATGTCTCTGCTAAAGTCGGGAAAAGATAAATATCCGCTGCGGAATAAAGTTTTGCCATGGTTTTTGGATCGTTGACATATCCAAAATCGAGCCATTTTTCTGACTCTTGATCGCTCTCTCCGCCTATATTTAAGAAGAGAATATCATTGCTATTTTTCAACTTTTCAAAAGCCTGAAAAACAAATTCTCCTCCTTTGAACGGATTTTTGACTCCGCCGTTGGCGGAAAAAAG
>Ga0265298_10000418_pt1 | contig 63371 bp, 57 predicted proteins | sample AusTroGonzalo_MG_3_FD_193486 | JGI IMG/M metagenome (GOLD analysis project Ga0265298, IMG submission 193486) | Bovine rumen microbial communities from tropical cattle in Woodstock, Queensland, Australia - Gonzalo_01 | ecosystem: Host-associated > Mammals > Digestive system > Stomach > Rumen ... | reverse complement strand
GAACCCTGCAGCGCCTACCACTCTTTCACAATCGAGACGCGGTCGTAGTTAAGTCGGTTATAACGCCGGCCTGTCACGCCGGAGGCCACGGGTTCGAGTCCCGTCGACCGCGCCATCTTTTTTGTTTCCCCCTTTAGTTTGAATTTATGATAAATCGAGAGTGAGACTCTCGCTTTTTGTTAACCTCAAATTCCCCCTCTAAGCTAGAGGGGGTGGCTGCGAATGCAGACAGGGGCGTGTGTTCTGCCCTTAAAATGCAACACACTCCACCGCCGCAAGCGGCACCTCCCCTAACTTAGGTGAGGAGTTTTAAACTTCTTTTTTCTTGATTTAACTCCTTTAAAATGCAACTATGCGGCGGTTTTTGATTATTGACTATTTTTGTTCGGAGGACGAAATGTTCAGAAGTTTTGACGAAATGATTGATTTTGTTAAGAAAATGGAAAAGAAGCAGGTCGTTGCGGTTGTCGGCGCTGACAAGCCGGTCGCAGTTGAAGCTGCGATCGATATGGTCACCGAAAATCTGGCGGTCCCTGTTCTTTTCGGAAACGCTGAAAAGATAAATCACCTTATCGAAGGCACTGTTCTTGAGGGCAAAGTCGAGATAGTTCCGTGTGCTGACAACGTTGAAAGCTGCTCGAAAGCTGCCGATTACGCGGCTGACGGAAGAGTCAACATCCTCCTCAAAGGAAGCGTTGAGACGGCACAGATCATGAAAGCCGTTTTCAGAAAAGAGAACGGTCTCAAGGCGGCTGCGGTCGTCAGCGACATCCTGATGTACGAAGATCCGCTTTCAAAAGGCGAGAACAAGCGTCTCGTCGGCATCATGGACGGCGGCATAATCCCGCTTCCCACGCTTGAGCAGAAAATCGAGATGACACGCGGTGCAGTCCAGGTTTTCCACAAACTCGGCTTTGAAAAACCGAGAGTCGCATACATTTCGGCAATCGAAACGGTTTCTCCGAGGATCCAGTCGACTGTTGATGCTGCCGAGATCCAGAGAATGAAGGCTGAAGGCGAGCTCGACGACATCAATGCTTATCTCGAAGGACCGTATGCGATCGATAACGTAATTTCTGAATACGCCGCAAAAGTCAAAGGGATCAACTCCGTCATGGCCGGATGCGCAGACATCCTTATTTTCCCGAACATCGAAAGCGGAAACGTTCTCGGCAAGCTCGTCCACTACTGGGGCGGCGCTCAGACAGGGCATGTCATCGTCGGAGCTAAGGTCCCCGTTCTTCTGAGTTCGCGTGCCGACGACGCAAGGGCGAAGATCAATTCGCTCGTTCTCGGAATCACTGTAAACGCTCACAGTTAGGCCATGACAGCGCAGCACGAAGTCAAATATCCCGTCACGATCGCTTTGAAAGTGGTCATGCATTCAAAGGAAGAAGCCGGGAAAAATGTCGCCGATCTAATGGAGATCCTCAAAAATATCGGGATCCCTCTTCGCGGCGCGGTGAGCGACAACAAAAGTTCCGCCGGAAAATACACTTCCTACACAGTTCCGGTCTATATCGAGACGAAAGAGAAGATGCATGCGCTCTACGAGGCTTTGAAGGCCCATCCCGACGTAAAATTCGCAATTTAATATGGAGAGAAAAATGACAAAAACAGAAGTCGCAATCGTTGTAAACCCAGGCTCGACATCAACAAAATTCGCAGTATTCAGCCGCGAAGGCTCGCTTTACGAGGAAACCGTGAGACATCCGCAGGAAGAGCTCGCGAAGTTCAAACTTGTTTCGGAGCAGTTTGATTTCAGATACACGATGATAAAAAAAGCTGTTGACAAAGTCGTTGCCGAAAAAGGCTTTCAGGTTGTCGCTTCTGTCGGCCGCGGCGGCCCGGTAAAACCTCTTGAAGGGGGCACATACCTTGTAAATCAGGCACTTCTGGATGATCTCAACAGCTGCAAATTCGCAAACCACGCTTCAAATCTCGGCGGAATAATCGCTGATCAGCTGGCGAAGGATTTCGGTCTTAAAGAAAGCTACATCGTTGACCCTGTAACGACCGACAATATGTGGGACAAAGCACGTCTCAGCGGACTTCCCGGAATAACGAGGATCTGCCGTGTCCACGCACTCAACATCAAGGCAGTTGCAAGAAAAATCGCCGAAAAGCAGGGTAAGGATTTCTACAAAGCGAACTACGTTGTCGCTCATCTTGGCGGCGGGATCTCGATCGCTGCGCTCGAAGGAGGAAAAGTAGTTGACGTCAACGACGGACTTCTCGGAATGGGACCTTTCAGCATGAACAGAGCAGGCGCGATGCCGCTCATCGGGATAATCAACATGTGCTATTCGATGCCGAAAGAAGAAGTCATCCGCATTTTCTCGCGTGAAAGCGGCTTCAAGGCATACATCGGAACAGAGGATTTCCGTGACATCGAAGACCGCGTCAAAGCGGGAGATCCAGAAACTCTCAAAGTTTTCGACGCTTTCGAGTATCAGGTCGCAAAAGAGATCGGCGCTTACGCAGCAGCTCTGAAAGGAAAAATCGACGGGATCATCGTCACCGGCGGCTGCGCATACTTCAAGAAATTTGTCGAAGATCTCAAAGAATACACAGGCTGGATGGGTGAATTTTTCGTTTATCCGGGCGAAGACGAGCTTGCTGCCCTTGCTGAAGGCGCCTTCAGAGTCGTCGACGGAAAAGAAAAGGCAAAGAATTATTAGCCGCCGCGCTTTCAACGTTACGTCGTCACGCCGTCACATCGTTACGACGACATGGCGCGGCGTTGACAAAAAAATCGTTGTTATTATAATCTTTCGTTTGTTTTTTTAGAGGTGTTTTTATGCCGGGAATCGGTCTTGTCTCCAATCCTTATTCAAAAAAGAACAGAAAACATCCTGAGAGGCTGCAGAAACTGATCGAATGCGCTCCTGACAAGGATCTTGTCAGACTGCCGGATTCATTCGACAAAATGGACGCGGCGATGGAGCATTTCAAGCAGAAGAAAGTCGATGTCATTGCGATAAACGGCGGTGACGGAACAGTCCATGTCGCTCTCACTTCGATGATGAAGATCTATCGCGGCGAGCAGTTGCCGAAAATCGCGATCCTCAAAGGGGGAACGATGAACATGACCGCTACGAATCTCAAGCTCAGAGGCAACACCGTTTCGATCTTCAAGCGCGTCGTCAAGGCTTACAAGGAAAGGGAGCTCAACTGCCGGCAAATCTCGCTTCTCAAGGTGAACGAGCGTTACGGCTTTATTTTCGGAAGCGGCGCGGTCTGCACTTTCATGGATCTTTACCACAGAAGCAGCAATCCGTCTCCGCTTGTCGCGGCCAAATCTGTGCTTGCGATGGCAGGTTCGATGCTTGTCCACGGAAAACTTGCTGCCGAGTTCTTCAAGCCGACATGGCAGGAGCTCAATGCCGACGGTTTTTCTTTCGGCAGAGCGCCTTATCTTGCTTTCCTCATTACGACGCTTCCTTCTGTCGGCCTCGGAATGGATCTTACTTTCAGGGCGAAGATCGATCCGAAAAAAGCGCAGATGATAGCGTTCCGCGATAAGGCGAGAATAGTGCCGCAGGTCCTCAGAGTATGGCTCGGCCGCTCGGTTCCGCCGGATGTCGTCGACGATACGGTGGGAAGCCGCTTTTTTATAAACGGAGAAAAATCGTTCAGATATACTTTGGACGGCGATATGTACTCGTCGTCAGGCAAACTTGTGGTCGAAACCGGACCGTTGTTGGATTTAGTTACGGAGTGAAAAATGCATTATAAGAGTGCTGCAAAGACGCATCCCGGCATGAAAAGGGAGCTTAACGAGGACAGTTACGTCATTCTTGAACACGAAGGCGTTTTTGTCGTCGCCGACGGAATGGGCGGTCACAACGCCGGTGAAGTCGCATCAAAGATCGCGATCGACACGATTGCCGAATTTTTCCACGCTTCCGAGGAAGATGACGACATGACGTGGCCTTACAAACTTGATCCGACGCTTGCTCTCGACGCTAACAAGCTCATGGTCGGCATAAAATTCGCCAACAAGCGCATTTTCAAGCAGTCTTCCGAAGACGTGGCATGCAGCGGAATGGGAACGACGGTCGTTTCGATAATAGCTCATGACGGCGGCGACGATCTGTATGTTGCACATGTCGGCGACAGCCGCTGCTACTGTTTCTACGAGGGCGAACTCGTTCAGGTTTCCGAAGACCACTCTCTTGTCAACGAATACATCAAAGCGGGTCAGATCACGAAGGAACAGGCGAAGACTTTCCCGCACAAAAACGTGATAATGCGTGCTCTCGGCATGAAGGACAACGTTCTTGTCGATATCCAGAAACGTACGGCGAGAGCGGGTGAGATATATCTTCTCTGCTCCGACGGTCTTTCGGACATGGTTTCAGATCACGACATGGAAGTCGTTCTTGGCAGCGATGTCTCTCTCGAAGAAATGACGAGACAGCTTGTCGATATGGCGAACGCAAACGGCGGAAAGGACAATATAACTGTTATTTTAGTCAAAGTTGAACCTTAATATTTGGAGATTATTATGAAAAAATTCTTGGTTTCAGTCGCAGTCATCTGCGCAATGTTCGTTTTTGTTTCGTGCGGCGGAAGCAGCAGTGAAACGAAAGATGATGAAAAAACAGACAAGGACGAAGTAAGTGATTCGGAAGAAGCTCCCGATTCAGAAACGGAAGATTCTGAAGTGACTGACGAAGCGGTAGAAGAACCCGATGAACCGGAAGAGCCGAAAGAACTCGCTTATCCGGAAGTTACTGCGACCTCAAATAAAAACGGCGATATCGCGCAGAACATCACCATCTATGATGATCTCGATGTCGAGCACAAACTTGCTGAATGGTATAAGCCGAACAATCCGTCGAGCGAACTGATCTGGCTCATCTTCACCACGTATGACTGCGGTCCGTGTCACATCCTTAAAGAAGATCTTCTTGTTCTCAACAAGGCTGAGTACAGGGAAAAAGGACTCAAGATAATCGTTGTTTTCAACGGTCTGCTTGCAGGTCCTCAGCCGGAGCTCGAACCCGAGAAACTTGCCGAAATCAAAGATATTTACCTTTCGGAATATCCTGATACCGGCCGTTTTGAGATTTACGGATACCTCAAACAGGAAGAGCAGAAAGTGCTCCGCAAGTTCTTCAGCAGTCCTATGGGCGGCGCATATCCGACCTGGATGTTCATCAATGCAGACAACATGGAGATCCTTGAATACGGCGAAGGCTGGGCAGAAGATGCAACGGATGAGGTTTCGGATCTGATCGAAATGCTTCTTGAAGAGTTCTAAGCTATGAAAAAAATTGTATTTCTTGCTGCGGCTTTACTGCTTTTCGCTTCTTGCGGAAGTGCTTCTCCGAAATCGGAAGATCCTGCCGCTCAGGCTGGAACGCAGGATCCCACGGGCTTTTCTATAAGCCTTGACAAAGTTGACGGCGGTACGTTCTCGTTTGAAGAGATCCGCGGAAAAAAGCATCTTGTTGCAGCTTTCTGGGCGACATGGTGCGAGCCGTGCAAGCAGGAACTTAAAAAACTTGCTGAAATCTATCCCGCTTTTTCCGATTCGGTCGAATTTGTCGGGATTTCGACGGACACTGAGGAGATGATCGACAAAGTCAGCGAATTCGCGGCTGAGGCAGCCCTGCCTTTCCCGATACTCGTAGATCCGAGCGGAAACACGGTAGGTTCGATCATTCCCGGCGGTGATTCTGTTCCGTATATGATGGTTGTAGATAAAAACGGCGTGGTGGTTGCACGCCACAGCGGATATAATCCCGGTGACGAAGAGGCTTTGAAGCGCGAACTTGAAGAGCTTATCGCCCGCTGATTTCCGCGGTTCTTTGAATGTAGGCGGAGAATTTGTGTATCTGATACCGAAAAAACTTGAATTTATATGTTGTTTAATTACGCTCTTTCCGATTTTTTTGACTGTTTTGCAAATATTTTGACTTTTTAGGAGGATTTGATGTTCAAAAAAATGTTCACACTGCTTATCGCAGTCCTTTTTGTTGTCCCGTTTGTTGTAGCGGCAGACGATTTTGATGATGACTTCGGCGGCGATTTCGAAGAAGAAGGCGAAGACGCTGAAGAGGAAGAAGAGGAAGCTCCTGCAAAAAAGAAAAAAAATGAGGAGCAGTCCGAAAGCGACGCTGCAATGAAAGATCTCATGGGTGATCCGGAAGATGAAAAACCGGCTAAAGAAGAAAAAGAAGATGAATCTGAAGAAGCTGATGCTGAAGCTGCTGCTCCGGCAAAAGACGGAAAGGCTCCTGCCGGCAAAACTTTCAATGGTGTAAAACCTGTCCTTCTCGTAAAAGGCGGATTCACGGTTTTCGGTTCTTATAAAGAAAACGGAAAATCCCTCAGCACGATGTTCGGCAGCCTTGACGAAGGTATCGTCGGTGTCGAATACCTTGGAAAACACGTCATTGCGAAAGGAACTCTCAATATCAGAACGAACTATGCGTTCCTTGACAACGGTGCCAACCCGCTTGCAAAAGTAAACCATCATTCGATCCAGAACGGTGCTGCAAACGCTCTTTACGAAGTTTACGGCGGCGTTAAATTTTATGATGTTTTCATTAAAGCCGGTAAACTGATCCCTGAATACGGCCTTGTCGACACATGGCAGAACCTCGGAATGGGTTTCACGACTCCGTTCCTTACCAAAAGTCTTATCGCTGTTGAAGGTTTCCTTCCTGAGACTGATGCAGGTCTTGCTCTCGGTTACAACGGCATAATCAAAAAAGACCACAATGTTTTCGTAGGTCTCTCTCTCGGAACCGGTGCCAATGCAAGCGAATTCTGGGAATCAGACAGAACCCTCGGCCTTTACGGAAGAGTCGGCTACGGCTTTAAAGAATATGTCAAGGCTGCTTTCGCTTTCCAGTACAGAAACGACTACTACAGCGGAAAGAAACTTGACCACATCGGCATCGGTGTTCACATCAATGTTGCTGCGAAAGGCTTCGAAATGCCGATCACTTTCGACTACGGCATGATGAAGATGGTCAAAGACCAGACTGCAAGAAAGAGCACTACTTCGATGCTTCTTTCACTTGCTCCGGGATATGCATACCACTTCAACCACGAGTGGATCGACAAAGTCGGTCTTGCGCTCAGATATGACCTCGTTCAGGGTGTTTACCTTGACGGCAGCGCTGACTACCTTGACTGGCGCAACTACAGAAGCAATTCGATGGTTATGAGAATCGGCGTTACGGCAAACTTCTTCACAAAAGAACTTGCTGGTATCCGCGGTATGGCCGGTCTTACATTCCTTATGCAGCCGGAAAGCAAGGTCGATAAAAAAGACATCAACGGCGACGGCAAAACGAAAGATTTCGGTTTTACGACGATCGCTCTTCAGGCAGGTGCTGAGTTCTAAGATTTTTTGGGGACGAAAGTCCCCGTTTTTTTTATTTTTTTCTTTTCCGCTAAGGAAAAATGGAGGATCTAATGAAAAAATCGGTTCTTATTATGGTAGTTTTCGCGGTATTTTTTGCTTTTTCCGCAGTTTCCTGTGGTGAAAAACAAACAGTAGACGAAAGAGCTAATGTCAAAGAGCTTGTAGCAAAAGGCGAATATCAGCAGGCGAAGGCGAAACTCGTAACTTTGAGAGGACAGTATCCGAACGATCAGGAACTGACCGAACTCAACAGACAGGTCGATGAAAAAATCGCTGAAAGTTTCTACCAGAAATATTGGGATGAAGCTGAGCAGAAAGGAGATCACAAGGCTTGGATCGAAGCTATGATCAGAATCAAAAAGGTCGAGAACATCAACAAGGAGATGGTAAACGGCTGGATCAAAAGAGCTGCTGAAAAATGTGTCGATGCAGGTGCAAAAAACCTTAACGACGGAATGCTTCTCGCTCTTCTCGACCAGCTTGTCCAGCGCTATCAGGTCATCACGATGAACGACAGACTTATGTATATAACGATGTTCGTCAAAGAGGGAAGATTCCCGCTCAAAGAGTGGAAGGACACTTTCCTTACGAAGTATCCTGAACTTATGGACGAAGACACCGACGAGTTCCTCGGCTGGCCGAGACCGGAAAAACCGGCTAAAAAGTAGTCCCTGTTAATTTCTTCAATTCTTTTTTTACGATCCTGAAATTTTTACGGCAATTTATTTGTTTGTTTGTCGTATTTTTGTGTTATAGTGCGATAAAGATGAATAAAAAATATAAAAATATATGCATTTATCTCTTTTCTTATTTGTTTTTATGTTTATAATCCGATGCTTTGATTGTTTTTTCAAGTTTGGACTTTGGAATGTATATGTATTTGTTCGGAATAGTTCTTCTCGGAATCGTGGTTCTTGTTCACGAGTTCGGTCATTTTCTTTTTGCAAGGATCTTCGGGGTCAGAGTCGAAGTCTTTTCAATAGGTTTCGGAAAACCGCTTTTCAGGAAAAAATCAGGTGATACCGAATACAGAATTTCGCTCGTTCCGCTCGGCGGCTATGTCAAAATGCTGGGCGAATCGACTTCAGAAGGTGATGATATCGAAGAAAAGGATCTTCCTTTTGCCTTCAGCAGCAAAAAGTGGTGGCAGAAGGTGCTGATCGTCTTCGCAGGGCCGCTGTTCAACATGATTTTCGCATTTCTTGTTCTCATGGTCGTAGCATGCTTCATGTTTTCTGCACCGTCTTCGCTCCTCGAATTCGTCTCTCCCGACGGAGCGGCTTATGCTGCCGGGATTTCCGATGGCGACAGGATCGTAAAGATAAACGGTGAAGATATCGCTGTCTGGGACGATATCCCGTCAGTCCTTGCACCCATGTCAGGATCCGGAGAATGCGGAGAGATCTCTGTCGAAGTCGAAAAAGCGTTTACCAAAGAGATAAAAACTTACACCGTTCATCCTAAAACCGGCTCTTTCACTGATCCTTTCGGCGATACGCACTCACGCTGCGAACTCGGTGTCGTACGTGCTCCGCGCGAACCGAAAATCTTCCTGCTGAAAGATTTCCCGGGGCTTGAGAACGGCGATGTCGTCCTTTCAGTGGACGGCGAGAATCTCCTGAGATACTACGAACTTGCCGAAAGGATAAAAACACCGTTCAAAAACATGACAGTCCTCCGCGGAGGAAAGGAAATCACGGTAAATTTCCCGGAAGATGTGACGGAAAGACCTGAGATCGCTTACGGAGGAATGATCATTGCCTCTGTCGAAAAAGAGAGCTATTCCGAAAAGGTCGGTGTGAAAAAAGGTGATTTCATAACTGCTGTCAACGGAGTTGCAATGACTGCTCCGTTCCAGTTCTATTCGATAATGGGCAGACTCAAGGAGGGAGACAGCGTCACACTTTCGATTATCCGCGATGCTGCTCCGCTTGACATCGCCTTCACGGCATCTTTCGATGAAAAAGAGAATGAAATGACCGGTGTACGCGATAAAAGGATGAACTGGGGCGCATTTTTTGATTACGATTATGAAGTGAAAGAGTTCTATGCGCGCCGCAGCGGTCTTTTGACTTTTCCGCTCAGGTATGCGGCAGACGAGATCGTTAATGTTACGACGTCGACTTTCAAAGGTCTGGCCTACATGATAAGCGGAAAAATTTCGGCAAAAGGGCTCGGCGGTCCGATAATGATTTTCGACATTTCGAAGCGTGCTGCCGATGCCGGACTGCGGTATTTCCTTGCGATAATGGCGATGATAAGCATAAATCTCGGGCTTATAAATCTTTTCCCGATCCCTGTTCTTGACGGCGGATACGTTGTTATCTATACGCTTGAAGGAATATTTCGGCGGACGATACCGCAGAAGGTGAAAGAGAAGGCGCTGATGGTCGGGCTGTTCCTGCTTGTCGGGCTTATGGTTTTTGCGATAGTAAACGATTTTACCCGTTATATCCCGATGCTTTTTAAACATAATTGAAGGTTGTTTTGAAATTATAATTATCCGGAGGCTTTGATGATCATCAATCTTAATTTCGCTGCAACAGCACTCACGACAGGTCTTAATGTTGCCGAAACGATGAAAAATTCTTCTTTTCTTGTAAACTGCATGCTTCTCCTTCTTGTTTTAGCAAGCGTGATCGCTGTTGCGATAATCGTCGTGAAGTTCGTTCAGTACAGGCTTGCCGTTATAGAGACTACAAAATTTGTTAATATTTTCTGGAAAAACAAGAATGCGCAAAAAGTCTTCGAAAAAACTGCGACTCTGACAAAGTCTCCGGTAGCCGGTGTGTTTGCAGCAGGTTATGCAGAATTTAAAGAGACCAAGGAAAGCTGGGAAGACAAGGGGATAGTTCTTGTCGGCGGAAAGGTCGACGAACTTGCAGCAAACGTCGACAGGGCGATGAGACGTGAGACCCACGTAAGGATCCAGCTTCTTGAAAGCGGTCTTCCGTTTTTAGCTACAGTTGCTACGGCGGCACCGTTCATCGGTCTTTTCGGAACAGTCTACGGCATTATGAACGCATTCCAGGAAATCGGAAAAACAGGCAGTGCGACACTCGGTTCGATAGCGCCTCATCTGTCGGATGCTCTCGTAACGACTGCGTTCGGTCTTATCGCAGCGATCCCTGCATCGGTCGCATTCAACTACTTCAATGCGCGCCTTCAGAAATTCGAGAACGAAGCTATGAATATCGCGGCTGATTTTCTTAATCAGATCAAAAGGAGCAACGTCTGATGGCAAACTACGGAATGGAAGAACCCCGCAAAAGAAACATCCGCGCGGAGATGAACATCACTCCGATGGTCGATATAGTTTTCACGCTGCTGATAATCTTCATGGTTGCGGCTCCGCTGATCGAGCAGGGTGTCGATCTTGATCTGCCTCAGACCGAGACGATCCCGATAGAAAGCCCGAAGGACAAATTCATTGTCAGGATCTTCAGCGGCAAGACCGAGGCTGACAACAAGATATTCGTAAGCGATGTGAAGCCTCCGATCGAAGTTCCGCTCAAAGAACTTGAGGTGAAACTCAAAACAAACGCGTTCCTTCAGGAAAAAAAGGAGATCTATCTGCATGCAAGCCGTGATCTTTCGTACGGTTACGTTGTCAGGGTCATGGCAATAATGAAAAAAGCCGGCATCAACAATATCAACCTTGTGACTGAACCTCTGGAAAAGGAGTAGAGCGGATGGCTGGCAATGTAAGGAACGGATCATTTATTTTCGGTAAAAATTCTGGCGGAATAGACCGGAAAACTTTTCTTGGATGCTCTGCCGGTTCGCTTGTTCTGCATATTCTGGTGCTGATATTTTTCGGAAGCGGTCTGTGGTTTGCGGAAAGCCATAAGATCGAGTTCGACATCGTTCAGGCAAAACTCGTAAAGTTGGGCGAAGAGCGCGACAAAAAGCTGCTGCCGCGCATAACCCAGCCGAAACCTGCGCCGAAATCGGAGAAAAAATATCTTAAAAACGAGCCGAAAAAAGAGGAGAAGCCGGCGGAAAAACCGAAGCAGAAACCCGACGGCAAGGAAAATTCGCTGAAACCCAAGGAAGAACCTAAGAAAGCCGAGCAGACTAAGAAGGATGAGCCTCCGAAAGAAGAAGAGAATAAGCCTTCGTCCCTTGACGAACTTTTATCGGGCGATGTCATGGAAAAAATCAAGCGCGACGCCCGTGCCGAAGAGACCAAGGAAGGTGCCAAGGACGGAGTAGAGGACGGAGATGTCACCGATCCGGCACTTGCGCTCAAGGCGAATATGTATGCGCGCCAGGTCAGCAAAAAAATCAAGGAAAACTGGAGTATTCCGAGTATAATTTCGGCGGAAGAACGTAAAAAACTGATGACAAAAATTTATTTCAAGATAACTTTCAGCGGTGAAGTCTACGATATAAAAATCACATCTTCATCGGGAAATTCTGTTTACGACAGTTCGGTAATAGAAGCCGTCAAAAAAACGGGAAAACTTCCGTTGCCGGATGATAAGAATTTGAAGAAACTTGTATTAAAGGAGGGTTTTGAATGTCCGTTCACTTCAGATTGATCACCCTGAGTGCGGTGATTTTTGCCTGCTTCAATCTTTTTGCCCAGCTTCAGGTCGAGGTAAAAGACGGTGCTGTTGCCGAGTACAACATGGCTGTTTCCCCGCTGCACGTTCTTGACGGCGCTGACGCCGCAACAGCTGCGGAGATCGCTCCTGCTATAGAAAAAGTGCTTGATATTACAGGATATTTTAAAATTCTTGACAAACGGTCGTTTTTGGAAAAACCGGAAACCGCATTTAAGGCTGTCAACTTCAAAACGTGGCTTGATGTCGGTGCCAACGGCCTTGTCAAAGGAACGATAAAGGGTAAAGACGATGTCGAGCTCGAACTTGCGTTTTTCGATGTCGCGAAAGGAAAGATCCTTATCCAGAAAAAATACACTTCGAAGCCTGCTTTAGTTAAAAAATCGGCTTACCGTTTTGCTGCCGAGGTCATCAAGCTGCTTACCGGCGAAGAGATGAACTTTATGTTCTCGAAGATCGCTTTTGTCGAAAAAACAGGTGAAAAATACTCGCTTGTCGTAACCAATTTCGACGGCAGCGGAAGAAATGAACTCTATTCCACGTCAAAAACGATCCTTCTTCCCGAATGGTCGGCTGACGGACAGAAGATTTTCTTCACGAGCCATGAAAAGAACAATCCGAATCTTTACTCCTACGATCTCAAAACCTCGCAGATAAAGACTGTTTCGGCTTACGAAGGACTCAATGTTTCGGCGAGCGCTTATCCCGACAACAAAACGATCGCGCTCTGCCTTTCGAAAGACGGAAACTCCGAGATCTATTCGCTCGATACGACGACGAACGAACTCAAGAGACTGACTGTAAACGCTGAAATCGACGCAGCTCCGAGTGTAAGCCCGAAAGGTGACGAAATAGTTTTTGTTTCCGGCAGATCGGGAAATCCGCAGATCTACAGAATGAATCTTTCCGACCTCAACAAGGTCGAAAGACTTACCGAGCAGGGAAACTACAATCAGGATCCCGAATACAGTCCTGACGGCACGAAAGTCGCATTCAGCGGCCGTGACGAAAAATACCAGTTCGATCTTTTTATTATCGATCTGGCTTCGAGGCAGATCAGCAGGCTCACGCAGAATCAGGGGAAAAACGAATCTCCGACATTCTCGCCCGACAGCAAAGTGATCGGTTTCTCTTCCAACAGAAGCGGAAAAAGCAGACTTTTCCTTTCGAATTTAAGCGGAACGAGACAGATAGCGGTTTATTCGGGTAACGGCGAAGTGCTCATGCCTTCGTGGTCTCCGGCGGAAACTAATTAAGAGAGGTGCGATATGAAACAGATTTTCAATTTTTGTGCAGTTGCCGTATTTGTTTTTACAGTGCTCTGCTCCTGCGCGGGCAATCCGCCGAAAGATGAAAGGGAACTCGCCGAGAAGGCTTTTGCCGATGCGGAAGGCGGCAAGGACTGCGACAGAGAAAACTATCTCGCTGCGGAAGAGCTTCTGAGACAGGCTCGTGAAGAGATCAACAACAAAAACTACGACAAGGCGAAGGAGCTTTTCAACGCCGTCAAGGAAAAAAGTGACGCGATCGCTAAATATTACCGCGAACATCCGGATGAGTGCATGACCGAAAAGGACAAAAAAGGAAACGGTGAAGATGACGGAAACATCAAAGAGGAAGATGTCAGCTCATCGTCTTCCGAAGCGGCTGACCCCTCTGCAGATCCGAAAAATCCCGATATGGATTTCCAGGTCGTTCACTTTGAATACAACCAATACGCTGTTCTTGAAGAAGACCTTCCGAAGATCGACCTCATGGCGCAGTGGATGATGAATTTCCCAGAAAGAGTAGTCAGGATCGAAGGTCATGCAGATGAACGCGGCAGCAACGACTACAACCTTTCGCTTGGTGAAAAGAGGGCGATGGAAGTCAGAAACAAACTGATCCAGGCAGGCATTGATGCTGCAAGAATAAAAATCGTTTCCTACGGCGAGGAACTCCCGATAGACACGGCTTCGAACGAAGAAGCGTGGTTCAAGAACAGAAGAGCCGAATTCAAGCGCGAAAATTAGCGTTTTTACTGCCGCCGCATTTTTTGAACGGTATCCCGATATTTCGATATTTCGACATCCCGACGCGGCGGCAAATTTTTCCCCGAATAGTTGAAATTTCAACTTATATAAATACAATACTCCGACTTAATTTTTTCAGGAGTGAAAAATGAAAAAAAAGTTCTTGTCTTTGTTTCTGATTTCGGTCGTTTCACTTGTTTTTGCCGTATCCTGTTCCGATGAAGAAGAGGATACCGGAGTTGTAAAAATACGTTGCAATTCGAATGCTGACTGCAACAGAAATGCTTACTGCGATCTCGACAATCCTCAGCAGGATGCAGAACTCGGAATGCTTGTTTATTACTGCAAACAGAGGCAGCTCTGTTCGACGCAGGCTGACTGTCCGATCAAATGGAAGTGTAAAATCAGCGAAGGTTTCTGCATAACCGACAAAGAGGCGTCTCAGGTATTGTGTTCTTCAGACACCGATTGTCCCGATCCTGCATATCCGAAGTGCAATCTTGCATCGGGTGAATGTGAACCGGCTAACGGAGGAGGCGGAGACAGCGAACTTCCGGATTCTTCGGAGATCCCGGACAATGACAGCGGCGATTCAAGTGACAGCGAGCCTGATGATACGTCCGATACGACGACTGATAATGATCCTGCAGATTCCGGTGACGACGGCGATACCGATACCGGTGATGCGCATGTCGGCGAGACGGTTTTTTCTGAGGATTTTGAGGACGGCGGCTCGAAATGGACTATAGTTCCAGCTTCGGAAGAGGCTTCTCCGTGCTGGGAGATAGGCGCACCGACTACCGGGCCGGCTGAAGCGCACGAAGGTTCCAACGTCGCGGCTACCTCTCTTGGCGGTAATTATGCGGACAACTGCAACGATCTTCTTAAATACAACACGGCTGTGTCGATTCCTTCGACGGGTGTTCCTGAAATATCTTTTTATGCTTGGGTGGACCTCATAGGATCAGGCTATTCGCCTTACGATTATGTTGAAGTCCTCGTTAAAAAAGACGGTGAGATGTGGGAAACCACGACAGGTGTCTATCTTTCGGCAGATACACCTTCGCCTCTTTCGGCTCTCGACAACACGAAAACGAAAATTACAAAGCAGCTCGGGACGGCTTACTACAAGTTTACCGGCGATCTTTCGGCTTACAAAGGAAAAAGTGTCGAGATAGGTTTCCGCTTCATCAGCGACGAGAGCGACAACAAAGATGGTTTCTACCTTGACGATGTAAAGGTATCTCATTGATTTTATTGATTCTTTAAATGATTTTTCGAGAGGGGAGCCTTGATACCTAAAACTACTGCCGATTTTGAAGAAAAATACATCGGATCGGTCATAAACGACCGTTATAAAATAATCAAACTCGTAGGAACAGGCGGCATGGGCAGCGTTTATCTTGCCGAACACGAGATCCTGCGGAAAAAGGTCGCCATAAAAATCCTGCACTACGAGCAGAGCAAGAGGAAAGATACTGTCGAGAGATTCAAGCGCGAAGCCATTGCGGCGTCGAATATCGGTCAGGACAACATTGTCGATGTCACCGATTTCGGTTACACTGAAGAAGGCAACGCATACTTTGTCATGGAGTATGTCGAAGGCCGTTCTCTCGCCGATGTTATGAAGGAACAGCGCGTCCTTCCGCTCGAATTCGCCGTTTCCGTGGCTGCGCAGATAGCTGTCGCGCTCTATTCGGCGCACGGAAAGGGGATAATCCACCGCGATCTCAAACCGGAGAATATTCTTCTTGCGAACAAGGACGGAATATATCCTTTCGTGAAAATCGTGGATTTCGGTATTTCGAAAATACTTCAGGATGATGCCAAACCTGACGAACGTCTGCGTACTCTTACCAAATCTGGAGCCATCTTCGGAACGCCCGAGTACATGTCGCCCGAGCAGGCTGCCGGTGAAAGCGTTGAACCAGCTTCCGACATTTATTCTCTGGGTGTCATACTTTACGAGATGCTGACAGGCAGACTTCCGTTTTTTGACGACAACTACATGAAGATACTGCATAAACACCAGTATGAATTTCCTGAACTGCCGAGCAATGTGAATCCGGATATCCAGCCTGACGTCAATGCGCTGATAATGAAGTGCCTTGAAAAGAAGCCTTTCAACAGATACGGCACGATGATGCTTCTTCTCAACGATCTGAAAAATATTTACCTGAAATACAATCTGGAAGAAAAAATCAGTCTTGCCTTCCTTTTCAATTCAGGAACAGTCAGAAGTATGAATCCAGTTGCCGACATGATATCGAGCGAAGATATAATCAGGATGCTCAATTCGTCGCAGGATGAAAAGGTCAGACATGTTACGGCCGAAGAAAACCGTTCTTCAGGAACAGTTCTCAAGGTTTTGACCGTTGTCCTTCTTCTGATTGTGGCCGGGATCGCGGTATATACTTTCATCAGAAAGCAGAATCCGCCGATGGTCGCAGAAAGGACAGAACTTTCCAAGTATGACGACAAAAGCGCCGCGGTAAAAGAGGAGCCTCGGCAGAAAAAAGAAGCTCAGGCTGAGAAAAAAAGTGCCGACACAGCTAAAAAACCGGCGGCAAACGGCAAAAAAAACGTTCCGATGATGAAACTCACTATAAATTCAAATATTCCCGGAGTCAGAGTTTTCAACAATGAGAACGGCAGGACTATCTGCAAAACACCGTGCACTAAAAAGCTGCCGAGGAAAGAGTCTGAAGTTATAATCCTGGGCTTTGAATACGAAGACTACTCGATAAAACCGATGGCTGTCACGCTTGACAAGGATATGACGGTCAATTTGAACCTTAAACAGGAGGCGGATAATGGCTAAAAAAATTTTTGTCCTCGACACCAATGTTCTGATTTCCGATCCGAAGGCGATTTTCAACTTTGACGAGCACGATATCGTTGTTCCGATCGTTGTTATCGAAGAGCTCGATAAGTTCAAAAAAGACATGAATCAGGTCGGTCTTGCGGCACGTGCTTTTGCGCGTCATATCGAGGAACTTCGCCAGCAGGGAAGCCTTCTTGACGGCGTTTTTCTTCCGAACGGCGGCTCGATAAGAATAGACATCACAGGAGAATTAGAGCTTCCAGGCGCAAAACTCGCTTCAGGTTATGCCGATAACGTCATTCTCTGCGCTGCCTACAAAATAACGAAGGATAATCCGGACAGAGAGGTCGTTCTTGTCAGCAAGGACGTCAATCTTCGTATAAAAGCTGATGTTTACGGCATAAAGGCTGAAAATTACAGAAACGATACTGTAAATTTCAACAAACTCCCGACAGGATACGAAACTCTGAGTATCGAGGGAGCGTTTATCGACCGCATTTTTGAAGAGAAGAAAATCCCGCTCGATACGCTGGCCGGAACTCCTTTCGAGACAGCACATGCAAACCAGTTCTTCAAACTCATAGATGCCGAAGCCGGCGAGCAGCACACTGCAACTGTCAGGTTCGATCCTTTTGAAAACGCACTCGTTCCGCTCAAACAGTTCAAAGAAATCTGGGGACTCAAGGCGAGAAACTTCGCACAGAGGCTTGCATTGGACCTTCTGATGGACGACAGGGTAAAACTCGTGAGCCTCATCGGAACGGCCGGAACTGGAAAAACCCTTCTCGCGATCGCTGCCGGGCTCCAGAAGTGTCTTGAAGAGGGGAAATACACGAAAATGCTTGTCGCAAGACCGATCTATCCGATGGGAAAGGATATCGGTTTCCTTCCTGGAACGATCGAAGAAAAACTCAAACCGTGGATGCAGCCCGTTTTCGACAATCTGGAATACCTTCTTGCCGATCACGACATGAACAGCATGGGCAAGATGAACGAACTTCTGGCGAGCAGGGTGATCGAAGTTGAAGCTCTGACCTATATCCGCGGCAGAAGCATTCCCGAACAGTTCATCATCGTTGACGAGGCGCAGAACCTTACTCCGCACGAAATCAAAACGATCGTTTCGAGAGTCGGCGAAAATACGAAAATGGTCCTCACGGGCGATCCGTTCCAGATCGATAACCCCTACATGAATGAGTCGAACAACGGTCTGAGCTACATCGTAGACCGTTTCAAAGACCTGGAACTTGCAGGTCATATAACCCTTGAAAAAGGCGAGCGTTCGGCACTTGCAAACGCAGCCGCAGAGCTCCTGTAGAATATGAAGATCGTAGTTCTCGGCGATGTCCACTCTAATCTTCCCGCTTTGGAAGCGGTTATTAAAGAGATCAAAGAGAACATCAAACCCGATGTCGTTTTGTTCTCAGGGGACGCTGTCGGTTATGGACCGTGGCCGGGTGAAACTATTGATATTCTTAAAGAAAATGTTAACTTCGGTGTGCTTGGCAATCACGATGCCGGTATCGTCGGAAAGACCGACATAAACGACTACTACGATGCTGTCAGGTATGTGATCAACTGGACGACCGATATTCTGACGAATGAGCAGTTCGCGTTCCTTGACCGCCTGAAATATATCCATGTCGATGATATGGCTCACTGCCTTCTTTCGCACGGATCTCCAAGAATGCCTGAGAGATACGACTACATTTTCAACTGCAGAGGTGTGAACCGCCTGTACGATGTTGCTCCGTTTCTGCAGAAGGTGAATTTCGTCGGTCACAGCCATTACACCAACCTTTTTCTGCTGACAGGCAACGGACAGTCTGTCGAACTCAACATAGCAAGCGGCGAAGTCGATATTTCAACGCTTCCAAATCCCGTTGTCTGCGTCTGCGGTTCGGTAGGTCAGCCCCGCGACGGCGATCCGAGGTCCAGTTTCGTTTCATACGACACGGATAAAAAGATCCTTAAATATCACAGAGTTGAATACGATTTCGAACTGACGATCAATAAAATCAAGTCACTTCGTCTTCCGGCCTCGTTCGGAGAGAGGCTCAGAAATGGCTGCTGACATTCCTTTCCGGATATTTGAAGAGCCTTGCGACTACGGAGAAATGCTTGAGTTCCAGGAAAATCTGAGAAATGACGTCATTGCCAAAAACAGCGCCGGCTGCGTTCTGTTTTTAGAACATAAACCTGTCTATACTTCGGGGCTTCGCGGCAAGGAAGAAGATTTTATAAAACCGGTCGGCAATATTCCGGTTTACAACATCAGGCGCGGCGGAGAACTCACTTTCCACGGGCCGGGGCAGCTTGTGATCTATCCTGTGATCGATTTCAGAAACTACGGTTTCGCTTCGATAAAAGAGTTCGTCCTATTCTTTGCAAACTCGATAAAAAGCGTTCTGAGCACATTCTGCGGCGTGAAAAACCTTGAGTGGCATGATGAAAAGGCGGGGCTCTGGATTGAAGACCGCAAAATCGCGTTCACCGGGATGCACTTTAAGAAATTTGTTCCGATTCACGGATTTTCTGTCAATATTTCCAATGACTTATCGTATTTTTCAAGAATCGTTCCCTGCGGGATTCCTGATTGCAGGATCACTTCCGTGAAAGAAGAGACCGGCAAAGTTTTTTCTGTCCGTGATGTCGCTGAAAAAATCGCCGAAGCTATAAACGGGAGATTTTAAATGAGAAAATCGACTCTCTTTTTTATGCTGCTTTTCATATTTTCATTTGTTTTTGCCGAAACAGAGGAGAAATCTGCGGAAAATACCACAAATACCGGTCAAAACGTAGAGACGTTTCATGAAACATCTCCACAAAAAACGCCGCAGGAAACGAAAAAAGACGAAATAAAATGGAAATTCTATTCGAAAAACAAGGCACATGTCTTTATTGACGAGAAAATAAGCGGCGGCGAGGCAAAAGATACCTACGGAGTGCTTCAGACCGAGGATTTCGGTGAGATTTCGTACAAAAACTACACTTTCGGCATCAGAAAGACGCTCCTTTTCTTTGCCGGAAAGGACGATGATTCCGAATATGTCAGAAATTTCGACTACGTTTACAGTGACGAGCATTTCAACCACTGCTGGGAACAGTATCTGGACAGACTTTATATGAAAGGAAAGTGGAAGAATATCCAGTTCACGGCGGGCGATTTTTACGAGAGCATGAACCGCGGAATGGCGTTTTCGATGAAAAACGACCAGGTTTACGGCGACAATTCGATACGAGGCGGCAACATCGCGGCGAACTACAACGGTTTTTTCATAAAGGCTTTCGGCGGCAGGGCAAATCCGCAGCTCCGCGACAGCGCTACTTTCAGAAGAATGAACGAGGCGGATGACTGGCTTGCCGGCATGGAAACAGGCTACAAGTGGAAGATCGCCGAAGCGGCGGTGCAGTACGGCTACGGAAACTACGGTAAATACGATCTCTTGACCCCGGTAAAAAACGCAAATATCAAAACCGGAGTGAGCGCAGAAAAGGAATTCCACTTTATCGGAAGTTATGTCGCGCTTCGTAATCCGTTTCCCGGCTTTTCGTTTTACGCAGGTGCAGTCTATGTTCCATACGGCTATGAAAACACGATCGAAACCAAGCAGATAAAGGAAAACGAACCTAAATCGGAAAAGGAAAAAACAGATCTCCAGAATGCTGCTGCGTTTTATTCGTCGGCTCTCTACTACTTCGATTTCGGCGAGAAAAAAAGCCGTCTCACCTTTAAAATAGAGGGCAAACTCTACAACAAGTTTTTCCTCAACTACAACAGGATGGAGGACAGCGACTATCAGAAACGCCGCTACTTCAATCCTCCGACGCTGCTTCCGAAAGAACTTCAGATCGACAACGAGTTCGACACATGGGCGGTAGGCGGAAGGATCAGCTACAACGAGAATCATTCGGGGATAAAGTTCCATGCAGACCTTGTGAAAGGCGATACGCTCGGCAACAAGAGCGCGCTTCCGCAAAGCAGGAACAATCTTGTTCTCAACTATCGGGCCGAGGATTTCTGGTATTCGGCTCTGAGCGGCGAGAAAGAATGGAAGCATGTCGCGCTTTCCGCAGGTGCAGTCTGGCACACTGTCGACGGCAGTTCTGAGAGAAAAAACAGCAGGGACTGGATAATTGCATTCATCCACGTCGGCGGTTTCGTCTCCGACTTCTCTATGAAACTCACGAACGATTATTACCACAAGGACTACTGGCTTGACGATATTCACGAAATGGATAATGTCCACGAACTCAAGACGATTGCCGAAGTTTCTTGGAAATACAAGCGGACTCACGAGCTTTTTGCAGCTGTCAAAAACACGACGTGGATCGAGAAAGAGGACGGTGTAAGCTATTCTCCCGATTTTTTTACAGGCGGATCGATCGGCTACAAATACAAATTCCTTAGAACTTATGTCTTCGGCGGACTTGAGAAGGGCGGTTTCACATGCGACGGCGGAACATGCCGCTATCTCCCCGATTTCAAAGGGGTCAAGGTCGAAATAGAGATAAATCTGTAGTGAGGTAAGATGATCGCAGGCGTCGGAACAGACATCGTCGAAGTCGTGAGATTCAAAGACAAACCGGAACTCTGGGACCGTTTCTTGAGCGGGAAAGAACGTGATTACATCGATAAATTCAGGTTCAAAGAGGAGCACATCGCCGGATTCTGGGCGGCGAAAGAAGCTCTTGTCAAGGCTCTGAACAGAAAGGATTTCAATTTTTCAAGCGTTTCGGTTCTTCATGACGAAAACGGAAAGCCTTTTTTTGAATTAGACGGAATCGAGGTCGAAGGAACTCTTCATCTTTCTATAAGCCACGAGCGCAAGTTCGCAACCGCAGTTGTTGTCTGGGAAAAATAAAATCAACAGATAAAAGATACGTTGATATGATGCCGTGATTATGAGACGTTTCGGGAAACGTCTCTGCAATGGGATTATTTATCGATTTTTTTGCCGCATTTCTGGCAGACTTTGCCGCTTCTTTTCTTTTCGACGACGTATTTGAAACCGCATTCAGGGCAGACTTCGCCTTCGACAGGTTTGTACCAGCTGACGAAATCGCATTTCGGATAGTTCGAACAGCCATAGAAAAGTCTTCCTTTTTTGGAGCGTTTGACTGTGATGTATCCGTCTCCGCAGACTGGGCAGTCGCAGATTTTCTTATCTTCTTTGATTATTGTTTTGCACTTGGGGTAAGCGCTGCACGCCTTGAATTCGCCGAAACGTCCTTTTTTGATGACGAGTTTGCTTCCGCAGTTCGGGCAGACTTCGTCAAGTTCGACATTCTTTTCCTCTTCTGCTTCGTTTTTGAGGTGATAGATTTCTCCGTCCTTTTCAAAAGTTCCCGCAAAGTCGCATTCAGGGTAACCTTCACATGAAAGGAACGGGAGATTTCCTTTTTTCGACCATCTGAGAACGAGCCTTTTGCCGCATTTCGGACACGGTTCTTCGGCATATATTTTCTTTTTGCCCTCTTTTTTGACTTCGGTGATCCCTTTGTCGAGGACTTTTGAGAATGTTGCGTAGAAACTTCTGAGAACGTCAAGCCAGTCTTTGTCGCCGGTTTCGACGGTGTCGAGGTCAGATTCCATTTCGGCCGTGAAGTTTACGTTTATGATTTCCGGGAAAAACGAAACAAGGGTATCGCTGACTAAAATTCCAAGGTCTGTCGCCATGAGTGCGCCGCGCGGTTCCTTCATGCGTTCGATGTAGTTGCGCTGAACGATCTGTTTGATGACAGTCGCGTAGGTAGAAGGTCTGCCGACTCCTTTTTCTTCGAGTTCTTTTACGAGGCTTCCTTCTGTAAATCTCGGTGTCGGCTTGGTGAAATGCTGCTCGCATACCGGATTTTCAAGATTGACCGCTTCGTTTTCGGTGACTTTCGGAATCGTGTCGTCCTTGCCGGTTTTCTTGTATATTTTGCGGAAGCCTTCGAACAGAATGACGCTTCCGGTCTTTTTGAACGAATATTTCTTTTCGCTGTCTTCGATCGTGATCGCTGTCGTTTCGTAAACGGCATCCTTCATCTGCGTCGCGACGAATCTTTTCCAGATCAGAGTGTAGATGTTGAGTTCGTCTTTTGTGAGTTTCGAAGCGATTTTCGTGGGAGTAAGTTCGACATTGGTCGGTCTGATCGCTTCGTGCGCGTCCTGAGTCTTTCCTTTTTTGTTAGCGTAGTATTTCGTCTTCGGCGCAAGGTATTCTTTGCCGATATTCGCCGTGATGTATTCTCTGAGAGATGCATTTGCTTCGTCGGAAATCCTGAAGGAGTCGGTTCTCATGTAGGTGATAAGACCGGTGAATCCGTCTTCGCCGAGATCTTTACCTTCATAAAGTGACTGTGCGATCCTCATCGTCTGTTCGCCTGTGTAGTTGTGCAGCCTTGAGCCTTCCTGCTGAAGGTTGCTCGTGTTGAGCGGAGGAAGCGGGGATTCCTTCTTTTCTTTCGTTTCGATCGAAACTATCGAGAACTGCCTGGTTTTTTCAATATCGTCTCTGATAGTATTTGCATCTTTTTCGTTTGTTACTTCTACTTTTTCCCCTTTGATTTTTTCGAGAACAGCGTCGAATCTGCCGTTTTTCCCTGCAAAATCTGCTTTGAACGACCAGTATTCTTCGGGAACGAAGGCGCGGATCTCTTTTTCGCGGTCAACGATCATTTCCAGTGCGACCGATTGTACTCTGCCTGCGCTGAGCCCTTTCTTTACGCTTCTCCAGAGGAACGGGGAAAGTTTGTATCCGACTATTCTGTCTAAAATTCTGCGTGCCTGCTGCGAATTGTAAAGGTCTTCATTGAGCTCTGCTGAAGTCGAAAGGGCCTTTTCGATGCCGCTTTTTGTTATTTCGTGGAAAAGAACACGGTGGATGAGTTTGTCCTTGAAAAGTGACGCGATGTGAAACGCTATTGCCTCTCCTTCACGGTCAGGGTCGGATCCGATATAGATTTCGTCAGCCGCTTCGGCCTCTTTTTTGAGCATCGAGATCGTTCCTTCCTTGCCGGGGATCACCTCGTAATCAGGTTTGAAGTTGTTGTCGATGTCGATCCCTAAAGTTTTCGACGGCAGGTCGATGATGTGACCCATTGACGCCACGACTTTGAAATCAGGCAGATATTTTGTAAGAGTTTTTGCCTTTGTTGGTGATTCAACAATAAGAAGTTTCATAATTTCGCCTCACTTGGTTTATAAATCTTGCCGCTAAGCTCGCTCACTGCACCTTCGAGAACCAGCGAAAGCAGTACTGCCGGGAGCTCCGCCGCGCCGATTCCGGAAAGAACGGTGAGATCGTCAAAGTCAATTCCTGACGGTTTTGACTTTATTATGTTATAAACAATTTTTTCAGATCCTTCAAGTTGCAGTTCCTTTTTCTCTTTCAAAAACGGTTTTTCTCCAGAGATTTCAGTTAGATCCGAAATCTGTTTTTCGTACATGGATCCTGAAATCAAATCCGAATCTGCGCCGCTTTCAGTCAGCATATCGAAATCAAAAAGTATTTTAAGATTTGTATTGTTCCGGTATTTTTTTAAAAATCCGTAGTTCCCTTCGAAAAGCGGATCACCTATTTCTCCGGGGCAGACAAAAACTTTTTTGCCGTATTCAAGGGCCAGGCGCGCCGTGATAAGGCTCCCGCTCTTTGCTGCAGCCTGGATGAGTATGAGGGAGCTGCACATTTTTGCTACGGTTTCGTTTCTTATCGGAAAATTTCTTCCTATCGGCGGAGTGTCCGGCGGAAACTGTGAAACGACCGCGCCTCTCTGCTTTATTTCTTCGGCAAGTCCGACATTTTCTTCGGGATATATGACGTTTATTCCGGTTCCGAGAACCGCGATGGTCCTGCCGCCGTATTTGAGTGCCGCGCGGTGCGATTCGGTGTCTATTCCGCGCGCTAAACCGCTGATCACTGTTTTTCCGCTTCCGACAGCGGCTGAGGCTGCTTTTTCAGCTAATTTTATTCCGTAAAGCGACGGTTTCCTGCTTCCGACTATTGCTACAGCTCCGGCATCACACGGCAGGATCGAGCCTTCAATGTCGAGAGGAAGCCCGATTTCCGGACGGAGTTTCAGGATCCTGTCGGGATGGTTTTCCGCAGCATTGCTTATTTTAGCCATTGAGAGATCCTAAGAACGATTTCATTTCTGCGATCTGCTCGTCGGGAGTCGATGCTCCTGCGGTGATTCCGACGGATTCGGAATTTTTCAGTATTTCCTTATCGGATTCGGTGAAATCTTCGGGTGATTCGACCCAGAATGAGTTGCGGTTGTTTTCGGAGACGACCTGAAAAAGTTTTGAAGTGTTTGACGAGTTCCTTCCGCCGATGACGACCATCGCACTGGTTTTTTTAGCAAGTTCTCCAGCCGAATCCTGCCTTTTCAGCGTTGCGGTGCAGATCGTTTCAGCCGCAAGAAACCTGTGTCCTGGCATTGCGGCAATGGTTTTACGCACTTTTTTAAGCAGAAAATCGTAGTTCGCCGGGCGCGAAGTAGTCTGCGCAACGGCAAAAATTCTGTCGTGCTCCTTTATGAATCCGGAAAGTTCTCCGCTTTTCGATTCGAATTCTGTCGGATGGATGACGAAAAAGTCTCCTGATATTTTTGAAGTGATCCCTCTCACTTCCGAATGTTCACGGTCTCCCATTATGAGAACGGCAAAACCTTCATGCGACCTTTTTTCGACAAGCTGATGGATCCTCTGGACATAAGGACAAGTAGTATCGACGAGGGTGATCCCGCTGAATTTGTCAAGTTTTGCCCTTTCATCTTTTGTTATCCCGTGGCTGCGTATCACGACGCATGAATTTTCCCGGATCGAGTCGATATCAATGACATCGACGCCCTTTTCCGCATACTGCGCGATCACTCTCGGATTGTGGATGAGAGGCCCCAGCATAAAGACTTTCATTCCGCTTTTTTTTGCGTTTGTTACGGCATCTTCAAGGAGCGAGAAAGCCCTTCTAACGCCGAAGCATACTCCCGAATTGTCGGCGACTGTTATCTTCATCTTTCCTCTCTTTCTTTTGCATATTTCACTATAAGTTCGACTGTCTGTTCTAAATTTATGTCGGAATTGTCGAGCAGTACTGCGTCTTCAGCCTGTTTCAGCGGGGATACGGCGCGCGTAGAATCTTTGATGTCACGCTCCTTTATCTCTTTCACGAGTTCGTCAAAATCGACTTTGAGTCCCTTGGCTTCGATTTCGAGCATTCTGCGTTTCGCTCTTTTTTCCGGAGATGCCGTGAGAAATATTTTGAGTTCTGCATCCGGCATGATGACTGTGCCGATGTCGCGTCCTTCCATGACGACACCGCCTTTTTCAGCATATTTTCTCTGCATGTTGAAAAGAGCCTCTCTGACAAAAGGGAGTGCCGAGATAGAACTTGCCTTCATGCTGATTTTTTCAGCACGGATCTCGGTCGTAACGTCTTTTCCGTTGAGAAAAACGCGGTTGATCCCGTTTTCGATCTTGAATGAAACCTCGAAATTTTTAAGAAGTTCCCTGATTTTGTCGTGTTCCTCAGCGCCGGTTTCTCCCATTGAAAACGCGAGAGCCCGGTAGATCGCGCCGGTATCGATATAAGAGTAACCCAGTTTTTCTGCCGTGAGCCTGCTCACGCTGCTTTTCCCGGCACCTGCCGGACCGTCGATTGCAACTCTGATTTTTTTCATAGCACCCTCCCAAAAAAACGCGGCATTGTAATGCGGGATTTCAGAAAATCAAATTTCTTTTTAACTTGTTGTTATTGACGATAAGAACGATTCGCGCCGTCGGAATAACGACGTAACGGCGAAACGACGTGACGCTGATGGCGGCGGCCTTAAATCTAAGGAACCTCGACGCGGTTGAGCAATTCTGAAATGATTTTGTCGGTTGAGATTTTTTCGGCTTCTGCTTCGAATGACGGGATTATTCTGTGGCGAAGCACCGGATATGCGACTTCCTTGATGTCTTCCGGTGTTACGAAAGTGCGCCCTTCGATGAAAGCGCGGATCCTGCCGGCAAGAATGAGGAAAATGCTTGCACGCGGGCTTGCTCCGACATCGATGAGCTGAGAGAGAGCCTTTTCTTTCGGCTGTCTCGTTTCGGAGACGATAGAAATGACGTATTTTTTGATCCTGTCGTCGGTATAGATCTGTTTTGCGATCTCCTGCCACTCTTTTATCGTCTCTTTGTTGAGGATCTTGTCGAGTGTCTGAGTGAGTTCTCTGCGCTCGAATTTTTCAATGATTTTAAGCTCTTCATCCTGAGTGGGATAGTCAATGAGCACCTTGAACATGAACCTGTCGACCTGCGCTTCCGGAAGCGGATAGGTCCCTTCCTGCTCAAGCGGGTTCTGTGTCGCCAATACAATGAAGGGGGCGGGGAGTTTGAAAGTGTCTCCGCCGATCGTGACCTGACGTTCCTGCATTGCTTCAAGAAGGGCAGACTGGACTTTCGCCGGAGCCCTGTTTATCTCGTCGGCAAGGATGACGTTAGAGAAAATCACCCCTTTTTTCGTCTCGAAACTGTGCTCTGTCATGTTGAAGATCCTGCTTCCGATAATGTCTGCGGGAAGAAGATCCGGGGTAAACTGTATCCTCTGGAAATCAAGATCGGTCGAGTCTGCAAAAGCCTTTACTGCAGTCGTTTTCGCAAGACCCGGAACACCTTCGAGCAGTATGTGGCCTTCGCCGATCATCCCCATGATGAGCGCTTCGACCATTTCTTCCTGTCCGACTATAACTTTTGAAATTTCCGATTTCAGAGCGTTTATCGTCAGTGCGTGGGCTCTGATTTTTTCATTCAATTCGCTGAATTCCATTTGATCCTCCGTCAAAAAACCGAACCAGAAACAAACTGCATATTAAATTTATTTCATTTTTCTTGCAAGTCGGCGCGAAAACTATATATCCGATACGGGTTTTGTTTGTCGGAGTCAGGTTCGATGCCGAAAAAAAAGTTGGACATTCTTTTGATTTTTCCGATGGCTATGATTCTTGTTCTAGGCCTCCTTTCTCTGAGCAGCGCGCTGGTATCGAAATTCTACGTCCAGCTTATCTGGGTTATTCCATCCGTTATGGTATTTGTTGCTGTATCTTATTTTGACCTCAGGATTTTCGAGCGGACGGCTATCCCGATATATTTCGCCAACATTATTCTTCTTCTTCTCGTTCTTCTTATCGGAGAGAAGATCGGCGGTGCAAGAAGATGGCTTGATCTCGGGTTCACTAAATTCCAGGTCAGTGAACTTACAAAGGTTTCTGTAATATTATTCATAGCTTACCAGTTTAATTTGAAGCCGACGCTCGAAGGCGGCTACAACCTTTTTGACATTCTTCCGGAGGCTTTCGGCATACTTATCCCGGTGTATCTGATATACAAGGAGCCCGATTTGGGAACATCTATCCTGGTCGGAGCAGTATCGTGCGCGATGATCCTTTCGACAAAAATCAACCGGAAATGGATTATCGGTGTTATGATTTTTGTTCTTGTTTCTGTGCCTGTACTCTGGATGTGGGGACTCCGCGATTATCAGAAAACGCGCGTACTTTCGCTGGTCTCGATGCTTTTGGGAGAAGAGTCTCATGAGCTGAGCCAGACTTCGCAGTATCACATCAAACAGTCGATAATCGCGGTCGGAAGCGGCAGACTGCACGGGAAAGGCTACAAGCGCGGCACGCAGAATATGCTCCGTTTTATTCCCGAGCATCACACAGACTTCATTTTTTCGGTCTATGCCGAGGAATTCGGTTTTTTCGGTGTTATGGCACTGCTTTTTCTCTATTTTCTGCTGCTGGCGAGGATCCTGATCCTCATCGGCAAGGTCAAGGACAAGTTTTCGGCACTGATTCTTGTAGGTTCATGTGCCCACATCTGGATACAGGTGGTTGTCAACATCGGCATGGTCACCGGTGTCCTGCCTGTCGTAGGGATCCCGCTTCCGTGGTTTTCTTACGGCGGTAGTTCGCTTCTTTTCAACATGACGCTCATGGGACTCGTGCACAATATCAGCCTTCACAGGTGTTATGTTTAAATCGTTACCTCGGCGCGGCGCAAAAAATTGACAAAAAAAACTCTTTTCATTAACTTTCGCGCGTTTTTTGTTTATTTAATTGGATTTTAAAGGTTTTTGGATTATTCACTAATAAAAAAGGTAGGAAAAATGGTCAGAAAATCGTTGGTTTTGGTATTCACGCTTTTTGTTTCGCTCTCTATTTTTGCAGCTGATCCTAAAATGGCGGTTGCTCCCGCAGCAGGAGAAGACGATGCTGCAGAAATGGCTAAAAATCTTTCGAAAGAGTTCAAGATCCTTTACAAAACCGTGAAGGGTGCAAAACTTTCCGATGTCGAAGCGGCTTCAGCCGGCAAGTTCAAAAAATGCGGCACAAAGCTGAAATGCGCGAAAGACGAGGCTAAGAAAGTCAAAAAATCGCAGTATGTTCTTTTCCCGGTTGTTAAAGTGACTGACGAAGGATTTTCCGCGATCCTCTACATCCTTGACGCGAAGAGCGGCAAGCTTGCCAAGAAACAGAATGTAGATGTCAGCAGTGATACCGATGCCGAAGATTTCGCTTCGGAAGTTGCAGGAAAACTTATGGATGCCATCGCAAAACTTTCGGAAGGAAGTGAAGAGGGCGGCGACGATGAAGAAGATGCTGCTCCGCAGAAGGAAGAGGCTCCTCAGATGACCGAAAGAGAGAAAAAGGAAGTTCTCCGTTCAGCATTCAAATCATACAAGGCCGGCAAAGGCAAAGAGGCTTCATCCCTTTTCAGAAAGGCTGAGAACACGGCTCTTGCAGACTCGGTAGACGAGATCCTCCAGGCTATCGACGATGCAAAATCAATGACCAAAAACGGCGATGCCTCAAGAGCTGTCGAGACTGTTAACAAAATCGAGAAGAAGGATCTCGATATCAGGGAAAAAGGCTACAAAGAGCTCCAGTTCGTAAAGGAAACCAACAAGAAACGCCGCTATAACGAGCCTTCAAGCGACGATTACGCAAAGGCGAGAAGAACTTTTAAGAGCGTCAAGAAAGAGATGAAGACTATCTCCGTATGGCGTGACGGCGAAATGAAAAAACTCGAAGATTCCATGGCAGGAAAACTCGACGAGCAGACAAAACTCAACGAAAAGTTCGAACAAGACGAGAAAAAACAGGCAAAAGCTGAGAAAAAACAGGAGCGCGAACATCAGAAAAAGCTCGAAACTCTCAGGGAAAATGTCGAGAATATGGACGCGATATACCGCGACAAGCTCAAAAAGACCGACAGAGAGATCGAAAAGCTGAACAAACAGCTTGAAGACGAGAGACCGGCCGAAGAGATCTACAAAAAAGAGATCGAAGAAGAGATCTCTGCTATAGAAAGCAAATACAAACAAGGCAACAAAGATCTCAAAAAACAGCTCATTCAGGCTAAAAAACAGGCTAAGGCCGATACCGAAGCAGCTGAAAAAGAGTATAACGACAAGATCCAGGATCTCGAGAAATCGAATTCCGACCTTGACAAAAAGATCAAGAAACTTTCCGAAGAAGTAGAAAGACTCGAAAGCGATTTCGAAGCTGCCGAGCAGAAGGAATCGGAAAAGCTGGACAAGAGCATAGCAGCAGCTGAAGAACAGGATTCGAAAGACCTTGAAGTAGCAGAGAAAAAGGCTGACGAAGAGACCGAAAACCTCAACAAACAGCTTGAGGATTACGACAAGAAAATCGCTTCCTACACCGAAAAGTTCGACAAGATCGACGGCGAAATAAGCGATTTCAACGATAAACAGGAAGAAAAACTGAGCAAGAATCAGGAAAAGTTCGACAAAAAACGTGAAGATGCAGAGCGCAAGTTCGAATCTGAAAGAAGCGCTGCCGAGGAAAAGGCGGAGCAGGCTTACAGCAAGGAACAGGCTGCACGCGCGAAAAAGGTCGAAACTCTTGAATCCCAGATGTTCGAGATCCAGGATAAAGTCGAAAAATACGAAAAGGATCCGAAGTGGCAGAAACTTAAAAAAGATTCCGCTGCAGCTTCCAAAGATCTCGCAAAATTTGAAGACGGTCACGACAAATTCATCGAAAAAGAGACCGCTGCGGCTTCCAAAAACTACAAAGCAGAGCAGGCTAAGATAGATGCTGACCAGAAAAGCAGCGATGCCGAAATCAAAAAAGAAACTGCCGCTTTCAAAACTAAAAAAGATGCGGAAAAGAAGGCGATCGCCGCAGACATGAAGAAGGCTGAACAGGAAAAGGCCGCTTTTGAAAAGGACATCAAGAAGAAACAGGCTACTATAAACGCCAACAAGAACAGAAAGATCAAAGAGATCGAGGGCCGTGCTGCAAAACGCGACGCGGAAAGAAACGCTAAGGCTAAACAGAGAAAGGCTCAGTTCGACAAAACTTCAGCAGAGAAGAGAAAACAGCTTGCAGCTCTTGAAAAACAGCGTGAAACTGCTGATGCCAACGCTGAAAAGACGAGAGACGCTCTCGCTCAGCAGCTTGAAAACAAAAAGGCCGCAGCAGAAAAGAAGGTGAATGACCTCGAAGTCGCTGTCGAGCAGAAGAAAGACGCAAGCGAAAACGCGATAGAAAAAGAGAAACAGGCGGTCTATGCGAAATACGAGAAAAAGGCCGAGACCGACAAAAAAGCGATAAACGGCAAGATCGCACAGCTTGAAAGCAGCTCGAAGAAAATGATTGCCGACAGAGGAAAAGACGAAGCAAAACTCCGCGCGGAACTTGAAGCTGCCGAAAAGAAGACCGACACGATGAAAGACGACAGGGAAAAGGCTGCCGCAAAGAGAAAAGCTGCGCATGAAGCTAACCTCAAGGCTGCTGAAAAACGTGAAGCTGCCGCAAAAGCTAAATACGAACAGTCGAAGAACAACATCGAAAAGCAGTATAAGGCAAAAGTTGACGCTCTCATAAAAGAAAAATCGATTTCTTTCGCAGGCGGAAGCGAGTTCAAGGAAGAGAGAGACAGAAACTTCGAATACAGTGCTTACACGAAACAGCTCGATTCGATCAAGGCCGACGCTCTTTCGGCTCAGGGAATGGAACAGCTGAAAGATGAAAACATCGCAGAGGCAAGAAAATACTTCTACGAGGCTCTTTATGCTGATGCAAACAGCAAGTCGGCTCAGAACGGTCTCAAGGAGATCGAAAAGACTGCTGCTGCAATGTATGACAGAGCTTATGCAGATATGCAGTCGGGCGACGTAAGCGCGGCAAAGAAAGTCCTCATCAAACTCAGAAAGGAACTCAGCCCGAAGAGCGCTTACTATCTCAGAGTTCTCGCCCTCATTGAAGACTCGAAGGAAGGCGGAGATTCCGAGGAATAGTTCCATCGAAAATTTTCTTATAACTTTCACTTAAAAAATCAGAGGTTTCAATGACAGAAGAAAACAAAAACGAAAATTTTTCTGCCGGAAACGGCGTCTCGGCGAAAGTCCCACCGAAAAGACCGCTCACTTTGGAAGAGCAGTACGAGGAAGACGACCGCCGGTGGCTCAAAAACGTCTATCAGGGCGATGTCAAGCAGCTCACCGTCCGTGCAGTCGTCATGGGAATGATAATCGGCGGACTCATGAGTCTGACGAACCTTTACATCGGTCTCAAAACCGGCTGGGGTCTGGGTGTCACGATCACGGCATGCGTCCTTTCGTTCAGTATCTGGAAACTTCTGCGCGTGATTTTTCCCAAAATTTTCACGACCGACATGACGCTTCTCGAAAACAATTCGATGAAGTCGACCGCTTCGAGCGCCGGCTACACGACAGGCGGAACGATGGTGAGCGCGATCGCGGCTTACATTCTGATCACCGGCGAGCATCTCAACTTCTGGGTGCTTACTGCGTGGACTGTTTTCCTCGGAATTGCGGGCGTCGTCATGGCGATACCGATGAAAAAGCAGATGATAAACATGGAAAAACTTCCTTTCCCGTCGGGAACAGCGACAGCCGAGACTCTTAAAAGCCTTTATGCAGGCGAGGAAAGCAAAAAACAGACGCGCACGCTTCTCGGATTCGCCCTTGGCGGCGCGGTTTTGACAGTGATCCGCGATTTTTTCGAGTGGATAAAATACACCTACGCTGTTTTCGGCGAAAAACTTGCCGAATACACTGTTTCGATGGAAACGAGCCTCATTATGGTCGCAGCAGGCGGCATCATGGGCTGGCGGACGGCGTGGAGCATCCTTTTCGGCGCGATCCTCAATTACATCGTTTTAGCACCGTATATGTTCAAAATCGGCGCGATTACCGAGCTCGGCTACCGCGGGATAAGCAGCTGGAGTTTGTGGTTCGGCGCTTCCGTAATGGTTGCAGCGGGATTTACGTCGTTCCTCATGCAGTGGAAAGTCGCCCTTAAAGCTTTCGCCTCGCTCAAAGATCTATTTTCTCACAAAAAACGCGAGCTGACCGAAATCGAGAAAGTCGAAGTTCCGATGAGCTGGTTTTTCTGGGGGATCGTTGTCGGCGGAACGGGAATCGCCCTCATCATGCTTTTTGCGTTCGACATTCCGGTCTGGGTCTCGGTCCTTGCCGTCATCCTTTCGTTCTTCCTTTCGATCGTTGCATGCCGTGCAACAGGCGAAACCGATACCACTCCCGTCGGCGCGCTCGGTCAGGTAACTCAGGCGTTCTACGGAATGCTCCGTCCCGGCAGCAAAGTCACGACTCTTATGACCGCTTCGATCACTTCCGGTATAGCAGGATCTTCGGCTGACCTTCTCACCGATCTCAAAACGGGATATATCCTCGGTGCAAACCCGCGCAAGATGTTTTTGGCGCAGTTCCTCGGCATTTTTGCGGGAACAGCTGTGATCGTTCCGGCGTTCTATCTCATCGTTCCGACTCCCGACGTTCTCGGAAGCGACTACTTCCCGGCTCCTGCGGCCCAGGTCTGGTCGAGAGTCGCCGACCTTCTTGCTCAGGGCTTTTCGACGCTGCATTCGACGGCGAAAATCGCGATGCTCATCGGCGTTGCTGTCGGCATAATCATCCCGCTGCTTGAAAAGTGGTTCCCGAAAGCGGCAAAATATATCCCGTCGTCAATGGGAATCGGACTTTCGTTCGTTATTCCGTTCTGGAATTCACTTTCGATGTTTCTGGGCGCACTCATAGTTCTCGTCATCGAGCACAAAAAGAAATCGCTCGAGGAATACATCGTTCCGGCGGCATCGGGAATTATCGCGGGAGAATCGCTTGCCGGCGTATTCATAATTCTGCTTTCAACTGTTTTCGGTGGCTGAAACTGCTGTTTTTTTGTTTCTGAGGTGTTTTTTGTTTTTTTTACTTGACAAAAAAAAAGGCACCCATAAAATTTTAGACGGTTTTTTTACAACATGAATTTGAGGGTTTTTTTTACTAACTTTTTTTTAGGAGATTTCAAATGAAGAAATTCACAGCAATCCTTGTGGCGATCGTTCTCGCCCTCTTCGTTGTCAGCTGCGGCGGAAGCGACAACAAAGACAACACCGACACGGACACTGACACAGACACCGACACGGACACCGACACGGACACCGACACGGACACTGACACGGACACCGACACGGACACGGACACTGACACAGACACCGACACGGACACGGACACCGACGAAGGCTGCACACTTGATGCATCCATCCTTAATTGGGACACCGAGCCTTACTTCGCATTCAAAGGCATCGGCAAAATCAACTCGGAAGACAATGACAATCCTTCCATGGCAAACCTTATTACCGCAACGCTTAAAGGTGTTGAAGGTAAAGACCTTGACTATTCGAACCAGTACTCTTTCTTCCTTGAAACAAGCCTTCAGGGAACGGATCAGTCCGGTGCAACCGTTGATATTCCTGCAGTAGCAGTTGAAGCTCTCGGTGACCCGAACATGAGCAGCGGCCGTTTCACGACTGTAGCTTTCGCAGCAGTTCCGATCCAGTACATCGACGCTCTTAAAGAAGCTGGTGTTACTGTATTCCCGTCAGCTCCTATTACTCAGATCATTGACCTTGCGTTCACCTCTGATAGTGCTTACGCAAAACAGTGCATGATCGCTGTCAACAAATATGCTGACAACGCAGATTTCGGCCAGGAAATGCCGGCTGGACAGTTCCAGGTTTGCTACGACAAGAACGAAACGTTCGCAGTAGGCGAAACCTTCAAACTTGCAATGGTTGCTGAACTTGCAATGGGTCAGGAAATCGTTGATATGTACTCCGATGTTGACACCATCGATGATCTTTGCACCTGCTTCGATATGAACTCGACAGCTGCTGACTCAAGAGTTGACTGCGCAACGATCGACGAATTCAATAATCCGACCGAACCGACGACTGAGCCGACGACCGAACCGACGACTGAGCCGACGACTGAGCCGACGACCGAACCGACGACCGAACCGACGACTGAGCCGACCACAGAGCCGACAACTGAACCGACCACAGAGCCGACAACTGAACCGACCACAGAGCCGACAACTGAACCGACCACAGAGCCGACAACTGAACCGACCACAGAGCCGAAAACTGAGCCAACGGTTTAATTGAGTCTATATTCGGTAGATTTTTTAGAGGGCGCTCCGGCGCCCTTTTTTTTTGCCTTGAATTGCTTGATTTTTTTAAATTCGGTTCCTATACTGAAATATCGAACTTTGAAAGGTGAGAAAAAATGGATAAAAGAAAAAAACTTGTAAAACTTTTTTACGAAATCAATGATTTTATAAGGCAGAATTCGCTCAATTCTGATCCCTATGCCTTTCTGCTGAACAAATTTTGGCTTTCGCTTCAGAACAAGCGGCCTGCGGCGAATACTTTAGTCGGGATAAGCAAGAGCGATTTTTCAGTTCTCAACAACGAGTTCTCAGACAGACTCGGGCGGGATTTTGTTCTTTCTCTTTCCATAACATCGATTCTTTCGCTTCCGACTGAAAAGGTGTTTGAACTGCAGAATGTAAAGGTGCAACCGAAACAGTCTGTGCTCGTTCTCGCCGATTCGATAATCCTGCCGTACGAAACCGAGAAAAAAATCCAGCTTTTCATCGGATATTCTTCAGAAAAAACCAAAGAATCGCCTTTCAAAAACATAGAGTACTATCCTGTTTCGCGTGAAGCGGATCTTTCTGTTTCGATCCAGGCGACGCTGTTCGACTTTATGAACAATGACAACACGCAGCTGCGTCCGCAGAATTTTGACGTCGTTATTGACGATGCTGTCAACTATTCTTTCCCGAGTGAAAGTCTGCTCAACACGCTTTCGGTTCTGATGAAATACGACTCTTCTTTTTATCTCATCGTGAAAAAGGTCTTTCTTTCTTCTCCGCTCACCCGTAAGGATAAAAAAAGCCTTTATTCGCACTTCGAAGCGGAAGAGATCGACCGTTTTGCCGATTTTCTGCAGCTGAGATCGCTTAAAAAGGTCGAAGGGCGCGTTTATCCGCAGTCGCACAATGTCGTTATCCGTGATTTGACGAGCGGCAAAGTGCTCGAACTCGACCGCGGCTGTCTTGATTTCAACCATCTTTACACTTTTAACGACGATGTCACTGCCGACCAGCTTGCCCTTGTCTCGAAAATAGAGGATCATGCCGGCGCAACATGCGGGGATTATTTCAGATTTTTCCTTGGAATGTTCAGGAACGCCCCGATCGACGATATTGTTGAAACCCTTAGAAAAAATGCGGGATACCGGCCGCTTGTCACGTCGAAGGAGATACTTCCTTTCAGAGATTTCAGGGTCAAAAAATATATTTATCCCGACCCGCAGGCATTCTTCCAGATTCCGCCAGAAAGCAGTTTTGAAAGCAAAAAACTGCTTATGCGCTATCTTTCGGTCAAGCCGGTTTTTGCCTACGACGAAGAGGGACTTTACTTTATGAACGATGTCGCCGCTGTCGTTCCGCGCACGCCGGATATCGACCTCTATTTTGCCGAAGGTTATCTCAATTCAAAACTTGTCGAGTTCTTTTATAAAATAAAATTCCCGCATCACAACAAGTTTTTGAAGAAAAATTTCAATAAGATCCCGTTTGTTCTCTGCGGAAAGAATATCCAGAATATAATTGCGAATGAAGTGCGTTCGATCCGCAGAATTTATCATTCGATGGTTCTTACGGGAGACCGCGAAGCCCTGCAGAAGGAGCTCGACGCTATTATGGAAAGGCTTGACGGCTTCGTCTATCAGCTTTTCAAACTTTCGCTGGACGAGATCAATATTATTGAAAGATATGTTTGCGAGAATTCCGATTCTCAGGAGACGGATGATGAAAAACAAATGGAAAATACTGATCGTTGACGATGATCTTTCGATTCTGCGGAGCTATCAGAAGTATCTCGAATCGGAAGGTTACACGGTCTTTACCGCCGACGACGGAAGAAACGGCTATATTGCGATAGAACATGAGCATCCCGATCTGGTTCTTCTCGACATAAACATGCCTGTGAAAACAGGATTGGAACTTCTTGAAGATCTTAACCGTACATTTAACAAAAAAGATATCCCGCTTATTGTTATGCTGACAGCTTTCGGTGATCTTGATGCGGCTGTAAAGGCAATGAATTTAGGTGCTTACGAGTTTCTTACGAAGCCTGTCCCGCTTGAAAAGCTGCGTTCGACTGTCGAATGCGCACTTGAAACTCTGACTTTGAAGGAGCGGGTAGCGTACTTTATCGAGCCGGACAACACTCCGTTCAAAGATACGATAATCGGCAGGGATCCGCTCATGGTCGATATTTACAAGACCATCGGTACTCTGAAAGGGAACAAGGCGACGATCCTTGTTACGGGCGAAAGCGGAACCGGAAAGGAGATGGTTGCGAAAGCTATTCACGAAAATACTGTGCCTGACGAGCCCTGTATTGCGATAAACTGCGCCGCTGTGCCTGAAAATCTGATCGAAAGCGAGCTCATGGGATATGTCAAAGGTGCTTTTACCGGCGCGAACGCAAACCGTGAGGGCAAACTTGAAGCGGTCAGGGGCGGAACGCTTGTTCTCGACGAAATTTCTGAAATGCCCTACGAATTTCAGACTAAACTTCTGCGAGTCATTCAGGAAAAGGATTTCTATCCTATCGGAGCGACCGAAAAAAAGCGCTTTAACGGCAGGATTGTCGCTTTGACGAACAAAAATCTGAAGGAACTTGTCGAAAAAGGGAAGTTCAGAGAGGATCTTTTCTACCGTCTCAACGTCATCACGATCTCCGTACCGCCTCTTAGAGATCACTTGAACGACCTCGAAATGCTTATCCTGCACTTCATAAAAAAGGCCAATTTTATAAATCACACTTCGATCCAGAGCATAACCAAAGAGGCTGTCGATTACCTCAGGTCGCACACCTGGCCGGGAAATATCCGCGAGCTCGAAAACACGATCCAGCGCGCTTCGATAAAGGCTAAGGACAAGATCCTCACACGCGACAGCTTTTCATTCCTCATAGCCGAGAAAAAAGAACAGACTGATGCGAAAGTAAAGCCGGCTGGCTCAGATGAGTTTCCTTTTCCGGAAAAGCTGATGCCTCTGCGCGATGTCGAAAGGAATTACATAGAATATGTTCTCAAACAGACTAACTGGCATAAAGGTAAGACTGCGGAATTGTTGGGAATAACAAGACCAACGCTTGACAAGAGGATCGAAGAGTTCGGTTTGCACAAAGATGTCTGAGTCACCTTATTTTTTATATTTCGTTATTTTTTTCGCGATAGCCATGTCTTCTGCTGGCTGGCACATCATGATAAAGGGAAGGGGACTGCCGCAGAATCTATGGCTCTTTTTTGTTATGATGTCGAATGTTTTTATTTTTTCATCTGCGGCTGCTGTCTATTTTCCGTTTTCCAAAGTCTATTTTTTTGTTGCGCAGCTTTGTTTCGTAATATTTTCAACACTTTATATTTATTCGTTCCCGCATGCCGTGCTTCCGAACATAATATGGATGACAACTATAGCACTGTCTGTTGCTTTTATGGTCGTTATGTTTATTTATATGAAGACGCGGCTCTATCTTGTCTACCTGATCCTCCCGCTTTCCGCACTTGTTCTTGATATTCCGATAATATTAAGGAAAATCAAATACTTGAATGCGAATGTCAAAAAATTTGTCCTTCTAAATATTTCAGCGATGGCGCTGCTTTCGCTTCTTGTTCCGTCCGCATCAGCTTTGTCGGTCATCTCTTTCAATTCGCTCTATTTCAATGTGGCCGCAATGATTCTTTCGACTCTTTTCATAGTCTGCTTCGGTATTTTTGTAATGATGAACCAGCAGTCGTCAACAGGGATCAACAGGATAAATTTCTGGCTTATGATATTTTTTGCCATTCCGGCATCTTTTTTGGTCAACTTTTTATTTTCATTGAGATTTTTGTTGACACGTGCTTTCGGCGGTGCAAACTTTTCGCTTATCGTGCTGTGCGCTCTGTTCACGATTTTCATGCTTGTCGGGGTCGCGATTTCCTATTTTTCGTCATCGGTCGAGAGTTTCATCCACAAAAGCCGTAACTACTATCAGACCTATCTGAACAAGTTCCGTCTCGAGATAGAAGACATCACGGAGCCGCCGCTTCTCTTTGACAAGTTCTACGAATGCGTGAGGGAATGGTTCCACGAAGTCAAGGCGATAAAGTATGTCTATCTTGACGATCTTCTCTGGCAGGGGAGCCGTATGCCGGCTGAACTTTACGACGGGAACGACGATTTCCAGCCGCTTCTCAGCGAGCAGTTCCTTCTGCATGAAACCTATGTATCAAGGGATTTCGCGCTGATTTCGGTTCCTACGCTCGAAGATTTTGTCAAAAAAACAGGCGGAGATTTTTTCATTCCGGTCATTTATCACAACGAACTTTCAGGTTTTTTTGTCATAAATTCGAGAAACATTTCGCATAACGCGATGCTCTGTATCTGCAACCTTGTCGAAATGGCGCTCAACAAATTCGAAAAGATCGCGCTTTTCGCCGCTGTTATAGAAACAGAGAAAAAAGTCGAAATGCTCAAACATTTCAAGGAAGTCGACAAGATGCTGTCGTTTGTTGCCCACGAGCTGCGCTCTCCTATGACTTCGATAATGTTCAACATCGAAGTTGTGAAGGATGCCATCGACAGAAAAAAGGATGTCGATACGGAATATCTCGATATTTCGCTCAAAGAGCTGAAACGCCTCAACGATACGATCGAAAAAATGCTTATCTACGGAAGAAACATCAAACTTGACCCGAAACCATACAATTTCAGATCGTTTTTTGCTGAAATGAAGCAGTTTTTCAGTTATGCCGACCGCACGGTCAACTTTACCGACCAGACTGGAGGAAAGGAATTCCTGTTCGATTGGGACGTCCTGAAAAACGTTTTCGTGAACCTTGTGAACAACAGTCTGCAGGCGCTTGAAAAAACCGACAGAGTAGGGCGGGTCAAGGTTTCAGTCGCCAAGAAGAAGAAAAAACTTCTGATCGAAGTCTCGGACAACGGTCCGGGCATACCGCCAGAACACAAGGATTCGATCTTCGAGCCGTTTTATACGACGAAAAAGAACGGAAACGGTCTCGGACTTGCGACATGCGAGAAAATCGTGAAACTTTCCGGCGGTTCGATCGTTCTCTGGGACACCTCTCCGGCAGGAACTGTTTTCCACATCACATTCCCGATAGAATCGGTGAGTGTAAAATAACAATGCCGTTTATTTGACTTATACAAATTCAATAATTAAAATAACAACAGAATTTTTTTGTTTTTTGCGGGAATTTAGATGGAAGAAAATAATTCAACTTATAAGCTGCCGAGATTATTCGGAAAATACTATCTTTTGGAACTGATAAACGTCGGCGGTATGGCCGAAGTCTTCAAAGCGAAGATGTTCGGAGTCGAAGGTTTTGAGAAGATCGTCGCGATAAAACGTATCCTGCCGGAAGTTGCCGAAGACGCCGAATTTATCAAAATGTTCGTCGATGAGGCGAAGATCGCGGTAAAACTCCAGCATCCGAATGTCGTTCAGATCTTTGAACTCGGAAAGATCGAGGATTCATACTTTATCGCGATGGAGCTTATCAACGGAAAGGATCTCAAAACTATCCGCAAAAGACTGAAAAGAGTCGATCTTCTTATGCCGGTCGAGCAGAGCGCATATATTATTTCCCAGGTCTGCGACGGTCTTGACTACGCGCACCGCAAGACTGATGAAAAAATGAATCCGCTCAACATCGTTCACCGCGATATTTCTCCGCAGAATATGATCGTTTCATACGAAGGCACGGTAAAACTCATCGACTTCGGTATTGCGAAAGCGAAGAGCAAATCGACGAAGACACAGGTCGGAATGCTGAAAGGAAAGTTCAGCTATATGTCGCCGGAACAGGTCAGCGGCCAGCCGATCGACAGACGAAGCGATATTTTCTCGCTCGGCGTCGTATTTTTTGAAATGCTCACCGGAAAGCGTCTTTTCCTCGGCAAGAACGATGTCGAAACGCTTGAAAAGATCAGAAAGGCGGAAGTCCTGCCTCCGAGCGTTTTCAACAGTGCTGTTCCGCCGGAACTCGACAGGATCGTGCTCAAAGCACTTGCTAAAGACAGAGAAGACCGTTACCAGTGGGCGAGCGAGTTCTCTGAAGACCTCAAGAAGTTCAGCTATGCGAGCGGAAAAAGTTTCTCCCGTCAGGATATGATGAACTTTATGAGCGAGTTCTTCGCAGATGAACTTGAAGAAGAGACGGCGAAGCTCGAGGAATACCACAAAATCAAAAAACCTGCCGAGATGCCGCTCCGAGAAGCTGCACAGACTGAACGCAGGGATTCGACTTCTGTTGAAGACGAAAAATCGGTCATTCATAAAAGTTCGTCGCCTAAAAAACTCATGCTTGTTTTTGCAGCAGTTCTTATCGTTCTCGGTTTTGCGGTCGCTCTGCTGCTCGTTCTCGGCGGAAGCAAGAAGGATGCTGCGTCTCTCATCGTAGATTCAAACGAAAAGAAGACGATAGTTGTCGTTGACGAAAATACGATGTACCAGAAGCGCTGTGAAACTCCGTGCGTGATCGACGGTCTTCTTGCCGGCCAGCATGAAATTTCGTTCTCGAAAAACGGTTTCGTCGATGTTAAGGAGAGTATTTTCCTCAGCAAGGGCGAGCCGCTTGAGAAATTCGTAAAAATGTACCGCATCGGCGAGCAGAAAACGATGATAACGGTCAAATCAGATCCGGACGGAGCAGTTTTATATATCAACGACAAAAAGGTCCAGGCTGCGACTCCTACGATCGTGAACGATATTCCGGTAGGTCTTGACATCGTTGTCAGAGTTGAAAAACACGGATACTTCCCTTACGAAGAGAATATCGGTAAAGTTCCTGCCAACATGAACAAAGAGGTCAGCGTAATCCTTAAACCGATGAAGAACGCACCTGCACAGTCTAAGTCGAAGAAGTCGGAATCAAAATCGGTCGTTGAATCGGGAGAACCTGCATTCCTCACGATAAACAGCATGCCGTGGGCGAATATCTACATCAACGGCAAACTTATCGGTGCGACTCCTATATCAAAGCACAAACTTCCTGCCGGAGAGTACAAGATCCAGTTCAAAAATCCGAAATCCAAGATCGACAAGACCATTCCTGTCGAGCTTAAGCCCGGCGAGACCAAAAGACTGATCGAAAAATTCGATTACTGATTAAATCGTGATCCCGTTTGATTTATTGGAGACGTTTGAAACGTCTCTACGTTTTTGATTTCAATACACGAACTTGTCGCGTCTGCCTTTGACCTGATAGTGATCAACTGCCGCGTTGTGCTCTTTGAGCGTCTTTGAAAAATAGTGATAGCCTTTTCCTGTTGCGACGAAATAGAGATAGTTCGTGCTGTCGGGATGAAGAACGCTTTTTATTGCTCCCTCGCCTGGAAAGCAGAGAGGAGTCGCCGGATATCCGTAGCGGGTGTAGGTGTTCCACGGATGGTCGGTAAGAAGATCCTTTTTGGTGAGATTACCGTTGAATTTAGGCAGAAGTCCGTAAATTACCGAAGGATCGGTCTGCATTTTCATTCCGATCTTCTTTCTGTTGAGGAAAACAGATGCGATTTTCGGCTGTTCGGCTTTTGCACCGGTCTCTTTTTCGACGATCGAGGCGAGCTTGAGCATCTCGTAGACGTCCATGCCCGATTTTTCAATGTCGTTTTCATATTTTTTGAGTGTTTCCTTCATCTGAGCTGCCATTTTTTTCATGACCGCTATGATGTCGCTGCCGCGCGGAAAGCTGTAGGTCGACGGGAAGAGGAGCCCTTCGCAGCTTGTTTTGCTTTTCGCTCCGATCGAGGCGAGAAAGTTTTTGTCGTGGCAGACTTCGAGGAATTTGTCGTTTCCGTTCATCCAATTCAGGCTTTTGAAAACCTCTGCCGCATCGTATTTGTTGTAGCCTTCGGGGATCGTGAAAGAGTAGAGTTTCACTTTGCCGCTCATGATTTTCTTTGCTGCTTCCTCGGGATCCATTTTGCCCGAAAATTCAAATTCGCCGGTTTTGAGCGACTTGCCGAAATCTTTTTCCTTGATCATCCACATGAATTGTTTTGCATCGGTAATTACTTTTGCTTCTGCAAGTTTTTTCGCCGCACTGTTCCATGTGTTGCCTTTTTCGATAACGACTGTTGTTCCTGCAGGGACTTCGATCTTCGTCGTTTTGAAAGCCTGATAGCCGCTGTAGATCGAATAACATTTGAAAAGTGCGACGGCAACTGCGATAAGAAAGACTGTCAGAATGATTTTTTTCATGTTTACCCCTTTGATTTAGGTTTCTTGAAGCTGTGTCTGTAAACGATTTTCACCGGCACACCTTCGTACGGAAAGGCTTCGTAGAATTTGTTGAGCAGGTATCTGTCGTAAGAAAAATGGATGTCGTTCGGTGCGCTTACTTTGATTACAACGGTAAGCGGCGAAGTCTGTTCCATTGTTATCCCGTTGAAGTGGATCATCTTGTTGCGTCTTGTGAGCGGCGGCGGATTTTTTGAGAGAACGGCTGAAAGCCACTCTTCCAGAGTTTCGTCGTCAATCATCTTGCGGTAGTTTTCGTGCACTGCAAGCACTTTTTCAAGCAGTTTCTGAACGCGCATGCCTTGCATTGCCGAGATCGAAATTATCGGCGCATACGGCGCGAATTTGATCCTGTCACGCAGATCCTGAACGATTTTTTCGTAAGTTCCAGTCTCTTTTTCGATAAGATCCCACTTGTTTATGACGATGATTATTCCTTTGCCTTTGTCGTGCGCAAGTCCAAGAATGCGGAGATCCTGATCGGTAGCCAGTTCCTGAGCGTCCATCATGAAAATGACGATGTCTGAGCGATCGACCGAGTGGAAAGCACGGACGATAGCCGCTTTTTCCATGAGCATTTCGATTTTCTTCTTCCGCCTGATTCCCGCCGTATCTATCAGACGAAGCGTCTTTCCCATATATTTCGCGGTCGAATCTATCGGATCCATCGTGGTTCCCGGGATCGGGCTCACGAGCATCTTGTCCTGACCGATGATTTTGTTGACGAGAGTCGATTTTCCGACATTCGGACGGCCGAAAATAGCGATTTTTATCTCTTCGGGAGCTGGCGGAAGTTTTTCGTTTATCTCTTTTTCAGTCCAGAAATCCTTCGTTACATCGTCAAGCATGTCAAATACGCCGTAACCTGTTTTCCCCGATACGGGATAGACCATATCGGCGCCTGTTTCGTAAAATTCGGCAGATGCGATCTCTTTGTTTTCGGAATCGATTTTCGAAACTGCGAGCCACGAACGAAGCCCTTTCACGCGGATCAGGTGATAGATCTCGCGGTCGCTTCCGGTAAGTCCCGCCTCGCCGTCGCAGAGCATTATCACGCCGTCGACTTCATCGAGAACTTCATTTATCTGGTCTCTGATCCCTTTCGTTATCGCGTCGGTTTCGTCTTCGTCGATATGGAATCCGCCGGTATCGATTATCGTGAAAGGTTTGTCGTCGTAAATAAGATCCTGATAGTTGAGGTCGCGCGTCACACCGGGCATATCGTCGACGATAGCCGAATTTTTGTTCAGGATCTTGTTGAAAAGGGTCGATTTGCCGACATTGGGACGGCCGATTATGGCAATCAGCGGCTTGACGTTGTTGATGATTCTGCTCATTTTTTTCCGCTCCGTTTTTTAGGCTTGAAAGTGATCGTGATTTCAAGATTTTCGAGTGTTTCGGCAAGCAGTTTTGCCTTATCCGTCTTGTCGATCTGATCTCTGATTTCCTTGCGGATCTGTTCCGAAACGGCGTTCGTTATCTCGTTTTTGAGTTTGCTTCCCTGTTCGAGAAGCTGGTGCGATATTTCTGCCGCCAGCTGCTTCGTGAAAGTGAGGTCGAAATTTTTGTTCACCGCATCGATGATTTCGTTCGAGAACGGCACTTTTTCGAGAAATTTGTCAACAATTTTTCCAGCCATAGTCTTCTCCTTCTATTTTGAAAGGACACAGTTTTTCTATTTTCTGACCGGCGAAACGCTCCTGTTCCGTTTCGAGAATGTGGTCCAGACGCGACTTCTCGCTGCCGAAACACCCTGCACTTCCGATGATTTCAAGCGTCGGAAATATTACGAAAAGCCTGTTTTCAGCCTCTTTGTGCGGGATAGTCAGGTCGGACGATTCAAAGCCTCCTTTTTCCCAGAAAATAATGTCTAAATCAATGTTCCGCGGCCCTTTTTCGATAGTTTTGACTCTTCCCATTTCACACTCTATCTCCTTGAGTTTTTCAAGCAGAGACTGCGGTTCAAGCGACGTTTCGACGATGAGTGACATATTGAGGAAGTCGTTCTGGTAAACATAATCGACCGGCGAAGTTGCATAGACGCTCGAGCAGTCGTCGACAAAAACCGACTTCTCTTCGAGTTTTGTTATAGCCGTTTTCAGATTTTTCATCGGATCGCCGAGATTGGAGCCCAAGGAAAGAAGATATTTCATTTGCAGATCTTTTTGTTATTTTCCGATGTAAAGGTTGTCTATAAGCCTTGTCGTGCCGACATAGACCGCCGTAAAAATTCGGGAGTCTGCGGCAAGGTTTCCGCTTCTTTTGAGGTCTTTAGTGCTGCGGATCTCGAAGTAGTCGATCTTTGATCCCGGAACAAGTTCCGAAATCATTTTTTTCGCTTCGTTTTCAAGAGTTTCTACAGGAACAGTTTCATTTTTTGCGTGAAGAGTGTTCGCTTTTTCTTTAATAATATTCATGACTTTGTAAATGTTGGGCGCGACTGCGAGTTCCGCTTCGGAAAGATAGCGGTTTCTCGAACTTTTCGCCAGTCCGCTCTCTTCCCTGACAGTCGGAACGCCGACGATCTCAATCGGAAAGTGGAGATCTTCGACCATTTTGCGGATGATAGTGAGCTGCTGATAGTCTTTTTCGCCGAAAAACGCGACATCGGGCTGCGCTATATTGAAAAGGATAGAGACGATCTGCGCGACGCCGTTGAAATGAATAGGTCTGCTTTTGCCGCAGAGGATCGAAGTCATCTCTTTGTCGACATTCAGCGTGACTAAGGGCTTTTCAGTGCCGTAAATAGTCTGGTTTGTCGGGAGGAAAACGTAGTCGGCACCCGCTTCTTCGCATTTTTTGAGATCTTCTTCCACTGTTCTCGGATACTTTTCGTAATCTTCGTTCGGACCGAACTGAGTGGGATTGACAAAAATCGAAACGATAGTCTGCCCGCACTTTTCAACGCTTTTTCTGATGAGTGTGAGGTGCCCTTCGTGAAGCGCACCCATTGTCGGAACGAGGCCTAAAGTCGTTCTGCATTCGCGTCTCGCATTTCTTACTTCGCTTATTTCACGTAAAACTTTCATAATGAACTCCGATAGTTGATAAAAAAACACGCGCTTATATCAAAAAGAAGTTGTGTTTTGAAGTTTTTTAGTGCTTACGCGATCACGAAACCGAGTTCCGCCGTGCAGACAGTTTCGCCGTTGATCTCGGCGCGGGCCGAGCCTTTGCCGATATTGTGCCTAAACGCAATGAGTTCGACGTAAAGTTCCAGAGTGTCGCCGGGAACGACTTTTCTGCGGAATTTCGCGTTGTCTATCGAGGTGAAATAGACCTTTTTGCCGCGGTATTTCTCGATGCCGAGAATAAGGAAAGCCCCGAGCTGCGCCATAGATTCGATGATGAGGACTCCAGGCATTACCGGCTCGTCAGGGAAGTGCCCTTTGAAAAAATCTTCATTTCCCGTCAGTGTTTTAGTGCCTGTCGCCGATTTTTCAGGCTCGACTATTTCGGCGCAGTCGATCATGAGGAACGGGTCTCGGTGAGGGATGACTTCGATTATTTCTTCTTTGTTTTTCATTATTTTCTGAGAAGCATCGAAATGTATGCAAGGTCTTTTTCTTCAGCTATGTCGAGTGCGGTTTTGCCGTCTTTTCCGGTGATGTATTTGTCGGCACCTTTTTCAAGAAGGTCTTTCACGACGTCTCCGAGCCCCATGTGGACTGCGTAGATCAGCGCCGTTTTTCCTGCATCGTCTGTGATGTTGAGATCCTGACGGAATTTGCTTATAGAGCGGATGAAACGCCTCTCTTTCGTGAGGATCGCGATCATGAGAGCCGTTCTTCCTTTTGCATATTTGAAGTTGAAGTCGCCGAGAGCGCCGTTTTTGAGGAGCTCTTCAGCTAATTTTATCTTGTTCGATGCTATGCAGTACATCAGGATCGTGTAGCCTTTGCTGTTTTTGAAGTTGACGTCGGCGTTGTTTTCAAGCAGGAGTTTGAGCATCGACTTGTCGTTGTTTCTTATCGCGACGAAAAGCGGCGGTTCGCCAGATTCGTTCTTGAGGTTGGGGTCGATCCCTTTTTTGAGGAGCGAGCGCGCTTTCGAAACATTTCCGGTTTCGACTGCGATTATGAAGTCGTGCGGCTGGGTCTCGTAAGCACCGAGCATTTTGATTATCTGCTTGTTTCTGCCTGCCATCGCGTAATTCAGGGCGTTCATTCCTTTGCTGTCGGTATCGAGCGGATTCGCTTTTGCTTTCAAAGCCTTGTTGACGAGTTCGAGGTTGCCCGCTTCCGCAGCGTACATGAGGACGTTCTTGCCTGTTTTGTCCTTAGCTGTGAGAGATGCTCTGTAGTTTAGCAGAAGATTTGTGACTTTTTTGTTTTTTGAAGAGATCGCGTGCATGAGTGCCGTTTTTCCGTCAGGCCCGGCGATGTTTATTTTGACGCCGTTCCTCAAAAAAACATCGATCAGATTGATGTTTCCGCCGCTTACCGCAGTGATGAAGTAAGGCCACTCGTCATCGTCGAAACCGTTCACGTTGGCACCCGCTTTTACGGCGTTGCGTGCCTTCTCGACATTCATCGCCTGAACAGCGAAAAACAGTTTGTTGTCAGCCTGTTGATCGGCAAAAAGAGCCGTCCCGAAAACAAAAAGAATGAAAAACGAGAGAAAAAATCTTTTCACAGCAAGACTCCGCAAGAACATAAAAAACAGCAACATTGGAGTATATGAAAAACTGAATTTCACGCAAATTTTCGGTTGAAAAAGAAATGAAAATGAATAATATTGTTTTGTTCTTTGTTTTGGGAGGCTCACATGTGCAAAAAGCTGTCTTTTATTCTGGTTCTTATCTCTGCGGTTTTTATGTTTTCGGGATGCGGAAACGGTTCGTGCACTGTCACGAAATCTTACGGCACGAACTCATTCACTAAAGATGCCGCGAACACCTGCGTGAAAAAGCTGGCAGGAGTTACCTGTTACGAAAATTCAAGTAAGGAAGATATCGCAAATATAGTTGCCGGATTGCAGAAATACGAGTTAGTCTTTAACAAAAAAAAGTGCTACGATTTCTACGAAAAAGATGAATCTGACAATTACAAACGCGTTGAATGCCCTGATATTATTCCGGAAAAGATCAAAATTTCGCAACTTTCAGGATGCAATATATATTACGACGGCGACAATGAACATACCGATTGCATAACCCCCTGTCCTGATATCTATTTTTCGACCGATAACGATCTCTTCAAAACCGTAGCTTATAAAGACGATTGGGGAGATCTGGCGTGGTTCTCGCAAAGTGCTGACGGCAAAGCGAGTTTTTCGAGTTCCCTCGACTATCAAAAGGCACGACACACTATTTTCTCATGGCATGAAGCGGCAGAAGACGGCCGCGAAATCAACAAAAATGTAAGAGTTGAGATGGAAATCGGTAATTCAGACACGCCGGAAGACGAAGATAAAGTTCTGGCACAGTGTGAAGACGACGGCGGCAGAATATACACGGAAGGCGATATTATCCCCAATGAATGCAACGCTCTGGTTTGTTCGGAAGAGGGCTGGAAACCCTATGAAGCCTTCGGGACAATGAGCTGTTATGACGATTGCGATCCGGACGGAGTTCTTGAAATAAGATACTGGGACTGCCCTGAAGGTGACGAACTCGAATGGTGCTACTGCATAGAAGAGGATGAAAACGGTTTCAAATGGAGCTGCATTGAAAGAATCGATCTACAGTGTCCGGAAGAATGATTCGAATATCTTTTAAAATTCGTGGGATAATCCAGAATCGCGTTATGGATTATCCCATGTTTTTGAGTGATGACAACAAATAAATTTTTCTTTTCTCATAACCTTGCAATTTCAATTTTAGTAGGTATTTTGCGCGCGTTAAAAGGTTTTTTAGGAACTGAATTTGTATAGGAGAAAGTTATGAGCAGAAAAATCAATCACATCGGTATCGCTGTCAACAGCATTGACGCGTTCGTAAAAATTTACCGCGACGTTCTCGGCCTTGAATATGCAGGCGAGGAAATCGTCGAGGATCAGAAAGTAAAAGTCGCTTTTTTCAACATCGGTGAAAGCAGGATCGAGCTTCTGGAGCCGACTTCCCCCGAAAGTTCGGTTGCGAAATTCCTTGAGAAGAAAGGCGAGGGACTTCATCACCTTGCAGTCAGCAGCGACAATGTAGAAGCTGATATCGCGCAGACCAAGGAAAAAGGACTCAGAATGATCGACGAAGTTCCGCGCGGCGGAGCTCACCATACGAAAATAGCTTTCGTTCATCCGAAAGAGACGAAAGTTCTTATTGAATTCACCGAAGAAACTCATCATTAGTTTATAGATTGTGATTTTTTAGGAGGAAAGAATGGCAACAATCGAAGAAAAACTGGCTGCTCTCAGAGCCAAAAAAGAGAAGGGAAAGCTCGGCGGCGGCGAAAAGAGGATCGAAGCTCAGCATGCGAAAGGCAAGCTCACGGCACGCGAAAGAATCGCAAAACTTCTTGACGGCGGCAGCTTCGAGGAGATCGACGCTCTCCGCTGCGCAAACGGCGCAAATGCAGCAATCGGCGACGGCGTAGTTACCGGTTACGGCACGATCGACGGAAGAAAAGTTTTCGTTTTCGCACAGGATTTTACAGTTGCAGGCGGCTCGCTCGGCAAAATCGTCGGCGAAAAGATCTGCAAAGTTCTCGACCTTGCAATGAAAGTCGGAGCTCCGGTCGTCGGTCTCAACGATTCCGGCGGCGCGAACATTCCCGAAGGCGTCCACGCCCTTGACGGCTACGGCGAAATCTTCAAGAGAAACACTCTTGCAAGCGGCGTTATCCCGCAGATTTCCGCTGTTTACGGTCCGTGCGCAGGCGGCGCTGTTTACTCTCCGGCACTTACCGACTTCGTTTTCATGACAGATACGAATTCATACATGTTCCTTACCGGCCCGAAAGTCGTAAAGACCGTAACCCACGAAGATGTTTCGGTCGAAGACCTTGGCGGCGCGGCAGTCCACATGACAAAATCGGGTGTCGCACACTTCTCGCACGCTACGGAAGAAGAGAGCATCGCTGCTATCAGACAGCTTTTGTCATACCTTCCGTCGAACAACGCTGAAGAGCCCCCGATGGTAGAGCCGACCGATCCTTTCGACAGAATGGAAGAAGCTCTCAACCAGATCATCCCAGAGAACCCGAACAAAGGATACGACATGAAGCAGGTCATTGCTATGGTCGTTGACAACAGCGAGTTCTTCGAAGTTATGCCGCAGTACGCGACCAACATGATCGTCGGTTTTGCAAGACTTAACGGCAGAACAGTCGGTATCGTCGGCAACCAGCCGAACGTTCTTGCAGGATGCCTTGACATCAACGCTTCCGACAAAGCTGCAAGATTCGTCCGCTTCTGCGACGCGTTCAATGTTCCGATAATCACTTTCGTTGACACTCCCGGATTCCTTCCGGGCACAGGCCAGGAATACGGCGGCGTCATCAGACACGGCGCGAAGATGCTGTTCGCATACAGCGAAGCGACAGTTCCGAAGATCACGGTCGTTACCAGAAAATCGACGGGCGGCGCATACCTCGCTATGGCTTCGAAAAACCTCAGATGCGATATGAACTACGCTTGGCCGACCGCTCAGATCGCGGTTATGGGCGCTAAGGGCGCAGTAGAAATCATCATGAGAAAAGAACTCGAAGCAGCTGAAGACAAGGCGAAATTCCTCGCTGAGCAGGAAGAGCTTTACAACGAAAACGTTGCAAATCCCTACATCGCTGCACAGCACGGATACATTGACGACATTTTCGAGCCGAAGACGACAAGACCGCGTCTTATCAAGGCTCTCGAAATGCTCATCACGAAGAACGACGACCTTCCGGCTAAGAAACACGGCAACATTCCGCTGTAGGAGGAACGATGATTCAGTCTATCAATTTAATTCAGTCCGCGGTCGCTGCTTTTTCGGCTGACCTGACGAAGTCCGACTGGGCTGTAATCAAAGCCCTTCCGTTTATCGGGATCGGAGTCGTTCTGAGCGGTCTGGCGATACTCGCGATAGTTCTTTCACAGTTCTACCGCCTTGCAGGAAAGGACGCGAAACCGGCTCCGGCAGCAGCTCCGGCACCGGCACCTGCAGCTCCCGAGAAAAAGGAAGAAGCACCTGTTACGGAAGAGAGCGAGCTTGAGCAGATCGCAGCTATGATCGGCCTTTCGATCTACATGACCGAAAGCTCTGATAAAGTTTATCTGACCGAGACGAAGCAGTATTACAACAACAATCCGTGGACAAGCGAAAGTTTGGCAAAACAGTCCCGCCGTTTCAAAAGATGGCAGGCAGTAAAAAAATAGTGAGGAGACGAGATGAAAAAGTATGAACTTACGATAAAAGGAAAAAAATTCGATGTCGAAGTCAAAGATTTCGGCGGTGCGACTGCTAAAGTCGCTGTAAACGGCAACGAATACGATGTCGACATTACTTACAAAGGCGGAGAACCTGTTGCGTTCACCCCGGCTGCACCGAGACCTGCTGCTGCAAGACCCGCTGCCGCTGCTGCACCTGTTGCCGCTGCTCCGGCTGCTGCACCTGCAGGCGATGTAAGCGGAAACAACGTTGTCGCTCCGATGCCCGGACTTATCATGAAAGTCCTCGTTAAAGTCGGCGACACCGTAACCGCAGGACAGAAAGTCATGACTATGGAAGCTATGAAAATGGAAAACGACATCAACTCCGGAACTGCGGGAACAGTAAAGGCCGTTCTCGTCAAGGAAGGCGACAATGTCAAGGAACACCAGCCGCTTGTAACAATTGGTTAAGAGGCGAAAATGAAGAAATATACAACTTTAATTCTCGCTCTTTTACTGAGCTTCCTTCTTTTTGCTCAGGAAGAGCCCAAGCCTGAAGAGGCGGCAGTTCAGCAGGCTGGACAGGAACCTCAGGCTCAGGAAGAGCCTCAGGCGCCGGCGGCGAGAGCGCTGCCGATGCGCAATTTTGCGAAGCACCACAAAAAAGGCAGTGCCAACTCCGTTTTTACCGGAAGCAAGGAGAATGAATCCCTTGTAAAACTCGAGATCGAATACAAACTTCTCGACAACACTCCGCAGAAAAAGATCGAATACGCTGCTATCGTTTCGAACAATGTCGTAGAGGGAACTCCAGAATACAAAACGATCGCTGAGCACCATGACGAAAGCACGATCGGCAACTACCTCATGATCACAGGTCTCGAGGCGGTCCTTCCGAACCAGAAGGAACAGAAGGATTCAAGCCTTGCGGCAGTTGATCTCGATTCTTTTGATCCTGCGAAACAGGATTACAAAATCACGGCGATTTTCCCGAACGGTGAAAGAAAGGAATACAAACATTCAGACCTTCTTCTTGCTGACAACGGTGTCGCTTTCATCAACTTCAAGGAAGATCCGGAACTTTTCCCGGTTATGCTGAACGGCGAATCTGCGCGCGACGTAACACTCAACCGCACGCTCTACATCAAAAACTTCGGCAAAACCTATGAAGTTACCCCGCTTTTCATCAATTTCTCGCTCCGTTCGTCCGGAACGATGGAATATTACCTTCAGAAGAACAGAAGTTTCATTGCCCGTTTCTTCAACACCACGGCTGTCGCTCACATCACGATAGGAAACCTGATAATGATGCTCGTTGCGTTCATTTTCATTTTCCTCGCGATCGCGAAAGACTATGAGCCGCTTCTTCTTCTCCCGATCGGTTTCGGTATCCTTATCGGCAACATTCCGACCGCGGCAGGAGTGCAGATCGGCGTTTACGATCCGGGCTCAGTTCTCAACTACCTCTACTTCGGAGTTCTGAAAGGTATCTATCCTCCGCTTATTTTCTTGGGTATCGGCGCAATGACCGACTTCTCCTACATGATCGCCAACCCGAAACTCATCCTTATCGGCGGCGGTGCACAGGTCGGTATTTTCGCGGCGTTCCTTATTGCGATCTTCCTTGGATTCAATATTCAGGAAGCTGCTTCGATCGGCATCATCGGCGGCGCTGACGGTCCTACCGCCATTTTCACGACTGGTCTTATGGCTCCGCACCTTCTCGGCGCAGTTGCTATCGCGGCTTACTCGTATATGGCTCTCGTTCCAGTTATCCAGCCCCCGATCGTAAAACTTCTTACGACCAAAAAGGAAAGACTTATCCGCATGAAACCGCCGCGCGTAGTTTCAAAGCGTGAAAGAGTTCTTTTCCCGATAGTTGCGTTCATCGTCTGCACCTTCATCGCTCCCGGCGGACTTCCTCTTATCGGTATGCTCCTTCTCGGCAACATCATCAAGGAATCTGGCGTAACCGACAGACTTTCAAAGACTGCAAGCAACGCACTTATCGATATCGTAACAGTTCTCATCGGTATCACGGTCGGTGCTTCGACAAGTGCCCAGACCTTCCTGACACCGGCATCTGTCAAGATTTTCCTTCTTGGCGCACTCTCCTTCATGATTTCCACTGCCGGCGGCGTTCTGATCGCGAAACTCATCAACTGCTTCCTCAAACCGGGCAACAAACTCAACCCGATCATCGGATGCGCTGGTGTTTCGGCAGTTCCTGACAGTGCACGTGTTGCACAGAATATCGGTAAACAGGCTGATCCGACGAACTACCTTCTTATGCACGCAATGGCTCCGAACGTAGCAGGCGTTATCGGTTCCGCGATCGCTGCAGGTATATTGCTCGGCATCATCCCGCACTAAGCGGTATTTGAGCTTTTTGTGATTTTACGGCTCCCTTCGGGGAGCCTTTTTTATTGAGTTTTTTTGTAGATTTTCGATGAGACGTGAAATCGACATGCTTAACGGCGGTTTCGCCGCAAAAATACTTCAGTTTGCGATCCCGCTTGCTCTGACGGGGATCCTCCAGCAGTTTTTCAATGCGGCGGACGTCATGGTCGTAGGGCGTTTCGCGAGCAAGTTCGCGATGGCTGCTGTCGGCTGCAACACTCCTGTCATCGGCATTGTCGTCAACCTTTTTGTCGGGATCTCGACGGGCGCGACTGTCGTTATCGCCAAGTGTATCGGGCGAGGTGACAGGTCCGGGGTGAAAAAGGCTGTCCACACCGCGGTTTTCTTAAGCCTTGTCTGCGGAAGCGTGATGGCGCTTGTTGCGCTTGCTGTTTCAAGCCGCATCATGTCGCTTCTTTCGGTGCCGGAAGAGGTCCTTCCGATGGCGCTTTCTTATTTTCGGATCTACATTTCGGGACTTCCGGCGATACTTCTTTACAACTTCGAATCTGCGATTTTCCGCTCGAAAGGTGACACGAATACACCGCTTTTCTGCCTTATTGCTGCAGGAATCGTGAATGTTCTGCTCAACCTCTTTTTCGTTCTCATCCTCAAAATGGGAGCGGAAGGAGTCGCGACCGCCACTGTCATCTCCAACATCCTGAGTTCGGGAGCTATGTTCATAGTTCTTCTGCGCTCAAAAAGCGATGTCGGGATCGAGTTCCACCTCATCAGAGCTGACCACGCTTCGCTTTTGGAAATCCTGCGCATCGGCGTTCCGGCAGGTGTCCAGAGCATGGTTTTCGCCTTGTCGAACATCATAATCCAGTCTGCGATAAATTCTCTCGGGCCCGATGTCATGGCTGCATCTGCCGCCGCTTTCAATACTGAAATTTTTGCATACTTCATCGTGAACGCTTTCGGCCAGGCATGCACTGCTTTCATCGGGCAGAATTACGGCGCGAAGAAGTTTGACCGCTGCAAAAAAGTCACTCTTCATGCCTTCTGGATGGACTGCGCCTTCACAGCCGCGGTAGCTCTTCCGATAATCATTTTTTCGAGGGAACTACTTGCTCTTTTCAACGGCGATCCCGCTGTCATTGAATACGGCAGAACGAGGATCTTATATATCACTTCTTTCCAGTTCCTGAACCTTACAACCGAAATTTTCTCAGGAAGTCTGCGTGGTTACGGCAATTCTCTCGCTCCCGCTCTGATTGCGCTGCTCGGCATCTGCGTGACGCGCGTCATCTGGGTCTTCACTGTTTTTCCGATGCACAGCGACTATGCCACGCTTCTTGCGTGCTACCCGATAAGCTGGTTCATCACGACATCGATACTTACAGGCTACTACTTCTGGTTTATGCGGGTCGCGCTGAAAAGGAAAGTTGCCGGAATATAGCAGGATAAATCACGAAAAAGCAGGTAAAGACTTGTTGTTTATTCGTTAACGCATGAAGAATCTTTCCATGTGAAATTTTCTTTGCATTTGAAACGGCATTCGGAAGCTATTTTGGTTTCACATTGATAGTTGTCGCCATTGAAAGAGAGTTCTCCGAGACATTCGTAGCATTTGCCGGTTTCCGCGCCATATTCTAAACCGTTTTCGCACATAGCAGGTTCTTCACATTTAAGAGGCGCTGAAACAGGAAGATCGTTTTTATACATAACAGTATGTTCTTCATCATACAGCAGCGTCACATTATTTTCTTCTTTGCTGTAACCTCTGATTGTTATCGATGAATTGCAGCAGCATGGGACAAGTTCACCGCTGTTTTCTATAGCCTCACTTTCGGTTTTGTAACATTTGTTTTTGTCTGCCAGAGCATATTTATTCCCACCGCTTTGAGAAGTTGAATAACCGTTTTTATATGTCCAGGTTCCGCAGCCGTCTATCTGACAAAATTCATTTTGCAAGTTTGTTCCGGTCGGGCAGGAAGGAGGCTGAATAGTGGCTTTCGCTTCCGGATAAGAGGTTTCTTCCTTGATAACAGGAACTTCGTCACTGTATTCACCTTTTTCAGACGGTGTGTATTCACCGTTTCCCCAAGTTTGGGTTATGACTGAAGCGCCGTTCCACTCTGCATTTTCAGGAAGTCCGGTACACGAAACAGTTCTCTCCTGCGGAAGAGTATCTCCGTCGTCGCCAGTATCGGAAGTATCGCTCGTGTCAGAGGTATCACTTGTATCTGAGGTGTCACTTGTGTCAGAAGTGTCGCTCGTATCGGAAGTGTCGCTCGTGTCGGAAGTGTCGCTCGTATCGGAAGTGTCGCTCGTGTCAGAAGTGTCGCTCGTGTCAGATGTGTCGCTCGTATCGGAAGTGTCGCTCGTATCGGAAGTGTCACTTGTATCGGAAGTATCGCTTGTGTCTGAAGTATCGCTCGTATCGGAGGTGTCACTCGTATCTGAAGTGTCCGGCGTATCGGAATCTTCGTCAGGAATTTGATCCTGATCTTCGTTTGCCACGGGTGAAATTCGTTTTACAGCATCATCGCTGCAACCGACCGCAACAAGAAAAACGATAAAGAAAATCAAAAAAGACTTTTTCATGACAGCCTCCTTAAATAAACAAAAAAACACAATATTTTAAACCTGTTGGAAAAAAAATAAAGATTTAATTTTTCGATTAAAAAAAATTGATGTTGACAAAATCGTAACATTGCAAAAACTTGGCAGCGGCATGGATTGATTGGGCCTAAAAAAGCGGAGGTTTCGGTGAAACTGATAAAAATCAATAATATAAAAGAGGAAATGAATCGCGTGGAAGAGCTTTATTTAAGCGCTTTTCCGGCAAACGAGCGGTTTCCTTTCCGGCTTCTGAAAAAGCGTGCGCTCCAGGGAAAAGCCGACTTCTTGCTTTTTTCAACGGCGATCCCGCTGTCATTGAATACGGCAGAACAAGGATACTCTACATCACATCTTTCCAGTTTCTGAACCTTACTACCGAAATTTTCTCAGGAAGTCTGCGCGGTTACGGCAATTCTCTTGCTCCCGCTATGATTGCGCTGCTCGGCATCTGCGTGACGCGCGTCATCTGGGTTTTCACCGTTTTTCCGATGCATAGCGACTATGCCACGCTCCTTGCGTGCTACCCGATAAGCTGGTTCATAACGACATCGATACTTACTGGCTACTATTTCTGGTTTATGCGGGTCGCGCTGAAAAGGAAAGTTATAGGATTAACTTGATGCTGCCTGCGGAAATCATTCGGTTTTGCAGGTTTTGCCGTCTTCGGCACAGCCGTTTTCGCAGTATTCAGTCGGGACATTCCAGAACTCAAGATAACCTGCGCTCGTTTCAAGGCAGTAATCGTTGTTGATAAGTTCGGCATCGGATGACTCGTAGCCTAAACACCATTTACTATCCAAATCAGCGGGTTTTTCACATGATTCATAGCAGTATGTATAGTTTCTACCTGCATCTTCATCGCCGTAAACATCAATGGTCGTCAGACAGGTTTTTTTATTGCAGTTTGTTCTGGAAACTTGTTTGTTGTAGCACTCTACCATCGTGTTTCCTTCGCAGAACTGGACAAAAGTTCCATAATCACATTCTGCTCCTTTAGTGTTGTCCTGGTCATCCGGAACTTTGTTAAGCTTTACAAAATCTGTTCCGTCTTCGTTGCACGGCGTGTCGCACTGTTCAGTAAATTTGAAGGAAAGTTTTCCTTTGCTTGTTTCAAGACAGAGGTCGGCAGATAAGGTCCCGCCCGCTTTGTAATCGGAGACGACATCGGATTTTTCGCAAACCACATTTTTTTTCGGTGTTTCGCAGCTTTCGTGGCATCCTGCGACATTTTTCCCTTCCATGCGTCCGCAGTGAAGACCGTTTGTGGTCATGCAGGTCTTGTCCGCGCAGTTTTCGTGAGAAACTTTCCCTTCGAGGCAGCGGACGGCCGTGTTTCCGTCACAGAATTCGACAAAAGTTCCGAAAACGCAGTCTGCATCAGGGGTATTCACCTGATCGTCAGGAACTTCGGTAACTTCTTCGTCAAGGGTGAAATCCTCATCCGGAGCGGTATCGCCGTCTGGTTCTTCGTCACTCAAATCATCGGTCGAATCTTCATCATTCTGTTCCGGGGTCGTATAGGAATCATCGGTCGAATCTTCATCATTCTGTTCCGGGGTCGTATAGGAATCATCGGTCGAATCGGCATCGTCCGGTTGTTCCGGTGTTGTGTCGTTATCTACAGGCTGTGAATCGTTGTCATCAGAAGGTTCGTTGTCGTCAGTCTGCTCAGTGTCGGCAGCATCTTCGTCGCTTGCAGCTTCGCCCGAATCGGTTTTATCTTCGTTTTTCGAGTTTCCGCAGCCTGCGAACAGAATCATTGCGAAAATCACACCGAGAAAAAGAAGTTTTTTCATTTGAACCTCCTAAACAGCAAAAAACTGAGTAATTTTAATGAAAACGAGATTTTGTGCAAGAAAAGATTTCTTATCCAGAGATGATTTCAAGCATTTCATATGCTTAATACGGAACGCACTCTTCGCCGTTCCAGTAATATCCGTTTTCGCAGTAGCAGTAGTATTCCGTCTCGTTTTTAGGAAGGCAGCCGTTAGCATGTGGAATACCGGCGCACGGGTTGTCTTCGCACATATTTATGCATTTTCTTTTGTCGTAATCCCAAAAATAATTTTTTTCGCATTCGCAGGAATATTCATTCCAGCTTTCACCGACACATTTTTTGGTCGAATTAGGTGTGTCGCATGAAACTCCTTCACACGGATCCACACATTTTTTGCCGTTCCAGAGCAAATCGCCTTTGCAGTCGCAACGATATTTTGTCTCGCTTTCAGGGTAACAATCATTATCATATGCGTCAGGAATATCCCTGCACGGTTTGGAATTACACGGATCGTAGACGCATTTTCCCTCAAACCAGAAATATCCGTCAAGACATCTTGTGCAGCGGAGACTTTTGATATCATCGGCATGTTCACTTCCGCAGACACTGTCTATCCCGCCATTGCTGAAATTTACCGCCAAAACACATAAAGCATCATCAGTACGTACAAATGAGTTTGACCATAATTCTTCTTTGTCGCCGAATTTGCTGTATTCGACTGTCTCGTTTTCTTCGCATGATTCACAGTTTTCAAGGTGACAGTCAAAATACTCACAGATAAATTCACAATCTCCGCCAGGCTGAGTGTTAGGACAGTTCTGGATCAAAGTCCTCAATTGATCAATATAAGGAGGTTCCCAGTCGGACGATCCTCCTTCTGACAATTCCCAACACTTTTTTTGTTGCCAGTTGTCTGACATTTTTGACGACCACACAAGCCAAGTGGCAGAATCTTTGCATGGAGTGGCGCTTTCAGGGCTGCATTCAGGAAGTTCGGCACATTTTTCGCCGTCAAAACTGTATCCGTTTTCGCAAATGCAGAGGAATTGTTCTTTTGATTCAGAAATACACTCTTTCAAATTAGTATCTCCGCATGGGTTCGGATCACACGGGGAAACACATTTCAGCTCTGTCTCATTCCAAAAATAGCCTTTTTCACATCCGCATTCGTATTCATCGTAGCTCAGCGAAGTGCACTTGCCTGTTGAATGAGCTATTTTGCACGATTTGCTGTCGCACGGATTTACGCATGCATCCCTTGTGTCCCAGTTCCAGAAATAATTTTCCTCGCATTTGCAGTAAGCATTAAAGAAACCCGGATCGCAAACTCCGGTAGAATGACTTACAGTCTCACATTGTTTAAGTTCGCAATCTGTTTTCCAGTCCCAATCATCAAAGAGTTTGCACGCTGTAACCGAAAAAATCAAAATCAGTGCAAAAAGCAGAAATAGTTTTTTCATTTTGCGGCCTCCGCATCAAAAAAACAAGTAATTTTAAGGAAATTTGAGAAAAAAGCAAGGGATTTGCCGTTATCCGGACATTGTGGTAAAAGCGGTCGTTTTGTCTTTGGAGGAGTCGATGAAACTTGTCAGAATTGAAAATACAAAAGCTGAGATGGATCGCGTGGAAGAGCTTTATTTAAGGGCATTTCCGGCAAACGAGCGGTTTCCTTTCCGGCTTCTTAAAAAGCGCGCGCTTCAGGGAAAAGCCGACTTCTGGAACCTTTTTGAAGGCGATTTGTGGGTCGGTTTCGCATATCTTGTCCATTCAGGCGATCTCGCTTATCTCTTCTTTTTCGCGATCGACGAAAAAGAGCGCGGAAAGGGTTACGGCACAGCCGCAATAAAGGCGATGGTCGAACATTACAAAGGAAAACGGCTGTTTTTAGCGCTTGAAAACTGGCTTGAAGAGTGCGATAACCCCGAAGAAAGGGTGAAACGGCACAGTTTTTATCTCAACTGCGGCCTGCAGGATCTGCCTTACAAACTGCGCGAACTCAAGATGGTTTATGCGATAATGGGTTCAGGCGGCAAAGTCGAGCCTGAAGAATACAAACCCATGATGGATAACTATTTCGGCTGGTTCTGGCGGCATATAATCAATACCGATATCGTGAAATAGGAGGAAAAATGGTCGAAGTTGTCGCAGCTCTTGTGCGTGACGGTGAAAAATTCATGATCTGCCAGCGGCCCGAGCATAAGTCGCGCCCTTTGATGTGGGAATTCCCGGGCGGAAAAGTCGAAGCCGGGGAAACGCCCGAAGCTGCGCTTGCGAGAGAATGCCGCGAAGAGCTTGAAATCGGGCTCGAAGTAGGGGAGAAGTTTGCCGAATCGACATTCGTCTATCCCGATATTTCGGTGCATCTCACACTTTTCGAGGCAAAGATCATAAAAGGAACTCCGAAACTTCTGGAACACAGGGATATCCGCTGGATAACGCCTGAAGAAACCGCTGATTACGAATTTTCGCCCGCCGATGTTCCCTTCGTTGAAAAGCTTGTAAAGTCATTCTGAGCGGAACGAAGGATCCCTAAGATCTTCCGATTTGCCAAGATGACATGTCAGCGTTTGATATTATTTGATTTTTATCTATAATTCTCCGGTTTTTTTGTTAGGAGAGTGATATGAAAGCGTTTCTCAAAATGATCCGGCCGCACCAGTACATAAAGAATCTTCTGGTCTTTTTTCCGCTTTTTTTCGCAAAAAAAATAACTGATGTCACATTGCTTCAGAGTGCCGCGATGGCTTTCGTCTCTTTCTGCTTTGCGGCGAGCACGATTTATATCTTCAACGATATCCGCGACATAGAAAAGGATAAAGTCCACCCGAAAAAGAAATTCAGACCTATCGCAAGCGGCGCTGTTTCGGTAAAGGCGGCGATTATCACCGACATAATTTTCCTTGCTGTTGCACTTGCAGTCGCGTTTTTCACTGGTCTTAGAATGGGGATAATCATTCTTGTCTATCTCGGCATAAACCTAATTTATTCTTTGGGAATGAAAAACATAGCGATCCTCGATATTTTCGCCGTTTCGACAGGATTCCTTCTCAGACTTCTCTCCGGAACCGAATACGGCGCGGTCGCCGGGATCCTTCCTTCGCACTGGATCATAATCATGACATTCCTCCTCAGCCTTTTCCTGGCTATCGCAAAAAGGCGTGACGATCTTGTTCTTGCCGAAAGCGGGCTCGATGTCAGAAAGTCGATTTCAGGCTATTCCCTCGAATTCATCAACGGAGTCATGAGCATAATGTCGGCCGTGATAATCGTTTCATATCTCCTTTACACACTTGACCCGGCAGTCCAGGCACACTACGGTTCGAAAAACGTCTACGCGACGACCTTCTTCGTCATTCTCGGTCTTCTCAGATACATGCAGATCACATTTGTTGAAAAGAAGAGCGGAAGCCCGACAGATATCGTCTACAAGGACAGATTTCTTCAGATCACCCTTCTTGCCTGGATTGTTTCATTCCTGTTTTTCGCGTATTAGTTCGATTCTATCTTTAAAATTTTGCCGGTTTATGCTGTAGAATACGGCTTATCACTATGACCTTATATAGTGAAATTTTATTGTGCTATTAGAAAATTTGTTGACTAAAATTTTAAAATTTATATTTTTATTATCGTTATTCTTTTGTGGTATTGGGTGAAATATGGAAGAAGATGTCGTGATTCACAGTGAAAGTGATTTGAGATCCAAAATCTACATTATTCGCGGAAAGCAGGTGATGCTTGACTTCGATCTGGCTGAAATTTATGGCTATACAACCAAGCGTTTTAACGAACAAGTTAAGAATAATATTGAGAAATTTGATGATGATTTCAGGTTTCAGTTGAATGCTGATGAAGTAATGGAATTATCGAGGTCGAAAATTTCGACCTCGATACAGGTAAAAGGTGTGAAAGGTGGTAGATCGTATTTTCCTTACGCTTTCACCGAGCAGGGAATCTACATGCTGATGACTGTTCTGCGCGGCGAGTTGGCGATTAAACAAAGCAAGGTTTTGGTTCGCCTTTTCAAAGCGATGAAAGATTATATCATCGAGAGGGAACACTTCATCGGGTATGATGATGTCGCAAAACTTGCGCTCCAGACTTCGCAGAACACGAAAGATATCGCGAGAATGGATAAAAAATTGTCGAATGTGCCTACAAAGGATGATGTGGTTAAAATCATTGAAGATTTCAGTAATAACGAAATAAAAAAAGATTTTTTGTTTTTGAACGGAAAATCGGTAGAAGCTGATCTCGCTTATCAGCAGATTTATGCCGAAGCAAAAGAAACGGTTTTTGTGATTGACAACTATATCGGTTTGAAAACGCTGGTGCTACTAAAATCTGCAAGAAAAAATGTAAAAATCACAATATTTTCTGACAATATTCATCATGGTTTGCATAAAAAGGAACTTGATGATTTTATTAAGGAATATCCGCATATTGTGGTTTCTTTCAAAAAGACGAACGGCATGTTTCATGACAGATATATCATTCTTGATTTCGGCACTAAGAACGAAAAAATTTATCACTGCGGAGCGTCATCAAAAGATGCCGGAAACAAAGTCTGTTCTATTTCTACGATGTCAGATCACGCCATGTACAAGCCGATGATTGAAAAATTATTGGAAAATCGTGAACTGATTTTGTGATCCATTTCGCCATCTCAAAATGAAAATGTGAGGGATTTAAGGATTATTTTTTGGGTCTTTCGCCGACTTCTTTTAGAATCGAAAAAAATCACAGATTTTTATTGTAGTATTTAAATTTTTATTGATAAAAATTTGAAAATATATATTTTGCAATTGTGAAAATTTGTCTTTAGAGGATGGAATATGG